>OGLJ01000287.1_pt1 | contig 62046 bp, 59 predicted proteins | sample 1572801 | NCBI WGS metagenome assembly OGLJ01 (sample SAMEA2581877, study PRJEB24529) | metagenome | biome: Human gut stool | place: China | collected 2011
ACTACTTGGAAATCACACGCTCTCGCATACACCAAATTTATAGAGAACTGGAATCAGCAGGTAAGACTATTACAGCCGATCTTATGAGAAAGCTATATTATGGGGTGGATGAAGATAGCAAAACGCTATTGCAGGTATTCAGGGAGCATAACGAACAAAGCCGTAAGCTGATCGGCAAAGACTTTGTAAGCAAGACTGTTCAACGGTATGAAACCACTACCCGATATTTGGAAGAATTCATTAAGAAAGAATACCAGCTATCGGATATTGCTCTGAATAACTTGGAAGCCAACTTCATTTCTAAGTTCGATGCTTTTTTGAAGATTGAAAAGGGTTGTGCGCAGAACTCTGCTATCACCCGACTAAAAAACTTGAAGAAGATTATCCGCATTGCTTTGGAAAACGACTGGATAAAGAAAGATCCGTTTGCTTACTACCGCTTCAAACTAGAAGAAACCGATCCTGAATTTCTAACAATGGACGAGATTAAAATCATTCTCGCCAAAGAATTCACGATTAAACGAGTAGAACAGGTACGGGACGTTTTTGTCTTTTGCATTTTTACTGGCTTGGCGTTTAGCGATGTGAAAGACTTATCACCTGAACATTTGGTAAAAGATAACAAAGGGGAACTTTGGATAAGGAAGAACCGCCAAAAGACAAAAATCATGTGTAACATTCCTGTGTTACCAGTAGCAGCTTCAATTCTTGATAAATATAAAGATGTGTCAGACTGTACTGGAAAACTTTTACCTGTATTATGTAATCAACGCATGAACAGTTATTTGAAGGAAATTGCAGATGTGTGCGGAATTCAGAAAAACCTTAGTACTCATACTGCCCGTCATAGCTATGCCACAAGTATTTGCCTTGCAAATGGCGTGAGTATGGAAAATGTAGCCAAGATGTTAGGTCATGCAGATACCAACGTGACGAAACACTACGCACGGGTACTGGATCAGAATATTCTAAAAGATATGCAGAAAGTAAATAACTATTTATCAGAACTGGCTATATAATAAAGGTAGTAGTCAATATAGAAAAGGATTGGGAAGAATGAATTTCATTTTCTCAATCCTTTTCTTTTAAAGTAAGCTTTCCAGAACTCAATATGAAGCATTGACAAAGGTAAGTTCCGCATTTAGCCTGTTCAAGTCCGAGCCTTCGGTTTGAATAAAAATCTTCCTCTCCATTTCATTCCGAGCGTATTTTTATCCAAAGACTTGCACAGACTAAATACTTCACTGGAAAAGTCAATGATTCAAATTAAATTCCGAAAAACAATGTTTTGGGCTTGGCAGGTTACTCTTTCCAACTTTCAAAGTAGTGCTTTTGGAGCAGTTTATCAATATCACTCTGACGGTAGATGATTTTACCTTTTATCTGGATAAAGGGGATTAGACCTGTATCTCGCCATTCTTGCAGGGTTCGCAAACTGACATTCAGTTTCTTGGAAACTTCAAGGTTGGAAAGAAAGCGTTCTCCATTCAGGTGGGGCTTGTAATGCTTTACAATGGATTCAATGCCGTTCAGCATCGAATCGAGCGAAGAAATAAATTCTTTGACTTGCGGGGTATCTTTATTTATTAGTTCCATGATTGAAAGATTGTTTTATTGAAATATTGATTTCAAGATAGCTAGATGGCAGACTAGTTGCGCAGATAGTCCCCCAGCGATGAAATGCTAAGTACGTCTTTTGCCGGATCATAATCTATATAGAACCGTTTGGATGTAATGGCAATAAAATATTGGCTACCATCTTGCTGTATCTCATAAGTTGCGGGTAAAGCCTGTTTGGTCGTTTCTGATACATATATAATAGAAAGAAGATAGTCCTTGTCGTTTCGGTAGATGATAACTGTAGGATTCAGATTAATGCTTTCCCATGTACCGACAATGGAAAACAGGTTGAAGAATGGATAATTTTCTTTAGTTCTTTTCATAAGTCTTGATTTGTTTGGGTGATTGATTCTGTGTTTCACTGTCCGCAATAATTCTTTCAATATCGGAAGATTTATAATAAATCTTGCTACCAATTTGAGAATAAGCTAGCCGTCCACTACTTCGGTAATATTGCAGCGTTCGCTTACTAAAACCTAACAACAGGCACACTTCCTGGCTATCCAGCCAGTTTTCTACCTTCTGAGTATGAGGACTGCACAAACTCTCTATCCGCTTGGCAAACTCCGTGAACTTTTCGCAGACATACGAAAATGTTCTTTTCTCAATGGTTACTACTTCCATACATTTAATTTTTAATGGTTTATAAAACGTGTTGATTCTATTTCACCAGCAAATGAAAGAAGAATCAAGAGTCGTTTTCAAAACTGTCTGAAAGTGGCATGGTAAAGCTACTAATGTCTAACTTCTAAAGTTATACATAAGAATCTATGGAAGTTAAAATAGTGAACTCACTATCAATATTATTCAGTTCATGAAAAAAATTATGAACTAATTGTTTGAAGCACTATTCAATAAGCGATTCAATTATTTGCTACTACTATAGTGTATCAAAATAGAATTCTGATTATCAGCTTTTACAATATAAAAAAAACAAAATAGGGAATGGGTAGATGGGTAGAAACGAGCGAATTACTTTAGTTTACTGTGGTTTTCCATTGTTTCAAATAACCTTAGTACACAGTAAAAACTATTTTTGAATTAATCCAATAGTCCAAGTTTTCGGGCATAATTAATAGCCTCAACAACATTGTCTGTATTCATTTTTTGAAGAATATTTTGTCTATGATTGTTTACTGTATGAACACTTATCGAAAGGCTATCCGATATTTCTTTACTGAACATGCCTTTATTTACCAGTTTCAGTATTTCCACTTCTCGTTTAGTTAACTTTATATTTGTTTCTTCGGTCAAAGGGAAAGGTGTCATTTCTCCTGTTTTATTATTGACAAGCCGAAATTTTATCTCATCCATATCTTTTTGGTCAGGGGATAAATCAACTACCCCTAAAACCAAAAAGGGATTACCAATTTCATCTATTTCTAAAACCTGATGCTGACTAATCACTCTTACATATTCTTTCTTTGCATTTAAAATTCTAAATTCAAAGATATGCTTGTAATCTTTTCTGCATTCAATAGGCTGGCTATAGTAAAAGCCAAGTAACCTTTTTTGAATAGTGCTAAAGATCATAAAATCATCAGGATGAATATATTTCTCTAAGTAGTTGTGTTCAATCGAAGGGTCTTTAAGTTTTTCGATGTCGTATCCAAAAAATGTATTGAAATTTGGAGATGTATATAAAAATCTATTATTATATTCTATAAGAAACACACAACTATTGTTCACTCTTGACAATAGCTCTACATACGATTTATATTTTTCTAAGCTCATGAATGTTCCCAAATATGATGATAATTCACTATTGATAATAGCCCTTGACTACTCTACCTTTGCAAAGGTAACTAAATGAAAGGAGAGAATTTATGAAAACTGCAATAATCTACTATTCAAAGCATGGAACAACTGAAAGAGTTGCACATCTTATAGGAGAAAAATTAAGTCCTGAACTGGAGTATATATCATTGAAAGAGTTCCATAATCCTGATATTCAGGGTTATGATAGAATTATTCTTGGAACTTCTATTTACGCTGGGCACCCAGGAAGATTAATGAGTAAATTCTGCAATAAGAATCGCGCTCAGTTAGAACAGAAGATTATAGCATTATTTATTTGCGGAATGAACGATACTCAAGAAGTTGAGCAACTTAAAAAAGCTTTCCCCGAATATCTACGCTCAAATGCTGTCGCCGAAGCAATCTTAGGTGGTGAGTTTCTGTTTGACAAAATGAATTTCATAGAAAAGTTTATTACGAGAAAGATTAGCAAAGTAGTGTGTTCTGTTTCAAATCTACGATATGATGCAATAACGGTATTTTTAGATAAAATGAATAATATAAGGAAGTGATATATGACGAAAGTCAGTAACAATAAAAGAGATATTTTGATTTTTCGAACTTCTATTACGACCGAATTAGAAATAGAAAGAATAAAAATACTATTTACTCAATACTCGCAGATTCATAAATGGAATGTGGATTTTGAAGATTGGGAAAAAGTATTACGCATAGAGAGTCACGGTATTACAGAAACTGATGTTATAAATATATTGCAAACAATCAATATTTATATATCAGAACTAGAATAGTTTGATTATAAAACATTATCGCAAATAAGCATATTAAATGTAGACAATATATTTATTGGTTTTATTCACCGTTTAAAATTATGCTTATGAACAAATTATTAAGAACAGAACTTTTCAACCTTTTGATTGAAAAGTCTAAAGAGGAAGTCAATAACAATGTAATGCAAAATGCCTATGACGAGTTTATCGAAAAAATTAGAGACATAAGTAATGAAAACGATTATTCAACTATTTATCGTATTCTTGTAGCTACCCGTATTGAGATAGCTTCACTTGAAACAATACCTCTTTACGGGCAGGGGGGAAAATGCGCTTAAAAAGCAGTTTCTACAAAAGACATTGGCTATTATCAATTCAGAACTGGAGCTATTGAATCTAAAAATTCAATATCCAGCCCCGTTTCAAAACAAAAAAAATAGTAATCCACAATCGCCACTCTATCTGACAGATGAAACTAACCTTGTTGAAATCATGGAACTGGTTAGCGGATTATTCCTATCTAAGAGAGTGGTAAACCATGCCGGAAAAGAAGCACCATTAACAGAAATCGGACGAGCGTTTGAACATCTCTTCAATATCAAATTTGGGGACATCCACAAAAAGCATGAAAGTGTAATTTGTCGGCAAGCCAATAAACGAATCGAATTTTTAGATATACTTCGCAAAGCTATTACTAAAGAAAATCAAAAGAAAGGCTATCTATAAATCAGCAACTTATCAACAAATGTTAGGGGTGTAGTATATCTACTCCCCTAACTTATTTACACCCATTTGCCGAACTTTGCTTCATCAATCGATTGAGAACAATAATGTTAAACTAAAAATTGAAGTAAAATGTATATAGACAACGAAAATTTCGATAAGTGGATGGAAAGACTCTCCAAGAAACTTGGGGAGATAGGTCAAAACCTGCAATCTCTTATCAATACCGATAAAGTGCTGGATGAAAACGACCGACTGTTAGACAATCAGGATTTAGCTTTCCTGCTGAAAGTATCTTTCCGAACCTTGCAGCGTTATCGGGCAAGTGGTAAACTACCTTTCTTTATGATTAGTCATAAAACCTATTATCGGGCATCCGACATTCGGGCATTCGTTCAGGAAAATGCCGATTGTAAAACCTATGAACGATTTAAAAAGGAAAATCAACTCGATAAGCAAACCGAAGCAATAAAGGCGGATAATTCACCCGTTCTGTAAAGTGCCATCACACCCCATTTAGCAGAAACCGCCTAGCTCTGCGGCTCGGCTCATTTCGCTAAATGAAGCAAGAGGGAACTGGACAAGTCCTGTTCTTCCCTCTTGCCCTGCGGAGCAAAGCCTTCGGCTTTAGCGTGTTATGAAAACACGCTGTAATGACACCTGTAATAAGCATTTTTGTTGCAATGCTTATTAACAGGTATTTATCTATTCATATTTCTATAAAAAAGTAATTACTATGCCAAATAATAGTCGGAAAACGATATTCACCACTATTTCCGTAGACAAGGAAACAGCAGCTTTGGTAGAGAAGATATGCAAACGCTATTCGCTGAAAAAGAGCGAAATTGTAAAACTGGCTTTCGGGTATATTGATAGGGCACATATCAATCCATCCGAAGCCCCCGAATCAGTAAAATCGGAACTGGCGAAAATAAACAAACGACAGGACGATATAATCCGCTTCATCCGACACTACGAGGAAGAACAACTAAATCCCATGATACGAACCGCCAACTCTGTTGCCGTTCGGTTTGATACCATTGGCAAGACATTGGAAACACATATTCTTTCTCAATTGGAATCCAGTCGGGAGAAGCAAACAGCCGTCTTGCAAAAAGTAAGTGAGCAGTTTGGCAAGCACGCCGATATAATCAACCAGCAGGGAAAGCAACTCACTGCCCTGTATCAGATACACCAACGGGATTATAAGAAGCTATTAAACCTAATACAACTCTATTCGGAGTTATCCGCTTGTGGTGTGATGGATAGCAAACGGAAAGAGAGCCTAAAGACTGAAATTACCAACCTGATAAATACATAGAACCATGCACATAGATTTTGCTCCACCATCGAAAGGAACATACAATAATGCAAGTAGCAGCCGACAATTAGCCTCGTACATGGAGCATGAAGATTTGGAACGGATGGAGAAAGGAATCTATACCGATGGTTTTTTCAACCTGATGGATGATAATATCTATAAATCGCAAGTCATAAAGGATATAGATAACAATATCGGGCAACTGCTAAAAACGGATGCAAAGTTTTTTGCTATCCATGTCAGCCCATCGGAAAGCGAACTTCGGGCAATGGGTAACACCGAACAGGAGAAAGCCGAAGCCATGAAACGATATATTCGGGAAGTATTCATTCCTGAATATGCCAAGAACTTCAACAAAGGACTATCCGAAGCGGATATAAAGTTTTACGGGAAGATACATTTCGACCGTAGCCGTTCGGATAACGAACTGAATATGCACTGTCATTTGATTGTGAGCCGTAAAGACCAAACCAACAAAAAGAAGTTATCTCCGCTTACCAACCACAAGAACACCCAAAAAGGAACGGTTACAGGCGGTTTTGACCGTGTGAACCTATTCCAACAGGCAGAACAGGGCTTTGATAAGTTGTTCGGCTATGACCGCCAACCATCTGAATCCTTTGAGTATCATAACACGATGAAGAACGGCAGTATCTCAGAACAGCTTGAATTACAGAAGCAAAATTTTACTGGCGAAAAGAAAAAAGAAACATTCCAATCCAGTGAAAAAGAAAACAATATTTCTTGCAATCTTGATAGCGAACAGGATAATAAACACGCTTACAATCAACAGAATAATAGTGGTGGTGATTCTCTGTTATCTATCTTTTCATTGGGAGATAGCAATAATTATGATGCTACACAAGCAGAGGATTTACAGGCACAGAAGCGCAAAAAGAAAAAGAAGAAAGGGATAAGACGATGATTGAATACGAGGAACTAAGAGCCGATATAGACCGTTACCTGATGGAGCGGTTCAAGTATCGCAAACCGCTTGTATCGCTGACGGTGGATAACATTATTACCACCCGTAGAAATAACCGAGTAGATTTGTATTTGCGTATCAGAAAGGCAGAAAGCCGATTTCCACCTGATTGCCTGATTATAGCCCGATTGGGTTTTAGTAAAGAACGGGTAGGATACGGTACGCACTTTATCCGATTCTTGACCGAAGTAGCCCGAAGATACGGTTTTAACCATATCGGAATCGAGTGTGCCAACGACAAAAGTAGAGCACTTGCCAAGAAGTTAGGTTTTTACTCCATAGATGGCGAGAATTATGCAATATCCGTAGCCAGTCTAATATCTTATTTTTCAATGGAATAATCTTAATTAATCCTTTATTTCTCTGAACACAAAGGTATATTCCAAGAATAAAACGACAACACCAAGCCCTACGGGTTTTGATAAATTTCTTCCTTTTTCGTTCCTCAAAAGAGTAAATTTACCAAAAGTGCTGCCTTATTTATTCTTTCCATATAGTGAATGTGTATCAGAAAAAAAAGGAAAAAATATGTGGTTGAGGTAAGGTGGTGCAGCCAATAACAGCCAGTTCAGTCCAAATATACAAATCCATAAAACATTGATTTTATGAATTGAAGAACTAACAGAGAACAGTGATGAGTCAATATGAAAATGACTTCCGAATAATTTCACAAGTCACTTTTAATGAGTATATTTGCGATTAAAACTTAAATATTAATATGTATGGGAAGGATATTTTTATCACATAGCAGTAAACAAAAAGGATATGTAGAGGTTGTTGCTCGTAATTTGGGTAAACAAAGAGTTGTTTATGATGCATGGACATTTGAAGAAGGGAACAAAACTCTAGAAGAAATCTATAAAGGAATTGATGTTACAGGCTTATTTGTTTTTTTTATATCACAAGAATCGTTAAATAGCGATTGGGTAAAGAAAGAAATTTTGAAAGCAGAAGAATATATAAAAAACGGAAAAATAAAACAGTTCTTACCTGTGATAATAGATGAAAGAATAAAACACTCAGATCCTCTAATTCCAGATTGGATGAAAGACGATTATAATTTAAGATATGTTTCAAAACCAACAAAAGTTGTTGATTTAATAAAACAGAAACAAAGGCTTATTTCATGGGACTTATTCCCTAATAAGAAAGATTTAGACCAGTTGTTTATTGGAAGAACAGAGCAACTTAAACAATTTCAAACAAGAATTTATGATATAGATATACCATATCCTAATTGTATAACAGTTAGTGGTTTGAATGCTATTGGAAGAAGAAAGTTTCTTAAACATTCTCTTATAAATTCTAACACGATTAGAGCAGAATATGTTTCTCCAATAATAACATTGGATTACCGATGTTCTATCGAAGATTTCATTATACGCATTTATGGATTAGGATATTCTCAAATGGATTCCTCCGAAGTGACAGATTTATTAAGAAGAACCATAGACGAAAAAATAAATATTGCAACAAAGTTGCTGAGAGAAATAGAAAGCAGCGATAATATATTATTCATAGAGGATAATAACGCTATAGTTGCGAGAGACGGGAATATCCCTGACTGGTTTATTCAAATTGTTGAAAACATTTCGGATAGCCCTAATATTCTTCTTTGTTTAATAAGTTTATCAAAAGTAAGAGCACAGTACTCAATTAAAAATAGAAATCTATTTTGTTTAGAAATACCAGAATTAGAAAAAGCGGAACGAATTGGACTTTTTACATCTTTACTTAAAATAGAAGGAAGAGAATTAAATAGAAGAGATCTAGTGGTAATTTCAGATCAATTTAAAGGATTTCCTGAGCAAATATTTTACACGGTTGAACTGCTTAGAAGTGAAGGTGTACAATCTATTTTATCGAATTTACATTTAATAATTGAGTACAACACAGAGAAAGTTTCCAGGCTAATAAAACAATATGAAGGTAATATGCTAGGAATGCAATTATTGAAAATATTGTCGGAATATGAATTTATTAGTTTGGAAATGTTAAATAAAATTTTTGGAGAAGATTTTGAAGATGCGAAAATAATTATTTCTCAATTATCTTATGAATCTATTATTGAATATTTGGGGAGTGTAAAAGAAAATCTAAGACTAAATGATGCAATAAGAGACTATATTCAACGTTCATCCTATAAAATGGATGATAAATACAAAAATAATCTCAAGAATCATGTTAGAGAAAATATTCAAAATTATGCAGAAGATTTAGATCGAGACATCTCGGATTATGTAATATCTGCTAAAGAAGCTTTGAAACAGGGTATAGATGTTCCTGCGGAGTTTTTAATACCATCTCATTTTGTGAATGCAATGAGAGAATTATACAATTACGAAAGGCGACTTGATGAAGTTATTTTATTAGCAAATAGAGTTTTAAAAAATTCAGACTATATAGATGAAAGAATTCTTCGAGAAATTCGATATTGGCTATGTTTGTCATTAGCAAGAAAAAGAGACGAACGATTTCTTTCTGAGGTTCAAAAAATTTCAGGAGTGGACCATAATTTCCTCTTAGGTTTTTATTACAGGTTGACGGGACGCTTTGATGATGCGCTAACTCGATTAAATTTAGTTTTAAAAGAAGCTCCTAATTATTACAGAGCGAAAAGAGAACTAATTCAGGTTTATTTAAATAAGGAAGAATTTGACCTCGCTTTTGATTTAGCAGAAGAAACATACTTATTAGACAAGAATAATCCATATAATATACAAAGCTATTTTAGATGTTTACTCAAGTTAGAAGGGAAAACTGCTAAATCTATTCTTGAAAGATTACTCGAAGACCTCAAAAGTAATATAAATCCTAAAGCTGACGAAATGTATAGGACTTCATTGACTCAATTTTATGCTCAGATTGAAAATGATGAAGCAAAAGCTCTAAATACGGTCAATGATACAATTATTTTGTATCCTAAGAAGATATATCCATATTTAACAAAATTGGAAATATTGAATCATTCAGGAGATTTAGATGAAATTGAAAAAATTCTTTTACTAATAGAAGAGCGATTTGATAAAACATCTGAGATATGGCGAAAACTTCAATATTTATTAGCGAAATGTATAATATTAAAGTCAAAAGGTAAAATAACAGAAGCTAAACAGATTCTTGATTCTGATATAAAAAAGAATTTTTCTCAATACATATATCAAAAATGTGAATCTGAGCTATCTTTAAGCAGAATGTGAAATATATTACAAAGAGGACGTGTCCTATGCATGTCCTCTTTGTCTAATATCAATTTAATTCATATTTCCCTTCAATCCGTTCCGCAAGGTTTATCATATCCTCATTGATTTTGGTACGGGTTATGTCCGCATAGATTTGAGTAGTGGAAATGCTTCGATGTCCCAATGTTTGACTAATCGTCTCTATTGGTACGCCCATTGATATACAGAGGGTTGCGTAGCTATGCCGTGCCATATGATAGGTCACTCGCTTGTCAATATTGGCTGCTTTAGCTATCTTTTTCAACTGAATATCAGCGTTTGTTATTGTGCATAATCTAAATACCCTTCCACCAAAACCAGCAAAAGCAGTGTCCCTGTATTTTTCGATAAGGCGCAGTGGAATATCAAGCAGTGGAATATGAGAAACACTGCCAGTTTTTTGGCGATTTAAGACAATCCACTGCTTACCATCTTCTTGACGTACAATATTATCATGTCGTAAATTCTTTAAATCCACATAGGCAAGACCCGTGAAGGTCGAAAATAAAAACATATCACGGATAAAATTGGCACTCTCACGTTTCATCTCTACTTGTATCATTCGTTCTATCTCATCCATTGAGAGCCATTTCCGTGTAATGGTTATCCGCTGTGGACGATAACCAAAGAACGGATCTTGATACATCAACCCCTTGTTTAAGGCTCGCACTACAATTTTGCGTAATGGTTTTATGGTATTGTTGGTTGTACTTGGGCTAAATTGTAGGTTGATTTTCAGATAATAAACATACGACTCTATGAAATCGAAATCAACTTGGGTAAAGGGAATGTCCGTTACTCCGTATTTGTATTGCAGGAACTCTTTCAAATGATGATAAGCACGTTTAAGATGCATATAGGTGGTTTCCACTATCAAAATGCCGATAGACTGCCGTTTCTCCTCAACTAAGGCTGCAAACTCCTGTATCAGGCTGTTTTGCCTAATTCCAATCCCTTTAATGGCGTTTTTCAGTATTTCAGCAGTAATGTAACTCTTATTTTCCAGTAAGGTTTTATAGTGTCGGACAAGTTCAGCCCGATAGTTTTCTATCTGTTTGTTGATAATTGTTTCTTCCTTTGACTTGCCTGTGGCTATTCCCTGTTTGGCATCCCATTGTTCGGGAGATAGTTCTAAACCTGTACTGAAAGCCGAACTTTTTCCGTCCACGCTGATACGCCCCATGACAGGACAATTACCTGATTTCTTCCGTTTACTGGTATTGAGGTAAAAGAGTATAGCGAAAGTGCTTCTATTGTTTTGCATAATGTATTTTTATTCAGATTGTTAATAGTTAAATTTGGCGGCAAGGCGTGCAGATAGTTGCTGCATATCATTGCCTATTTTCTCATTATTAAGTCGTGCATAGCGTTGGGTAGTCTGAATGTGTTTATGTCCCAACATTCGGCTGACACTCTCAATAGGAACGCCTTGTGATAGACAAATTTGAGAAGCAAACGTGTATCTTGCAACATGGTAGGATAATACCCGATTGATACCGCAGTTTCTTGCAATTCGTTTCAGACCGACATTGACCTGCCCTAAGCTCATGTGCGGAAATACTCTTCCATCGGGGGCAAGCCCTTTGTAATACTCCATGATTTGAATAGGAATGTTCAATAGTTTTACATTAAATTCTGTTTGTGATTTTTGCCTGTTAGCTGAAATCCACAAACTACCATCATCTTCGGTAATAATATCTTTCCAAGAGAGTTTATGCAAGTCTGCATAAGCCAAACCGGTAAAGGTCGAAAACAGAAATATATCACGGATAAACCGCTGTGTACCTGATTTAAGGGGAGTTTTCATAAGCAAGTCCAGTTCTTCATTGGTGATCGACTTGTTTTTAAGCTCCGTTTTCTCAAACTCGAAACCGTCAAAAGGTGGACGGGTGATAATTCTACGATGCAACGCCAAACGTATCATCTTGTTTAACAGAACAATCCTTGCCTTAACCGTTCTCGGCTTCATCTTACGTTTTACCCGAAAAAAGAAATTCAACGCTTCAATGAAAGGTAAATCTAACTCGGTCAGGGGAATATCCTCTACATGGTATTCTTCCCGAAGAAATTGTTTAAGCTGTTTGTTAAGGACTTCATACTGCTTGTAAGTGGATTGTGCCCTGTCAGTACCTATTCTCCCTTTGAAATCTTCCATCATTTCACCGAACAGGATAAGTAGTGTTTTTTGTGCGGTGGCAATTCCTTGAAAGGCGTTCTTCACTTCGATAGCGGTCACTTTTCCTGTTCGCTTTAAAATGTCCTTGTAATGCGCATGTATGGAGAGATTAATTTTATTAATCTCTCTGTTGAGTTCAATGGCTACACGACTTTTGCCGATTGCCCGACCTGATTTTACACTCCAAAGCCGTTCTTCGATTTTCAGTTTTGAACCGAATTGTGCGATGGTGTTGCCAATGATGATTTTCCCGACAATCGGAAAAACGGCATCGGGATTTGTTTCTGTTCTCTCCGTGTTACCCTCTCGTTTGAGGTAAAAGGAGACTTTAAGTTCGTTGTTCATAACGCTCACATTTTTAGTTCGTAAAATTACTTTCTTTGTGAGTTATTTGAACAATGTAAACCACAGACAAACAGTGCTATAACCAGACGTTTAAGGTCATTGTTTTGCTGTGTTTTTCGCTTGTCTGAATGGGTAACGGATAAGAAGCGGAAAGTATGCACTAATTTGCTTTTTCCTGCAATTTCACTATCGGACACCCAACGACACTAAAAGACATACATTTCTATTTATCAGCCAATTACCCTGTTTTTCTCTCTTTCTCATTTTACACTGCTTGTTTTGTTGGGAACCCAAAAATCCATAAATCCATATCGCACTTCATCATTGGGAAATTTCAGCAGGTAGTTTCCAAAACGCTTGTCATACCCCTTTATAGTCAAATAGCCACTCTGATAAATCAACGGAATCGGATTATTAGCATCTACCCTATATTCCATAAACGAAGAAGCATTGGCTTCTACCCCATCAATCAACGTACGCAAATCATACTCACTCTTTTTAAGCAGTTCGACTAAAAAAGTAGGAGTACCGGTTTGGAACCAATAGTTACTAAACTTATACCCGTCAAAAACATTAAGCACACTGAATGGATTGAATACTCCTTCCGCAAACTCACAAAAATGATAGCCATCATATAAAGCCGTCATCTTGTTCAATGTTTCTTCATAAGTCAGTTCATTCGTTTCTGCCAATCGATTCAGTTCAGGAATAAAAGTATCCTCCAATTCTTGTCGTGTAATACCACAAATTGTGGCATATTGAGACGTCATGCTGATATCATTCAGCTGATTCAAATCATTACACATGCCAGTTTGTGCAAACTTAGTCACACCTGTAAGTAAAACAAAATGGAGATAACGATCAGAGCTTTTCAGTACACTATAAAAAGCATTCAAGGTTTTACGATAATCATCAAGCAAAACATCATTGCTCAATACTTTCAATAAAAGTTTATCATATCCATCAACAAGCACTACTACTCCACGACCAGACTGTTCACTGGCACGACGAATTGCACCGGCAAAACGTCCTGAAAGAGTTTCCTCATCCTCTCCTTTGCCATATTTCAGTTCCCATTGCGTCAACTGCCTACTAAGAATTTCGGCTAGAGCCTGGGAAGAATCATGTTTTCTCACGTTCAAATCCAAATGCAGTACGGGATATTTCCTCCAATCCTTTTCCATACCAGCAATAGCCAACCCTCCAAATAATTCTTTCTTGCCCTCAAAATAGGCTTTAAAAGTAGAGAGTAGCAGGCTTTTCCCAAAACGACGAGGACGAGTTAAAAGATAGGCTTTACCTGTGTTAGCTATTCGCCATACAAGAGTGGTTTTATCCACATAGAGATAATCTCCTTTACGAAGTTTCTCAAAATCATGTATTCCAATTGGAAGTTTGCGCAATACTCCGTTCATTATTTTTCCTCTATTTTGATTATTCAAAGATACGCATTTCCACGGGAATACACATACAAACTCCACAAAAAAGTACACAGTTTCACAGACAGCACTACCATGACTCCATTTTTCATCAAACTAGTTTTGTACCAGACAAACAACATCTCACTTCCTCTTCACTTTGCAAATCCAACACACAATAACCAGAACCAACAAAATAATTCCGTACCAATACCCACTTCCGATTATCCTATTAGTAGTTTTTTCAACTCCCGTTTTATGAATCTCTGTCTTAGCACTCATATCCGACAAACTCACAGACTGTGAATTCACTTCTTGAAGAAGTTGTTTCTCATTAACGTTTTTCCTATCCACCACAGTCTTCACCACCATCCCAGCCTTCAATCCAAGCGTATCCACAGGAAACACAAACACCATCTGTTCGATATGCTCTTCCACCACCTCCGAATCCTTTTCCGAAGCAACCTCGTTTTTAACAAGACTTTTTCCTGAGCTACTATTCAAGCTTGAATCAACCCTTATGTCACTCTCCCTGTTTACTACCTCTTTCTTACTCCTACACCCCGACAACAACACCGGCACAGCTAAGGCCACCAGCAACACAAACAGTAACTCCCTCCCACTCCTCAAAAACTCCTTCACATCAAAACAGGGACAAACCTTCACATATTCATAAGGTTCAATCACTCCGTCACCATTCAAATCCGGTGAAGTATCCCGATGTCCCAACACTTGGAGAATATTATATTCCCGCTGCAAATCCATAATAATCTGATAAAGCACCCGTTTTTGAGCATTCGTCCGGGTATCTGCCGGACGCCCGTTCGCATCCAATCCACCGATATAACATATCCCGACACTCCGCTCATTCCAACCTTTACAATGAGCACCGGCCAGAGAAACATCCCGCCCCTTTTCCAATTTCCCATCCAAACGGACCACATAGTGATACCCGATACCGTTGAACCCACGTTCCCGGTGCCAACAGTCAATATCCGCAGCAGTAAAATCCTGCCCGGCTTTCGTAGCCGAACAATGTACTATGATAGAATCTATATTTCTCATGATAATTCATTATTAGTTCAAACGCACCAGTTAATAATCCGAAGGTGGCATACGCTTCACGCACCCTCTAATCTCACACTTCTTCACTTCCGACTCCTTCTGTATCAACTCCACTTCATGACATTTATGTATCCAGTCAATCTTCTCTTCCTGCTCCTTGCGAAGTTCAATATAAAGCCCGTCTATCTTCTCGTCACGTTGAGTCAGCCGTTCTTCCAGCCAGTCCACCTTTTTACGGCGATTTTCTTCTTCCATACTGTTCACGGACGCTTCCTCTTTCCGTGCATCCGTCTTACGGCAAGTGATATACCTCACTAACCATTTCACAGCTTCCAAACCACCCATAGCGGTAATAAAAGCAAGGATTGTAGTTATTTGCATATTTATATTTTTACGTAGTTATAAAGAAAGAATGAGGCCGAAGCCCCATTCCATACAAACCAGACAGTTCTCAACGATCTATGAATCAAGCTGCCGGATCCGGTGCTTCACCATTACCACCCGAACCACCATCCGTATCCGGAGTTTCACCCCCATCATCAGAACCGTCACCAATGCTACCCGAATCATTAATATGATCCAAATCCTTGAACTTCAATCCATCCGAACGGGTAGTCGTTCCCGTAAATAGACGAATGTCCGAATTGGCACGAAAACAAACACGAAGCCCTGAAATATTGGCGATAGTAAAGTCTTCAGCTTTCTCCGTTCCCTTACTCTGCGCAGAGAGGAAGAAATACCCTAATCCCTTAATATTCACCGAACGTCCCGAAAGCAAAGTTTTACGCAACAGGGTACGAAAATCTTTCAATACACTAATCGTTTCACCTTCACTTACACCGGAAGTGGACGAAATATCTTTTGCAAACTCATCTAATGTTGCACTCGTATCATACTGATAAGAAATCACCGGATACACTTTCTTTCCTGCCTCTTTGTTTGTAGGATCACACAAACGTTGAACTCTTCTAAACCTAATTGCCATAATTTTTGTCCTTTCTTTTTTTAATGAATTACTGTTTTAATTACTTCTTCGCTAACGTTAACGATGCAAAGATGCAGTATATTCATCGGACATGAAACGACAAGTATTTGTCGGCTCTACAAGCAGTCTGAACAGTATTTTTAAGTCTAAAAACTACCAAATAAGAAGAAAAAAGCGACAAGGAAGGAAGCTAGGGAACAAACAAAAACAAATAATAAATCAAAAGTATATAGACAATATTAGAGAAATAAACCGCCTTGATATATTATGATACACCAAGATAAGTTTATTTCTCCAATATATTATTAGTATGATATTTCTTAAAGGAATATTCGAATATGAATATTCACGCTTTAGCTACTTATTCTTTTTATCAATGGTTATTATACTATTATCCATATCACTGACTCTAACAGACATCGTCTTTATAACAACAGAATCCTCTCCCATACCAGATTCTCCATAAACAATCATAGAACCATAATTTTTCCCGTCCATTCTTTTTACGGAAAGTTTCGCATTACTTGTTTCTACTCCGATAATAGACATTTTCGGCTTAAAGACCAAAGTCCCATCTGACAAATTAAAGTTCATAGTAACCCTATAATCCATATCCTCTTTTATAGGCTCACATTTAGGAATTTCTTTTATAGCCCGAAGTACTTCTTCATTCAAATCAGAATAAAGACCTTTGATAATCCTACCATTCGCCACCTCGCCATTTTTAGTCATGGTAAAACCAACTATTATATCCCCTTCTACTTTGTTATCAATCGCTTTGGGCAGATAATCAATATGCTTCCCAAGGTAGGTAAATACAACCTGCATATTATTCGAACAACAAGAACCGTTATTATGTAAAGAATCAGTTTTTATTTGAGAAATAATAACCGTATCATTTTTCATACCCGACATAATAATAGTATTAACACTTGTCTTATCAACACAATTCTGTGCTTTACCAGAAGAATAAGCTACCATCACTAAAAGAAGAACTAGGGACAGCCATAAAATAGCGTTCTTCATCCCTGTTTTTAAAGATTTCATTTCGTAATTCATAAGATTGTTTTTTTAAATGTGACACATCAAAAATATTTATAATTCATACTACATAACCTATTAAATCAATCTATATTTGTATGCGCAGTCTGCTCATTAACATAGGTAGATAAGAATCACTGACCGGAATCAAAGTACCTTCGATACGGATTCTTTTCCGTTCAATATAATTTATATGAGACAGTGAAATAATATAAGAGCGATGTACACGACAAAAATTCTCTCCAAGACATTCTTCAAAACGTTTCAGACTCACTTGTGAAAGAATAGGTTTTCCTTCTATACGGTGTACTTTAACATAGTCACCACCGTACCCTTCCAAATATAAAATATCCTCTTGATTAAGACGCACAATCTTGGAGCCTTCACGAAGATAAACAGCTTGTTCAGCCCGCTTGTTAGCTAACAACTCATTGACTTCCGCCAAAGTGCGGTCAATCTTTTCTAAATACTCCATCAAATCATTGAGCGTAGAAACATCGCCGTCCAAAGTGATACATTTCAGCATAACATCTCGTTTAATTTGTTCTTATTATCTGTTACAAATTAAAGGGAAACATTAGCAAACTAAAGTTAAACTCCGGCAAACAGGGATTCTTCGCAGGTGAGACGTACAATAAGCAAAGGTGAACAGATTCAATTATCTTCCTGCATAAGCCACTTTTTGAATACCGGAGTCTTTACCTTACTTATTATAATACGCTCCGGAACAGGCAATAGTAAGTTTACAGAAAGTCGGTTGCCCAACCAAATATTTACATCTTTAATTGATTTACGGGATATAATAAATTGACGATTAGCACGAAAGAAAAGCCGTTTATCCAGTTGTTCACCAAGTGTATCCAGTGTACGGTCTACAGGATGTTTTTTGCCGTCAAAGGTATAGGCAGTAACTTTCTCCCGGCTAGTATAAAAATAATAAATATCATCAACCGAAAGCGGATAGAACTTATCAGCAAGCATTATCAGCAACTTTTTTACCTCATTACGATTTTTAATAGCAGAATTAGTTTGTCGAATATGCTCCTCTCGTTCCGCCGGATTGAAAAGGAAAAACTTGTTCAAAGCATGTTCTAATGTATTGAGTGTAACAGGTTTCAACAAATAATCAATGCTGGTCACCTGAAAAGCCTGTAAAGCATACTCATCATAAGCAGTTGTAAATACTACAGGAGCAGCAATTTCCACTTGCTCAAAAATTTTAAAAGCCAGTCCGTCCGCCAAATGAATATCCATGAAAATAATATCCGGTTGCGATGAACATCTGAACCACTCCACACTTTCTTCAATACTTTCCAGTTCAGCAATCACTTCAATCTCCGTTACCGAATTTTGTTGTAGAACAGCTTTCAAACTGTTTACTGCTGCTGTTTCATCTTCAATAATTATTGCTTTCATATTCACTCCGGTGTATCTAATAAAGGAAGAGAAACCACAAAGTATCCATTAGAATTATCTATCTGTATATTCTTGCCAACCAACATCAGATAACGTCCCTGAAGATTCTTTAATCCAATTCCATTACAGACATATTCTTCTATTTTGGGTTGAATAAAATTCGAAACGACTAATAAAGCTTCTGAAGTTGTATAAATCTCAATCTGTAAAGGATGTTGCATGCTAATAACATTGTGCTTAACCACATTTTCAATCAATGGAAGCAAACTTAGGATAGGTAAACACTTCTGTAAGCAAATATCAGCTATCCGAATTGAGAAAAACAACTTATTCTCATATCGCACACTAAGCAAATAAGTATATGCCTTAATAAATTGCAATTCTTCATCAAGAGTTACCAATGTCTTATGATTACTTTGCAGAATATACCGGAAAACATTAGATAATCCATTCAGATACTCAAGCGTCTTTTCCTGCTCTCCCATACGAATTAATGAATTAAGCCCATTCAACGAATTGAAAAAGAAATGCGGGTTGATTTGTCCCATCAGTGCATTATATGAGTTTTGCAGTTTCTCAACTTTTATCTTTTCATACTCCAATTTCATTTCCTGCTTTTTATCAAGCAAGTGAAGTAACAGCATACTTAACATAATAGTCAACAATACAAAAATATGTTCTATCAATAGAGGATTTGAATAAGCTGTTGAAAACACGGTATTCACTCCTACCCGAACCTTATCCGGTTCCACTACAGAACCAGAAACTGTATCAAGCGTCTTTCCCGAAACCTCTGTTATCATAATTGAACGCTCTGCACAATCGTGAAGAACAGATACATTACAGACCTTTCCCAGTACAGCCGCATTTATAACAGGATATGCCCTGTACAGCCCTAAAGCAACAATAAAAATACTTCCCATCGCAAGTCCTATCGTCTTCACTTCTTTGTGTTGAAACACCTTATCACCCCATCTGTATATCCATCTATAAAGAACAAACAATACAAAAGAGAAAAAGAAAAACCATAAGACAGAGAACCACAATTCATATCTCTCTATCGCATAAGAAGAACCAGGCAATTTCGAGTCCATCATCAGATCATAACGGCGTATCAACAATGCAAAATTGGCAAAAAGAGAAAGAATCACCGATAGGGTGAATCCAATAAGAAATTCATATCTTGTTGATCGCAGCATAAGCTCTTTTATTTTTTAATCTACAAAAATAATCAATCTATCCACTTTCCGGCAAGCAGTCCGGTGAAACGGACAAAACAGGCGGTAAAACGCCCGCATTTTATGAGTAAACGGAAAATTAAGCTTTATATTGCACCCCACCCATTCATTTATTTCTTTTATTTGAGTTTAGTGTGATAGAATATCTCACCTAATGTAAAAGAAATAGTAGCACCTATCACATCCCGGTTTAACGTCCCTTTTTTCAATTGTATACGGTCATAAAAAATGCTGGTATCTATTCTTCCTCTGAATACAGGCAAACTCAGTCCTGCATTAAATCGTAAAGAAAGTCCCGTGTTTCCATTAATCGTCATATACGAACTGGAAACATTAATTCCGGCCTTATAGGCTACCTGCTTCCAAAAGCTATCTGAAGAATAACCATTGGGAAAATAACATACTCCGATGCGACATTCATTTACATCTCTGAATTCAATTCGACTGTCCGTCGATGTCAAAGAGCTATATTGCTGAAAAGCATAATCCAACGCATACGTCCATTTCTTATATTGTAGACATCCACCTATGCCAAAATATTGAGGCAAACTTTGTTTTTGACTTCTTTGTTTCTTCTTTTCATGTGCGTTGCCATTTACTATATATTTAGCATTAGTAATATCCAGTTTTTGCCGATAACCATAAACCGCTCCTAATGTGTAAGACAAATCATGGTTCAATGCACGGTGATACTGAATACCTAAATTGGCATAAAGTGACCGTGCATGCATCTTCCTATCAACAATCAAGTCACTTTGTTGCTCAGATAACACAATGTTACCAAACAAATAACTGATATTCATTCCCAACGACCAATGTTGAGACAGGAGATAAGCATTAGACCAAGTAACTTTTGAAATTCCCCCACTTCCTGTAAAGGCAGCATCATAATTTTCATGAGGATTTCCTTCTACCGGCTGGGAAGACTGAAAATAATAACCTACCGAACTATAAGGAGTCAGACTGACTGCCGTATACCACCGCGGAATCACCCGGCCTCCCAACATTAAAGCAGAAAAACTTCCTGTAAAAGCCTGATTCGAACTTCCCCCGGAAGTATACGATTCATTTTTTAGAAATATGGAAAGTTCCGTCAGCAGCCGTTTACTCTCCAGCCCTGTCAATCCTGCCGGGTTCTCAATATTAATCAGTGTATTATTTCGCATCCCGTAGGAAACACCACCCATAGCTGCATTTTGTCCGTAAAGTCCGGATTCCAATTCTCCGATACCAAACATAGAATAAGGAGATGAAGTCATAACGTTCTGTGCCTGTGATTTTAGCGTAACCAACAAAAGAAAGATTATGCAGTTAATAGCTTTCATATATTTTATAATTTAGTTGTAAAATAATAGGATGCTGCCCATTGGGGTCACCGAAAGTCAGGTTCTTCAATGTCTTGGTATAATCATCACTATTAAATACCAACTGAAGATTATGTTTATATTTACCTGAAGTTCCCAACTCATCTTTCATAAACTTGGTGACATCAAAATAGTAATATGTATTTCCGAGAAACAAATCATCCTTCACCAGCTTTCCACCCTGTACTTGCTTTCCTAAATAGTCTTTTACAGCATCAGTCACTACATTATTTTCATCTGCTATGTATAGAAAGATACTATCCGGCAACGCATTATATCCCGAATAAGTCCCATATTCAGGATATATTTTCAATCCGGCTTTTTCGATATGTATATACTCTCCCTGTTCCATAATATTATTAAGATAAGGAAATTCAATACGAGTGTACCAGCCGATACCACTGAACAATATTCCACGATTTCCTAATTTTTCAGAAGGTATCTCTACCTTTTTCAACGGATAAGGTTCCATAGGAGTACCGTGGCGTTCATGTATCAACTGATTAAATTGCGTAGTTGTATTCGGCGAGAAAACCAGCTTCTGTTGATTCTCATATCCCCCTTCAATATGATAATGCAATACCAAAGCCGACAATGAATCCGAAACTTGAAAACTCAGCAATGAATAACTTTGCTTTTCATCAGGCATTATAACAATCCCTTTAAAATAATCTTCAAAATGATTGATAGCAACAGACTCATCATGGTTGTGAAAACGAGTCAGCAAATCTTGTCCTAACTCATCAGGCAAACGTATTTCCAGTTTCTCTGTAACATGAGGTCTAGGTATAAAAGAATAACTGGCCATCGGTTCGGATTCATAAGCAAATGAAGAATTATTATACAAATAACCATTGTCATTCAGAATAATTTTCTCCGTAAGTAAATGAATAGAATATCGTTGCTGTAAAGTCGTATCACCAACAAAATCACCACTACTGGAAAGTACCAACATTAATGAGTCAAACTTTACCGTCACATCCGCTTCTGTCGAATATTGGGGTCGCACGTAAGGTATGTAGCTGGCAGCAGAGACCTTCCCCCATACCGGATGCACATATCTTCCCGCAAGAACAACCTGTTTGCCGGAAGTTTCCAAAGAATCTATCAGCACAGCAGTCATGACAATGGTACTTGTATCCATACTTATATTGCGCAAATCCGAATCAACCAACCTGTCCCCAAAAGTATTGTGCTCATCATAGCACGATATCACTCCTAAAAATGTGACTAAACAAAAGCCAATAACAATCAACAATTTATGCATATTCTATTTTTGCGGCAAAAGAGGGAATAAGCATTCATTCATACAATTTTATCCCGCCAACCAATACATATCTTCCGGCAACATGCCATTAACAAAGGCAAAACATGTATTAAATATAGCAAAGCCGTTTACCTTCTCAAATACTCAATTTACGGCATAAATCCGGACGCTTACCGATTCGATTTGTCAAGCACGTGAAAGCCTTGTTCTTTTGTATCCATAAAATAATAACAATGTATAATATGATGAAACATCAAAATTTATTAGCACTTCTGTTAACAATGTTCTCTGTTATCACAGTTTCTTGTAGTAACGATGACGAGGATGAAGATTTAATGGGTAAATGGTATCGTGTTTCCGATTTTGACGGCCTGGCACGTGGAGAAGCAACCTCTTTCACTATTGGTAACAAGGGGTATCTCACCGGTGGTTATGATGGTAGAAAACACCTGAATGATCTATGGGAATATGATATGGAACTCGACTTTTGGACACAAAAAGCTTCTTTCCCGGGAACTTCCCGTAGTTCATCCACAGCATTTTCCGTTGGTGGCAAAGGATACTTCGGAACAGGTTATGACGGAAAAAACTACTACAATGATTTCTGGGAATATAATCCGGGCACGAATGTATGGAGTTCAAAAAAGGATTATCCGGGTAGCGCGCGAAATGATGCCACAGCATTTGGGTTATCAGATAAAGGTTATCTAGGTAGCGGCTATGACGGAAACTATCTGAAAGATTTCTATTGTTATGATCCGCAAACTGATACATGGGAACAAATTGTCAGCCTGGGTGGAAGTAAACGTCGGGGAGCTGCCTGCTTTGTGATAAATAATATTGCTTATGTTTGTGCCGGATACAATAATGGTGAATACGTTAAAGATTTCTGGAAATATGATCCTTCTCAAAAGCGTTGGATTCAACTTCGTGACATCGCAGATACCTCGGATGCAACATACGACAATAAATATAACAGTATCACACGAATTTACGGAGTTGCCTTTGTCATTGACGAGCAAGCATACCTAACCTGTGGTGGAGCGCCTGACTTACGCAGCAATACCTGGAAATACTCTCCTACTAATGATTTATGGGAAGAAGTTGCCAAATTCAAAGGTGCTCCACGCACAGCAACCGCCTCCTTCTCTAATGGTGACAAAGGTTTCATCGTTACAGGCAAAAGCAGTAATTACCGCTTTGACGACATATGGGAACTTCATCCATACGAATATGACGATGACAATTATGAAAATAATTAATATCAAAATCAGCACCTGCATACTCTGGATTAGTTTACTGTCGTTACTAACCATCATTCTTCTTCATCACTCAATTATGGTAATTGAGGATGAAGGAGAACCGAAAGCTGAACTGGAAATATTTCAATATGAAAATGGTTGGGGATATCAAATTGTCATGAAGCAGAAGGTTTTGATATACCAACCCACTATCCCGGCTATTGATACAGCAATTCCCTTCCCTGACGAGGTCAGCACACGTAAAGTAGGTATTCTAGTCTTAAAACGATTTAATGCTCACCGCAATTTTTCTGTATCAAAGCAAGAAGTTCTTCAATGCTTACCTTCTTATTAACTTTTTTCTATTGTACTATTCTTAAGGTATAGTTTCAAAACAACTATTCCATTTATACTATTTGGCTTATATACATTCAGAATGTATATAAGCCAAAATTCAATATTAAATACGAAATTTCAATACATTTCTAATCAAATAAATTGCATCCTATAACAATAAATCAAAAGCAACAAACATAGTTTTATTAACCTAACTTCCAAACAACTCCTCCCTTTAAAAGGAAGAGGGCGTTTCTCAGTATGCAACGGGTCGTTTCTTTAAAAGAAACGACCCGTTGGTTTTAAAGGAAATTAGGCACATATAAAGCACTATTATACAACGAATTACCCAGTTCATTCAATCATATACTTTCAGCAAAGTTTTTCAATACAAGAAAAAGAATATCAATATCAAAAAATTACAATCTAACAGCAATTATTTTACAAATCAAATCTAAAAAACAATGGTTACAGTTACTTTTCAAATCAAGCCCTATCTAGCGGCTTACATGTACACACGCTACAAAAATCACCTTGACCTCCCCCCAGACCGTTCTTCCTCCGCACTTTCTGCCATCCATCTCCTCGACACCCACCCCATCTACCACTTCCTCCACCAACTCTCCACTCCCCATCCTCCCAATATTTCATGGCACGAAACCGGAAATATCACTTTCACTCTCCCCCACCCAAGAAACGGTAAAAATCCAAATGTATATAATTATATAGGTCATGACAGTGCACTTATCATCGAAAAGGCAATAGAAGTAGAAATGAAGGCCGAACTTTACGAATTTCTACTAGACAACAAATACTGCCATGGCATCATGTTCAAAAAGTCGATGGAAACTTTCGTTGAACATTATAATATGGTAGAATTAGTGGAAGAGGAAAGTTTGATGAGAGGGTTTCAGAGGTGGAGAAAGAAAATGAAAATATAACATCACAAAAATAACCATATCTTAATTAAAGATATATTAAATAGAATTCCTACTCAGTAAAAATGCCAAGAAAAGAATGACAAAACAATTTGGATATCGTCAAAATCGCATACCTTTTAATAACTCATTCTAGTCCATGTTATAAACTAAACGCATGGATGCGTCAATGCTATTCCAATATTATGTTCATAAACAGTATAACTTTATTAAGTTATATCTACGAGCATTTATTTATTATTATTAAATTTGCCATCAATGAATTTAATAACGGAGACCTGAAAATGCCTCCCTCTTACAAGAATAATTAATATGGGATACACATTAAAACTTGACATCTATTATTTTACTTTGAAGAAAATAAAAGAAGAAACTACACGCAGAGTTCGTGGAGGAGAAAGGGTGATATACCTTACAGAAAAAGAAGAATGTGTACTTGGAAATTTTGTAAACAATTTGCCCATCTCCCAAATAGATGATGTCAATTATATGGAAGTTTTTTTAGAAGATTTCATAAACGGCTTTAATGCTTCATTTAAACCCAATAAAAATAACACCCAAGCAATGAGTGTCACAACAGACCAGTTCAAAGGTTACGATTCTAACGACTATACAGTATGGGGAATATTCAAAGGAGGCACTACAGGCATAGAATATGATATATATCAATCGAATAACGCAACTACACCTACAAGTAAAGTTGCAGGAGATAGCGTTACATCGCTATATTATTTCTATAAAATTTGGATACCAATTGATTCTAATATTGGAATTTTGATGGTACAAAGTTATACTAATACAGGATGTTCCATTTTATTTAAAGAACAATTAAGCAACTATTTTATTTCTAAGGGATATAAAGCAGAATGGAGTAAATGTATTCCAAACGAATATATAGAAAAGTTCTTGAAAGATGGATATATTAGTGAAATACAAGTAATTCATCGCAAAAGAGATGAAAGCAAGCCTCTAAATCCTGTATTTAGTCCGTTTACATATGCCAAAAGAAGATCCATCTTCAGTAGGTTTAAAATATCCTTCAGGGATTTTATATCAGTGGCGAACTATAAAAATATTTTAAAATCACAAATAAAAGCAATTGATACAGATTACGATGAAACTCAAGACAAAGTAAAACTTTTCTATATTGACGCAGAAGGTAAAAGAGCTAATGCGACATTAGCAAATATAGACAGTATATTACCAACAATTACATTGGATAATTCATTGAAAGAAGATAACTCCCAATTGCCCAAATGGGATGAACTTCATGAATACACCAAAGGACTGTTGAACGATATAAAAAAACAAATATCATATACTCCTCAATTAAGATGACATTCATTTTTAGACAGATATATAGAATAATTAAAGACGGAACAAAATCACTACTATATGATATTGACGGGAAAAAAAGGTCAAAATTCCAAGTATACTTAGGATTTACTTTTGTCCCAATCATCATATGTGTAATTACCATTTGGAAGGAAATAAATTTTAAGGATATCATAGATACATTATTAACTGTATTAAGTATATTTACAGCATTAATATTCAGTGTACTATTTAGTATCCCAGATAAATTATCTCAACGCATAGAAAAATTAAAAAATAAAACTGATAACAGTACTAAGAATTATTTAATACGTTTTATTAATTTCACTCGAAGTTTCGTACAGCAAATTTCATTTATCATCGTTATTTGTATCGTTTTAATTATTCTCCTTGTCTTTCTAAAGGTAATCACTTATAATATCATAATACTTATATTAACAACTATAAGTTTAATATTATTCTATAATTTGACAATGTATACCTTGATGATCTTATCCAATATTTATATTATTTTAATGAATGACATTGATATTAACGAAAAAGACCTATCCTAAATAATGCATTTTCTCCAGGAGTTTTAAATATAAAATATTTAAACATTATTCCATATAACCACCTATCGGTTTTATTTTCCTTCTGACCAAATAGATAAATTATTTATCAAAATAGGACATTGCATTGTAAGGCCTCTAGCAAAATAACTTATGAGCAAATTTGAAACAAGATTCATTGGTAGTAAAAATACCTTTTCTTAAAAGAGAAGCAAAAGCTCCAAACAGTGATTACTCCAACATTAAAAATGAAAGGAAAGAAGAAAGATTTGAGCTTGATATCTTCTTTCCAGGTCATTTACTTGAGAATCTAACATTATTTGTGTATTTTCGCACAATCAAAGTTACATTAAAATGGGAAAATACATCCAAATAGGATTCACATAATATTAACAGGTAAAAAGGATACCACTTATTGGCTTACAAACCCAATAAGTATATCTGATATGATAGTCTTTAGATGGTCAACTAATAAAAATCAGCCATCTACGACCGAAGTAGCCATAACTCCAAACTTTTAAGGTAGATATTAAGGATCTTTTAAAAATTAATACATCTACTTTAAAGTGAATAAAACAAAAAGACAAATCCATGTTTTCAACATGTCACATGGGTAAGTATTCAATAAAAAGCAATAAAACGAATGAATTTTATAGATTTGTTTGCAGGTTTAAGCGGTATAAGAATAGGATTTGAACAAGCAGCCCAAGAGCTGAATATAGAAGTTCAGTGCGTTTTAACTTCTGAAATAAAGCCTGCAGCCATTGAAGTGTTACAAAAACGTTATCCGCATGAAAAAGTGGATAACAACATATATGATGTCAATGCTGATATGCTACCAAATGGCGTAGATGTTATTCTAGGAGGGTTTCCTTGTCAGGCTTTTAGTTCTGCAGGAAAAGGACTAGGGTTTATGGACACAAGAGGAACGCTGTTTTTTGAGATAGAGCGGCTTATAAAAGAATTGACAACAAAAGGACAAAAACCCAAAGGGTTTATCCTTGAGAATGTAGAAGGATTAATTCGCCATGGTGGAGTAGAAAAAGGTTGCCGTTACGGTAGAACACTGACTACTATTATAAAGAAACTTGATATAGCAGGATATAATGTAGAAGTCTTGTTATTAGACGCTTCAAATTATGGACTACCACAAGCACGCAAGCGTGTATATATAGTAGGTGTAGACAAAAGAATAGGGCAAGTCGACTTGAGTAATTTGCCACAAAGCACAGCAACATTTGGGGACATTCAAGACAGAGGACTACCTTTAGACAATTCTCCGTTCGCAAAAAATGCACTTAAACATTATAAACCCTCAGAATTAAAAGGAAAGTGCATTAAAGATAAAAGAGGGGGAGAACGCAATATCCACAGTTGGGATTTAGAATTGAAAGGCCCCGTTTCAAAAGAAGAAAAACATTTCCTTGACTTGTTATTAAAGGAAAGAAGAAAAAAGAAATGGGCTTCAATTATTGGAATCGACTGGATGGATGGAATGCCTCTTACAACAGAACAAATTGCAACATTCTATAAGACAGAAAATTTGCAAAGTATGCTTGACAGGCTAGTTAAAAAGGGATACTTGACATTTGAACACCCAAAGAAAAAAATAATCCTTAGAGATGGAGAAAATACCAGTAGTAGACGTGAATACGATAATTCCAAACCTAAAGGGTATAATATTGTAACAGGCAAGTTGAGTTTTAAATATAGCCAGTTCCTCGATCCATCATCAATAGCACCTACAATGGTAGCTATGGATATGACAAGAATTGGTGTAGTAGATGGTGATGGGATACGTCATCTCTCAATTAATGAAGGACTAAAATTATTTGGTTACACTGATTACGACCTCAGTTTTTTGGAACAAAGGAAAAAAGGCAAATCAATAGCATTTGATTTGTTGGGAAATTCCGTATGTGTACCTGTAATAAAAATTATAGCTGATAGATTATTAAAAACAATAAGATAACACTCCTATGCAAAAAATCACATTCAATGACTTCGTAAAGAGTATGACAATGTTTTTCACCAACAAGGAAATCGATGAAAAATATTTAGAACTCAAAGATAAACGGATCGAAGAAATAAAAGAGAGATTTAGCCATATTGGTACAAAAGAAGGATTGGAACAGTTCATTAGAACATATCCAGACTCCCTAAACAACTTGCTCACAATACTTGGCGTTAGTTCTGAAAACTTCAAAAGAGTAATATCTATGTTTCGCATAGAACGTGGATTTTCTTTTGCTTCAGAATGGAGTCTTAGTGCTACAAGAAATTATATTTTAGCTGATAAAAATATGATGGATAGAGTCTGTAGCCTATTTTTAGATGGAGACACTGATGAAAGCCTCAAATCGAAAATACCAGAATATAAACTCACTAATTTTCAGATTAACAAGTCAGTCATTGACCGTCTGAAAAATGACGATTTTCTTGGTATATTAGTAAGAAAGGAAATAGACAGTCAATACAATTCTGATATATCAGCTATTAATATACGTAAAATTGAAGGCCTTTTACACACAGCTCACAGAAATAAAGGGCTTTACCTAGAAAAGAATATCGTTGTTGATCCTGTAGGCAACGGGACTCGTGATATACAGGTAAACTACATACTTGGTCGCAATCAATTAGGATTACCTAAATATTATATAAAGTACAGCTTCAATATTACGACTTCAAGTTCTCAATCGGACTTTAAACGAAGCGTTAAAGATCTTCGTGACTATATCCATAACAATAACCCAGAAGCTAAACAGATTATTATCCTTGATGGTGTTGGTTGGATTGGAAGACATGCAGATTTAAATGCTTCATGGGAGTATAGTGATTATTGCTTAAACTTGAATAACTTAGAAAAATTGACGGAAATTTTAAAATAACATTATTATATGCTACGACAGGAACGAATTGAATTACTTAAGAGTGTACAAAAAAAGACCGCTTATGCAAATGGATACCCTCTTTTATATCGAGGTATTTTACAACCTTTTCAAGTATGGGAAATTCCTATGGAAGCCCTCATCTACAACCAATACAATGGACGTATTGGTAGTGTAGTCAAGTCTTACGAAAAACAGAGCCACACCCTTAACCCAGAAGATGAAAATGATGCTGCCCTTATCGAAAAATTTTTATGGGATTCAAAGTTAGATGCAAATAAGAACACTTTAGAAAGCCTAAAAAAAACAGGACAAATTAAATTTGGTATTGTTTCATCAGATGGTGTCATTATAGACGGAAATCGCCGAGCATCTTTAATGAACAAAATTAGAAAGGGCATTAAGTCTACTCAAGAAGAAAAAGATAGATGTGCTTTTTTTAAAGCAGTAATCCTCCCCGAAAATGCAACAAAGAAGGAAATCCTGCAATTAGAAACATCTTTCCAAATGGGAGAAGACGCCAAAGTCGATTATAACCCCATAGAAAAATATCTTAAATGTAAAGATTTGGAAGACGCTACATTCACGAAAGATGAAATTGCCAGTTTTATGGGAATTACAAAAAAGGATGTTGAGCAAAATCTGGAAATCCTTGACCTTATGAATCAGTATTTGTCATTTTATGAATATGATGGCATATATACTATGGCTGAAGGTCATGAAGACTCGTTCCAGAAACTGAATATTGCTCTAAAGCAATACAAATCAGGCGTAGCGAACATGTGGAACTACACAGAAGAAGATCTGAATAATCTCATGGCTGTAGCTTTTGACTACATTCGTTTAAACCTACCTCAGAATGATATTCGAGACATTTTCAGAAAACCATCTCAAAACAATGGAAGTATTTTTAGTTCAAAAGAAAGATGGGAAAGATTCTTCGAGAAACATGAAGCAAACATGGAAAGCTTTCAGGAAAAACCTGTAGAAGAGTACACAAAAGATGCTACAGGTGATGACATAACTCCGTGTCTTCAAGCTAGAGATGCTGCATGGAGAAAGAAAATGGAAACAACATTGACAGACACATTTAAAGAGGCTCAAGATGAAATTGATAGCCAACTTCGTTCAAGCGCCCCCATCCTTCTTGTTTCAAAGGCACAAGGTGCATTAAACTCAATTGATTCAAACACAGCTAGTTTTAAATCGAATGGGAAACAACTCCTTGCAGGGTTAGAAAAACTTATAACAACAGCAGAAGAATTAAAGAACAAGATAAATGGATAATCTGGGACTTATAGACATACATTCACTTAATGGTGACTACTTGATTATAGGCGATCATATAAAAATACAACAGAGCCGTATGGCCATGATGTATCTAAGGCATAATCTCAAACATGAAATTACGCCCAAAGGTATTTTGGTAAAAGCGACAATGGATGTTGATTCTATCATGAGACATATAAAAGTGCTTGCTAAATATGCCAAATGCTCATTACGCTTCAGTAAAGATGTGGATGATGATATTCTCGACTACGAAAATAGAGAAAAACAATTTTTACTGTTTTCCAGCAAAGCTAATGACATAAGGAATAACCATCCAGTAGTTGCAGACTTTGAGCATTTTAAAGAAGTCCTTATAAAGGCCCTACCCAACCGCAGGCTGTATCCCCTTCAGATGCTTTCTGCATTTCATATGGCCTTTGCCCAAAATTCCTGCAATTTTTCTGTACCAGGAGCCGGTAAAACAAGTGTTGTATATGGAGCCTACTCTTATCTTAAAAGTCTTCCAACCGATAATCCAAAGCACGTAGACAAATTACTTATAATTGGGCCTTTAAGTTCATTTGGCCCATGGGAAAATGAATATCAAGAATGTTTTGGAATACCTGTGGAATCAATGCGTTTAATCGGTGGAGTATCTAAAGATTTTAAAAGTCAATATTTACATTCTTTAGAAACAACAGAGTTAACATTAACTTCGTATCAGTCTGTAGTTTCAATCAAAGATGATTTGAAGTTCTTTTTAGGACGTAATAAAGTCATGGTTGTTTTAGACGAAGCTCATAAAATTAAAAATACTCAAGGAGCAATTACTGCATCTTCAACATTAGAATTAGCAAAAACTGCCAAATCCCGAATCGTATTAACAGGAACACCTGCCCCAAATGGATATGAGGATTTATACAACTTGTTCAAATTTATTTGGCCTGATAGAAATATCATATCTTTTAATGTTGCCCAATTAGAGAACATGTCTAAAGCAACAGGCGATTGTAGAGTAAATGATTTAATAGATCAAATATCTCCTTTTTTTATTAGAGTACGAAAAAGTGATTTACACATACCACCATTTACAGCTACTGAGATTCAGATACCTATGTCACCATCACAACGTCATATTTATGATGTAATAGAAAAAAAGGTAATGGATGCTATTATCAATGAGGATGATTCACCTTATTTACGAAAGATTAGACAAGCTAAAATGATTCGTCTAATGCAAGTCGCAACAAATCCTGAACTTTTGAATTACTCTCTGAATACAATCATTGACGACCAAGGCTGTTTTTATACAGAATCCGAAGAGGATAAACAATTTATTAAAAGCATAAGAAATTTTATTAAAGACGAGATTCCAAACAAATTTGTTTACGCTGCCGATATAGCTGAAAAAATTGTAAACGAAGGAGGGAAGGTTATCATTTGGGCAAATTACATCCGCAATATTGAAAGATTTAACGATTACCTTGGAACTAGAGGTATTGCCTCAAGAACCTTATATGGCGCTACACCCGTAGAAGGTGGCGATGCCAATAGTGAATCAGAGGTTCTAACCAGAGAGGCAATAGTAAGAGAATTCAATAGCGATTCATCTTCTTTCAATGTAATTATCGCAAATCCATTTGCTGTTGCAGAATCTATATCACTCCATAAAAAATGCCATAACGCAATATATATGGAACGTAGCTTTAATGCTGCACATTTTATTCAGTCAAAAGATAGAATTCACCGATATGGACTTGCGGAAGGAATCATAACAAACTATTATTATTTAATATCCACAGATTCTATTGATAATACAATAAACAGCAGATTAAAAATAAAAGAGGATCGTTTGAACAAAATTATGGAAAGTATGCCTATCCCCCTATTCGACAACGTATCAGAAACAGGTGGCATTGATGACATAAAAGCAATATTACAAGATTATGCTACAAGATCTCAAAAGTTATAGTTCTATTGGAAATCGTGAAGGAATTCTCCTACTATGTAGGAAAACCTTAACAGGAAATACTGAAAATTTGTCTTCTATAAAATCGGCATGTTCTTTTGTAAATGGAGTAGAGCTGAATTTCAAATGCGGTTTACTTTCATTCAAAACTTTGGGACTTATCAAAGAAGAAGGCAATACTTGCACGTCAACAAGCCTTATATACGATGAGTTTAACCAGGAGACTTTTATTAAGTCGTTGTGTTTTCATTGTATCAAATTACTATTAGAGAATGATTTAATAGATTGCAGCAAACTAAAGTTTTCAGAAGATATAAACCAGTATGTCATGCCAATGAATGCTTTCAACTTGAAAGCTGCCGTTTTTAGAAATCTGTTAATCTCATTTTCTGCTTTAACGGTATATAGAAACAAAATCATTATATCTAAAACTTACGAATCGGCTTTCATTAAAGAAATAAGACATCGAAAAACAACAACCCAAGAAGAATTACTAATCCAAATAGAAAAACAGCAAATAATGGGACAAGCAGGTGAAGAGTTTGTTCTCAATTTTGAGAAGAATCGTTGTCCTTTTTCGAACGCACAAAAAGAGCAAATAAAACAAATATCACTTGTTGACACCTCAGCCGGATATGATATAATTTCATTTCATTCATGTGGAGATATGCATAGACGCTATATCGAAGTTAAAACTTTTTCCGGAAAGGAACATTTCAATTGGTCTGAAAATGAAATAAATTCAGCAAAATTACGGGGCGAAAATTATTATATATATTTAGTAGATTATAATCTCATATCGTCTCCGGAATACATTCCTGTTATGATACAAAATCCATATAAAGTGATAATTGAGCTTGGAAGTTGGTCGTTAAAGCCAACATCGTTTTTAGTTTCAAAAAAATAGTTTTAAAATTAAATCGGTAGATATTGTATAACATTGGCTTTCACACCATGCAATATCTTCATTTAGGTTTTCCATATTCCACATGTTCTTCAGCCACAATAGGCAAAGTAGTTTCCTCAACATCATAAACTTTAGACGGTTTCTGTCTAAAACGTTCCAAATAAGAATGATTAATCCAATACTCCACCTCCAGAAGCGTTTTCTCTCTAACCGCAGATTTCAGTTGACATTCCCACACGATCATGACTTTCCATCCCATTTTCTTTAAAGTTTCTTTATTGCGTTCATCACGTTGCTTATTCCGTTCTATTTTTTTTCTCCAAAAATCAACGTTAGAATGAGGAATATGTCCATCGATTTCATGCCCATGCCAAAAACATCCATGAATAAATATCGCAATACCATATTTGCGCAACACAATATCAGGTGTACCTGGCAATCCCTTTACGTTCTTACGGTAACGGTATCCACGAGAATATAAGTAACGACGAACGATCCATTCAGGTTTAGTATCCTTACTCCTGATTTTTGACATAACATTGGAACGTTTCTTTTTATTCCAGATATCCATTATATCTCCTTCTATTTACAAATACAAATATAACTATTTTCATAAACTTTCGGAAAATTATTTCTTCCTAATATAATTTTTTCCCCTCTTTTGTAAGTTTTTCCATTTTTCTTGAAAAAACTTACAAAAGATCCAAAGACAATCTTGAATTTTTAAGAGTGTTGAGGATTCCAATTGTGAGGTAAGAATTCAGTTCTACGAATTCCTCGCCATAATCCTTGTCACAAGTCTCAATCAAGAAGAAGAAAAAATCAAAGCAAGAATCTTCTGAAAAATCCCTGCTCATTCGTTCTACCACCTTTACTTCTTAAATTAGGGTAATTTTCCCATATTCGCACTTTCTCGAACAGTTTGTTGGAAAATTCCTTTCTTTCCTTCATACATATTATAAACCGAATATCCAGCACTATAGCGCACAGAAACAGCCTCATAAGTTATAACTTAGTATTGTAATCCACTAATACCTTTACCACATTTCTTGCAAGATAGAAAATCCGAATAGAGTACTAATTTAGTTTTTTTTCAAAACTCCTTGTAATACAGATGTAAAAAAAGACAATACCTCCCTTAATTTCCTCCAGAATTACAGAAACATACCCACTCATACTAAACGCAAAGGTGTATTCAACAAATATCAACATTAACCCGAAAAGTTCAACCCCAATCTGTTTTCCGACCTTTGTATTCGAAAATTAGAAAAAAAGAAAAGATTATGAAGAAGATTGTTGTCCTATTAAGCGTCATATTTTTCATGGTAGCATGCGAAAAAGGAAATGAAGAAATGCCCCCAATTCCCTAACTATTTTTTTATCACATGAAGCCAAATAGACTTTATATAATTACAGCACATTGCCTGCAAATGGTTGGAAGGATTTCACAAACAAAATAACAGCATCTTAACAATTCTCTAATTTTTCGATTATAATCGAAAATTTCATTTTATCAGATCATACATTAAATCTCCCCATTCACCCCTAATCCGAACAAGGCAAAATCGCCCAAACATGGATCATCCGGGAAGAGCTCAGCCAATGCTGCCGTTATCTGACGGGCATTTTTCAAAGAAAAGGTTTCCGCATCAGTCAGCTTGAAATAATGGGCTACCCGACAGACGTGTGTATCCAAGGGAACAATCAAATCCCTGCGATCAAAACTCTCCCAAATGCCCAAATCGACTGCCGAGTCCCGACGAATCATCCAACGCAAAAACATATTCAGTTTCTTTTGAGGACTTTTGGCAGAGACTTCAAGAAATGCACATAGCTTTTCCATCGGTATTCCGGGGTATGTCTTCAAGGCTTCTTCCAGACTTTCAAACTGTGTATAAGCAATGTATAATCGCTGAAAATATCCATAGAAATCAGCATGTGACAGCATCCGATAAAAACTACCGGTTGCTCCCGATGGGAAATCTCTCTCCCACTGACGGGACAGTACATACTGATAAGGCGAATCTTCCATTAGCCCGTGCAATTCGTCCGCTTTCTTCAAGATCTGTTTGCGATTGCCAAAACTCATAATCGCCGTCAGCAAACCGCTGACTTCGATATCCTGTTTCAGTGTATAACGATGGGGAAACTGCACCGGGTCACTTTGTATAAAGTCTGCACGATGATACATCTCCGCACACATTAAAAGTTTATTCTTTATATCTTCAGTCATTTCGAGAAAGTATCAAGTATTGAAAGTACAAAAATACATATTCTAGTTGGATTTCCTCTTTAAGTAAATGATAGATTGCATCCCTAATAAAATAACAAACAAATATTCTGCCGTCATATACACAGTCAGAGAAGCATGAAAACATTCACTTAACAGATACAGATAAATCAAATATACAAGAATGGTGATTAACTGGAAGATAAAGGCGAGCTTCGTCTTTCCTGTACCGGTAACAGCATTGATATAAACATATCCGGGCAGTGCAAAAGCATAATTCAACAGCATAACTATAAAAGGATAGAAAGCTAATCTCACCAGATTATCGTTATTCGTATAAAATCCGATAACCCATTGGTTACCCCAAAGAGCCATAACTATCAATGGAACTCCCACGGCATAACCCAACCTAAGAACTTTATGGCAAACGGGAAAAAGTTCCTTCCCCTGCCCCGCCCCAATTAGATTGCTGACTAATGAACCAGTAGTGGATGCAAAAGAGTTGACAATCACAAAAAAGACGGTAGAAACACTACGAGTAATATTGGAAATAGCAAGCTCTGTCCTTCCCAGATGCTCGATAGCAACGAAGAACAGAAACCAGGGAGCAACGCTGACAAAAGAGTGAAGCATACTCCATACAGATATCCTCAACAACTTTATTAACACTTTCCCATCATAAACGACCTTCAGCCCATATTTCACTTTATCTACCCTCACCCACATATATAATAGGAGTACGATAAAAGCTCCGAACTCTGCCAAAGAAGAAGCCATCGCCGCCCCGGATATACCCAGATTCAGTTTGAATATCAGCAGATAGTTAAAAGGAATATTGATACAGATAGCCATGATAGCTGCCACGGACAATGCTTTGGTCGTTGTTATCCCTACCAGAAAAGACCGGAAAGCTAAAAAAGGAAATGAGAATAACAAACCGAAGCTACGCCAATCCAGATAATGAATCACTGCCTGATAAATTTCATCCGAAGTTATCAACCGGCACAGGATCAAGGGAGAAGCCAAATGGAGCAATAGGCAAAGAATGACTGCCATCCCCGACAGGAAATATACTCCCTGAAAAAATGTACGTCCCGTCTCTTTATAATGTTGTTCCCCATTTCTCCGGGCAATCATCACCTGCAGCCCGATGCTGAATCCGAAGCCCAGCATATAAACAGCTAAATAATAGATTCCGGCAAGCGCAGAAGCTCCCAGTTCGACTTCTCCCACATGCCCCAGGAAAATAGCGTCGGTAATATTGATTAATTGTTCCATCAGAATGCTCATCATCACAGGAAAGTTGATGAGCCATATTTGCTTATATGTATAATTCATTGCTCAACTTAAAAATAGCACGATACGGTATACCACATCATAGCAGCACACAGTTCCGTAAATTTATAAAAATGGATATAAAACTCTTTGGCAGACGAGTAGTTGCCTGTCGGATAGCTGAATAGCCCTGTTAGAAATGATGCTATTCGTTGAGCGTAGCTAGATACAGAGTTTCATAAATAGATAAATACTGTTGGTTTATCAATCAATTACGCAACAAAGATAAGAAATCTTATTTTCATATCCCAATGTGGTATGGTATTAGCAGATTACTTATAGGAAAGAAATGTATTAAAAACATTGATTGCAACATTAACAGATTGATTTATATAGATATACCATATTCTAAAGCTAAGGAATGATTCTTAAATATCTTTCTCTTTTGAAAAAAGGCATATCATTTTGAAAAGAGTAGTAACCAATAAATAACCAGATAACAATGAAAGTTTGTAAATTCGAGAAAATTAAAGATGAGGATGAAATGAAGCAAGTAATCAATTGTATTCAGAAAGAACATCCTTATGTAGCTGTAGTCCCTATATTGGCACAATTACAGGAGTGGTTACAGGCTATTTCCATCAGTTGGTTTCACGAAGAAGATGAAGCTTCTCATGCCACAGTCAATGCCATCGAAGCATATTGCTGTGCCCTTGCCAATCATCTCATTACAGATTCGCACCTAAATCAGGAAATTAAAAACCGGATTCTGGAGTGCATAAAGAAAATACATATACTTGTAGAAGACAAAGCAGATTTACTGATTGATAAAATGATAAAAGCGGAAGTATACGGATTATCCAGCGATTTATTCACTTATTGCTTACGTCAACAGGGTCTTCGTGCCCAAACATTAGATACCGGCAAACTTATACAGATCAACCTGGAAAGAAAGCCGGACATCCCATATATTCAAGAATCTATCCAACAATACATTGACGAGAACCGGAATGTAGATATTTTTATCGCCCCACTTTCCATTTGCAGAAATGTGTATGGTGAAATAGACTTTATGAGCGAACAACGCAATGATTACTATGCAACAGTGCTTGCCACCCTATTCAAAGCGGACGAAATGCTGTTATCCACTCCTATCAACCATATCTACGCAAACCGGAATTGTCTGCGAGAACAACATTCACTAACTTACATAGAAGCCGAACAACTGATTAACAGCGGAGTACACCTGCTCTACGCAGATTGTATCACCCTTGCGGCACGCTCCAATATAGTTATCCGCCTAACCGATACACACGATCTGTCAACAGAACGCCTCTATATATCTTCCCATGACACAGGCAACAGTGTCAAAGCCATCCTCTCACAGGATTCGGCTACCTTTGTACGTTTTACCTCATTGAATGTATTGCCCGGATATTTGTTTATGGGTAAGATATTGGAAGTTATCAACAAATATCAAATCAATGTCATCTCAATGGCCTCATCCAATGTATCTATCTCGATGATGCTGACGGCCAGCCGGGACACCCTGCGAATCATTGAAAGAGAACTACACAAATATGCCGAAATGGTTATGGACGAAAATATGTCTGTAATACATATCATCGGCTCACACTATCTGTGCACAGCACAGATAAAAACCAACTAATCAGTTCGCTATCCAAACAATTTCTCGAAAGCCAGTGCGTGGCCTGATTAAAATGTATATTCAGATTTTATATTCCTCTATCTTCCGATACAACGTAGTAAGTCCGATTTTCAACAAGCGGGCAGCTTCCGTTTTATTCCCTTTCGTATATTCCAACACACGCGCAATATGCCTGCGCTCCATTGCAGCCAGTTCAAAACTACCTGTACTATCGTCCGAACATTCATAATGAGTGTTCTGGATTTCCAAAGGAAGGTCGCAGATATCCAGCCGTCCACCTTCGCAAACAATCAGGCTACGCTCAATCACATTTCTCAACTCACGGATATTCCCTTTCCACGGCTGTTGTTCCAGCGCTTCCAAAAAAGCAGGAGTCATCTCATTGATGGCATACGAAAGTTTTTCGGAGAAACTTTTGGCAAAAGCAGTTGCAAGAATTCTGATATCACCGGTACGTTCACGAAGCGAAGGAAGATGCACCTGAAAAACCGAAAGACGATAAAACAAGTCCTCACGGAAATGCCCGGCTTTGATCTCCTCCTGCAAATTCCGGTTGGTAGCAGCAATGATACGCACATTGACTCTTGTCGGCTTGGTATCACCGATCTTTATATATTCTCCTGTTTCAAGGATACGCAGTAACTTTGCCTGCAGTTCGAAAGCCATCTCCCCGATTTCATCCAGAAAGATCGTTCCGTTATTGGCCTCTTCAAAAAGCCCTTTCTTATCTTTCAACGCACCGGTAAACGAGCCAGCCTTATGTCCGAACATCTCGCTTTCGAGCAATTCTTTGCTGAAAGACGAACAGTTGACCGCCACAAAATTCTGTTTGCTCCGCTTACTGTTATAATGTATAGCCTGCGCAAAGACCTCCTTTCCTGTTCCGGTTTCTCCCGTCAGCAATACGGGAACATCTGTCACAGACACCTTCTGCGCCAAAGACACCGACTCTTTCAGCACTTTTGACTCCCCCAGGATAGAATCGAACGAGTACATTTGCCCGACCTTCTTTTCCAGTTTTTCGAGACGGACATTCATTTTTGCTTTCTCTACGGCACGACTAATGAGAGGGATAATCTTGTTATTATCATCTCCTTTCGTTATATAATCAAACGCACCGTTTTTGATAGCCTGCACCCCGTCGGGAATATTGCCGTGAGCAGTAAGAAGAATCACTTCCACATTGGGAGCTATTTTTTTGATATTCAAAACCAGATCCACTCCGTTTCCATCAGGAAGAAAAACATCACATAAAGCTACGTCGGGCGATTGAATTTCCAGTTGTTTGATGGCAGTTTTGCAATCACCTGCCTGACACACTTCATAGCCCTCAAGTTCCAGCATACGAGCTAAAAGGCTGCGAATCTGGACTTCATCGTCAATAATAAGAATTTTATTCATACAAATTGTCTACATTAATATAGAAGAATGAAAAACAGGGTGCGCAAATATAGTTTTTTTATCTGAATCCATAAACATTTCTTCGACCCTGTTTGTTATTTCCGCAGGAAACTATTTACACTATAAACAGATGAAAATAATTATTATTGGGGGAGTTGCAGGAGGAGCCACCACTGCTGCCCGAATCAGACGAGTAGATGAAACAGCAGAAATTATCCTTTTGGAAAAAGGAAAGTACATATCATACGCCAATTGCGGCCTTCCTTATTATATAGGAGGAGTGATAGAGGAACGGGATAAATTGTTCGTGCAAACGCCCGAAGCCTTCTCTACACGCTTCCGTGTAGATGTACGTACAGAAAACGAAGCGATTTTTATTGACCGGAAAAGAAAGACAGTGACCATCCGGCAAAGCAGTGAAGACACTTATGAGGAGAGCTACGATAAATTAGTCATCTCCACCGGAGCTTCCCCGGTGCGTCCTCCTCTTCCGGGAATCGACCTTAACGGAATCTTCACGTTAAGGAATGTCACCGACACGGATCGGATCAAAGAATATATCAAGAGCCACGCTCCGCGAAAAGCCGTTATCGTAGGAGCCGGATTTATCGGTCTGGAAATGGCGGAAAACTTACATACACAGGGAGCGAAAGTGTCGATTGTGGAAATGGGCAATCAAGTGATGGCTCCTATCGACTTCTCGATGGCATCGCTCGTCCACCAGCACTTGATGGATAAAGGAGTCAATCTTTATCTGGAACAAGCTGTCGCCTCTTTTAGCCGGGAGGGAAAAGGGTTGAAAGTAACGTTCAAAAATGGTCAGTCCATTTCTGCCGATATCGTTATCCTGTCAATCGGAGTACGCCCGGAAACCAGTCTGGCACGAGCTGCCGAACTGACTATCGGCCCCGCAGGAGGTATTGCCGTGAATGATTACCTGCAAACGTCTGATGAATCGATTTATGCCATCGGTGACGCAATCGAGTTCCACCATCCGATCACCGGAAAACCCTGGCTCAACTATCTTGCCGGACCTGCCAACCGTCAGGGACGCATCGTTGCAGACAACGTTCTCGGGGCAAAAATACCTTACGAAGGTTCTATCGGCACTTCAATCGCAAAAGTTTTCGACATGACCGTTGCTTCAACCGGTTTACCCGGCAAGCGCCTGCGCCAGGAAGAGATAGATTATATGTCATCTACCATCCATCCCGCCTCTCATGCCGGCTACTATCCGGATGCCATGCCGATGAGTATCAAAATCACTTTCGACAAAAAGACGGGAAGATTGTACGGCGGGCAAATCGTCGGTTACGACGGAGTGGACAAACGGATTGACGAACTCGCGCTTGTCATCAAACACGAGGGAACGATCTACGACCTGATGAAAGTGGAACAAGCGTATGCTCCTCCGTTCTCTTCGGCCAAAGATCCGGTAGCACTGGCAGGATATGTAGCGGAAGACATCATTACCGGCAAAACCAATCCGGTATATTGGAGAGAGTTGCGGGACATTGAAATGGAAAATAAGTTCCTGCTGGATGTCCGCACCCCGGACGAATATTCTTTAGGCAGCTTACCGGGCGCCGTGAATATTCCGCTGGATGAGCTTCGTGACCGGCTGGCCGAACTGCCGAAAGATAAAATGATTTATACCTTCTGCGCTGTCGGACTACGGGGGTATCTTGCCTACCGGATATTGACTCAACATGGATTTGACAAGGTGCGTAATCTCTCGGGAGGACTGAAGACTTATCGAGCTGCCACTGCTCCGATTATCATACGCGAAGAAAATGGAAATGAAATAGACGAATCACCCGAACAACAGGGAGGTAGTCCCCAAGTTGGGCAACCTGGGGTTGCTAAGGTTTCGGATACCACGGTTACTGCCACTGCTGCCGTCACCGCCGATACTCTTGCAAACCCCGCTAAAACAGTTCGGGTAGACGCCTGCGGATTACAATGTCCCGGCCCGATTTTGAAAATGAAAAAAACAATGGATACACTGGCGTCAGGCGAACGGGTGGAAATCACCTCAACCGATCCGGGATTTCCGCGTGACGCTGCCGCATGGTGCAGTTCAACGGGCAATCAACTGATTTCGAAAGACAGCTCCGGAGGAAAATCTGTTGTTGTCATAGAAAAAGGAGAACCAAAATCGTGCAATATTGTTACTTCATGTGAGGGCAAAGGAAAAACCTTTATCATGTTTAGTGATGATTTGGATAAAGCTTTGGCTACTTTTGTACTAGCAAACGGCGCAGCAGCTACGGGGCAGAAAGTCACCATCTTCTTTACATTCTGGGGACTGAACGTCATCAAGAAGTTGCACAAACCGGAAACCGAAAAGGATATTTTCGGAAAAATGTTTGGCATGATGCTGCCTTCCAGCTCCAAAAAGCTGAAACTTTCTAAGATGAGTATGGGCGGAATAGGCGGAAAAATGATGCGGTATATCATGAACAAAAAAGGGATTGATTCACTGGAATCCCTGCGCCAGCAAGCGCTGGAAAACGGTGTGGAATTTATTGCTTGCCAGATGTCAATGGACGTGATGGGAGTCAAACAAGAAGAACTCCTGGACGAGGTGACCATTGGCGGCGTAGCAACGTATATGGAACGGGCGGATAACGCAAACGTTAATCTATTTATTTAAAAAATGAACAAATGAAATATTTAAATAAGGTATGAAAACAATATGTGCAATGCGTGATGTATTCAAAGCAATGGGAAACTTTGAAACAGCATTTGAAAAAATGTACCAGATAACGCTTAATGAAGCAATGATATTGTGTGCCCTTAAAGAGGCTTCGGACAAAGTGACGGCTACCAACCTGTCTAAACAAACCGAACTAAGCCCCTCACACACATCCAAAATGCTGCGGATACTGGAAGAAAAAGGACTAATCGTCCGATCACTCGGAAGTGAAGACCGGAGACAGATGTATTTCCATCTGACTCAATTGGGTAAACAACGGGTAACTGAACTGGAACTTGATAAGGTAGAAATACCGGATCTACTAAAACCTCTGTTTTAATAAACGGATTTTTCAAATAAATATCTGTAAATAATAAACGGTGAGCAAACTCCCTGATAATAGGGCAGAGCGCTCACCGTTTTTCTTTCCGCCGGGCCAAAGAAATATGTTAATTTTCCGGCAAAAGAAATTTCCACGCGAACCTTTTTCCACCTTTCTTGTTGTTTGTATCAAAAGCCCAAGGTACCTGGGCGTGATTTTTATATAACCTAAACATTATAAAAGATATGAAGAAATTAATTCCTATTTTATTGGCGGTCTTTGCACTCGCTTCATGTGAGAAAGACCCGGACATGGGTAAACTGGATGACAATTATCTGGTATACACTAACTACGACAAGAAAGCCGATTTCAAAGTTCCTACATTCTATCTGGCACCACAGATTCTGGTCATCAGTGATAGTAAAGAACCGGAATATCTCGAAGGTGAAGGCGCAGAACAAATTCTGGCAGCTTATACAGACAATATGGAAGCTAGAGGTTACGAAGCAGCAGCTGACCAGGAAAGCGCAGATCTTGGTATCCAAGTGAGCTACATCGCAAGTACTTATTATTTCACCAGCTACACACAACCTGAATGGTGGTGGGGTTATCCCGGATATTGGGGTCCTGGCTACTGGGGTGGCAACTGGGGTGGTGGATGGTACTACCCGTATGCAGTAACTTATAGTTATAGCACCAACTCCTTCCTGACAGAAATGGTGAACTTGAAAGCCGAACAGGGAGACAGTAAAAAACTGCCTGTTGTATGGACAAGTTATCTGACCGGATTTGAAACTGGCTCCAAAGCTATCAACCGTACTCTTGCAGTAGAAGCTGTCAACCAGTCATTTACACAGTCACCTTATCTTACTAACAAATAAACAACTACAACTGTTATGAAAACAAGAAAAAATATATACTTCAAGGTAGTAGCCTTGGCGGCTATTGCCATCGCCTTCGCCATGCCGGCTAAGGCACAGCTATCGGACAATGGATATGCAAATATCGACTGGCAGTTCAACGCTCCGCTAAGTAACAATTTTGCTGATAAAGCAAGCGGTTGGGGTATGAACTTCGAAGGTGGTTATTTCGTTACTCCTAACATCGGTTTGGGTCTTTTCCTCAACTATCACAGCAACCACGAATATGTAGGTCGCGAAACCTTCCAGATGGGTGCCGGTGAAGTGACTACCGATCAGCAACATACCATTTTCCAATTGCCTTTCGGTGCTGCTGCACGTTACCAGTGGAATCGTGGTGGAGCCTTTCAACCATACGTCAGTGCTAAATTAGGTGCTGAATATGCTAAAATCCGCTCTAATTTCAGCATGCTGGAAGCAAGAGAAAACAGTTGGGGATTCTACGCTTCTCCTGAAGTAGGTATCAATGTATTCCCATGGGTTTACGGACCGGGCTTGCACTTTGCTTTGTACTACAGCTATGGTACCAACAAGGCTGACGTACTGCATTACAGTGTAGATGGATTGAGCAACTTCGGCTTCCGCCTGGGTGTATCCTTCTAAGGCTGGCTGACAACTATCAGAATTTACGTTAATAATAAAAAAGGTAAAAGGTAGCTTTTAATATAGGCACCTTTTACCTTTCTTTTTTTTATTTTTTCTTCATCGCATCATAAATCGCCCCTTGTATTCGCTCACGAATGTGCAGTTGGTTCAGTTTGCGATTTGTTACATCCGGATAAATCCGGTTGCTAAGGAATACATAAACCAGTTCATTGACCGGATCTACCCATGCACATGTACCGGTAAAGCCGGTATGACCGTACACTCCGGCAGGTGCGGCAGGAGCACAATTTCCTTTCTTCGGATCATCAGCATCCGGTTTGTCAAAGCCCAAGCCACGCCGGCTGATCTTTGAAGTTTCCGTAGTAAACAACTGGCAGGTTTCTTTGCTTAGATAGCGTTGACCATCTATTTCTCCTCCATTCAGCAACATCTGATAAACGCGGGCTACATCACGGGCAGTAGAGAAAAGTCCGGCATTTCCGGCCAATCCGCCAAAGAAAGCGGAAGCCTCATCATGCACAAATCCCTGCAAAGTCTCTTTACGCAAGAAACGGTCTTTGTTGGAAGGGACAATTTCCGATTTGGCAAAACGGCGTAAAGGCAAGTAGCCTGTATACTCCAACCCCATCGGTTCGTAAAACTCACGTTGCAGATAGGCTTCCATAGGCATACCGGCCAGTTGTTCTACCAACATGCCTAACAGAATAAATCCGACATCACTATATACATAGCGTTTCTGCTTTAACGGAGCTTCCATTATTTTCTCTTCCATCACCTTCCGGAAAGAACAGTTTAACCACAAACTATCGCAGATTTGAACAGTGTAATCACCGGTCTTGACGGGAGAGACGTATTCACTTTTAAATTTGAACTTCGGATTCGCCCATGAAGTCGTTCCCAACTGTAACGGATGATGCGCGTCTTTGCGTGCGCTGAACAATCTTCCGTCATAACTATCCTTATCAATGGCTTCTTGGTAGAAAGGAATCCAGGAAGGTAAACCGGACTGATGATACAGGATTTCCTGAATCGTTATATCTTTCTTATCAGTACGTTGCAAAAACGGTAAATGATCCGAAATCTTATCTGTCAGATTGAAACGTCCCTTATCGTAGAGTTTCATGATGGCAAGCAAAGTGCCCGTCGTCTTTGATAGGGAAGCCAAATCGTAGATACTGGTAGATTCGACACGCGGACTTCCTTTACCCGCATAAGTGCCGAAAGATTTGTCGAACATGATATGCCCGTTTTTCAACACTACCACCTGGCAACCGGGATAAGCTCCCTGACGAATACCGTCTAATGCGATAGAATCGATGCGTTTCAGATGAGTGGAAGAAAGCCCATATTCTTCTGGCACGAAATGCAATGGCGTCTTGGGGGTAATGGTCACTCCTGCTCCCGTTGGAAACAGTTCTCCCAAGCTGGCCGACAACTGTCCGTCTGCGGATGCCTTGGCAAATAACACATCTGCGACCTGACGCTGCACGTCTACATTGTAACTATGTCCCAACACGACTGCCGAAGCATGAGACACGGCCCGCTGAATCTGCAACATCATCTTCCCCGGAGTGAAAAACAGATAAATAGCCGGACTTTGAGGAGCAAACTTCGCAAAGAAAGGCTGATAAGACGCCAAGCGCTGTTCGCTAACGGCTACAATGATTCGTTTATAGGTAGACAGAGAATCACGCAACCGTTGGTTTTCCTCTTCTGTCTGATTAGCGCGAAGGCAAAAGCGGGCCAAAGAGGTATAACGGGAAAGTTGTTTGGCCAATACATCAGTTTTTCCAGGATTTCCCACTTCGAGCAGTGCAATCTTCTGTTCCTTGTCTGTATGTAGAGGAAGGATATGATTCTTATTGCTCAAAACGGTTATTGCCGCTAAATTCAACCGACGAACCAGGTCACGTGTCTGCGGACTGTTAATGCGTTGTTCCAGACCGGATAATTGTACATACGATTTCTTCTTAAGTCCCAACACATATTTATAAGTCAAGACTTTGCGGCATTTGTTTTCAATCTCTTCACGGCTTAGTTCCCCTTTTTCAACAGCTGCCAGTACGGCCGGTATCTCTTCCTTCAGGTTACGGGGAGACAGTACCATGTCATTACCTGCTTTCAAAGCCTGCAAACTGACATTTCCATTTCCTGCCACACCTTTCATGGCAAGCGCGTCGGTAAATATCAGCCCTTTGAACGCCAGTTCATCGGTCAGCAAATCATACACGACATTGCGGGACAAAGAAGACGGAAGTCCGCCAATAGGTTCAATCACCGGAACTTGCAGATGCCCCACCATCATACCGCCCAGTCCGGCACGGATGGCCTCTTTAAAAGGATAAAGCTCCACACTATCCAGACGCTCGCGAGTGAAAGGAAGTACCGGAAGCGCTTTATGCGAATCGACATCGGTATCCCCGTGTCCGGGAAAGTGTTTGCACACAGATAACACCCCTCCACCTTCCAAACCGGAAGCATAAGCGATTACCTTATCGGCCACTTGGATCGGATCTTCGCCAAAAGAACGGGTATTGATGACAGGATTTTTAGGGTTTATATTCACGTCCGCCACGGGAGCAAAGTTTACCTGTACTCCAATCTGCCGGCATTGACGGGCAACTTCACGTCCGTACTCATAAAGCAGCCGATTGTCGCGTATACATCCCAGCACCATATTTCGCGGGAAGACAGGCGTACCGCGCAAGCGCATAGACAACCCCCATTCTCCATCAAAGGTAATCATCAAAGGTACTTTGGCTTGTCGTTGCGCCCGGTTCGTCAGTTCGACCTGGTTTTGCATCTTCCCGCCGGAAAAGAGAAGTCCGCCTACTTTATAAGTGTCGATGACTTCGCGCAGCAGTTCCAGGTTTCGTTTGGTGTCTACCGGAGCAATGGTATAGATGAATAACTGACCTACCTTTTCTTTAAAGGAAAGTTTATCCATCACCGAATCAACCCAGTGCCGGCAGTCCTTGTCCTGAAGGGCTTTGTACACCAGCAGAGGTTCAACGGTGGTAGCATTTTGCGCCGGACTCGAAACTGTGCCGGCCGCGATAAGGAATAAAAGCGTTACTATTGAGGGAATTATCTTCATTTATGTTTCAATGTCAAATCGAGACGGCCTACACGAACACCATTTTTTCCTGTGTGCATGACAGGCACCTCTTTTCCGTCCATATTCAAGTATGTTTTGGGGCCTTCCATAAATGTATGGGAGTGTCCACCCAGAATCACGTCGATATTGTGTGTTCCGGCAACCAGATGTTCATCCATCTGGATGCCCAGATGAGACAGGCATACGACCAGATCACAACCTTCTTCCTCTTTCAACAAGGTAGCTATCTCGTTGGATACACGGATAGGATCTTCATAAACGACTCCTTCGCATTTATTGGCCTGAATCATTCCTTCCGGCTGGGTTCCGAGACCGAACACGCCAATTCTCAAACCATATTTCTCCAGAACGACGTAGGGCTTGACTATATCTTTTAACACCGTAGCATCCAGATTATAGTTGGCACAAACGACCGGAAAATCAGCCATCTTAAAAATACGGGCCATATTATCCACATCGAAATCAAACTCATGGTTACCGATTGTCATTGCATCATAGCCCATTTCATTCATCAGTTTGATTTCTACTTCTCCACGGAACATATTATAATAAGGTGTCCCCTGGGAAATATCTCCGCAATCGAAAAGCAATACATTCTTATGATCTTTGCGGAACTCTTCGAGAAAAGCAGCCCGGCGGACAAAACCACCTTTGTTATAATATCGGTCGCCCTTCTGATTGATAGGTTCGATACGGCTATGCACATCGCTTGTTTGTAAAATGATAACTTCTTTGGTATCCTGCGCAAAGATTGAAAAAGTGAAACTCAATGCAAGACATAGCAGGAATAATATCTGAAATCTTTTCATATTCAATATTTTTAGATTCTCCTTTTTTATTTTATCGTAATACGTCCGTCCAGTTTGGAGGTAATCACTTTGCCTTCGGCTGTTTGTTTGCGTACATAATCAAGAAACAGTCCGCGTAAGGTAGCATCTTCGGGGCATACTCTCTTTTCTGCCTGCAGGAACGCATCCATTCGTCCGTTTCCATCTGCCAGATAGTCGATAGTAGCCACTGTGTAAAGCTGGTCATCCTTTAGCGGTTTTCCGGCAATAAATGCGTTCAGCAGCTTTCCGTCTTTTGTGATTTCGAGGCGGATACCGCTCACTCCTTCGCCATGCAGAGACGCTATTGCTTCACAAAGCCGTCGCAAGTCTGTCCCTTTCATAGTCAATACACAAAGGGAATTCTCGAAAGGAAGAATTTCAAAAACATCTCCTACCGTGATATCTCCTTCGGGCAAGATATTACGCAAGCCACCCATATTTACCAATCCCATATCGGCCGGTTTCCCCAATACCTGGGTTGCCGCTTGCTGTAAAACACCCGCGACAAGGTCGGATAGCAAGCTTTCAGGAGCTCCTTTATCCATCTTCATCGCACTGGTACCGATGACTTCATACATCATCGCATCCACCTTTTCCTTATAAGGCTTTAAGATTTCGGTAGCTTTCACGTTGGGAGTGGTGTCCCAAACAGAATCAATCGTTATCATGCTACCCTCTACTTTGGTTACTTCGTACTGTGCCGTAGTCTCGCGTGCGGTCCGGCAGGAAGTAAACAGGAAACCTGCTGTCAACACTGCCACCATCAGATACTTTACATAAGTCTGTTTCATGTTCGCTATTTTTAGATATGCTACAAATATACAAAAACATTTGGCTATCTGGCAAATAATTCGTTACTTTGCACCGCTTTCGCGCAATCGCTGTCAAGAGAAGAGATACTTGGTATGTTGCGTTGTAACGATGAAACAATTTAATAATAACAACAATGGATTTAATTAAAATTGCAGAAGAAGCATTTGCTACCGGAAAACAGCACCCGAGCTTCAAAGCAGGAGACACTGTAACAGTGGCATATCGTATTATCGAGGGTAACAAAGAACGTGTACAGTTGTACCGTGGTGTTGTTATCAAAATCGCCGGTCACGGAGACAAGAAACGTTTTACTGTACGTAAAATGTCAGGAACTATAGGCGTAGAAAGAATTTTCCCAATCGAATCACCGGCTATCGATAGCATCGAAGTGAACAAGGTAGGTAAAGTTCGTCGCGCTAAATTGTACTACCTGCGTGCTCTTACTGGTAAGAAAGCTAGAATCAAAGAAAAAAGAGTTAACGGCTAAGCCAAACTTTTCGATTCGAAATAAAAAAGGGAACTTCATTCATTATGAAGTTCCCTTTTTTATTGCTACCATCCTCTAAACAATCCTATTTCTTCAATTTACTGACCGTATGATTATTCAATTCCGCACGGCTTTGTTTCTCCTGACATATAAAAATAACAAATAAGGTTTTTAATATTGTGTTATTTTTCTTGTTGATGCAACATTTTATATTTTATACGTTTGTCTATCAGCCACATGAGTACCCAGTAGAAGGGTAATATAATGGGATAAAATATTATTATCAATGCAATATATCCATGTCTTTGCGAAGCGTCTTTGCCAATAACAAAATCTATTATTGAGTAGGAGTAAATGAAAAAGAGCAAAATAAAGAATGGAACCAAAATACTTCCCAGAATGACTACCCATGAGAATCGCTTTTGACGATTACTCTTTCGATAACAGGTTATAAATTTCAAGTGTAGCAGAAATAAGAATATTCCGTACACTGCTGCCAATCCTTCCGGACCAAAGGTTAACAATATTTTAGCATAAGAATTCGGTTCGGGCTTATAAGTCAGTTCCATGAATTCGTCTTCGGGCAACGAATCAAAATGCCATGTGTTGATTTGTTTGATTCCACCCTCTTGGGGCTTTCCAAGGTTACTTGAATAGTCTTTTATCTTTCCTGCTTGTTCAACAGTAATGTCCAGTGTGCCGAAAGATTTCCATTTTTTGGCTGGCGACAGAGAGTAACGAAAGTTGTATTTAGTTATCCAATCAAGACAGTTTCGCCAGGGGTATGCAGTGTATTCCACCCGGATACGATGAGTACCTTGCGAGAGTTCGGGCTGGAAGTACTTCATTTCAAAAGAATAATATGTTTCGCTCGTATTATCGTCCCATCGACATTCTATTTTTTTGTTGTTGTCGTCACAACGATCACAACTGTTAGTGAAATCACTGAATATAGAATCAGAAGATTCTTCCCCCTCTTCTTTTTTGAACGGAATATCGAACACTTTTACCGGACGACCATCAAGCCATACGCAAAAGTCGTCTTTATAGTCAACGGCACAAAAAAGGAGAGGAATTTGCTTACCGACTACGTCACTTTTGATCGTGTATTCTACCTTATATTTTGCAGTATGGAAATTCTCGTCTATCTGAATAAAGATACTTTCATGCAGAATATCCACATGCCTGCTCGAAATGGCACTGGCTGCTTTGGTTCCTTCAATGAAAGGTGATGCCATATTGGCTTTTGCAGAATTACAGATAAATAATAACATCAGGGATATAATGAGGACGGTGAATGAGGATATTTTTTTCATGTCGTATTTCTTCTATTCTTAGTATATGCCACAAAAGTACCAAAAATATAGGGTTATTTATTATTAACTTCGTTTTTTGTATCTCAATCGAATAAACACAACCACAAGATAGCATCTAAAAACAAAGCCCCGAAAGTCATAGACTCCCGAGGCTTCATCACCTTTATTATAATAATGATATATTATTCTTTCAAATCTTTCAGTTCCCAAGCCAATGCACTGGCACCCAGTACAGCAGCATCAGAATCCTTCAATTCGGAAACGAGCAATTTCGTCTTACCTTTATAGATATTCAGGATATTATCATCAATGGCCTTCTGAATCGGTTTCATGATATAGTCACCGGACTTAGCCAAGCCACCGAACAATACAATGGCTTCAGGGCTGGAGAATGCAATAGCATCCGCCAAAGCTTCACCCAAGATATTACCTGTAAATTCGAAGATCTCCTGTGCCAATTTATCACCTTGTACAGCTGCATCATATACATCTTTTGAAGTAATGTTTTCTGCAGGAATGTTACGAAGCAAGCTGGCATCCGTACGAGCGGCAAGGAATTCGCGAGCTGTGCGAGCTACACCGGTAGCCGAACAGTAAGTTTCCAGACATCCCTTACGTCCACAACCGCAAAGACGACCATCGCGACGAGCGATCACGTGTCCTAATTCGCCTGCAAAACCGTCATGTCCATATACCATCTGGCCGTTGATAACAATACCACTACCCACACCGGTACCCAGTGTAATCATGATAAAGTCTTTCATACCACGGGCAGCGCCATAAGTCATTTCACCGATAGCAGCAGCATTTGCATCGTTTGTCAAAGCAGTGGGGATACCCAGTCTTTCTTCAAACATGGCAGCCAACGGAAGAATTCCTTTCCAAGGCAAGTTCGGAGCAAATTCAATCGTTCCCGTGTAATAGTTACCATTCGGAGCACCGATACCGATGCCTCTGATTTTATCAACGCCACCATTAGCAATAATCAATGGAAGCAGGCTTTTACACACTTCATCAGCGTATTCTTCTACTGTAGGATAACCAGATGTTTTGATTGAACTGCTGGCAATAATAGTTCCGCGTGCGTCTACAATTCCAAAGACGGTATTCGTTCCGCCTATGTCAATACCTACTACGTAGGGCTTTTCCATGTTTGAATTCATGATACTTTTATTTAAAAGGGTTAGTTAATCATTAAGTTTACTGCACACAAATTACGTAAAGAAGATTGAGTCTACAAAATGTTTTTCAAAAAAAGTTCAACCTCTTTGCAACTTTTCGTATCTTGCAGCCGTCTAATAGTAGAAAATTATTAGAAAACAGAATCTAAATAAAGAAAATTGTGATACAACTAACAAACGTCAACAAGACCTACAACAACGGAGCGCCTCTCCATGTACTTAAAGGTATCAATCTCAATATCGAACAGGGAGAATTTGTTTCCATCATGGGAGCATCCGGGTCTGGGAAATCAACTTTACTCAATATATTGGGAATTCTCGACAACTACGACACCGGAGAGTATTATCTGAATAACGTACTCATCAAGAACTTAAGCGAAACCAAAGCTGCCGAATACCGGAACCGCATGATCGGATTTATCTTCCAGTCATTCAATCTGATTTCCTTTAAAGATGCCGTAGAGAATGTAGCACTTCCTTTATTTTATCAAGGGATAAGCCGCAAGAAGCGAAATGCACTTGCCTTGGAATATCTCGACCGTCTGGGTTTAAAAGACTGGGCACATCACATGCCCAACGAAATGAGTGGCGGTCAGAAACAACGTGTAGCAATCGCACGGGCTTTAATCACCCAACCGCAAATCATTCTGGCAGATGAGCCTACGGGAGCTTTGGACAGTAAAACTTCCGTGGAAGTGATGCAAATTCTGAAAGATCTTCATAAACTGGGAATGACAATTGTGGTTGTCACCCACGAAAGCGGAGTTGCCAACCAAACAGACAAGATTATACACATCAAAGACGGAGTCATCGAACGCATTGAAGATAATATCGACCACGATGCCTCTCCGTTCGGCAAAGACGGTTTCATGAAATAAGTATTAAGTAATAAGTATTAATTCCATGCGGTCGCAGCGCAGCCTAATACTTAATACCTAATACTTAATACCTACTTATCACCTAATACTTAAAAAAAAATGATTGATATTTGGCAAGAAATATACAGTACCATCAAGCGTAACAAGCTAAGGACTTTTCTCACAGGATTTGCTGTGGCATGGGGTATCTTTATGCTGATCGTCCTGTTAGGCGCAGGAAACGGATTGATCCATGCATTCGAGCAATCAGCTTCCGAACGTGCCATGAACTCCATCAAGATTTTTCCGGGATGGACCAGCAAATCATACGATGGACTGAAAGAAGGAAGACGAGTGCAACTGGATAATAAAGACGTAGATGCTACCGACCATTATTTTCCGGACCATGTCATTAAAGCCGGGGCAACCGTGTGGCAAGGAGGTATTAACTTAAGTTTCGGACAAGAATACGTCAGTTTGAATCTTTCCGGCGTATATCCCAACCATACGGAAGTAGAAGTGGTGAAACTCTTCAAAGGACGTTTCATCAATGAAATTGATATTAAAGAGCGCCGGAAAGTAATTGTGCTCCATAAAAAGACAGCAGAGATTCTTTTCGATAAAACGCATACCGAGCCTATCGGGCAGTTTGTCAATGCCGGTAATGTGGTTTATCAGGTAGTAGGGCTGTATAATGATAAAGGAGACAGCGGAGACAGCGATGCTTACATCCCCTTCACCACCCTGCAAACGATTTACAACAAAGGAGACAAGTTGAATAACCTTGTCATGACTACCAAGAACCTGGAAACGATAGAAGCGAATGAAGCATTTGAAGCTCATTACCGCAAGGTGCTGGGGGCCAATCATCGCTTTGACCCGACAGACCATAGTGCTATCTGGATTTGGAACCGGTTTACCAACTACTTGCAACAGCAGCAAGGCTCGAACATGCTACGCATCGCTATCTGGGTGATCGGTATCTTCACACTGTTAAGCGGGATTGTAGGAGTGTCCAACATTATGCTGATTACCGTAAAAGAACGTACCCGTGAATTCGGTATCCGCAAAGCTCTGGGTGCCAAGCCGCTTTCTATTCTCTGGCTGATTATCGTAGAGAGTGTCACCATTACCACGATATTCGGATATATAGGTATGGTGGCGGGCATCGGAGTGACCGAATGGATGAATAACGCCTTTGGCAATCAGACAATGGATACCGGAATGTGGACGGAAACTGTTTTCCTGAATCCGACAGTAGATATAAGAATCGCCATACAGGCTACACTCACATTAATAATAGCTGGTACGTTAGCCGGATTATTTCCTGCCCGAAAAGCAGTCAGCATCCGACCAATCGAAGCACTTAGAGCAGATTAAGACTATGAGAATAGACATGGATACCTGTGAGGAAATCCTCATTACCATTACAAGAAATAAAACGAGAAGCCTGCTGACTGCATTCGGTGTTTTCTGGGGCATCTTTATGCTCGTCGCCCTGATCGGCGGCGGACAAGGACTGGAAGGCATGATGAAAAAGAACTTTGAAGGATTCGCAACCAACTCCGGCTTCCTTGCCGCACAGAAAACGGGCGAAGCTTACAAAGGTTTCCGCAAAGGCAGGTGGTGGAATCTGGAAGCTATCGACATCGAGCGCCTCCATTCGCAAGTCAAAGATGTGGAGGTCATTACTCCTTCCATTGCCCGTTGGGGTTCCAAAGCTGTATACGAAGATAAGAAATACGATTGCAGCGTGAAAGGATTATATCCGGACTATCTCCACATCGAATCACAAGAAATGGCCTACGGCAGGTTTATCAACGAAGTGGATATACAGGAAGCGCGTAAAGTGTGTGTGATCGGAAAGCGTATCTATGAAAGCCTGTTCAAACCGGGAGAGGATCCTTGCGGAAAATACATACGTGTGGACGGAATTTATTATCAGGTGATCGGCATGTCTTCCTCCGAAGGGGATATGAACATACAGGGACGGGCTTCGGAAGCTGTCACCCTACCTTTCACCACGATGCAGCAAACGTATAACTTAGGGGGACGGATCGACGTCATCTGCTTCACCGTGAAGCATGGAATCAAAGTGTCCGACGTACAACCGGAAATGGAGCAGATTATTAAAGCTGCGCATTATATCGCGCCTAACGACAAACAGGCACTTATGTACCTGAATGCGGAAGCAATGTTTTCGATGGTAGACAATCTGTTTACTGGTATCAACATACTGGTTTGGATGGTAGGATTGGGGACTCTGCTGGCAGGTGCCATCGGCGTATCTAATATTATGATGGTAACCGTGAAAGAACGTACCACCGAAATTGGTATCCGCCGGGCAATCGGCGCACGGCCCAAAGATATTCTGCAACAGATTCTATCGGAAAGTATGGTGCTTACTACCATTGCAGGAATGTGTGGAATCTCTTTTGCCGTCATGGTGTTGCAACTGGTAGAGATGGGAGCAAACGCCGACGGAGGAGACGTCCGTTTTCAGGTTACCTTCGGACTGGCAATCGGCACTTGTGCTCTTCTGATCGCACTGGGAATGTTGGCAGGTCTCGCACCTGCTTATCGGGCTATGGCTATCAAACCGATTGAAGCTATTCGAGACGAATAAGGAGGTTGGACGATTTTCGATTTATGAATTATGATTTATGATTGGAAAATCATTGTAGGTCGAGAATTGTTCGGTTGTTTAGCTATGCGAGGGATTTCAATTATTAATCGTAAACAATAAAAATATAAATAAAGTCATGAAAAAGTATCTGAAAATCACATTATTGGTAGTCATTGCTATCATTCTTGTCGGAACATTCGTATTCCTTTATCAGAAGTCTAAACCCAAGGTAATCACTTACGAAATAGTAAAACCGGAAGTCACTGATCTCCAAAAGACTACAGTAGCTACCGGAAAGGTGGAACCGAGAGACGAAATTTTAATCAAACCGCAGATTTCGGGTATTATCGACGAAGTGTACAAAGAAGCCGGACAAGCTGTGAAGAAAGGGGAAGTTATCGCCAAGGTAAAAGTAATCCCTGAACTCGGTCAACTGAATTCTGCGGAAAGTCGTGTGCGCCTGGCAGAGATTAATGCAACACAGGCAGAAACGGATTTTGCCCGTGTAAAGAAGTTGTACGAAGATCAGCTGATTAGCCGGGAAGAATATGAGAAAAGTGAAGTAGCCTTGAAACAGGCTCGTGAAGAGAGACAGACGGCTAAAGATAATCTGGAAATCGTAAAAGAAGGGATTACTAAAAACAGTGCATCGTTCAGTAGTACGATGATTCGTTCTACCATTGACGGGTTGATTTTGGATGTACCTGTAAAAGCCGGTAACTCTGTGATTATGAGTAACACGTTCAATGATGGAACCACGATTGCTACGGTAGCCAATATGAACGACATGATTTTCCGTGGTAATATTGATGAAACGGAAGTGGGACGTATCCATGAACAGATGCCGATCAAACTGACAATCGGAGCTTTGCAGAATCTGACTTTCAACGCCATTCTGGAATATATCTCTCCGAAAGGGGTAGAAACCAATGGTGCCAACCAATTTGAAATCAAGGCTGCAATTACCATTCCGGATTCCGTTCAGATTCGTTCCGGTTATTCGGCTAATGCGGAAATCGTGTTGCAAAGGGCAAATCAAGTATTGGCAGTGCCCGAAAGCACTATTGAGTTTAATGGCGACTCTACATTTGTGTACATCATGACAGATTCAGTGCCTGAACAAAAGTTCCAGCGTACGCAGGTGACTGCCGGAATGAGTGATGGAATCAAGATAGAAATCAAGAAAGGAATAACTGCACAGGACAAAGTACGGGGTGCAGAGAAAAAAGATAAATAATTGAATTCAATGAAAATAATTCGTAAAACTATATCAGCCCTTCTGCTTGCCGGGATCGGAATCACTTCTATCCAAGCGCAGAACAACTCTCCGCAAGCATGGACATTGCGGCAATGTATCGACTATGCTATCGAGCATAATATAGAGATTCGTCAATCGACCAACAGTGTTGAAGCCAATAAAGTGAGTGTAAACACTAGCAAATGGACACGTCTTCCGAATTTGAGCGGTAGCGCCAGCCAAAACTGGAGTTGGGGACGTACTGCTTCTCCGATAGACAACTCGTATAGTGACATTAACAGTGCCAATACCAGTTTCAGCTTGGGAACCAATGTACCTATATTTACCGGTTTGCAGTTATCCAACCAATATTCACTTGCCAAGTTGGATTTAAAAGCCGCTATAGAAGATTTGAATAAAGCCAAAGAAGACATTGCAATCAATGTCACTTCCGCTTATTTGCAGGTTTTATTCAACCAAGAATTAAGTAAGGTTGCTCATAATCAGGTAGATTTAAGCAAAGACCAGCTAAAGCGCATCCAAGGACTTCACGGAGTAGGTAAAGCATCCCCTTCTGAAGTGGCCGAAGCACAAGCCCGTGTCGCACAGGACGAAATGACTGCTGTACAATCAGACAATACGTACAAGTTGTCATTATTAGACCTCACCCAACTTTTGGAATTACCTACGCCTGAAGGATTCGTGCTCGAAAGTCCTAAGGAAGAACTAGAGTTCGAATCTCTCACCCCACCGGATGATATATATACACAGGCTCTTGCTTACAAACCAAGTATTAAGGCTGCAGAATACCGTTTACAAGGTAGTCTTAATAGCATTCGTATTGCTCAAAGTGCATTCTATCCACAACTCTCTTTCAGCGCCGGTTTGGGTAGCAATTATTATACGGTGAGCGGAAGATCAGAAAACAGCTTCGGCAGTCAGATAAAGAACAACCTAAATAAGTATATAGGATTCAATTTGAGCGTTCCGATCTTTAATCGTTTTTCTACACGAAACCGAGTACGCACCGCTCGTTTACAACAAATAGACTTATCTTTGAGATTGGATAACGCAAAGAAAGTACTCTACAAAGAGATTCAGCAGGCTTGGTATAATGCTCTAGCTGCTGAAAGCAAGTACAACTCCAGTGAAGTGGCAGTGAAAGCCAACGAGGAGTCTTTCCGCTTGATGAGTGAGAAATTCAATAACGGCAAAGCTACCTTTGTAGAATATAATGAAGCCAAACTTAATCTGACGAAAGCTCTTTCGGATAAGTTGCAAGCTAAATACGACTATCTGTTCAGGACTAAAATTCTGGATTTCTACAAAGGACAGATCATTGAATAAAAAGAAATATATTTGAGTTTAGTATAGTAGTTCCTTAAAACATATCCGTTGGTTCATTCGTTATTATAGAAAGAACTAACGGATATGAAGTATTTTATCATCATAGTGATCGTAGTGATTAGTAATACATTTTTAGGAGTTGCTAAACCAATGAAAAATCAAGCAGAAATTTATTTTGCAGGAGGATGCTTCTGGGGAACAGAACATTTCCTGAAACAAATTCGAGGAGTAGAAAGTACTCAAGTAGGATATGCCAACAGTAATGTTGCCAACCCGAGTTATGAACAGGTCTGTTCAGGAAAAACCAATGCTGCGGAAACAGTAAAGGTGGTTTATGATCCTAAAACGGTAGATTTAAATTTGCTGCTTGATCTGTATTTCAAGACAATTGACCCTACCAGCCTCAACCGTCAGGGTAATGACCGGGGAACACAGTATAGAACCGGAATTTATTATATAAATAAAGAAGATCTTCCTGTCATTAACCAGGCTATTAAACTATTGTCTACACAATATAAGACTCCTATCGCTATAGAAGTAAAGCCATTGACTAATTTCTATCCCGCAGAGACTTACCATCAGGACTATCTGGATAAAAATCCGGGAGGATACTGCCATATCAATCCTGCTTTATTTGAAATGGCACGCAAAGCCAATGCACCGAAAACAAAAGTGTATCAAAAACCGGATGACTCAACCCTCCGCAAGGAACTGTCGGCGGAACAATATGCAGTAACCCAGAAGAATGCCACCGAACCGGCCTTCCACAATGAATACTGGAATGAGCATCGCCCAGGCATTTATGTTGATATTACCACCGGAGAGCCTTTGTTTGTTTCTACCGACAAGTTCGATTCGGGTTGCGGGTGGCCTAGCTTTTCCCAGCCGATTCAAAAAGATATCATCGCAGAGAAGAAAGATACTTCGCATGGCATGATACGTACGGAAGTGCGCAGTAAAACCGGGGATGCGCATCTGGGACATGTATTCACAGATGGTCCGAAAGAGAAAGGCGGATTACGCTATTGCATCAATAGCGCCTCCCTTCGTTTTATCCCGAAAGAGAAAATGAAAGAGGAAGGTTATGGAGAATATTTGCCGCTCGTTAAATAGGCACCGCACCGGAAAGTAATACAAATCAATATAAGCTGTTTATCAGATAAACAGAACGGTGGATTTCCTCATAGGGCAATCCACCGTTTTTAATGCAGTTAAATTAAGAGAGAGAGAAGGAATTTCACAACTCCTAATTTATTTTTATCTGCTGGCAGTCAACAGAGTTGCTTCATTCGTTGCCGGAGTAGCCACGTTCATAGCCCAGTTCACACTAGATTCTTCAATCCATTTATCATTCCATTTATAGTTCATATAAGCTACCGGCATATTAGCGTCGTTCAATTCGTACACGCTCTTTTCAACAGATGCATCGTAAGCTCTGTGTGAGTCATTCCAACGTGCGTATACCAAAGTGATTTCATTAGAAGAATAAGTATAATCAATCTTGAAGTACGGCAGCCATTTGTCAGTGGAAGCATCCCACTTGAAAGCCTCTTTGGTAGCCATTCTCTTCTGATCGTCATAGGTAAAATCATATTTCATGTGACGATAAAGAGAGCCATCTAATCTGTAAATCACCTTCGATACTACAAGATCACCTACTGTTTCTTCATTAGTAATGAAGTTATTGTTTTGTGCCTTCACTGTTGCATTAGAGATACCTGCAAATACCATAGCAACTAAAACGATCATTCTGAATAATACTGTAGTTTTCATAATTGTATATTTTTTATTTGTTCAACATTCTGTTTATTTGTTCTTCTGTTTATTAGACGGATCAAGTGTCTCAAACGGTTGCAACATTCTGAACTTTTTTTCATTTTTCTTCGTTGTCCGCTTTCGACTATAGATATGCAACGAGCGTGCCAAAAAGATAACAAGCTAATAATCAGAAAGATTACGAAACAGAGTGGTGTACGAAAATGAACAGTTGTACGCTTAGAATCGAAAAACCAATTAAAAAAAACAGTTTATATACTACGAAACAGAATATTGTCTACCTTTGCATCCGATAAATTATCAAAATCAAACGATGAAAAAGAACAGTAAGAAACATATTCTTCTGCTGTCAGCCAGTGGGGGTCTACTCATCTGTCTCATCAGTCTTTATTTAAGTCGCAACGCTCTCTTAAGAAGCATAGTCGACAAACGTACCTCCCATATTGAGCAAACTCACGGGCTACGTATTCATTACGATAATCTGGAAATGAATGGATTGAATGAAATCATCCTCGAAGGTCTCTCTGTTGTACCCGAACAACGAGACACATTACTGACACTCACATCCACTCGTGTCAAACTGAACTTCTGGAAATTACTTAGCAGAAAAATAAAAATACGTTATGTAGCCGCAGACGGAATTACACTTGCATTCACAAAGCGGGATTCCGTCGCCAACTACGATTTTCTTTTTAGAAAGAAACCAGAATATCTCACTCGAACGTCGCCACAAACGGACACCCAAACAAATTATGCAGAAAGAATCAACCAAATATTAAATTTATGTTATGGTTTTATGCCCGAAAACGGACAACTAAACAATATCTGTATCACGGAAAGAAAAAACAATAATTTTGTATCTCTCACTCTTCCTTCTTTTATCATTAAAGAAAATCATTTTCAATCCGTCATCACCATACAAGAAGACAGTTTAGCACAGCATTGGATAGCCGATGGTGAACTGCACCAACATTACAACTCATTAAAAGCAACGCTTTATTCATCTGATTCTCTAAAAGTTTCCATACCTTATATAACACGTAGATATGGTGCTAAGATAACCTTTGACACTTTATCGTATAGCCTGACGAAAGAAATAGGGTCTTCCAAACAAGTCTATCTCAAAGGAAAAGCAAGAGTGAACGGACTGGACGTATTTCATAAAGCCCTCTCTCCTGAAATCATTCATC
>OGLJ01000336.1_pt1 | contig 56738 bp, 47 predicted proteins | sample 1572801 | NCBI WGS metagenome assembly OGLJ01 (sample SAMEA2581877, study PRJEB24529) | metagenome | biome: Human gut stool | place: China | collected 2011
GCGGCTTGTCGGACACACTCCGTGAGTGTTCAAACGTGGCAAAGACACGAAATGGGATGCCAGCCACGGTATGGTTAGAAATACCGGATTTTGCGCTCAAAATTTGCCGCCGCATGGTTATCTGGAACTTTCAGGCATCTGGTTCTCACAATACTGCTTATCTCTTCAAAAGGTACTGATCATTTACAGCAATTCCTTTAAGATCTGGTTCACAAGTGCAGGATTTGCTTTTCCCTTCATCGCTTTCATCGTCTGTCCAACCAGAAAGCCGATCGCTTTTTCTTTTCCGTTGTGGTAATCTTCCACCGACTGTGGATTCTCCGCAACGACTTTCGCCACCGTCTCACGGAGTGCTCCCTCGTCATTGACTGTCAAAAGCCCCTTTTCCTTCACATAGGCTTCCGGATCAATGTCCTCTTTAAAGACTTTCTCGAAGACTTCCTTTGCTACGGTGTTGGTGACGGAACCGGCATCCGCAAGATCCACCAGCTTTGCAAGATGTTCCGGTGAAAAGCGGATCTGATCCGGATCCATCTCATTTTCTTTTAACAGGCGGATTGTCTCCGTCATGATCCAGTTGGAGACTTTTTTCGGCTTTCCGCAGATCGCGGCCGCTGCCTCAAACAGATCTGCAAACGATTTATCTCCGGTCAGGATCTCCGCATCGTATTTTGGCAGACCGAACTCATCCTGATAGCGGATCAGCTTCTCATCCCGCATCTCCGGCTGGCGTGCCTTCACGCGCTCAATCCACTCGTCGCTGATGACCACCGGAACCAGATCTGGCTCCGGGAAATAACGGTAGTCCTGTGCGTCCTCCTTGGATCGCATCGCGTGGGAGGATTCCTTGTTGTCATCCCAGCGGCGGGTCTCCTGGATGACCTTTTTCCCCTCCTCGATCAGTTCGATCTGGCGGGCGCGCTCGCCTTCGATGGCTCTCGCAATCGCCTTGAAAGAGTTCAGGTTCTTCATCTCGGTACGTGTTCCAAACTCAGCGGCTCCCGCCTCCCTGACGGACAGGTTGACGTCGGCACGCATGGAACCTTCGTTTAATTTGCAGTCCGATGCGCCAAGATACTGGATGATCAGCCTCAATTTTTCCAGATAGGCAATGACCTCCTCCGCGGAGCGCATATCCGGTTCCGACACGATCTCGATCAGCGGAACGCCGGAACGGTTGTAATCCACGATGGACACGTCCTCCCACTCGTCATGCACCAGTTTTCCCGCATCTTCCTCCATATGGATCTCGTGGATGCCGATCGTCTTTTTGCCGGCAGCCGTCTCGATCTCCACGCCGCCGTTGCGGCAGATCGGCAGATACAGCTGGGAAATCTGATAGTTCTGCGGGTTATCCGGGTAAAAATAGTTCTTGCGGTCAAATTTGCAATACTGGGTGATCGTGCAGTTCGTCGCAAGTCCGACTGCCATCGCATATTCCACCACCTGCTTGTTCAATACCGGAAGGGATCCCGGCATACCGGTGCACACCGGGCAGGTGTGGCTGTTGGGCGCTCCGCCAAAGGCTGTCGAACAGCCGCAGAAAATTTTTGTCTTTGTCGCTAATTCTACATGGACTTCCAGTCCGATTACGGTTTCGTATGTTTTGCTCATCTATCTCATCCTCCCACTGTCATCGTGCCAACGGACTGTGTTCGTAGCTTCTGGTCTGCTCGTAAGTATATGCCGCGCGGATGATTTTTTTCTCCGCAAAGCAATCGCCGATGAGCTGTAAACCGATCGGGAGTCCGCTCTGATCCGTTCCGCAGGGAAGCGTAATTCCCGGAAGTCCCGCAAGGTTCACGGAAATCGTATAGATGTCGCCCAGATACATTTTCAGCGGATCGCTCAAGGACGCGCCAAGCTTCGGTGCCGTCGTCGGTGCCGCCGGTCCCAGGATCACGTCATATTTTTCAAATGCCTTGTCAAACGCCTGCTTGATCAGCGCTTTCGTGCGGAGTGCCTTCAAATAGTAGGCATCATAGTAACCGCTGCTCAGCACGAAAGATCCCAGCATGATACGTCGCTTCGCTTCCGCGCCGAATCCTTCGGAGCGGGTCTTTTTGTACATATTGTGAAGCCCGTCATACTGCTCTGTGCGATAACCGTATTTGACACCGTCAAAACGTGCCAGGTTGGAACTCGCCTCCGCGCAGGCGATAACATAGTAAGCCGGAATTGCATACTCGACCAGACTCAAGTCAAACTCCTCCACGATCGCACCTTTTTCCTCCAGCTTCTTTGCCGCGCCAAGAACCGCCGCCTTTACCTCCGGATCCAGTCCATCGCCGAAATAGTCTCTCGGGATACCGATCTTCATCCCACGCACATCATCCACAAGCGCCGATGTAAAATCATAATCCTCACGCTGCACCGATGTGGAATCTTTGACGTCATGTGATGCGATCGCCTCTAAGATCGTCGCGCAGTCGGTCACATCCTTGGCGATCGGTCCGATCTGATCCAGGGAGGAACCGTAGGCAATCAGTCCGTACCGGGATACCGTTCCGTAAGTCGGCTTGATGCCGGTCACGCCGCAGAAAGAGCTCGGTTGACGGATCGAGCCGCCGGTGTCGGAACCGAGCGCATAGCTGCACTCTTCCGCTGCAACCGCCGCGCAGGAACCGCCCGACGAACCGCCCGGCACATGCCCGGTGTTCCACGGATTTTTTGTCACACCGTACGCCGAGGTCTCGGTCGTGCTTCCCATGGCGAACTCATCCATGTTTGTCTTGCCGAGGATGACCGCTCCTGCCTTTTCCAGATTCAGGACCGCCTCCGCTGTGTACGTCGGAACGAAATTGTATAAAATTTTGGAAGAACAGGTCGTAAGCAATCCCTTCGTACACATGTTATCCTTGATCGCTACCGGCACACCCGCAAGCGGTCCGGTCAGTTCTCCCGCATCAATCTTCGCCTGCACTTCCTTTGCACGCTTTAAGGCGCCCTCTCTGTCCACCGTCACAAAGCTGTGCACCTGTGCCTCACGCTTCTCAATCGCATCTAAAGCCGCCGTCACTGCCTCCTCGACGGTCACTTCTTTTTCTTTTATCTTTCTGCCGAGTTCCACGGCAGTCAAACTCATCAAACTCATCTGTTTTCCTCACTTTCCCTCTTTCATGCGCATGCACGCTCTCTCATGCCCTGCCTTATGAGATCGTCTTCGGAACCTTAAAGCCGCCGTCTTTTTTCACCGGAGCGTTCGCAAGTGTGTCTGCACTTCCGTCGCCATTTGTCACCACATCCTCCCGGAATACATTATTCACCGGGAATACATGCGACATCGGTTCCACGCCCTCCGTGTCCAGTTCATTGAGTTTGTCAATGTAATCGAGCATCTCCCCCATATCTTTCTTCGCCCGCTCTTTTTCCTCGTCGTCAAGCTCCAGCTTCGCAAGGATTCCGACGTACTCGATCGTCTCATCGGAAATCACGTTCTTCGGTGTGCGCTCTGTCTGCGCTCCCTGCTTCTCCCCTTTCGCCTCTGCACCGTCCGCTGCCCATCCTGCAGTTCCATTCAACTGCACGCTATCTGTCGTCTGTGCCGCATTCCCAACACCCACGTATGTCACCATGCCGTACAATGCGCAGTCACAGATACCGGTATTGTTCCAGTCTGCACGGATTCTCGTACCCTCGTAGTGCATACCGCATTTTTTCATGACCTCTCCGGAATACGGATTCTTCGGATCATGTCTGGACTCCAGCCGCAGTACGCCGACCTCCTCAAACAGATAGCGCATGACCTCGGCAAGTGCCTCCGTGGTAATGCCTTTGTGCCAGCGGCTCCTGCTGATGCAATAACCGATCTCGCAGGACTGCGCCTTTTCATTGCGGCTCACGACAGCGATACTGCCGACCGGCTCTCCGCTCTCCTTTTCCTCGATACACCACTGGTATACCTCCGGATTGTCATAGGCCGCTACCCACTCTTTTAATATCTGTCTGCTGATCTCTGCGCTCTCGTGTGTCGGCCAGGTCAGAAACTTTGTGACCTCAGGATCGCCCGCCCAGTTCTCATACATTTTTTCTGCATCTTCTAATGTAAAACGTCTCAAAATCAGCCGCTCTGTCTCAAGCCGTTTTGTTCCCAAATCTTTCACTGTCATTCTCCTCTCTGCATCCCGTACGTCCCGCCGAAACGCTCCCGCACTTTTGCATTCAGCTTTTTGTATACTCTCTCAATCATCCACGGTTCACTGCACGCCGCGAGCGCCTCCTCCAGGGAAAACCACCGCACACCGCTGTTCTCGTCCGGCTTGATGCGAAGCACTTCCTCTTCATCCGCCTCCAGAAGATACGACACATTCAGATGCAGATGCGACGGCACGTAGACTCCACGCTTTTCATGCCCGTCGACCGTCAGAATCTCAAGTGAAAAGACGTCTTCCGAAATCGCCCGTATCTCTGTCACGCCGGTCTCCTCCATCGCCTCGCGCTTCGCAACCGCCAGAAGGTCTCTGTCTCCGTCCGCATGACCGCCCGTCCACGCCCACGAGTGATAAATGTTATGATAGATCATCAGCACCTTATCGTGCGTGGCGTTCAACAGCCACGATGACGCTGTCATATGCGCCACCTGATTCTCTCTTGTAAATAAATCCGGCTGTGTGGCAAGAAGCTGCCGCATCACTGCCTGATCGTGTGCTTCCTGCTCATTGTACGGCTTGTAGTCTGCAATCTGTTGTTCTATGTTCATGTGTGAGTTCCTTTTCTGTTGTTATTTTAAGCCGTTTTGTTCTCTTTGTATTTTTCTACGGTTCCAGGCGGCTTAGAATCTAAAAGGGATTTAAGCCGCTTTGTTGCTTTTTATTTTTTATGGTTCTAACCGACTTAGAATCCAAAAGGGAATTAAGCCGCACTCTTCTTTTTTATCCTGTTTACGGTTCCAGGCGGCTTAGATCCCTTGGGAACAGGGTTGTCTCGCGGACATTGTCCTCGCCGACCAGCTTCATGGTCAGGCGCTCAAGTCCGATTCCCAGTCCGCCGTGCGGTGGCATGCCATATTTGAATACCGCCAGATACTGTTCCATGCCCTCGGTCGTCATGCCGCGCTTCTCGATCTTATCCAGCAGCATCTGATAATCGTGGATTCTCTGACCACCTGTCGTGATCTCCAGTCCGTGATACAACAGGTCAAAGCTCAGCGTGTATGTCGGATCTGCGGGATCGTCCATCGCATAAAACGGACGTTTTTTCGACGGGTAATGTGTCACAAATACAAAATCCGCACCACATTCTTCCTTATAATACTGTCCGATCAGTGCTTCCTCTTCCGGCTCAAGATCGTAAGGATTTCTAATCTGGCGGTGATATTTTTCCGCCACTTTCTGTTTCGCCTCATCAAAGCGAACCGCTGGGATCTGCTCCACATTCGGAAGCGTCACGCCAAGCATCTTTAATTCCTTGGCGTAATCCCGCTCCAAAAGCTTCATGGTATATTGTAAAAATCCGGTTTCCATCGCCATGATGTCCTCAAATCCGTCGATGTATCCCATCTCAAAGTCAAGGCTGGTATATTCGTTCAAATGACGCTTGGTATTGTGCTTTTCCGCACGGAACACCGGCGCGGTCTCAAATACCCGGTCGAACACGCCCACCATCATCTGCTTGTAAAACTGCGGGCTCTGCTGCAGCACTGCCGGTCTGTGAAAATACTCCAGCCGGAACAGATTTGCGCCGCCCTCGGCGCTTTTCGCTCCGATCTTCGGTGTATGAATCTCCGTAAACCCTTCACTGTACAGAAAATCACGGAATCCTCTGACCACGCCCTCCTGGATGCGGAACTTCGCCCGCTCTCTGACGTTGCGCAACGCAATCGCACGGTGATCCAGATTCGTCTCCAACGTCGTTGGCAGTTTCCACTTGGAAATCGCAAACGGAAGCTGTTCCGCCGGTTCCGACAACACGCGGATTGTATCCAGACGTACCTCAAATCCGTTCGGCGCGCGGTGCTCTGCCCGCACGGTTCCCTCCACCTCGATGGTCGACGCTTCCTTCAGTTCTTTTAAATCGAACTTTGTTTTTCCCTCTTCAAATACGCACTGCAGTAATCCCTCTCTCTTGCGCAGGATCACAAATGCGACCTCGCCCATATCGCGTATGGTGTGGACGGCGCCATTCACTTTTACCTGTTTTCCCTCGAAATCCCCGGAAAGGATTTCACTGATTTCCACCGTTTCTTTTTTGCTCACTCCTGTTACATATTCCATATTGTACACTCCTTTTCGTCCGGTGCTACCGGATTGATCTAGGTGCGGGACGGGATTCCTTTCGTGCATCGGCTGCTTTTTCAAGAATCATGTGTGCATTTGCCGCACACTTGCGCCGACATTGGCTGACTGCCTGATGCGGTATGCAGAGCACTCTCTGCCTTTTTGTAAGATGCATATCCCGCCTGTCAGGGCTTCTGCTCTATAGGATGCACTGCTTTCTCATTTAACCTGATGCAATATTTCCTATAGACCAAGAAAGAATCCTGCTTTGCAGGATTCTCCGCCTGCGGCGGGTTGCTCCAGCGACATAATTCTACTCCGACGCAGTGCGATCCTGCCCGGAGGGCTTTTTCATTCATAGGACGTAATTTCCTATGAATGAAAAAAGCCCCGGAAAGACAAACTGTCTTTCCGGGGCGGGATCTTCTTCTGCAACTTCTGCTTGTATTCCCGCGGTACCACCCGCTTTGAAAAATGATTCACAAAAATCATTCTTCCACTCTTTGTGCTTAACGCGCACCAACGTACTGACCTACTTTACCGCTGCCGTCCCACTCTTACTTCTACCTGCAGGATAACCGCCTGTTCAACCAGTCTGCTCCAGAGTGTTCCCGTTATCTTCTCTCCCAAACAGCGCTCTCAGTCGGTGACGCTGTATTCCTGTCGATGTCTGAAGATAAGAGTCTCCTTCATAGCCTTTCATGCTTTAACAATTTAATGTTGTAACATTTATACCACATCGTTCTGGGGTTTTCAAGATATTTTTTCAAATATTTTGTAAAATATGTGCGGCACCGTGCATTGCCGGCATCTTCTCTATATTGCGCCTTTTTCTTTTAAGTACGCCAGAAATCCCTCGCATCCGGCATCCACATCCCGGTAGGTATCCTCAAAATTACCGCTGTACCAAGGGTCTGCGATCGAGCAGCCCGGTCTGTCCGTGTAATCTAACAACAGCCGAATCTTGCCCTCCGTATCTGCTCCCGTAATCCTAATCGTATTGCGAATATTCGCAGTATCTGCACAGAGCAGATAGTCATAATGCTCATAGTCTTCCCTGGTCACCTGTCTGGCGCGCTTGCCGCTAAAATCCGTGTACGCCGTCCCGCCAATCCCACGCCGTCTCAATTCTGCCTGCGCCGGCGGGTAGATCGAATTGCCTTTTCCGTTCCAGATCTCTTCTGTGGAAGTGGCAGCGGAAGCAATCTCGAAACGGGAGGTGAGACCTCGCTTTTCGACTTTGTCTTTTAAGATGAACTCTGCCATGGGGGAACGGCAGATGTTGCCGTGGCAGATGAAGAGGATTTTTATTTTATCTTGCATATCTTCGTTTTTCCTTGTATATCCTTATTTTCCCTGGGTTTTATCGCACTTTTACGACATCTAACTTAGTGTACCTATCCTAGCATAAAATCGCATATTTTACCATATCTCAGTAAGTAAAATGAATACAAATCTAGGTACAAACCCGATTCGTACTCATCAGTACTTTTTTCTATGCTCTTTATTTCCTTACTTGGCGCACTTTTTCATTTCTTTTTCTATCCCTTCAAGCCGCTCCATTTCTTTCTGTGCATCTTCCAACTTAATATGTGTATACACGTTTGAGGTAAATCTTTGCTATTCGCAAGCTACGTAAATATGTCGGAAAACTCCACTATGAAATGCGTCCTGTTGGGACTGTTCGGCGTGTCGCGTCGCTTCATTTTTTCTGCAATGACTAAAATAAAAAGAATTTTCCTCCTTTAAGCCAAAAGAAAAGAGTAGCCATTTCGGCTACTCTGAGAGTGAATGATTTATTGATATTTCTGAATAAATGCTAAAAACTCATCTCCATATTTTGTGGTTCTCTTTGCTCTTGCGCGTTCTCTTGAAACAGGCATATCAAAATCTACTATACCTATTAAACTATCCGAACAAAGTTGTCCAGCAATATGTTTTACAAACATTATATCATCTGCAAAACAAGGTAGTTTCTCAACAATTCCTTTTATAGGATGTTCTGTTCCACCAATTTCTCGAATTGATACCCTACCGCTTCGGCTAATATCATTGTTATTTTCATTGTAATTGTTTTGTGCAAAATATTTTAGCAACATTATATGGCTTAGAGTGTAGTTATCAAGCAATGATAAATAAAAAAGTTTCTTATCTGTTGATATATCTATATTATTTACAGATGAATATAGCGCATTAGCAAAAAGTTCTTGCTTTTCTTTCTGATATGCTCTCATCGCCCCCATAGTGGCAACTTGAACACAAGAATAGAAGGCTTCATCTTGTGCTAATTCATCTATTGAACGTGGTATTTTTTCTAATACTTCCTCAACTTTTAACTTCCACTCATACATTCTTTTATCAGCTACATATCCTTGAGCTAAACTGATATACTCAGCTAAAAATCCACCTCCAGGGAATAATGATACAGCTCCTTTCGCAGTTGCTATTAAAGCATCCGTTAATTTATTTTCCAATTTCTCATCTCCTTTACTATATGATAAAAATATTATAAATTCAGAAGCAATCCTGCAAAGTTCCTCCGAGGCATCTGTTGCGACAACCCGATAACCGTTCTTCTTAAATACATGGGTATCACGACCACTTCCACATCCCCAATCAAAGATATATCCGCCTTCCAGAATATAATTTAAAATTTATTTCTGACATTTGACATGTCCGCAGACTTGATTATTTCTGCAAAACTTTCAGCATTCTCATTGTGGTAATCCAATGTATCTTTTATCACGCTTTCCTCCGAAAGATTTACAGTTGGTCGTACTTATCAACCTTTCCCTTCGCTTTCTCCACCGGATACTTTGCCTCGTTCTGAGTCATCTTCATATTGATAATCTCATCTGCGTCTAATCCCAGCTTATCTAGAAGGTTCTGGCTATATACCATGACATCCGCCAGTTCTTCCCTCACATGCTGCAAATCATATTCCTCATTATTCCACTGAAAACATTCCAAAAGTTCTGCAGCTTCGATGACAATGGATTTCGCTAAATTGGCTGGTGAATGGAACTGGTCCCAATCACGCTCATCGCTAAATTTTCTGATTCTGTCTATTGTTTCCTGTTTCATAATCTACTCCAAGCATTTTCTTAAATAATTCGCTAAATTCTGATCTGTGCAATACACATAGCAGCCCTTCATTCCTCTAGTCATGAGAGTACGATAGGTATTCTTAATAATCTCATCTGCCTCAGCCAAAGCAAATTCAGGATCTTCTTTGTAAAGCTTTTTAATTCCCTTTAAAGACTGATCGGTGCTTGCTCTCTTAGTAAAATCCGTTACGATATGACCATCTTCATAGCGCATATCATCCCCGATAATGACACCGGCATAGTCAAACTCCAGCCCCTGAGAAGTATGAATGCAACCAATTTCATTGACTGAATCTTCATCAATAGCAAAGGTGGATGTATTCCCCAGATTCCAGCTCATTTCAAAGTCACCGATCTTAATATCATGAACATTAGTGTCATTCTGACCAGCTTTCTGCCAAGCCCAACAATAACCAGCCAAAATTCTCGATTGATTATGAGCCTTGTTACGTTCAATAATTAAATCACGTACTTCATTTGGCGAATCAACAATTCTAATGTCATAATCTACATCTGCCATATCGAAGTTTGCCGTATCACGAATTTCTAACACATCATCTAGCCAAGCCAAATATCCATCTGAACCATTACAGCGAAATTGAGATAATAATTCCATTTCAGATACTTCAGAATCCAATTCTTCTGCCCATTTTTTTATTTCTTTGACTGTACCTATATCTGCAAGAGTTACTCTCTGACTCTCATCTATAAAAAACACGCTACAAAGCCCCGCATTTATAATTTCCTTAATTTGATTTTCCCCGGCAATCTTAGGTCCAAGCTGCGTTTTTCCAGTAAGTCGATGACCTTCATCACAGATAATTACATCTACAATATTAGAATCAGCCTCAATGTACGAACCCGCTCCCTTAAACATATTATTAATGGATGACTTCTTATGTCCCGTCAGCTTCTTTGCATATACATTTCTAGGAGCGCTGTTCTTAGATGTATATTGTGCGAATAATCCTTCGTTGGTAAATTTTGCCAAAAGGTTAATTGCCACAACAGTCTTTCCAGTTCCAGGACCACCTTTAACGATTACAGTCCGCTTTCTCAGGTCTGTCATACACTTAAACGCTGTATGTAAAATTTCCTCATAGGCAACTTTCTGCTCATCCAACATGATAAATTCCTGATTGCCTTCGATCATACTCTTAATCGAGTCCTGTAGACTCTTAGAGGGCTTTATTTTTCCATTATCAATATCGTAAAGTAATTCTTTGTTATCCCCAATTTTTATTGATTTTTTTATAAAATCACGAAGCTTGGAAACTTCGCCTCTGGCAAAAATAGGCGCGTCATCTACATACTCCTTATACTGGTTCTGCTCCAGTTTTTCCGGATTGCCTTTACGATAATTGTGCATGTATGCACAAGGATGAAGCACAATGTTCCCCATCTGCACATTTTGGTTATAATCGTAAATCATTGCCGCATAAGACCATGCCTGATAGGATGGATGAACTGTCTTACGCATTGCTCGGCCGATAATGGTTTCCACCAGAGCATCCTGTCCTTCAACTGCTTCTACCTTATCCCACTGCTTCAATTCAATAATAATCACGTTGGGATCCTCCTTTTCATCGTAACCAGAGATAATAAAATCCACACGCTTCGATGTCTGCGGAATGTTATACTCTATGGCAATTCCGGAGTTTTCAGGAATCGTATTATCATTTAAAACCTTATACATATATTCCAGAGAATTTTCCCATGCGCGGAACTCATTCTGAGCAGTTCTCTTATGCATCTTGTTATATATATTTTCTTCGATTTCTGTAGCAATAGAGTCCTGCTCTACCGCTAACATAAAATCACTCTTCAAACCTGAATAAACTATCATTTCTTGTCTTCCTTTTTCGCTTTACAAGGGTTCTGTAGTTTCTTAGCTGATTTCAGAATCATCCCCATTCTTCCCATCATGATGGCTCCATCGATCTGTCACTCTTTACAATAAATAGCTACTCTTTTTTGTGATACATTCTATTTTTTTGCACAATCGGCTGATATCATATAGTCCATATAATATCCTCCATAAAAATTGTTACAATGCATTTCTTTTAGTATATTCCTTATTGCGAATAATTGCAAAAAACTTTATTCCTTTTTGCGAACACTTTCAACTTAGTTATTTCACCTCATTTTGACTAAATCAAAAACATGAATTGGTATGTTTATTTTGTTATGATTAAGACTCTTAAGCGTAAGAGTCTCTTTACGAGAGGTATAAAAGCGTTATAAATTCAATTCACATATACCGAAAAGGCTTGATTTTATTGGTTTTACGAGTCTACGCAAATCTATTGCCGTGGCAAACGGATCATATTTTATCATAGTTTTGATTTACTCCTTTTTCCCCGGAAACGCCCTAATTTGCAAGGGTTTTCGTGGTTATGGTAATAGGCTCAAAAATTACAGCTTATGGCAAGCCAGCGCAGAATTGAACAAGTTGCTATTACCTGTTCGTAGTAATATTGATAGTAAAAGGGGATGAGTTACTATTATGGATTTTTTCTATTAATAGTCAATTCATCACTCTTTACCTTAGCAACAAATTTATGTTGCCTCTCTTGTAGCTGCGTCATTTACCAATACTCCGACAAACTGAACGCATATTTGTCATTGTCCGTTTCGGTTGGCTTTGATGATACTCTTTTTGGCATCTCTCGCCATATCCCGCAAGCTTGAATTGGCAAGATCAAATTAAATATACCTCCCCATAGATATGGAGTTTTTAATGAAACTTTCTCCAAGTCTACTTTTTTAGAGATGTAAGCAACACTCTCCTATATCTTTGAACACCTTGAGCAATCGTTGATTTTCAAACCCCTGCCAATCAAATTACCGATCCAATACTCTTTTCTACTTTTCCTCTCTCATCTCCCTTGTGCCACTTCGCTCATGCGTGTCATTAGCAATTGGTATCTTTTAAACGTATCCGGATTTTTATTACAATATTTTCTAGACATTTTCTCATTTTTCTCGTAGTTTACCTCTATATCATATAAATCAAACTGATCACTTGTTAAATCAATATCCCGTCCATCTATTCTGTTAAAATAATGCGTTCCGCCATCTGAGAACCTTACCCGATTAATAGTTCCGCCAAACAAGTCATAAACTATGGTAGCCGTAATTGCGCATTGTCCATATGTTGGATCGTTTTCCTGCACATAATCATGCTGGCAACTCGGATATGCGGTTTCTTTGCACCACGACTCTAACAATATTCCAAACAAATCAGCAAGTGTCTGCACCCCATAATCATTTTTTTCAATGCATCTGATTTCTTTTGCATTTTCCTCTCCCCAAAACGAAATTTCTCTGCCCGATTTTGTTTTAAACATAGTTTCCTTCTCCTTTTATTCAAACACTTATACGACTACTTTCTAATATTAAACCATTTCCCATCCCCTACTCATAATCGAACTTCCCGTCGTTTTTCTCCTCCAGCGCCTTTATCATATGGTAGGTAAACTCATTGTACGGTGTCGGGATCCCCAGTTCACGCCCCATGCGCACCACCGCACCGGCGAACATGTCCACTTCCGTGTGGCGCCCCGCATCCAGATCCTGCAGCGTGGAATAGCGCGCCCGATCCCGCACCTTACTGCCGAAAGTGGACGAGGTATCCGCCTTGTCAAAATCGATCCCCTTTTTCTCCGCGATCCGGTCCACCTCTTCCCGCAGCCGGTCCCGCAAAAATGCCACATGCTCACTGTCACGGTAGGCGCCCACCCCGCAGCCCACCATCGCCTGTGCCTGGTTGTTCGGCACGTTGAGCCGGAATTTGCTCCAGATCTCCGTGAGGATAACGTCCGTCGCACGGTAATGCAGCCCTGTATCCGCGAAAAGATCATTCAGCGCCTCAATGCGTCCGGTGCCTCTGCTAAGATCCGCTTCTCCATATATAATACCGATGGTCGTCTCCGGATCGAATACCACCTGATTGCCCTTTCGCTCCGAGGCAACCTTGATCAATGAATGGACAATTTTGGACGGATCAATGATCTCTCCGATGATCTCCTCGCTGTCCACGCCGTTCATCAGACTCATCACTGTCGTGTGTTCGCTGACCACGGTCTGAATATCGCCAAGTGCCGGGCGAAGTGCCTGATACTTGGTGGCAACGATTAAAAGATCGACACCGGCAGCCTCCTCCGGCGTCCTGACAGCGGGGTGGTATACCTGCCCGTTAATGACAAAGCCATCCCTCTCATAGCGCGCCTTCCGCTCTCCCGATGCGACTACGCACAGATCAATCTCTTTCTTTTTTGCAAGCCCCCACATGACATAAGAACCCACTGCTCCTGCGCCAAGAATGGCAACCGACTGATATTTCATTGCTTTAACCCTCTTTCTTCTGATACCTGCTTATCATTTCCTCACTCCGCTAATTATGAAAGCAGAAAATATTTCATATAAACATTGCCAAAGATCAACACGGCAGCTGCAACGATCAGCACAATCAGTCCGAAAACAGCAATTTCCTTTAACATGCTGTGTTTTTTCTCAAAAGAGTCGTTTTCTTCCTGGTCGATCACTTCCACGTTATCCATTTTCATTCTTTGATGATCTGTAACATTTCCCTCCGTCTGTCTTTGATCTACAGCCCGCAGAAAATCTTCTTTTGCGTGGGTTGCATGCATACTTTCCTCTGTCTGCCATTGATCTACAGCCCGTGGGAAATCTTCTTTTACGCGGGTTGCATGCATACTTTCCTCTGTCTGTCTTCGATATACAGACAGTGGACCCGAGATATGCATGATCTTACTCCGGAACTCGAAAAGCCATAAAACATCTTCTTCACTGCAGGGATAATCCTCAAACGAACCTTCCCCGTGTGCCATCTGATTCCTTATATGTCTTAGTTCTCTAAGCCTGTCATATGTCTGATTCCATTTCGGAATCCTGTTTCTCTGCATGACCGGAACAGCCATCATATCATTCAGATAACATGTAACGCCGCCGCTGTTTATACCGTACATTTCCGAACAAAGTTTATCCAGCTTTTTATATTCATCAAAGAAAATGATACTTGTATTCTCTGGCACGTTCTGTACCTCCTACCTCTTCTCCCGCAGCTTTTTCAGATAAGCATTCTTCACTTCATTCTCATGCCGGAGTCTTCCGATCTCATCCTTCAGATACTGCACATACTCTCTTGTCAGCTTCACACCGCCCCGGACCGCCACGTCCTCATGCTGCTCCATCTCATCCAGCCACTGCTGCAGCGATTTATCCCGGATATCATTAAACGTCGTATCTTCCTTAAAAAACATCGCTCTCTCCATTTCCTGCATTATTTTCTGCACCTTCGCATCTTCCAGTTCAGACCGCACCGCTTTTCTGCGCCTTCGCTTCTTCCACCCCAGACCGCACCGCCTTTCCGCGCACCCGCATCTTCCAGTTCCAACCGCATCAGCACGAGTTCCTGCCATCTGCCGTCGCGTGTCAGAAAGCCCCGCGGATTTCTTCCATATTCCACAAACCCGTACTTCTTATACAGTCTCACTGCGGTCTCATTTTCACCGACCACCTCAAGTTCCAGCTGTCGGAATCCGGCTTCTTTCGCGCAGTCAATGCAGGCGCCGGTCAGCGCCGCGCCGATTCCCTGTCCCCAGTATTCCCGCAGAATGCTGATGCCGAAATCCGCGCGGTGCCTTAGCTTCTCGCGCGTACTAAGCGCATGGTTTCCCGCCGATCCCACGAGGATGCCATCCACAAATGCACAGATCTCAATCTCCGTGCGGCTCGCCTTTTGCGCGGCAAGCCGTTCTTCCATGTCCTCCACCGAGTGCGTCCCTTCGTCCGCATACGTTGTCAGAAAATCTGTCTCCGCGTGTGCCTGTGTAAAATAATGCAGAAACGCCGCCGCATCCGCCCGTTCCGCATTTTTCAAAAGACATTTTCTTTGATCTTTTAAGCTGATCTCCCGGTAATATAACATGTTGCTCCTCTCCCGCTTTTGCGCAGCAAGCTTCTCATCAAACCTCATTTGTCACCGAGTATAGCACACTCCTACGCAAAAAGAAAGAACGCACTCCTGGACACATCAGAACCTACTTTGCTGCACACGCACGTAATTCTGCAATCTGCTTCTCCGTCAGCGGTACCGTCGGAGAATTGTCATCACAGGTGTTCCTGCTTTCCACAATTAAACTTGTGTCTGTTATCCTTTCTTCCATGCGAGCCACAATCGCATTCTATCTCCACATCCATATTTCTCTCCTTTCCCTCCACAAAAAACTGCCCTGTTTTTCTATTTTATTAGTAAGAAAACAGGGCAGTCCCATACACAGTCTTCTGCTCCTTGTTGCAGTACGCCATGTGCATGTCGTTGTAGTACAGTTCAATTCCGGAAAACACCGGGTACACGGTAACTTTTCCGGTCCCCGTCCCATCCTCCGTTTCCACTCTCTTCCCGTCTGATCAGTTCTCATCCAAACAATATTTTTCATCTGTTCTAAATCATGCTATACTGAATTGCAATGTAAAACAATCTGCCGGAATCCGCGCAGATGCACAAAGGAAGTTTATTATATGAAACGAATCGATTTTGAACATGGAACCATTACCGGAAATATTTTAGGCGCTGCCCTTCCGATGCTGGTCGCACAGCTCTTAAGCCTGCTCTACAATATTGTAGACCGGATCTATATTGCCCGCATCCCGGATGTCGGCACCACAGCGCTCGGCGCCGTCGGACTCTGTTTTCCGATCATTGTCATCATCACCGCCTTCAGCAATCTTTTCGGCAGCGGCGGTGCCCCGCTTTTCTCAATCAGCCGCGGCGGCGGAGATACAAAAAAAGCCGGTCAGATCATGAATACCTCATTTACCATGCTGTGCGCCGGCGCTCTGGTGCTGATGGCAGCTGGTCTGCTGTTTGCAGCGCCAATTCTTAAGTTGTTTGGTGCCTCGGATGCCGCACTGCCGTACGCCTATCCTTACCTGATGATCTATCTGTTCGGAACACTGCCGTCCATGATTGCCACCGGTATGAACCCCTTTATCAACGCGCAAGGCTACTCTGTCGCCGGCATGCTCTCGGTTGCCATCGGCGCCGTGACCAATTTTCTCCTGGATCCGCTTTTTATATTTGTCTTTCATCTGGGAATCACCGGTGCCGCACTTGCCACCGTTCTCTCACAGACGCTGTCCGCGCTCTATGTGATCCGCTTTCTGCACCGGCGCGCGGAATATAAGGTGCGGCTGCTGCGCCCGGATGAGTGGAGTTCCAGTCTGATCGAAGCAAAAAACATCGTAAGCCTCGGCACCGCCGGATTTATCATGCAGCTCACGAACAGTCTGGTATCCATTTTCTGCAACAATGTCCTCGGTGCAACCGGCGGCGACGTCTACATCTCCGTCATGACCATCATCTCAAGCGTCCGGCAGATGGTGGAGACACCGATCTACGCGATCAATGAGGGAACCTCGCCGATCTTAAGTTACAATTACGGCGCAAGACGGCCGGGCCGCGTGCGAAAGGCGATCACAGCCCTCGCCGTCCTGATTCTGCTCTATACCGCCATCATGTGGAGCATCATCATCCTTGCCCCGCGGGCGCTGATCGGCATTTTCAGTTCGGATGCCGCACTGGTCGCTGACGCCATCCCCTCATTAAAGCTTTACTTTGCCGCCTTTATTTTTATGGATCTGCAGTACATCGGACAGACCGTCTTCAAATCCCTGAATAAGAAGAAGCACGCCATCTTTTTCTCCCTGCTGCGCAAAGTATTCATCGTCGTGCCGCTGACCTATCTTCTTCCTTATGCTTTCGGCATGGGAACAGACGGTGTCTTTGCCGCAGAACCGGTGTCAAACGTCATCGGTGGAAGCCTCTGCTTTATAACAATGTTGTTTACGGTGCTGCCGGAATTAAAGCGGATGGAAAAAGACGCGTAACCCGTTTCTCCCTGCTGTCTTTGTATTCAGACACACTGCATTCATCTCCTATGTTTCCTCGTACTCCGCCAGCTCTGTCTCCGTCTCAAGCATCCGCTCCAGCAGACTGTCCTGGTTGGCTTCCTCCGCATCCACAGCGCTCTGCAGTTCCATCAGCTTCGGATAATCACTCGCAAGCGCCGGATCTAACATCTGCATCTGAAGCTCCGCCAGCTTCTCCTCGCTCTCCGCAAGCATCCGCTCATACTTTTCCTTCTGACGCTGCAGCCGTGAGCGCACCTTGCCCGGATTGTAATAAGTCTTCTTGTCAAAAACATCCGAGAGCGTCGGAACACTGCCGGCATCCGCCGCTCCTCTCACATCGGCTCCCTGTCCTGCGGCGCTTCCCTCATTCGCTGCCACGCCGCCTGCACACTTCTGCTTCTCTGCGAGGTATTCCTCATAATTCATCGCATACTGCCTCACGATGTCCCCGGAAAATTCCAGAATGCCCGTGGCGATCCTGCTGATAAAATAGCGGTCGTGCGACACGAACAGCACCGTGCCCTCGTACTCGCGCAGCATCTGCTCTAACGCTTCTTTTCCGATGATGTCCATATGGTTCGTCGGCTCATCCAGGATCAGAAGATTCGGTCTGGTCTGAAGCATTTTGCACAGTGCGAGACGCACCTTCTCCCCGCCGGAGAGCTGCCCCATTTTTTTCTCCACATCCTCCCCGGAAAATAAAAAGCCGCCGAGCGCGCTGCGCACCTCCTCGCGCAGGTACCCCGGATACGCTGCCCAGAAATTCTCAAGCACGGTCTGCTGGGGCGGTGCCTGCTCCATCACCGCTTTCTGCTGGTCAAAATACCCCCACTCCACGTTCTGCCCGAATTTGAAGCTGCCGCCAAGTGCCGGCAGTTCTCCGATCAGCGTCTTTAATAATGTAGATTTTCCCTTGCCGTTCTCCCCGATGATCGCCAGACGCTCCTTTTTCTGCAGCAAAAAGGACACCTCTGCCAGCGGTGCATCATAGCCGATGGAGAGGTCTTTTGCCTGAATCACATTGGTGTAGCTCTCGATACGCGGCGTATACCGCCCGTGAAATGCGCGCGTATCAAAGCGTCTCGGCTTCTCAATCTTCACCATGTGCTCGATCGCCATGCGTTTTGAGCGCGTCGCCGCCACCTTGGTCGGTGTGTTCTTCCACTTTTCAATCCAGTCCGTCAGCCGTTTGATCTCTTTCTGCTGTTCCTCGTAATCCTTCTCCTGCTTGATGAGATCCTCCTGCTTGCGTTGCATGAAATACGTGTAGTTTCCCGGATAGCGCTTCATCTCGTGATACTCGATCTCATAGGTCACATCCGCCACCTTGTCCAGAAACATCCGGTCATGCGACACGATCACGACCGCTTTGTCATAGCCTTTCAGATAATTTTCCAGCCACTCGATTGTCGGCAGATCCAGATGGTTCGTCGGCTCGTCGAGCAGCATGATATCCGGGCGCGTCAGAAGCAGCTTTATAAACGCCACTTTCGTCTGCTGCCCTCCGGAAAAACTGCCGATCGGACGCCGCAGATCCTCCAGTGCAAATCCAAACCGCTGGAACATCGTCTCCATATCCCTGCGCCAGGAATATCCCCGCATCGCCTCCATCTGCTTCTGCAATCTGTCATACTCGCGCAGGAGCGCCCCGTCCGGCGCAGTCTCCTTTGTCTCTGCCACCGTCTTCATCTGCTCCTCCAGCTCTTTCATGCGCTCCTCACAGGCAAACACCGGTACAAAAACTTTTTTTAATTCGTCCTCCACGGTCACCTCCGCGTCCACAAAGTTGACCTGCCGCAGGAACCCGATCTCCTGTCTGCCCGCCATCGTGATGCCGCACTCCTCGTCACTGTCTAAGTTGCTCATCTCTATATCCCCGGCAATCAGCTTTAGCAAGGTCGTCTTTCCACAGCCGTTGCGCCCCACAACCGCAATTTTTTCCCTGTCGTGTACCTCAAAATTGACGTCCCTCAGGATCACGTCCCCGCCGAACTGGACGCGTGCGTGTCTGATCTGATACCTCATAATTAAAACCCACTTCTTTCTATAATAGTGCAAAAGCCACGGCTGTCTGCCGCGGCCTCTCTTTTCCATGGAACTTCATATCTCTGCCGATAAACTCCTGTTTTGAACTCTTCTGGATTATACCGAATCCCTTCTGCACTGTCAACGCCTTCCACCGCAGGTTCCCCCTCTTTTCCTCTCCCATTTATATACAGAATTTGCTAAAATTTTAACAATTTTTTATTGATTTTATGAGTTAACTATGTATAATTATGGTAGGGGAAGTTGGCAAATTCCAGCATCCCGGAAAAGATATCGTAAAGCCTGCTATCCGCAGGTGTTTACCATATAAATATGAAAGGAAAGAGGTTTAATAAGATGGCAACAATCGATTTAAGCAAGTACGGTATTACCGGAACCACAGAAGTTGTGTACAATCCTTCTTATGAGATGTTATTTGAAGAGGAGACCAAACCGGAGCTGGAAGGCTACGAAAAAGGACAGGTCAGCGAGCTGGGTGCAGTGAACGTTATGACCGGTATCTATACAGGTCGTTCTCCAAAAGACAAATTCATCGTTGTAGATGAGAACTCCAAGGACACTGTATGGTGGACCTCCGATGAGTATAAGAATGATAACCACCCGGCTACCCAGGAAGCCTGGAATGCAGTAAAGGACATCGCTATCAAAGAGCTCTCCAACAAGAGACTTTTCGTAGTTGATGCATTCTGCGGTGCAAACAAAGATACCCGTATGGCTATCCGTTTCATCGTTGAGGTAGCTTGGCAGGCACACTTTGTAACCAACATGTTCATCAAGCCAACCGCTGAGGAGCTTGAGAACTTTGAGCCGGATTTCGTTGTATACAACGCTTCCAAGGCAAAAGTTGAGAACTACAAAGAGTTAGGTCTGAATTCCGAGACTGCTGTTATGTTCAACATCACAAGCAAAGAGCAGGTTATCGTTAACACCTGGTACGGCGGAGAGATGAAGAAAGGTATGTTCTCCATGATGAACTACTTCCTTCCGCTCAAGGGTATGGCTTCCATGCACTGCTCTGCAAACACAGACTTAAACGGCGAGAATACCGCTATCTTCTTCGGTCTTTCCGGTACAGGTAAGACAACACTTTCCACAGACCCGAAGCGTCTTCTGATCGGTGATGACGAGCACGGCTGGGATGACAACGGTGTATTCAACTTCGAGGGTGGATGCTATGCCAAGGTTATCAACCTTGACAAGGATTCCGAGCCGGATATCTACAATGCAATCAAGCGTAACGCACTTCTTGAGAACGTTACTCTGGATGCAAACGGCAAGATCGATTTCGCAGACAAGAGCGTAACCGAGAACACCCGTGTATCTTACCCGATCGATCACATTCAGAACATTGTTCGCCCGATCTCTTCTGCACCGGCAGCAAAGAATGTTATCTTCCTGTCCGCAGATGCATTCGGCGTACTTCCGCCAGTATCTATCCTGACACCGGAGCAGACACAGTACTACTTCCTGTCTGGATTCACAGCAAAGCTTGCTGGTACAGAGCGCGGTATCACTGAGCCGACTCCTACTTTCTCCGCTTGCTTCGGACAGGCATTCCTTGAGCTGCATCCGACCAAGTACGCTGAGGAGCTTGTTAAGAAGATGGAGAAGAGCGGTGCTAAGGCATATCTTGTTAACACAGGATGGAACGGCACAGGCAAGCGTATCTCCATTAAGGATACCCGTGGTATCATCGATGCCATCTTAAACGGCGCCATCAAGACTGCTCCGACCAAGACGATTCCATACTTCAACTTCGAGGTTCCGACAGAGCTTCCGGGTGTTGATTCTGGAATCCTTGATCCGCGTGATACCTACGCAAATGCTTCCGATTGGGAGACAAAGGCTAAGGATCTGGCTGCAAGATTCGTTAAGAACTTCGCAAAATATGAAGGCAACGATGCCGGTAAGGCACTTGTATCTGCTGGTCCGCAGGCATAATTGCTGCGAACAATCCGCCTAAGAATCATAAAAGAAGGGGCTGCCGCATAAGCGGGCAGTCCCTTTTTACGTGGTAAGTACTATAATGGAAAACAGATCATGCCCTTCGATTTCAGATGGAAATGTAGCTGGAACATTCGTTGAAAAAAATGCGTACATTTCTTCCTGTCGGATTTTTGCATCGGATTCCGTGTCTCTTCCACGTTTTGACAATCCACGGAATGTGTCCGACAAACCGCAGACAATGAGCGGATTCCCTAGCGTCCCTAGCGGCACTGCTTCACAGACAATATAAAACCGCGCGAACCGAACTCGTCGTCATCAGCTATTCAAAACAGGGCAGATGACGACTCAGACAGCGGCTTCGCGCGGTTATGTTCTATTCAGCAGTGCCGCAAGGGACACACGAGAATCCTAAAATTGTCTGCGGGTTGCGGACACACCCGTGGAGTGCTCAAAACTTGGAAAAACACGGATCATCACGGATGCAAAAACCGACGGGGTAGAAATGCCGCATTTTTTGATCCGAATTTCCAGATGCATTCCATCTGAAATCGAAGGATATGATCTTCTCTTTATAATATTACTTATCAAGTCAAAAAGGGGCTGCCCGCTTATGGGGCTGCCCCTCGTTTTACTGCATCTTAAAGTAATCAATACTGCTGACCAGCTCATCTGCGATCTCGCGTAGCTGCTCTGCACTGACATACACCTGCTTGAAAGTATCCACTACCTCTTCCGTCTCATCGTATGTCTTCTTCGTGCTGTCCACGTTGCCCTGCACGATTTCTGAGAGTTCACTCACCGCCTGCAGCACTTCATTTCTGGAATTTTCCAGATGTCCTGTGCTTTCTTTGATCTGACGGATACTCTGCATGGAGCTGCCGATCTGCGCGATTACCTCTTCCACTACCTTCTGTGTATCCTGCATGCTCGCGCTCTGGTTCATAATGATCTCCTGCATCTGCTGCATAATCTCAACCGCCTTTGCAGAATCCTCACTGAGTGTCTTCGCGGTCTCCTCGATCTCCTTGCTCGACTCATTCGACTGCTCGGAGAGCTTCTTGATCTGGTCTGCCACAACACCGAATCCTCTGCCGCTCTCTCCGGCTCTCGCCGCCTCGATCGAAGCGTTCAGACTGAGAAGGTTCGTCTCCTCCGCAATCGACGTGATAAACGCGGTTGCCTCATGGATCTTCTGTACCGAATCGTTGGTCCGGTTCGTCTGCTCCTGCACTTCACCGATAATGCGTTCCACCTCGATATTGATGTTCCGCAGATTGTTGAGCGTCTCTGCCGCCTTCTCACTGGACTGCTGCATGGAAGCTGCATTGTCATCCAACAGTTCCACCTCTGCCGACGTCTCCGTAATATTCTCACCCATAATACGCATATGTTCCGATGTATTCTGGGAATTCTGTGCCTGTTCGGTGGAATTCTCCACAATCTGGTTGACTGCCATGCGCACATGATCCATGGTTCCGTTTGTCTGGTCTGCCGCTGTACCGAGCAGTTCGGACGCATCGAGCAGGCGTTTGGCATTTTGTGAAATCTCCTGGATAGTTGCCTTCATGGCATCCCGCAGCGTGATCGTCACGCGGGACAGATCACCGATCTCGTCGTGTCTCCCGAGCAGCTTGTCTTCTACCCAGACATTCAGATCGCCGTCCGCCACTTTTCCTACCACCTCAATACTGCTGCGGATATTGCGGCTCATTGAGGTTGCAAGCTTCATGCCGATCGCAATGCATAAGATCATCACAGCGCATACCGCCATACTGATTGTTCCCAGAATCTTGTTGATCACGGCATCCTTTTCCTGCTTGTCCGTTCCCACAAAAATCATACCGATAATCTCATCGGTCGATCCGTTCTGATATACCGGTATAAAATATCCATAGTTCAAAGTGCCCTCGATCGACACCGCATGGCTGAAATAGGATTCGCCGCCCTGCAATACCTTTTCCACAATCCGGTCACCGGCCTTGGAATTCAAGATACGGTTCCCTCCTGCATCGACCGCCGACGTCATAATGCGGGTGTCTCCGTAGAAAAATGTGACATCCATGCCGGTATTGCCCTTGATGCGGTCTACAAGGCTCTCGGACTTTGAAATATTATAGCTGCCCTTCCAGATATCCCCGTTACTGGTCTGGAGATAATCTCCCGTATTCTGATCGTAGGCTGCAAGCGTGGCTGCCGCCGTTCCCCGAAGTGCTTCCTCAATCTCCTCCAACATGGCGCTCCGTACCATTGTGGTTGTCAAAAACATGGAAATCAACCCCAATATAATAACCGGTGCAATTGTAATCCCCAGAATCTTTTTCTTAATGTTCATACTAATCTCCATTTCGTCTGTGCATCTGCATGTCGCTTTTCGTCCGGCTGCTCCTTAATCCACAACATTCACCGTCTTAAAATACCAGTTGATGCCGCCGGTGATTGTCGCATCGTCGAGCGTCTTGCCCGCTTCACCGACCGTCTCTCCGGTATTTGTCTCGATCACACCGTCAAATACACCGTTCTGCCCCGAAAGGATCTGTTCCTTCGCCTCGTCTACCTTCTCCTGTGTGCCCTCCGCACAGAAATCCGCCAGATTGGTAAGACCGACCAGATTCTCGTTCATGCCGCCGTAATAATTGCTTCCATCCCAGGTTCCGTCAATTAAGCTCTGCACTGCCGCGGTATAGTAGGCACTCCAGTTCCAGATAACGCTGCACAGGCAGGCCTCCGGCGCATTCTTGCTCATGTCGGAATTGTACCCGATGCTGTATACGCCACGCTCCTGGGCAAGTGTCTGCGGATACTCCGTATCACAGTGCTGGGCGATCACATCACAATCCATATCCAGAAGTGACTTTGCCGCATTCTCCTCCGCCTCCGGATCATACCAGCTGTTCGTCACCTTGACGTAAACCTTCGCGTCCGGATTGACCGAATAGATACCGAGCGCGAACGCATCGATTCCTCCCGTCACCTCTGAATTGCTGTTATCCATGGCAGCCACATAACCGATCTTGTTCGTCGTGGTATTCATCCCCGCCACAATACCGCTTAAATAGCGCGCCTGATAGATTCTGCCGAAATAGTTATTGAAATTCCTGCCGTTGCTCATATAACCGGTTCCATGGGAAAAATAAACATCGGGATATTCCTCCGCCATCTCCGCTGTCGCCTCCATGTAACCCCAGCTGGTCGCAAAGATAATGTTGCATCCCTCGTCGATACACTCCTGAATCGCCTGCTTTGTCGCATCCTCGTCGGAATCTGAGACATTGATTTTCCGCACAATCTGATCGTCGGAAAGTCCGAGGTTCTGCTGCATTCCCTGAATTCCCAGATCATGCGTGTATGTGTATCCGCTTCCCTCTGCTGGGTCTGACAGATGAAGCACCCCGACCTTGATCTCGTCCTTCGGAATTCCCTCCGTCGCGGATGCTGCCGCAGCCGCCGACTCCGTCCCTGACGTCTGCTGCACGCTCTCCGCTCCGGCATTTGTAGCATAATCATCAATCTGCGTATCTGCACCGCAGCCGGCAAGCAGAAAACTTCCCACGGCTGCCGCAATCAGTCTGATCCATTTTTTTCTCATATCCGGTACTCTCTTTCTGTATGCTATTATCTGCCAACTTTTTACATCTGCCTTTATTATACACATTTTTTATTTTGTCATCAATAAATTTGTAAATTTTTGGAAATGTATCAGAATGTTTTCTCTGAAACTTTCATAGGAAAGTTCCACTTTCACACATGAATGTATCACGGTATTTCCTATGAAATAAAAAAGCCTTCACAGTTCTGCCGCATTTTACTGCCAGTGGCAAATCTGTAAAGACTTTTCAAAATACATATTCAGTTAGCTCAAAAGATTCTGCATGCTCTTTAAGCTGATGACCAGCGTAGAGGTGTTATGCAGAAGCGCTGATGTGGTCGGCTGTAAAACGCCGCCGACTCCTAGCAGGATCAATCCGGTATTGAATCCGACAATCACGCGGTAATTCTTGCGAATCCGCTTCATCAGGCCGTCGCTCAACAGTTTTAAGGTCACGATCTGATAGAGATCATCCGAGCTTACCATGATATCCGCGATCTCACGCGCAATCTCCGCACCGTCTGAAATCGCGATGCCGACATCCGCCGCAGAGAGTGCCGGGGAATCGTTGATGCCGTCTCCGACCATGATAACCTTGCGTCCGGCCGCCTTTTCACGCTCGACAAAACCGGCTTTATCCTCCGGAAGCACCTCGGAATAATACTCGTCCACGCCGACGCGCTTTGCGATGGCGCTTGCCGTCCGCTCGCTGTCTCCCGTCATCATGACGATCTTCTTGATGCCGGAGCGGCGCAGGGAATTGATAACTGCCTCCGCCTCCTCACGGAGCGGATCTTCAATACAGATCACGGCTGCAAGCTGTCCCTCGATGGCCAGATACAGATGGGAATACTCCTCCGGCAGGCTCTCGAACAGTTCCTTCGTACCCTCAGGAAGGGCAGCTCCCTCATCCTCAAATACAAAATGATAGCTTCCAATCACGGCTTTCCTGCCGTTGATCGTGGTGGAAATACCATGTGCCACCACATACTCCACCTTGGAATGCATTTCCTCATGATCCAGACCTTTTTCCCTGGCTGCCTCAACAACCGCTTTTGCCATGGAATGTGGGAAATGCTCCTCCATGCAGGCTGCAATCCTAAGAAGCTCATCCGGGCTGTCCCCGTTAAAGGAAACCACTTTTGCCACGGTCGGCTTTGCCTTGGTCAGTGTGCCGGTCTTATCAAAGACGATTGTATCAGCCTCAGCCATTGCCTCTAAATATTTTCCGCCCTTGACCGTCACATTGTAAAAACTAGCCTCACGGATCGCCGACAATACGGAGATCGGCATGGCAAGTTTTAATGCGCAGGAGAAATCCACCATCAGAATCGACAACGCCTTCGTCACATTCCGAGTCAGAAGGTATGTGAGCGCCGTGCCACCGAGGGAATACGGTACCAGACGGTCCGCCAGATGCTCTGCCCGGCTCTCAAGCCCGGACTTTAACTTCTGGGATTCCTCGATCATCTGCACAACCTTGTCGTAGCGGCTGGAGCCGCCTACCGCCTTCACGAGAATGGTAAGCTCCCCTTCCTCGACTACAGTTCCTGCATAGACATAATTCTCACTAATCCGGCGTACCGGCTCGGATTCTCCGGTTAAGGATGCCTGATTGACCATCGCCTCGCCGTCTGTCACGACGCCGTCAAACGGGATTACATTGCCCATATGGACAACCACCTCGTCTCCCTCACGGACTTCCTTCGCGCCGACAAGAACCTCCACGCCGTCCTTCTTCAGCCATACTTTGCCGACATTCAAGGACATGGTGCGCGCAAGGTCGCCGACGGACTTCTTGTGCGTCCACTCTTCTAACAGCTCACCGATGCCAAGCAGGAACATGATCGATCCCGCCGTCTCGGTATCACCGCGCAGAATAGACACTCCGATCGCCGTCGCATCGAGTACCGGTACTTCGATCTTTCGTGCCGCCAGTGTCTTTATGCCCTTCCAGATGTAGCGGAACGACTTGACCGTCGTCCAGCACGCCCGGATAGGATACGGCAGAAAAATCTTGGATGCATAGCGTCTCACCACTCTGCCGATCAGCTTCTCCTGGTAGCTTGCATTCAGCTCTCTTCCAGAATTCTCGATCAGCCCGTTCGGCACTTCCACATCTTCATAGTGAAAATGTCTGAGCTTGTCAATCAGTTCCGCTCTACTGCCGTCATAACAGATGACTGCGTCACCCGTACGCTCATACACCTTGGCGCTTGAGACCTGTATATCATTTTGTAAAAAATACAGAAGCGTATCAGCCTGTGCACAACTCATGCGGTACTGTGCCACATGAATCCGCATCCGCCCCTTAATCTCATGCTTGATTGCAAACTTCACTTTACTCGCCTCTTATCAAAATCTTATTCTTCGGTGTTCTCTGCAGTCTCGGTCTTCTCTGCTGCTTCTGCCTCTGCATCTGCAAATGCCTCTGCCTCAGCCTTGGCTGCGCGCTCCTCATTGATCTCCTTTGCGCCTGCATAGATGTCTCCGGCATTCTCCTGTACGGTGCTTACGGTGTTCATCACGCACTCTTTTGCTCTTAAAAAAGCTGCGGTACAGCTTGTGTAAACCTTCTTGGCATCCTTGCTGGAAAGTACCTTGATACCGGCTGTTCCAAATAATACGCCGCCTGCAAAAATTCCTGTCTTCTTCCAATCGATCTTCTCAAAACATTTTAACATATGTATCCTCCATTCCATGCACAATCTCGTGCATCCTTTGCTGAACATGTTGTTCGCTCTTTACATTATTGTGCATTATAGTACCGCTTTTTGTATTTTTCCAGTATTTTTTCGTTATTGATAAATTTCATCATTATCCACCATTTTCCATCCTGCTCCCGGTTTTTAATACCTCCGCCGGATGGCTGCGTTTTTTCCTTATTATATGCCGGTTCATACCGGCTGCAATAACCAATGGCATCAAAAACCCGTAAAGCAGCAGAGATTTACTCGATCCCTGCCACTCCTTTTATTTCTATATTTTTCTATTTCTCTTCCGGTTCGTCCCCAAGCATCTCCGTAAGCGTGTGCCAGCCGAGTACCGCGCATTTGACACGCGCCGGCATGTGTGAAATGTCCATAAGCGCCGATGCCTCCTCGAGTTCTTCTAATTCCTCGTCCGATACCGTCCCTTTAATCATCCGAAAAAACAGATCCGCTAGGTGCATGGCCTCTTCCTTGGTCTTTCCGATGACCAGATCCAGCATGATATCCACGGAAGCCTGTGAGATGGCGCAGCCGTCGCCCGTAAAGGTTCCCTCCGCAATCCTGCCATCCTCCACGCGCAGCTGCAGCACAATATCATCCCCGCAGCTCGGATTCACACCCTCAAGCACCAGATTCGCATCCGCAAGCTTCTCCTTGTGACCCGGATAGCGGTTGTGATCCGTCAGCACCTCATTATAAAATGTCCGGTTATTCATATCCCATCATCCTCCTGACTTGTGCCAGCTGATCCAGAAATCGTCCGACATCCTCTGGCGTATTATAAAATGCCACGCTCGCTCTGGCACAGGACGAAATGCCAAACCATTCCAACAGCGGCTGGGCACAGTGATGTCCCGCCCGCACCGCGACGTGCGCCTCATCTAAGATCGATGCAATATCATGCGGGTGTACATCATCCACGGTAAAGCTCACAATTCCGCAGTGCTCCTTTTCGTCCCCGCTTCCCAGAATATGCACGCCCGGAATTTTTTTCATTCCGGCAAGCAGCTGGGCGGTAAGCATCTCCTCGCGCTCCGTGATTTCTTTCCAGCCGATGGATTCCAGATAATCGATCGCGGCGGCAAGCGCGACCGCGCCTCCCGCATTGACCGTCCCTGCCTCAAACTTATGGGGAAGTTCGGCAAATACGGCTCCCTCTCTCGTCACACGGTCAATCATCTCCCCGCCGGTCAGAAACGGCGGCATCTCCTCTAAAAGTTCCTGTTTTCCATAGAGCACACCGATCCCCATCGGCGCCATCAGCTTGTGTCCGGAAAATGCCAGAAAATCCACGTCAAGTGCCGTGACATCGATCGGCATATGCGGCGCTGCCTGTGCCGCATCCGCCAGTACCACACCGCCGTTTTCGTGTACCATCCCGATCAGTTTTTCTGCCGGGGTCGCCCGCCCAAGCACATTCGAGACAAGTGTCAGCGCGGCAAGCTTTGTGTGCGGTGTGACGGCATCACGGATTTTCTCCTCCGTAAAACTGCCGTCCGGTTCACACTCCAGATATTTAAGCGTGGCTCCGGTTCGTCTGGCCGCCATCTGCCACGGAAGCAGGTTGCTGTGATGCTCCATGATCGTGACAAGAATCTCATCCCCAGGCTTTAACCAGGGCAGCGCATAGCTGTACGCCACCAGGTTGATGCCCTCGGTCGTATTTCTGGTAAAAATGATTTCTCTCTCACTCTTCGCATGTACAAACCGTGCGACGCGCTCTCTCGCATGCTCATACTGCTCTGTCGCCTCCACGCCCAGCTCATAGAGCCCGCGCAGCGGATTGGCATTCCAGCGCTCATAGAATTCCCGCTCCGCATCAAGCACGCACGCCGGCCGCTGTTCTGTCGCTGCGTTGTCGAGGTAAGCGATATCGCTTTCCGCAAGCAGCGGAAAATCCTTTTTATAATCTGTCATATGCATTGCTCCTTCAGATAAGTTTCAACAGCGCCGCGCACCTCCTCTGACGGGATCTGGCTGTTTATCGCTTCGATCTTCGCCAGTGTCAGAAGTCTCTGTGCCTCCTCCGGGGGAATGCCTCTCGTGGCGGCATAAAAGAGCATGTTCTCGTCGAGCTTACCGATGGAAGCGCCGTGATTGCCCGCCACATCCTCCTCCGCGCACAGGATTAACGGGATGGTCTGGTTGACCATATTGTCACCGACAAGAAGCACATCCTCCTTCTCGTCTCCCTTAGCTCCCACACAGCCGTGCACAAAATCGATCGTTCCGCGCATCAGCTTCTTCGCCTCGTTCTTTAAGATACCCGATATCTGCATATTGCTCTTCGTCTTTTTCCCGCGGTGTCTGGCGACATAATTCATATCAATCTTCTGCCTGCCGGTGCCCAGATATCCGCTTACGAGTTCTGCCGTGCTCTCTTCTCCGTTAAGTTCAAACAGTGTTCCCGTATAGACCTCGGCGCCGCCCAGTTCCAGCTGCACTTCCTTCACAGCGGCATCTTTTTCACACGAGACACCCACATCATGCAGGCAGACGGCTTCCGCATTCATCGTCTGCACCACATACAGTTCTACTTTCGCGCCCTCCCCGGCATATACCTTCGTCTGGATGGCGGACATCATCCCGCCCGTCTCCCCGCTCTCGCAGAGCAGGATTACTTTTGCCCGGCTGTGCGCTCCGGCATAGATATGCAGGCGGTTATAGGCGTGCTGACCGCTTTGGTAGGAAAAACGGTACACATACGGTTCGCCGCAGTCTGCATGTTCCGGAATCGTCAAAAGCTCGGTATCCCATGCCACATCTGTCTCCGACGGCTGATCCATCGCCTCGCCCATCCCGGTTGTGATTTTATCCCAATCCGTCTGCTGTGCCATCCGCAGCTGCTCATCCTCTGCCTGCCCTGCTTCTGCCACACTCTGTTTTATCGCTATACTGCCGTCGATCCGCGGCATCCCAATCACGGTTTCATTCATTTTCAGCCAGTTCCAGGTCTTTGCAGGAAGCCGGTTGACTGTGATCGTCTGATTCTGTTTTGTCATAAGCTCCTCCTTTACCCGATGCTGCCCTTCATCTCAAGATCAATCAGATTGTTCATCTCCACCGCATACTCTAACGGCAGTTCCTTTGACACGTTGCTTGCAAAACCACTGACAATCATCGACCGTGCTTCCTCCTCGCTGATGCCGCGGGACATCAGATAGAATACGGCGTCGTCGCTGATGCGGCCGATTTTAGCCTCATGTCCCACATCCGCGTCTCCTGTGCGGATGTCCATCGCCGGAATCGTATCCGATCTTGAGATGTCATCGAGCATCAGCGACTGACAGGAAACTGCCGATTTGCTGCCGGCGGCTTCCTTTGTAATGCTCACGGAACTCCGGAACGTGCTGATACCGCCGTCCTTGGAGATCGACTTGGTGTTCATGTACGAGGAGGTATCCGGTGCGGCATGCACCACCTTTGCCCCGGTGTCCAGATTCTGACCTTTTCCGGCAAACGTGATGCCTGTGAACTCCATGTGCGCCCCTTTTCCCTTTAAGATACTCATCGGATAGAGATACGATACATGGGAGCCGAAGGAGCCGGACACCCACTCGATCCGTCCCCCCTCCTTGACCAGCGCCCGCTTGGTGTTCAGATTGTACATGTTTTTCGACCAGTTCTCGATCGTGGAATAGCGCAGTGTCGCGCCCTCCTCGACAAACAGTTCCACACAGCCCGCATGGAGGTTCGCCACATTGTATTTTGGTGCGGAACAGCCCTCGATAAAATGCAGATACGCCCCCTTATCCACGATGATGAGCGTGTGTTCAAACTGCCCTGCTCCCGGCGCATTGAGCCGGAAATAGGACTGCAGCGGAATCGTCACCGACACGCCCGGCGGCACATAGACAAACGATCCGCCTGACCAGACTGCTCCGTGCAGTGCGGCAAATTTGTGATCGTTCGGTTTGACCAGTTTCATAAAGTGGCTTTGCACCATATCCGCGTATTCGCCCTTTAACGCGCTCTCCATATCCGTGTAGACCACGCCCTGGGCTGCCACTTCTTCCCGCACATTGTGATACACCAGCTCCGAGTCATACTGCGCCCCGACACCTGCCAGCGACTTGCGCTCCGCCTGTGGGATACCGAGCCGCTCAAAGGTGTCCTTGATGTCCTGCGGCACATCCGACCACTTTGCCGTCATCTTTGTATTCGGCCGCACATACGTCACGATATGGCTCATATCCAGCCCCTCAATCGACGGTCCCCAGTCCGGCACCGGCATCTCATTGTAAATCTGCAGCGCCTGAAGCCGGAACAGTTCCATCCACGGCGGATCCTTTTTTTCACGGGAGATCTGCTCGACGATCGCCTCGGTCAGTCCCTCATCGACCTTGTAAGCATCCCGTTCCTCATCCTTCACATCGTATATGCTGCGGTCAATGTCTTCTACATATGTCTTCTCTTTCACCGCTCATCCTCTCCTTTTTGTGCCAGCTTCTCATACTCCTCGTAACCTTCGCGGTTGATCTTATCCACCAGCGATGCATCCCCGGATGCCACAATATGCCCGTTCACCATGATATGGGTTGCGTCCACATGAAGCGCGTCCAGGATGCGCGTGCTGTGCGTGATGATTAAAAGTGCGCCGTCCGGATTCTCTTTCTGGTACTCGCGGATTCCCTCGGACGCAAGCCGCACCGCATCCACGTCCAGCCCGGAGTCTGTCTCGTCTAAAATGGCAAGATCCGGTTTTAACATCATCAACTGCAGGATCTCGGATTTCTTTTTCTCACCGCCGGAAAATCCCACGTTTAAATCCCGCCCGGCGTAGGAGGGATCCATGTGCAGCACTTCCATTGCCGCTTTTAATTCTTTTCTGAAATTCCAGACACGCATTTTATTTCTGCCCTGCTCGCTCAATGCACTGCGGATAAAGCTCTCGAGGGAGAGTCCCGGCACCTCGAGCGGTTCCTGAAACGACAGGAACATTCCCGCCTTGGCGCGCTTGTCTGCCGCCTCCTCCGTGATGTCATTTCCCTTGAAAAGGATTTTTCCCTCTGTGACGCTGTATTTGGGATTGCCGGTCAGAACATACCCCAGTGTCGACTTTCCCGCACCGTTCGGTCCCATCAGCACATGCGTCTCTCCTTTTTTTATCGTAAGCCCGACCTCGTGCAGGATCACCTTGTCCTCCACGCGCGCCGTAAGCCCTTCTACCTGTAAAATCTGCTCTGCCATAGCTGCCTCCGTTTCTGAAGCGTTTTCTGCAGCCGGAATCCTCTTTCACGATTCCCTCCGCTGCCCTTTTGGTTTTCTTTGCGACGCTCCCACACATCTTTCATATCCTAGTTGTGAGGTAGGATATGATTCAACCACATTCTAGAACGAAACCGTTAAGAAAGCAAGAGTGAAATCGCTTCGCTATTGAGATTGTTTCTCAAATTCACAGAGGGCGTGCGATCGCATTCCGGATAGAAGCAAGCGGGGAAATTCGGATCGCACAATACGGAATTTCTAACCCTGCCGCTTTTTACATCTGCGATAATCCGTGTTTTTCCAAGTTTTGAGCACTCCGCGGGTGTGTCCGCAGGCCGACAGACAATTTAAGGACTTTTGTGTGTTCCTTACATCACCAATGAACAAAACATAACCGCGCGAAGCCGATGTCTGAATTGGCATCTGCCTTATTTTCAATAGCAGATGCCAACGAGTTTCGGTTCGCGCGGTTTTATATTGTCTGTGAAGCGGTGATGTTAGGAACACTAAAAAGTCCTTAAATTGTCTGTCGGCACGCTCTCTTCCGAATCTATGCCTCCGCAAAACGTGCGAATGAAAGTTCCGCTCCGTTTGCCACGCGGCTGCAGATATTGACTGCCCGGCTCATCACATCCGAAAACTGTCCATCCTTTGTGACGACAAACAGCATCCGCTCGTCCGCTTTGATCGAGACGTCCTCCACGTCAGCGATTTCTCTCATCTCCCGCTGTACTTCCCTGCTCTCATCCTCTGTCAGCTTTTTTGATAATCGATAATATCTTCCCATAATGCCATCCTTTCTGATCGTTGCATGTTCGGGGTTAGTTATATCTAATCCTGTTTTTATTATAGCACTGCGATCTGAAATGAAAACGGGGTTGCTGATAAGTTTTCTCATTATATTCGGCTCTGCCGCATCTTTTTTACATATTCTGCACATACTGTGCCTGTCGCAACACGGATTACCCGGTATATCAATAAAAATAGGAGAAATCAACATGGGAAATAATATGGAACTCGATTACGAAATGTTCTGCTACCAGTGTGAGCAGACTGCTAACCAGAAAGGCTGCACCAAGCTCGGTGTATGCGGAAAAACTCCCGAAGTCGCAAATCTGCAGGATCTTTTAATCTTTCAGATCAAGGGCATCAGCTGCTATGCCAGACCTCTGATCGAAAAAGGCACTCCTATGGATAAAAATGTTGTCAGCTTCATCGAAAATGTGCTGTTTACCACACTTACGAACGTTAATTTTGACGCGGAAGTACATGTCGAACTTTTGCGCGAATCCCAGCGCATTAAAGAAGAACTCCGGGCTTACGCAGGCGCTCCCAGTCAGCCCACGCTTCACGCCACCTACGATCTTCCGCAGACCAAAACCGAGATGCTGCGCGACGCGCCCATCGCCGGTATCATGTATGACAAGTCGCTCGATCCGGACATCCGGTCCCTGCGTCAGACCGTTCTCTACGGACTCAAAGGCATCAGCGCCTACGGGCATCAGGCGAGAGAGCTCGGCTATTACAGCGATGAGGCGGATGATTTCTATATTCTCGCCCTGGAAGCCCTCACGGACGACCGGCTGTCGGTCGAGGAACTGATCCGCCTTACCATGCGCACCGGTGAGATGGCAATCGAAGTCATGAAAAAACTGGACGAAGCCAACACGACCATCTATCAGAACCCAGCCCCGCAAAAAGTCAATGTCCACCTGAAAAAAGGTCCGTTTATCATCGTCTCCGGACACGATTTAAAAGACCTTGAAATGCTTTTAAAGCAGACGGAGGGAACCGGCATCCATATCTACACCCACGGAGAGATGCTTCCCTGTCACGGTTATCCGGGGCTGAACAAATATCCGCACCTCGCCGGGAATTTCGGCGGTGCCTGGCAGGATCAGCAGAAACAGTTCGACAATCTTCCCGGCTGTATTCTCATGACCACCAACTGCCTGATGCGCCCGCGCGACTCCTACAAAGACCGCATCTACAGCACAAATGTGGTCGGCTGGGACGGTGTGAAGCACATTGGCAAAAACGAGAACGGCGAAAAGGATTTTAGCGCCATCATAGAGCAGGCACTGGAACTCGGCGGCTATCCCGAAGACCAGGACGTACAGGAAATCCTCGTCGGCTTCGGTCACCACGCCACACTGGACTATGCTGATGCGATCGTGGATGCCGTAAAATCCGGAAAACTGCGCCATTTCTTCCTCATCGGCGGCTGCGACGGAGCGCGCCCCGGACGCAACTATTACACCGAATTCGCCGAGATGGTTCCACAGGACTGCCTCATTATGACCCTCGCCTGCGGCAAGTACCGCTTCAACAAGCTGGACTTCGGGGAGGTGGCGGGTCTTCCGAGGCTCCTCGACATCGGACAGTGCAACGATGTCTACTCTGCCATCCGCATTGCCACTGCTCTCGCCGATGCATTTGGCACGGATGTCAACGGTCTTCCGCTCTCGCTGATTATTTCCTGGTATGAACAGAAAGCCGTCGCTGATCTTCTCGCTCTGTTAAGTCTCGGCATCCATGACATTTATCTCGGTCCCACTCTGCCCGCCTTTTTGAGTCCGAATGTCCTGCAGTACCTGACAGACACGTTCCACTTAAAATCCATCAGCAACGCCAGGGACGACATCCGCACCTGCCTCGGACAGGCAGTCTGATTTTTTCGGTTGTCCACAATGAACCAGGTGTGCGCCTGTATATGCGCATCACAATTTCCAGCTTCCCGCTTCTTTTCTGCCCGACACGAAATCTGCATAGATTCCCGGCTGGCCGATGAGTTCCTCATGCGTTCCGCGCTGTACAATGCCACCGTCGTTTACCACGAAAATCTGGTCGGCATGACGTACCGTTTTCAGCCGGTGTGCGATCATGATGATCGTCTTATCTCTGGTCAGCTCCTCGATTGCCCGCTGTAAGCGTTCTTCGTTCTCCGGATCGACATTCGCCGTCGCCTCGTCCAGAATGACGATCGGCGCGTCCTTTAGCATGGCTCTTGCAATCGAGATGCGCTGCTTCTCCCCGCCGGAGAGCGATGCGCCACCCTCACCGATGACCGTCTGATAGCCGTCCGGCAACGCCTCAATGAACTCGTCGCAGCACGCCTTCTTCGCCGCTGCCACAACCTCCTCGTGCGTTGCCTCCGGTCTGCCGAACTTGATATTGTTCTCGATAGTATCCGCAAACAGATACACATTCTGAAATACCATGCTGATCTGGTTCATGAGCGCTTCGAGCGTGTAGTCGCGCACATCTCTTCCGCCCACCGTGATGCTTCCGCCATCCACATCCCAGAATCTTGCGATCAGATTGCACAGCGTCGTCTTGCCGGAACCGGACGGTCCGATAAACGCCGCCGTCGTTTTGTCCGGAATCGTCAGATTGATTCCCTTCAGGATCTCCTTTTTCTCATAGGAAAAATGCACGTCGTGGAACGCAATCTCATGATGCTCCGGCGTGATGTCACTTCCCTTTTCATCCATCTGCGGGATCTCATCCATCCGGTTCGCCTGCTCGATGGAACTGCTGACCAGACGCAGGACAGACAGACTGCTGCCTGCCGTCTGGATCTGCGCAAAGATCACAAACGACAGGATCGTAAACATCAGCGCACCTGTCATAGACAGCGTCCCATTCAGATAAAATACCACAGCCTCCACCATCATAAGCACACTGAAAAGCTGAATCACCAGCCCCTCCGCAATCGTGTACGGTGTAAAAAGCTGTTCCAGTTCCAGATTGCTGCTCCGGTTATACTCGAGCGCCTCCTGTATTCGTCTGTCGCCTCTTCCGACGAGGTTAAAGGACTTGATCACACTCATTCCCTGTACCTGCTCTAAGACGGCTGCGACAAGTTTCGCCTCGGATTCCTGCCGCTTCGGCGCCGACACCCTGGATTTTTTCTCCATCTTAGACACGATCAGCAGATACACAAACGTCCCTGCCACCACTAGCAGTCCCGCGCGCCAGTCATAGACGAGCACCATCACGTTAAAGACGATCGTGTTGATCATCCCCGCAAAAAGCCCGACCAGCACCATCGGCGCGATGGTTTCCACATTTTCGAGAACTGTCGTTGTGACACCGGTAATTTCGCCCAGACTGTTCTCATTAAAATAGCCCATCGGCACGCTCTTTAGCTGATTTCCGATTGCAATTCTCTTATTTCCCGCCATAAAATAACCCGCGTGGGTCTGCTCCAGCTGGGAAAATGTCTTCGTCGCCGCTTTTCCGATGATTCCTGCTGCAATGAGAAGCACCGTTTTCCACACAATACCTTCCCCGCTGCCCTCGCCGGTCAGCGCCCGGACGGCAAGATAGACCGCCGCGATCTCAAACATCCCGAAGACGGCATTGATAAAACAAAACACGATCGACTTGTTGATGTTGTCACGTTCATCCCCGGCAAACTTCCAGATTTTCTGAAATGTCTCTAACATGTCTGATTCTCCTCCTTTACTCCAAGATGTGCCTGCCACATTTCCTTATAAAGCGCACTCTTCTGCAATAATTCCTCGTGGGTACCGCTTGCTGCAAGCGTTCCGTCCTGAATCAGAAGGATCTGATCGGCGCCTGTGATCGTGGAAAGCCTGTGTGCGATCACAATGACGGTCTTGCCGGCCACCAGCTTCGTCACTGCGCGCTGCACCTTCGTCTCATTCTCCGGATCCATGTAGGCGGTCGCCTCGTCCAAAATCACAATCGGCGCATCTTTTAACATCGCGCGCGCAATCGCAATCCGCTGCCGCTCACCGCCAGAGAGATGTGCACCTCCTCCGCCGACTCTCGTGTCATAGCCGTTCTCCAATCCGCGGATGAACTCGTCACATCCGGCCGCCTTTGCAACCGTCTCTACCTCCTGATCGGTTGCCTCCACGCGTCCCATGCGGATGTTTTCCCGGATCATATCGTCAAACAGGTAATTATCCTGCGTGACAAACGCCACCTGGTCGTAGAGCTGTGTCAGAGGGATCTCACGCTCATCCACACCGCCGAGCATGATTTTTCCCTGATTCACATCCCAGAAACCGGCAATCAGTTTGGCGATCGTGGATTTTCCTCCACCGGACGGTCCGACTAACGCCGTCATGGTTCCCATCGGAATCTTTAAGCTGATGTCATGAAGAATCTCTTTTTCCTCATGATAGCCGAAGGATACATGCTCCATCACAATCTCACTGTCAAAAAGTTCCGCCGGCTTTTCCCCGTGCTGCTGTTCTTCCGCCTTTAAAATGCCGTCGACATTCGCCACGGTCGTCCCAACCTTCGCAAGACTGTCGACAAAACTCATTGCCGCCAAAAGCGGTCCCACGATTCCCATCGACAGAATGATGATGGTGAGAAAAGCCTCCGCGCTCAGACTTCCGTTCCGGTAAAATATCCAGCCGAACGGCAGGATTGTAATCAGCGTCGCCGGTGCGATCGCATACCCTAACGACATCTGGAACTGGCAGCGTTTCATCCACTGATAATAGTAGGAGGCATTGGCAAGTACCCGGTCGCGGAATTTTGCGTAGGAATTCTTTCCCTGGTTGAAGGCTTTGATGACCTCAATACCTCCTATGTACTCCACGATCGTCTCATTCATCTCCTGCGTCGTCCTGACTGCATCATTCCAGTCTTTCTCATAACTGCCCATGATGCTCATCACGCAGAGCAGTCCGACCGGGATGGAGATGAGTGAAAGCAGTCCCATTCTCCAGTCCAGCACAAACAGATAGATGAGGATGAGTACGGGTCCCAGCAGATTGGACGTCATTTCCGGCAGCAGATGCGCCAGTGTAGTCTCCATGCCGTCCACCTGATCTACAACGATCTGCTTTAACTTGCCGCTGGAGGTGTCTATCACCGTTCCGAGCGGCAATCTTGGCAGTTTTTCTAAAATTTTCTGGCGGATCTCCTTCAACACCGCAAACGTCGCCGCGTGAGACAGACTCAGCGCGAACGTGTACAACAATGTCTTTGCGGCATATCCCGCCATCGCCACACCTCCCCAGATCAGATACACGGAGAGATCCCGCTCCCCGCTCATCAGAAGGGCGACCATCTTTGCCGCTGCAAAATAGGGCACCATTCCGCCGATCACACCGACCGCCGCAAGCACAATGGCGCCGATGAGCCTGCCGTGCTCTTTTTCTCCAAGCTCCCAGATCCGGAGCAGTGGACTCTGCTGCTTCATAATACTTCCTCTCTTTCCGCCGTTTTCCGGCATTTTGTTAGTGTTCACTAACCCATGGATTTATTTTAAGGCTGCCAGAAAGGGTTCCTCTATGGCAGCCCCAAAATGCAATTTCCTGCCAGTTATAAATATTTTTCCGGATGAAAAATGGTGTCAAATCCGGCAAAATGATAAACCTCGAGCATATGGATATATTTTTTTGCCTGCGCGCGGCTCATGTCATGGCGCACCACCTCAAACATCCCGTTGAAATACGCCGTCCCGATCATATGGATAAAGTCTTCCGTGACCAGACCGGATCTGATGCTCTCACAGCCGATGGAATCCATATACCGGTAGGTGTACTCCACCTCATACTCCATCAGTTCATCGATAAAGTGCTCGTATTTTGTTCCCGCCGAGCAACAGACGATCAGCTTAAATTCCTCAAAATGCTCATACAGGTAATCGACCAGTGTGTCGATAGCGCCGGAGCTGTAACTGTACACCGTCTCTTCCTTGACCGCCGGTTCATAGCCGTCAAACTCCTCCTGCGTGGCAAGGAACATTTTCCGCATTCCTTCCGCCGCCGTCCCGACAATCGCCTCGAACAGCCCCTGCTTGTCGCCGAATCTCGTGTAGATCGATCCCGTCGTCGTCTGCGCCTCCGACGCGATCACGCGCAGGGACGCCTCCGCAAATCCCATCTGCAGAAACTCTTTTTTTGCACACGCGAGAATGCGCTCATAGACTCCCTCTATCTGCTTTGCCATCGAATTCCTCCTCTGCGCCAGCTGCCCTCTTTTGCGGGCAGTTATTCTACAGGTAATTTCCTGCAAGCAAAAAGCGCATATTCATAACGATGTTATAAAACACTGTTATGAATATACGCCACCTGACCTTTCCCGTCAATATTAAACGGGATTGTTGAATTATTTTATCATTTTGTACGTTTATCAGGATCTCCTCTGCCGCTACAGCGTCTCGCCCTCTAAGTACCGGTGGGATAAAATCCGCTGACTGTCTCCTGTCATCTGCTCCACTTCCGGTTCAGCGTCTATCATGGCAAAAAGCATCTCAACGGCACTTTTTGCCACCTCATCCACCACATTGGAGATCGTGGAAAGCTGCGGTGTCACATATGCCAGCGTATCGATATTGTCAAATCCGGTAATGCCGTAATCCACCGGCGCCTTTCTTTTTGCCCGCTTCTGATCCTTCATGATCTCAAGTGCATACTCATCTGCGGTACAGACAAACGCCGTCCGCTTTCCTTCTTTTAATATGGCATCCACTTTCTGCAGGTAATCCCAGGAGAGAATACACTCCGGCCGGAGCGCGGGATAGCGTTTCATCTCTTCCTCATACCCCAGCAGACGCTCCTTGTGAACATACAGATTCTGCCGGTTTTTTGTATCTAACGGCGGGCAGACAAACACGATGCGCTCATAGCCCTTCTCTGCCGCTCTCTGCACTGCCTCCCGCACTGCTGCCCGCTGGTCGATCCCAACAAACGGGATGCCGTCCGCAATCCGGTTATCCACAGAGACAATCGGGCGGTGCAGGGACTCCAGGAATGTCCGGTACGCCTCCCCCTCGTTGACCGAGGAGAGGATGATCCCGTCAACCCGGTAATCCGCAAGTCTTGTCAGCTGCTCGCGCTCCGTCCCGGCATCCCCGCCGTGCAGCGTAATGTTGACGCCGTAGCCGCGGGCATATGCCTCCGTGCTGATCGTCGAGAGCATCTGGGCAAAATAGCGGTTCTTCACGTCCAGCACGACGACACCGATGTTGTACGTCTGTCCCTTAGCCAGTCCGGTGGCAAGGAGATCCGGCCGGTAGCCGTGTTCCTTTGCCACCTGAAGGATCATCTCCTTTGTCTCCGGCTTAATCCGCCCGGTTCCATTTAATGCCCGGTGTATCGTTGTTCTGGAAACGCCGCATAACTGCGCCAGATCTTTTGTCGTGATCGCCATATTTTTCCTGCTCCCCGTTTTCTTTTCAAAAGACTTTCTTCTATTTTAATCGAATCTGAACCATTTGAAAAGAGAGAGGTACAAGTTCCACTGAAATTCCGTTTCCGCTGCAGGAGACGTTTTCCAGTTCCACAGGTATTACACAGTCATGTTCCTTTTGATTTGTCGCTTTCTTATCCTCGTGAAACAGTGCAATACTTTTTAAAACCGCCTCCGGCTCCATGCCCTGTAAAGAAACGGTCGCCTCGGCACTCTCCTCCATACGGTTTACAAAGAAAGCCGTCACTTCATGCTTTTGCCCGTCATAGACGAGCACATGATCCACACAGGGTACCGTCTCAAACGTGCTGCACGCGTAGGTGTCTCCCGTATACCGTGTATCTAACGTCACGCCGTGCGCATACTGCGCCATCAGGGCAAACGGATAATACACCGGCTGCACCCACACACCGCCGTCCTTCTCTGTCATAATGCAGGAGCTGATATTCGTAAGAAGTGACTGGCAGGCGATCTTCACACGATCCGCCCGTTTTATGAAATTCATCAGCATACTTGCAAACAGAAGCGCATCCTCCATGGTATAGATCTGCTCGCTGATCGCGGGTGCCGTCTGCCACGGTGCATCCTCCACCGATTTCTGCACCTGCACGTCGCTCATCGACCAGACGCCCCACTCATCAAAACAGATGTTGATCTTATGTGACATTTTCTTTTTTACCCTCACATAGTCGCAGATGTTTAAGACCGTCTCGATATAGCGCTCCATATCCAGCGACTGTGCCAGAAACTCTGACGTGCCCTTCTCCTGTCCCCCGTAATACTGGTGCAGGGAAATGTAATCGAGGCAGGGATAACAATGTTCCAGTACGGTCTGTTCCCAGTCACCGAACGTCGGATTCGTCGACATCGAACTTCCGCACGCTACCAGCTCGATGGATGGATCTAAGATTTTCATTGCCTTTCCGGTCTCATAGGCGAGCCTGCCGTATTCCTCCGCCGTCTTGTGCCCGATCTGCCAGTCTCCGTCCATCTCATTGCCCAAACACCAGGTCCGGATGCCGTACGGCTTTTCATGCCCATTTGCCGCCCGGAGATCACTGTAGTATGTGCCGGTCTCCATATTACAATATTCCAGCACCGCAAGCGCTTCCTCGATTCCCTTGGTTCCAAGATTCACTGCATAGATCGGTGCAACCTCTGCCGCGTCCGCCCACTTCATAAATTCATCCAGACCGACCTCGTTTGTCTCAATACTTTTCCACGCCAGATCCCGCTTCCTCGGGCGTTTCTCCACAGGTCCGATCCCGTCCCGCCAGTCATAGTTGGAGACAAAATTGCCCCCAGGATAGCGCACCGCCGTGACCCCCATCTGCCTTACCTTCTGCAGCACATCGCCCCGGAATCCGTTTTCATCTGCAGTCTTATGCGACGGCTCGTAGATGCCGGTGTACACCACTCTTCCCATGTGCTCCACGAAGGAGCCGTAGATACGGTCGTCAATCCTGCCTTTTGTAAATGCCGTATCAGCTTTAATTGTTACATGTCTCATCTTCTCTCTCCTCTGCCTCTATTCTTTCATTCCCGATGTTGCGATTCCTTCCATGAAAAACTTCTGTCCGAACAAAAACAGCAGTAACAGCGGCAGAATCGCAATCACCGTAGCAGCAAGTGTCGGACCATATTTGATCGAATTACTTCCAACCAGAATTGCAAGTCCTGCTGACAGCGTCCGCATTTCCACCGAACTTGTCAGCATCATCGGATAGAGCAGATCGTTCCAGTTATTCATGAAATGATAGATTCCCAGTGTCACAAGTGCCGGCTTTGCAAGCGGCAGAATGATTTTCAGATATATTTTCCACTCTCCCATACCATCAATTTTCGCAGCCTCATCCAGCGATTTCGGTATGCCCGAGAAGAAGGAGGTCAGCATGAAAATACCGTAGGCACTCGCTGCGCGTGGCAGAATCAGTCCTAAGAACGTATTTAAAATTCCAAGCTTATATTCTTCCATATAGAGTGGAATCATCACCACCTGAAACGGAATCATCATCGTGAGCAGGATGATTCCAAAGAGCAGTTTTCTTCCTGTAAATTTCATTCTGGCAAACGCATATGCTGCCATAGAATCAAAAAACAGACTGATGATGGTGACGCCGCCTGCGAACACAACCGTGTTAAGCAGCATTCTGGCAATCGGGAGCACTTTCCACACATAGGCAAACTGTGTTGTGACCCACTCCGTCGGGAAAAAGATTGGCGGCCACTTGATGACGTCCGCATCCGACTTGAAGGCGGATACGCCGAGCCAGAACAGTGGAAGCAGCACCAGCGCTGCAAACAGCAGAAGTACCAATGTTCCGATCACCCGCTGCGCACTTATTTTTCTCATGTCTCGTCACCTCCCTGGGGGAAAGCATATTTTCTTAAGATCACGGTTATAATCGCAATCATGCAGAACAGATAGACGGCGATTGCTGACGCATATCCGAGATCATACGGCGCTGTCTGAAATCCCCGGTTGTAGATATAACCCACGAGCGTCTCGGTCGCGTACTGCGGGCCGCCTCCCGTCATGACGTAGATCTGATCGAATACCTGCAGCGCCATAATTAACGTCGTCACCACGCAAAAACCGATCGTGTCACGGATGCCCGGTATCGTGACATAGAAAAATTTCTGCAGCCCGGTCGCGCCGTCAATCTCCGCCGCCTCATATAACGACTCAGAGACGCCGAGCGCCGCCGCCGAAAGGATGGTAAGCGTATATCCGAACCCTTTCCACACCGTGACAAAAATCACCGTAGGCATCGCCCATGTCGTGCTTGAGAGCATGTTTGGCATCGTGATACCGATTTTTCCAAGCAGATATGGCAGCATTCCGTAGTGCGTATTGAGCAGCATCGACCACATGATGCTGACTGCCGTCATAGAACACACATAGGGCAGGTAAAATACGGTTCTCAAAAGCTTGTGCAGTTTTGTATTGCGCAGCATAAACATGAGCAGCAGCAACGCCACGATCATCTGGAGGGGCACCTCAAGCAGTGCGAAATAAAATGTATGAAACGTAGCATTTGCCACACGCTCATCCTGAAACATTTTGATGTAGTTGGCAATTCCGGCGAACGAGATATTTTTCATATAAATATCAATATTCATCAGACTGATCCCGATCGCTCCCGCCAGCGGTATAAATACAAATACGGTAAGTATGAGCAGGGAAGGCGCGATAAACGCATACGCCTTCACCTGATGCTCCATACGGTGTTGTCTCTTTTTTACTTTCATAATTTCCATCCTTTACGGCTTGCAGCTATTTTTGCGTCAATGACCGTCAGACATCAGTCGGAGATCACCGCGTCCAGCGCGTCCGAAGCCTCCTGTACACTCTGCGTCACGTCTGCCCCAGATAAAATTTTCTCCATCATCGGTTTCATGACATCATTGTCAATCATGCTTCCGCATTCCAGTCCCAGATGCCAGTCACGTCCGATCTCGGATGCCTTGGATACTGCACTTAAGATCTCGTTGTTCTGAATGTCCGCATCCTCAAGAACAGAGTAAGACCATACCGGGAAGCCGTTCCGGTTCGACCACTCTTTTAACACATCATCAGACAGCCAGTATGCCATAAATTTATACACTGCCTCTTTGGTCTGTTCGTCGGCCCCTTTCGTCAGCATGTAAGAGCATCCGCCCTCCGGGGAGTACGCGCCGTCGCTTCCGCCCGGGATCGCCGTGATTCCATAATTCAAACCAAGCTGTGTCAGCCCGTTGATGTTCCATGGACCGCTGGTATACATTGCAAGCTGGCCGGACTGGAACATCGTGTCCGCATCCGCTGCGGTGAGTCCCTCCGGGGATACCCCATCCTCCGTCGCAAGCTTCTGAATCCACTCCAGGGTTGCAATATTTTCTTCGGAATTTAAAAGGTTCTGTGTTGCATCCTCATTGATGACATCTCCGCCGTTCGCCCACAGGTACTCGCAGTAATAACCGTAATCGGTCGGAAGTCCCAGTCCATACTGGTTCTTAGACGGATCGGTGCAGGCGATCGCCGCCTCGCGCAGTTCATCGAGCGTGGTCGGCGGGTTCTCCGGATCAAGACCTGCCTCCGTGAAAAGATCCTTGTTGTAATACAGATACTGCACATTGTACTGCATTGGTACGCCGTAGAGCGCATCGTCTATGTAGGATTTTGCAAGTACATTTTCATAGAAATTACTCTTGTCAATGCCCATCGTATCCCAGAAATCGCTGATATCCTCGATCAGTCCATTCTCCTCATACTGATGAAGATACTCAATGCCCACCAGCACAAACGACGGTCCTGTACCGGTCGATACTGCCGTTGCAAATTTTGTCTGCAAGGTATCATTGTCCATAATATCAATCTGCACCGTAATATTGTCCGTATTGGTTTCATTGTAGTTGTCGATGATTTCACGCAGCACATCTCCGTCTGATCCGGTAAATGGTGCCCACACAGTCAATGTGATTCCTTCTCCCGCAGCACTTCCGCTGTCTTTTTCTGTCTTTGCTGCCTCTGTTGCCGTGCCTGCACTCCCCTGTGCATCCGCTGTCTGGCTGTCTGCTGCTGTGCTGCCGCACCCTGCAAACATGGTCGCTGCCATTGTCATTGCCAGTAATCCCGCCATTGCTCTTCTTTTCATGTTATCCTCCATTCTGCAGACACTTTGTGTCGAGGCAATCGCAGATGCAACCTCTGATTTGCACGGGCAATGAATCTGCACCCGTAACGTGTCTTCCATCTCGTTTGCTCTGCGATAAGGGCTCATTTTGTGGTGTCTGCCGCATCAAACAGCCCTGTGCAAAATGCAATATCATCCGCATTTTTGCACTACTTCCTCCCCATACATTGTTTCGTTGTGATTTTTTCTGTTTTGCGTACACGTGTACATTTTTGTGTAAAAATATCGTCCGCGCATTTGCGGACGCGTGTACTCAACACACTATTTATTATAACAACAGCATAGTTTCTGTCAATTATATATTTTTCATGTATTTGGTCTATAAATTTTGTGAAATATTACTGATACGGAACGCCCACAAATCGCCAGACACTTCTACGCTCCCCTGACATCCTCCCGCACCTCATAATACCCCTGTGGATAATGACAGGCAGGACAAACCTTAGGCGCACTGGTTCCGACCACAATATGCCCGCAGTTCCGGCACTCCCACACTTTCACGCTGCTTTTCTCAAACACCGCCTGTGCCTGCACATCCCGCAGGAGCTCCCGGTACCGCTCTTCATGCATTTTCTCAATCGCGCCAACCATGCGGAATCGCGCTGCAAGCGCCGCAAAGCCTTCCTGCTCCGCCGTTTTTGCAAAATCCTCATACATGTCTGTCCACTCATAGTTCTCCCCGTGGGCTGCGGCATCCAGATTCTTTCCCGTATCGCCGATCAGTCCCAGTTCCTCGCCCCACATCTGCGCATGTGCGCGCTCGTTATCCGCCGTCTTCTCAAAAATCGCGGCAATCTGCTCATAGCCTTCCTTTTTTGCGATCTCCGCAAAAAAAGTATAGCTGTTTCTCGCCTGTGATTCCCCTGCAAACGCTGCTTTCAAATTCTTTTCCGTCTGTGTTCCGGCATACTTGTTCATAGAACCCTCCATTTTTTCACACGATCTCTCGCTCTAACTCTTTGCTCCAACTTCTGGCTTCAGCTTTTTGTTCTTGCCTTGCCTTATTACGCTAGTATGCCCGATCCGTCGAAATTTATTTATCCTGCCGGTAACCTTTTTGACGGCTTTTTTCTATTCCCACAAACCTGTTCTTCAAATATTTCTGGGGTCTTCCCTGCCTGCATAGCAATGTGCGGGTCTGACACGGCTTTTTTCTCTCTCAGACCCGCAAGAGCATATTTTTTTGCGTTATGTAAACTTATTTTCCTCCTGTTCGGGTCTGATTCGTGAAAATCAATCTCCCAGACCCGTTTTTTCTGCATTTTCGGGTCTGGCGCGGCTTTTTCTCTCTCCCAGACCCGCAAGAGCTGATTTTTCGTTTCTTTTTCCCTCTTACAATGGCATTTTCGGGTCTCACAAGTCTTTTTTCCTTCTGAGGACCCGCAGTAGACTGACAAGCTCCTCCATGCTTCCATTGACCCGAAAAAAGCAAAAAACAGGTCATCTATCAAACTGGAAAAAATGCATCCAATAGACTGGAAAAAAATTGCACCTGGCAGGCAGAAAAAACAGCCGGCGCATTCTGCGCCGGCTGTCCGTACATTTCCCATTTCAAAGTTTTATTTTTTCTGCAGACTTCTTTTCTTTCTGCACTATGGCTGTCTGCACTGCCGCCACGCCAAGTCCAAAAACGATCCACTATCCCGATCCGGGCTCACTCCCTAAGATCAGCGCTTTACATTGAATGCCGCCATGCCGGGATATACCGCAGCATCGCCCAGCTCCTCCTCGATGCGCAGAAGCTGGTTGTATTTTGCCACACGCTCGGTTCTGCTCGGTGCGCCGGTCTTGATCTGGCAGGTGTTTAATGCCACCGCAAGATCTGCGATCGTCGTGTCCTCCGTCTCGCCGGAGCGGTGGGAGGAAATCGCCGTATAGCCTGCCTTATGTGCCATCTTGATTGCCTCCAGTGTCTCTGACACAGAGCCGATCTGATTTAATTTAATCAGGATTGCATTTCCGCAGCCACTGTCAATTCCTTTCTTGAGACGCTCGGTGTTCGTTACAAAAAGATCATCGCCGACAAGCTGCACCTTATCGCCCAGCTCCTTCGTCAGCTTCTGCCAGCCTTCCCAGTCCTCCTCATCCAGCGCATCCTCGATGGAAATGATCGGATACTTCTCCACCAGCTTCTTCCAGTGCTCGATCAGTTCCTCGGAAGTAAACTTCGTGCCTGCTTTCGGCAATATGTACTCACCCTTCTTTGTGCCTTTCCACTCGGAGGACGCCGCATCCATGGCAATCATGAAATCTTTGCCCGGCTCATAGCCCGCATTTTTCACTGCCTGTAAAATGTACTCGATCGCTTCCTCATCGCTGGCAAGATCCGGTGCAAAACCACCCTCATCGCCGACGGAGGTTGCAAGGCCTTTGCTCTTTAACAGGGCTGCCAGTGCATGGAATACCTCTGCACACCAGCGGAGCGCCTCTTTGAAGCTTGCCGCGCCGACCGGCATAATCATGAACTCCTGCACATCCACCGTATTGGCTGCATGCGCGCCGCCATTTAAAATATTCATCATCGGAACCGGAAGTCTATTGCCGGAAATTCCGCCAAGGAAACGGTACAGCGGGATATCCAGTGCGATCGCCGCCGCTCTTGCCGCTGCAATTGATACCGCAAGGATGGCATTTGCACCAAGCTTTGACTTGTCCTTCGTTCCATCCGCAGCAATCATTGCCGCATCCAGCGCGTAAATATCGCTTGCGTTCATGCCGCAGATCGTATCGCTGATGATCGTATTGATATTTTCTACTGCCTTTGTGACACCCTTTCCAAGGTATCTCGCTTTATCTCCATCACGAAGCTCCAGTGCCTCAAACTCTCCCGTCGAAGCGCCTGACGGTGCCATGCCTCTTCCCACGGTGCCATCCGCAAGTGTGACCTCCGCCTCAACGGTAGGATTGCCTCTGGAATCCAGTATCTCTCTTCCGATTACCTTTTCAATCTCCAAAAAATTCATGCTTCGTTCTCCTTCCCTCTCGCCATCCGGACTCCGGCTTCCGGAAAACACACCGGAAGGCGTTCGTTACATAGGATGGAACGCGTCCCGGTGCAGCTGTTTTCCGGCAGGAAACGGATTCAGCAGCTCCGCACCTGTAAGAAGTCCTAAAATGATTTACACTGTAGTTAGTCGCACCTAACTGTCGTCATTATAACGGTTAGAGAAAAAGATTGCAACCCCGGATGATGATACTTTTTCTCATTGCGGATTCTCCGCCGGATAAGAACGCCCTTTCCTTACTGCACCGCTGCTCCGTCGTGCGTCATCATCTGCCAGCCCTCCGCACGCTCTCTCGCCTCGATAAATCTGCGGTAGGTTCCCTCTTTTTTAAGCAGTTCCTGATGCGTGCCGCACTCAGCGATCCTGCCGTCTGCCACCACAAGGATCTGGTCGGCATTCTCGATCGTCGCCAGCCGGTGCGCGATCGTGATGATCGTCTTGCCTCTGGTCAATTCCGATAGGGCCGCCTGGATCAGATGCTCGTTCTCCGGATCGACGCTCGCTGTCGCCTCATCCAGAATGATGATCGGCGCGTCCTTTAACATCGCGCGTGCGATGGAAAGCCGCTGCTTCTGCCCTCCGGAAAGCGTGTCGCCGCCCTCTCCGATCATCGTGTCATAGCCCTGCGGCAGTTCCATAATGAAATCATGGCACTGTGCCGCGCGCGCTGCGGCGATCATCTCCTCCTCGGTGGCATCCGGTTTTCCAAAACAGATATTGGCGCGGATGGTATCGTGGAACAGATACACATTCTGAAATACCATCGCCATATTGGACAGCAGGCTGTCGCAGGTAAATTCCCTGACGTCGTGTCCGCCCACCGTGATGCTGCCGCTGTTCACATCGTAAAAACGCGCGAGCAGGTTGCAGATCGTCGTCTTGCCGGAACCGCTCGGTCCCACAATCGCCGTCGTCGTGTGCTCCGGAATCCGAAAGCTTACTCCCTTTAAGATCGTTCGGCTGTCATACCCAAAGCTCACATCTGAAAATGCAATATCATAATTTGTAAGCGGAATATCCGTTCCGTTCTCATCGATAAAATGATCCTGCTTTAATTCGTCAAGCTGATCCATCGCCTCGTCGATCACACCGAGGACATGCGCGCTGTCGCTGATCGGCTCTAAGCTGCCAAAAATTCCAAAAGAGAAAAAGACAAACATCAGCATCACCGGGAACTCCATCTCTCCCCGGAAGCCGAGAAAACACGCCTCTGCCGCCAGCGCCACCGACGCGCATTTTAGGGCGAGCAGATGCAGACAGTTTGCAGGCGTAAAGCCCCACTCAATGGCGAGGCGGATGTCCCTGCTGTCGCGGCACGCCTTTTGCATCGCCTCCATGGACGCCCCACTCTTGCCAAACGACTTCACCACGGAGATTCCGCGCGCATACTCGAGCACCGCCCCAGCAAGATTTCTTCCCGCCTCCGCCTCAGCGGGCGCATGCTTCACGCTGTGCTTCGACACCAGAAGCAGACACAGAAACGACGCAAACGCACCTGCCAGCGCAATCAGAGACACCACCGGGTTAAAAAACAGCAGAAACAGAAAGATACACAAAAAGTTCAGATAGCCGCCCACAAAATTGTCAATCATGCGGATTCCCATGCTCTCTAACGTTCCCAGCCCCGTTGTGATGGAATTTAAAATATTTCCCGTATTCATCTGCGCAAAATAGCCGAGCGACACGCGTTTTAGGGCATCTCCGACCGCCAGTCTGTCCCTTGCGATCAGCTCATAACTGATTGCCTCCTGGCACCGCGCCCGCAGATAGTCAAACAAGAACCGCAGAAAGACAAACACTCCCATGATAACAAGACTCTTCCAGATCCACGCGCGGTCAAATGTCCCGGCGCCGCGCCCGGCATCTAAGAGCATTCCAATGGTGTACGCTGCCACCATGACCGGCATTGCCGCGAACCAGTAGGAAAAGAACGAAAAAATAAAACCCAGATATAATTTTCCTTTAAATTCCCCGCACCAGTCGATGATGCGCTTCACTGTCTTAAACATAGGACACATCCTCCTTTCTGCCCTGGGATACCGCCCAGTGCTTTGCCCCGATATGAAGCTTCCACATCTTCTGATACAGCGGGCAGTTCACAAGCAGTTCCTCCTGTGTTCCCTTTGCCAGAATCTCTCCTGCCTGTAGCACGACAATCTGATCCGCCGTCTGAATCGTCGACAGCCGGTGCGCAATCACAAGCAGCGTCTTTCCTTTTGTGAGCGCCGCAATGCTCTGCTGCAGTTTTTCCTCGTTCTCCGGATCCGTAAATGCCGTCGCCTCGTCCATAATCACAATCGGCGCATTTTTTAACATCATGCGCGCGATCGCCACGCGCTGCTTCTCACCGCTGGAGAGCCGCTTTCCTGCCTCCCCTGCCGGCGTGTCATAACCCTGCGGCAGTTTCAGGATAAACTCCTCGCACTGCGCCGCGCGCGCTGCCGCTTTCACTTCCTCGTCCGAAGCCGCCGGATTTCCAAGCCGGATATTTTCCAGAATCGAGCAGCGGAACAGGAAATTATCCTGCGTCACAAAGCTGACATGCTCTGCGAGCTGTTCCACCGGAATCCTGCGGATATCCACACCGCCGATGCAGATTGTCCCCTCCGTCACATCCCAGAAACGCGCAATCAGTTTCGCCACGGTGGATTTTCCGCCTCCGGACGGCCCCACAAGCGCCGTATAACTTCCCTCCGGGAGTGTCAGATCAATGCCGTGCAGCACTTCGTCCTTTTTCTCCCCGCTGTAGGAAAAATGCACGTTTTTCAGCTCGACATCGTGATGTTTTATCGCAGTCTCGCACTCCGGTTCTGGAAGCCCCGTCATGGTAAGGTAGGCGTTGAGCTGTTCTACCGTCATCTTCATCTGACGGGTATTTTCGGAAAACACTTCGAGCTTTGCCAGCGATCCGACCATCGACATCGAGAGCATCACTGCAAGCGCCGCCTGTGCACCGGTAATGCTGCCGCGGTCCGCCAGATACAGGCTGACCGGAAGCGTCCCGAGCAGTGTGGACGGGAACAGGGCAAATGCCAGCTTCATCGTCACCCATGTGGAGGAAAGCCACTTCACCACAAACGTTCTGAAATCCGTGATTGCCTTCGCATATTTTTCATAGGACACACCCGCACGTCCGAACGCCTTGATGACCTCGATTCCCTCTATGTATTCCACGATGGCGCTGTTCATGCGCTCGTTCGACGCATTGTAGATCTCAAAGCTTTTTCCGCTGATGACAAACGTGAGCACCATGCACACCATGGCGAGCGGCAGCGTCACAAGCGAAGCGAGCGCCAGCCGCCAGTCCAGTACCGCAAGCGCCGCCAGACTGACCACCGGAAGCACCAGATGTCCGGCTCCCTCCGGGATCATGTGAGCGAGCGGCGGCTCCATATTCTCGATCTTGTCTACCATGACCGCTTTGATCTCCCCGATCGAGTGCGCCTGCACTTCCCCGAGCGGGGCATGCAAAAACCGGTCTGCCACGCGAAGTCTGAGCTGCTCTAAAATGTGATAGGCAACCGAGTGCGCCAGTCCCGTGGACCATCCGAAGCAGAGAATTTTTACCGCATAAAAAACGAGCGCCGCAAGACACCAGTATGCAATCACACTCTCCGTCACCGTCCCGTTCACAAATGCCTCAATGACGCGGTACAGGCAGAAATACGGCAGAATCCCCGCCACGATGCTGACCACTGAAAGCAGCACCGAAAGTGCCAGTTTTCCTCTTCTCCCCTCCGTGTAGGAGAACACAATCGAAAGCCATCCCTTTTTTTCTGTTTTATCTACTTTTTCCACATAAATCTCCTTTCTCTGATGCCACCGGGTGCCGCAGTTCTCCTGCCAGGTCCGCCATTTCCATTTTCATGTCCCCGGCATCTCCCCGGCATCCGTCTTTACCGGATTGCGTTCCGGTACTCCACCGGCGACATCTGCATCACTCTCTTAAATGCCATGGCAAATTTGCTCGGGCTGTCGTAGCCGACCATCCCCGCAATCTCTGCCACATTTTTCTCCCTGTCCTCCCGAAGCAGTACCGCCGCACGGTTCATGCGGTATTTTAGCAGCCAGTCTCCGATGGAAGTTCCGTACACGGACTTAAAACACTGTTTCATGCCGGTCTGTGGAATGTCAAACCGCTCCGACAGCTCCCTCTGGGTGATGTTCTCATCCATGTGCTCTGTCAGATAACGTTCAATCGCCTTGACTTTCTCCACCTGCGTTCGGTAAAAATACGCCGGTTCGTCAATGCGCCGGGGAAGCTCCGCCGCCTCCAGAAACAGCAAAAGTTCCATCACTTTTAACTTGAAATACGGAATTCTGATCTGCTCCGGAACCGCATAGAGTTCTCCGAAAATATGCTCGACCATCGGATGTCCGTGCAGCACTCTCGGATATTTTCCCTCGCAGAATTTCCGGCAGATGGCCGCGGCGCTCACTGGGAACCCCTTCATCTGCGCGGCAAGTCCCGCATCCGCGGTTTCCAGATCAAAACAGATCATGGCTCCGTGGTAATGTGCCAGCGGAAATTCAAAATGTCCCGTGTGCGTCAGGCGACGGTCCAGCTTTAAATCTCCCGCCTCCACATAGGCGTAGGCATCCTCATCCGCCACATACTGCATCCGCCCCTCCCTGCAATGATCGATACAAAAAACATGCTTCTGCGGCACAAATTCCGAATCAAAATAATCCATATGAAAATCGTTGAACCCGAGCATGACACCCGGGAACAGTTCATACATCGCAATCGTTCCCTCGCCGGTGGCATTTTCCATCCGAAAGACACTGCATCCTTCGCTCTTCGCCAGACACTGCATCTGCTCCTCATTCCGGTAAGTCTCCATCGTCTCTCTCCTTTTTACCGTGTGCGGCATGGCTGCCATCTGCGTCAGAACAGGAATACCATAACAAACAGCAACTCATAAAATACGCCCTGCCCGGGATTCCTCATAAATAAAGCTCCGGTTTCACACCTTCGCACCTATTCATCAAACGGAATACCCCAGACAGGGCGCTCTATCCAGACATCCTTTTCCTCCTCTTCCGGTTAGTTCTTTCTAACACGCTTTTATCCTAACGGAGAACGGAGAAAAAATCTGTCCCGTTTCGTCGTTTTTGTCCCGATTGGACAACATCATGTCCGGATGTCTTAATCTATCCTTTTTCTTACTTTTCATGACGGAATACGGAAAAAAGCCCCTTCTTTTCGTAAGGTTCTCTCGTCACAGTTCCCATCTCATAGCCTGTCTTGTCAATGACTTCCTTTAACTTTGCATCATCGATGTCCTGTTCGGTCAGAATGACTGTCTCCCCTTTTGCATGGGAAGAGGTCACCTTCTTCACCGGAAACGCAGCCCTCACTGCCTCATTCACATGTGCCTCGCACATTCCGCACTGCATGCCATCCACTTTTACCACAATTTTTTCCATTGCTGTTCTTCCTCCGTATTATTTCTGTCTGCATATATCCTCTATCAGTTCCACCCACTCCTTCGGGTGCACTGCAAGAAGTTCCTCATGCTGCATGTCCAGTTCATGCAGTACCGGGTGCGCAAAATGCCTGTGATAACGCGCCCTATATTTTTCGCCCATCTTTAAGGCATATAAAATATGGATCTCGGTGCCCGCCGGATTGATCGCATCCGCCAGCGGCGTAATCAGATCGGAATAGAACTGATTGCGCAGACTCTCCTTTGTGATAAAGGAGAGATCTACACCGGCGCCGCGCATCATGCCGATAAACGCATCCACATATCCGTCTCCCGCCTTGCGCCACTTCTCCAGCTTATGGTTTAAAAACGGAAGCCGGAATCTGCCGGTCGTAAGAAACGGATAAATCATCGGCAGCATCAGGGCTGTCATCAGCTTCGCCGGCAGTTTTGCAGACTGATCCAGATCCGAACCGCCGAGAATGCCATAATCCATATGAATCACTCCGCGTGCTGCCATAAGTCCAACGAATGACCCGCCGAGTGAGCAGCCGTACGCCGCACAGATTTTCCCGTCATAGTGTTCCTTAATATATTCCTCGATCTTCGCCGTCTCCTCGATCATCGTGGGAAACTGCGTCTGTTCCGTCTCGTCAAACCCGTCGTAAGAGACGCACGCCACCCGGAATGTCTCCGTCAGCGGCTCGATCACCTTTCCAAAATTGCTGCGCCAGTAACAGCCGGTTCCCGGCAAAAGCATGAGAACTGGCTTTCCCTGCTCTCCAAATTCATATACTTTCATCTGTTCCCACTCCTGTTTCTATGGTATATTTTTCGGAATCTTTTCTGGCGTTTTCATGCCCGGCAGACACAAAGCCATCCGCCCGGTCTAATAAAAGTGTCAGCCCAGCGCCACATCGAGCATCATCATGACGCTGAATCCCACTGCAAAGAAAATCGTGCCGACATCCGAGTGCTCTCCCTGCGACATCTCCGGAATCAGTTCCTCCACGACCACATAGAGCATTGCCCCCGCCGCAAAACTGAGCAGATACGGCAGTGCCGGGACAATCAGTCCCGCCGCCAGAATCGTGAGGATCGCCCCGATCGGCTCCACAATCCCCGAGAGCACGCCTCCTAAGAATGCCTTTGGCTTTCCGGTTCCCTCCGCCCGAAGCGGCATGGAAATAATCGCCCCCTCCGGGAAATTCTGAATCGCGATTCCAAGCGACAGCGCCATCGCGGCCGCCGCGGAAATCTGGGTGCTGCCCGCCAGATACCCCGCATACACGACGCCGACCGCCATGCCTTCCGGGATATTATGTAATGTGACGGCAAGCACGAGCATCGTCGTGCGCTTCAGCTGGCTCTTCGGTCCCTCCGCCCTCTGGCTGTTGCGGTGCAGATGCGGGATGATATGGTCGAGCAGAAGAAGAAACAGGATCCCAAGCCAGAACCCTGCAACTGCCGGCACAAACGCCATCCTTCCCATATCGACAACCTGCTCCATCGCCGGAATCAAAAGACTCCAGATCGACGCCGCCACCATCACGCCTGCGGCAAATCCCGTCAGCATACGCTGCAGCCGGTCTCCCATCTCCTTTTTCATAAAAAACACGCACGCCGCGCCGAACGATGTTCCAAGAAACGGTATCAATATTCCGTAAAATACACTCCAGTTCATATGCAAGCCTCCTTTTCAGTTAGCTTTTGCTAACCTTATTTTATCAATCACTTCCTATTTGTCAAGCCTCCCGCCAGTTCCGGCGCAAAATGTGCGGCAAAAAAAATTTCCATGATACAAAAACGGACACTGAATCTTCTTCAGTGTCCTCCCATCACTTCTAACCTGCACATTCCCGGTACAGCGTCTTTTGTCTGGTCCCGCCGAAGATGTCCATAATATCCGCCATTCCCACTCCATAGGAAAGGAGCAGCACCAGATTTTCTTTCGCATACTCAAACCGCTGGAATAACTGCTGTTTCTGTTCCCGGTTCTCATATACCTTCCAGTACCCGGTACAGAGATAATCTCTTCCCTGATGCTCGATAAATCCTCTCACATCCTCCACTGGATAGCCTAAAAGCAGTCCCATCTCATGAGGGAAATCCCTGCGCTCCTGCATGTATCTGCGGTAACGCATCCGGAAAACAGGAAGCACCGCCTCCAAGGAAGTATCCTGATACCCCAGTTTATGCAGCATCCCCACAACTGGTTCCTGTTCCATGTATTTTTTCAGGCTTTCTCTGCGGTATAAGAGCACAGCCGCTTTTCTGCCGGTTGAAAAAAGCACATACATGGATATTCCGGTATCCCGGATCAGCTCCCGGACCTGACATACTCCCTCGCACGGAATATTGAACAGATTCGACGGCTTTAAGCCTGCAATTAACGGCGCACACTGCAGTGCAAGCTGCAATTCCACATCTTTTGGCTCCATCTGCTGCAAAATCTCCCATGTCTCACGACTCATGCCGATCCCTCCTGTGTTATACGATCTTTTGAGTTAGTCTCTTCTAACTATCTGTATCATATACGACAGCAGGCATCTTGTCAAGAATCAAAAGAATTGCCGCAATAAGCATAGACTGCTTTTGAGTGATAAGTAATATTATGAGAAGACCACACCATGGGATTTCAGATGAAAATGCAGATGGAAATTCGGTTCAAAAAATGTGGCATTTC
>OGLJ01000365.1_pt1 | contig 54315 bp, 47 predicted proteins | sample 1572801 | NCBI WGS metagenome assembly OGLJ01 (sample SAMEA2581877, study PRJEB24529) | metagenome | biome: Human gut stool | place: China | collected 2011
TGGACTTTGGAATTCTTTCCATTCAGTAACAATCACTAAAGCATCTACATCATTTAGAGCATCATATTTATTATTTATATACTCTACTTCTACATCTTTAAGATAAAAAGATTTTGCCATATTCATAGCTTGAGGGTCATATGCTTGTACTTTTGCTCCACGTTGTTTCAATTCTTCAATCAATCTAATTGATGGAGCTTCTCGCATATCATCTGTTCCAGGTTTAAAAGCCAGTCCCCAGATTGCAATTTTTTTATCACTTAAATCTTCACCTAAAACTTCTGTGATACTATGCACTAATACCATCTTTTGACGAGAATTTACATTTTCTACAGATGATAATAACTCTGGTTCATAATCATGTTCTTTACTTGTTTTAATCAAAGCTTTTACATCTTTAGGGAAACAACTTCCACCATAACCACAACCTGGATTTAAGAAACTATACCCAATGCGAGAATCACTTGCGATGCCTCGTCTTACTTTATTGATATCAGCTCCTACGCGTTCACTGATATTAGCGATTTCATTGATAAAAGAAATCTTAGTAGCAAGCATAGCATTTGCAGCATATTTTGTGAGTTCTGCACTTTTGATATCCATAGTTACGAAAAATTCACTTGAACGAATAAATGGTTCATATAATTCTTGCATAACTTCTATTGATTTTGCATTTTCAGAGCCAATAACCACTCTATCTGGGTGCATAAAATCTTGGCAAGCATTGCCTTCTTTTAAAAATTCAGGATTAGATATAACATCAAATTTTAAATCACTACCGCGTTTATCTAATTCTTCTTGAATTACAGCTTTTACTTTATCTCCAGTTCCCACTGGTACTGTTGATTTATCCACGATATACATATCATGAATCATATATTGACCGATTTCACGTGCTGCATTCATCACATATTGTAAATCAGCACTGCCATCTTCGCCCATAGGTGTTCCCACTGCAATAAAACAAATATCACTTTCTTTTAAAGCTTCTTTTATATCAGTTGTGAATTTCAAATTGCCTCGCTGTTGAGCTGATTTTACCATTTGTTCTAGACCTGGCTCATATATAGGAATTATTCCCTTTTTCAAATTTTCAATTTTTTGCTCTGCCACATCAACGCAAATAACATTATTTCCTGTAGCGGCAAAACAAGTTCCTGTAACAAGTCCTACATAACCTGTTCCTATCATTGCAACTTTCATTAATATTTACACCTCTATATATAAAATCGCTCACAAGTTTATTTATACTTAGTATATTTTGCCTTATTTATGTCTAAATATCAAGAAATTATTTACAAATAACGAATTGTCATTTTATAATAATACAAATAATAATAAACAATATATATACTATAAAATAAAGGATTGTGATTTTCTATGAAAAAATTTTCTTATACAACTTCTGGTACTTGTTCAAAACTTATAAATTTCAGCCTTGATGAAAACAATATTATTCATGATGTAGAGTTCATCGGTGGTTGTAACGGAAATCTTCAAGGTATCAGCAAGTTAATCGAAGGTCAATCTGCTCAAAATGTCATTGATAAATGTCAAGGTATACATTGTGGTATGCGTCCTACTTCTTGCCCTGATCAATTATCTAGAGCTTTAAGTGAAGCTATTCAAAAATAATAAATTATAAAGGGTGATTTTTATGCTTTTTGATACTCATCTGCATACAAAATTTTCTGCTGACTCTAAAATGTCTATCGAAGATGCCATCTTAAGTGCTAAACAACAAAATATAGGCTTAGTACTCACAGAACATTTAGATTATGATTTTCCTGGTGATGATATCTATGAGTTTAACCCCCAACAATATTTTCAAGAATATTCTAGCTACCAATCAAAAACACTTTATTTAGGTGTAGAAGTTGGTATGCAAGAACATACACTCATTCAAAGTAAAAAATTTGTCGAAAGTGCTCCTTTTGACCAAGTTATTTGCTCATTGCATTTATTAGATGGTAAAGATTTATTTTATGAATCCTGTTATACTGAAGATAAGCATACTGTATATCTAAACTATTTAAACACAATGATAAAATTAATCAAACAACATGATTTTGCTAATATACTAGGTCATGTAGATTATATTTGTCGTTATGCTCCATATGCCAAAAAAGATATTTGCTATGAAGAATTCCATGACACTATTGATATTCTTTGGCAGACAATCATTGACAAAGGTATTGTGCCTGAACTAAATACTAGACGTTTTGATAACTCTAATAATATATCTATTTTATTAAAATTATATGAACGCTATGCTATGCTTGGTGGTAAATATGTAAGTATAGGCTCTGATGCACATAAACCAGAAAATATAGGTTTTGCCTTTAAAGAAGCTTATGCATTACTTGATAAATTAAATTTACAACCAGTATATTTTGTCAATCGTCAAATGCAGCTCAGTAAAATTTAAAATAAACATTAGAAAGAAGGGTTTGTATGTCCTTAAAAAAAGCTATTTCTACAGGATTATGTATTTCTTTACTATTTACATCTGGAACTCCTGCTTTAGCTGGCAGTTTAAATAGTACAAATACAGCTCAGCCTCCATCTTATAATTATAATGTCTTAGACTCTACTAATCTCCAATCAAAATTATTATTAGTTGAGCAATCTGTATATGGACAAGAGCAAACAGGTGCCCTATTAGATAGAATTAGTCGCCTAGAAACAGATTTTTATGGTAAAACATCTAGTTCTAAAACAGCGCTTAGCGATCGTATAAATACATTATATTCCACTATGTTTGATAATAGCGTTCGTCCTTCTGCTATCACACAAATGAATGGTATTGAATGGTTTTTAAGTCGCCATGTTTCCATAAAATCTATTACTGATAGATTAACTACATTAGAAACTCAAATCTACGGTAAACCAATAACTGGCACATTACAAAAACGCATGAATGATTTGGCTATGCTCGCTTATGGCAATTCAGATACCAAAACACCTCTTATAGCCACTACTATTCCTGTAGATACATTAGTTAAAATAAAATTAGTTACACCACTCAATACAGAAACTTCTAAAGTTGGTGATAAAGTAAAATTCCAAGCATCTGAAGATGTTATTTATAATGGTCAGTTAATCATCGCAGCAGGTGCTCCTGGTGAAGGTGTTGTCACTAAAGTAAAAAGTGCTAGAAACTTCGGTCGCAACGGTGAAATTGATGTAGACTTCCAACAAATTCAAGCATTTGATGGAACATATATTCAAACAACTTTAGGTGATAAAGCAAAAAAAGAAATTGAAAACTTAGCTATGGCTGCTGGTGCAAGTATAGCAGGTATTGCTCTTTTAGGGCCAATAGGTATTGTCGGCGGAATTTTCGTCAATGGTAAAGATATCGACTTACCTACAGGTACAGAATCCTATATTCAAACTAAAACAGCAACTAATATCTATGCTATTCAAACAAATTTAGATGATAATTTCAAAGTAAATACACCGCCAATTACTGAAGAAGAATCCAACTCTAGCTCAACAGATACTTCATCTAATTCAGATGTTAATACTTCTCCATCTACAACTACAGAAAATAGTTCTTCTTCCAGTAGTACAGATTATAATACAAATACTTCATCTTCAAATAATGATATTTCTGCAGAAAACAATATTTATGATTATGAATATTAATTTTTTATAGAGACCAGATAATATCTGGTCTCTTTTTCTAAGGAGGATTTTATTTTGGACGAGGCTCAACTTCGCTTTCTATTTGTATTTACAGATTTAATTGCTCCACTTGTTGCCGGTTATTTATGTTATCGCTATCAAGTAATCACACAAGATTTTTGTAATAAACTTATAAAAATCAATATTCGTTTAGTCGTTTCCATCTTATCTTTTTTAAGCTTTTGGACTTTAAAAATAAGTACAGATTTATTATGGCTTCCTTTATTTGGTTTTTTGGCCTGCATTATTCCTGGATTGATTGCCAAATATACATTTGCTTCTAGTTATAAAAATCTAAATGACCGCGGTGCTTATATGATGGCATCTATGCTATCTAATATTGGTACTTTATCTGGTCTATGTGCTTTTATAGTTTATGGTATTCAAGGCTTTGCCTATCTCCAAATTGTAGCCATGTTCCAAACTTTATTTACATTAAGCGTATGCTTTCCATTAGCTAATTATTATCACTCAAAAGCTAGCCGTAGACATCATCAAAAAAATCAAATCAGCATTCGCAAATTATTATTCAATCTCAATCAATTACCAGTTTTAGCAATGATTATCGGTTTTTGTTTAGCTTTAAAAAATATCCCTACACCACAAATCGGTTATGATATTTTCAATTATTTAGTACATATAGGTGCTTGGGCAGGTCTATTTCCTGTTGGTTATATCACTAGATTTGATAAAGCCAAATATTTTTTACGCAAAACAAGCGATATCATTGTAGTAAAATTCGTTGTACTTCCTTTAATCGCCTATTTTGTTGTGATTTATCTATTCAACGACCCTATTTTAATTGGCAGTATGATTATCGCCTTTTCTGCTCCAACTGCAATCAATGCTGTACTTGCTTGTAGCATATATAAATTAAATGTAAACATCGCTATTTCTTCATTTCTTTCCACAACAATCATTTTCTTACTCATAATATTCCCTCTATATTTCTTTGTAATTAAAGATTTAATCATACCTTAATCAATAATAAAAAAGTAAATAAGTAGTTTATAACTACTTATTAAAAATAATTTTAAGAAAATTTATTTTTGTCTTTACATGTACATTGTATACATGATACAATATGCATATAGAGAAGATAAATTTTCGCGGAGGCGATTTAAATGCGTATAGAACATGATTTTTTAGGTGAACTTGAAGTTCCTGATAATGCTTATTATGGTGTACAAAGTCTTAGAGGTTCTCATAATTTTAACATCACTGGACAAAAACTAGATTCCGATTTTATCATCGCACTTGCTATGGTAAAAAAAGCTGCAGCTATGGCAAATTTAAAAACAGCTCGTCTTGACAGTAAAATTGCAAAAGCTTTAATAGCAGCTGCTGATGAAATTATTGATGGAAAATTACATGATAATTTTATTGTTGACCCTATTCAAGGTGGTGCTGGTACTTCCATCAATATGAATATGAATGAAGTACTTTGTAATCGTGCCTTAGAAATTATTGGAGAGAAAAAAGGACGCTATGATATTATTTCTCCAAATAATCATGCTAATATGGCTCAATCTACAAATGATGCATTCCCTACAGCTATAAAATTATGTATTATTTTAAAATCTCGTAAATTAAAAATTGCTTTAAAACGTCTATCTTGGGAATTAGAACGTAAAGCTCAAGAATTTAAAGATGTTCTCAAAATGGGTAGAACACATCTCCAAGATGCTGTGCCTATTACTTTAGGGCAGGAAATGTCTGCTTATGCTTCCGGTGTAAATCGCGGTTTACGTCGCATTGAACATGCTTTAATCAATTTACACTATATCAACATGGGCGGAACAGCTATCGGCACTGGATTAAACGCTGAACCTAACTACATTCCTGAAGTTGCTAAAATTTTATCTGTATTAGCTGAAGAAGATTTCCATGTAGCTGAAAATTTAATTGATGCTACTAATAATACAGATGGATTTGCTGATATGTCTTCTGCCTTAAAAAATACAGCACTTATGCTCATAAAAATGGCAAATGATTTCCGTTTAATGGCTTCTGGCCCTCGTTGCGGTTTAAATGAATTAAAATTACCAGCTCGTCAACCAGGTTCTTCCATCATGCCAGGAAAAGTAAATCCTGTTATCGCTGAAGTTTTAAATCAGACTTGCTACCAAATCATCGGCAATGATACTGCTATCTGCCTTGCTGTTGAAAATGGTCAATTTGAATTAAATGTTATGGAACCTGTAATTGCATTTAACATCTTTAATTCCTTAAAATATATGACAAATGCTGTTAATACTTTTGTTGATAATCTCTTAATCGATTTAGAAGCTAATAAAGAACAATGCTACACTTGGCTCAATCATAGTGTTGGTACAATCACAGCATTACTTCCTCATATTGGCTATGAAAATGCTTCTATGATCGCTAAAGAAGCTTATCAAACTAATAAACCTGTACGTGAAATCATCTTAAGTAAAAATCTATTAACTGAAGAAGAATTAGATATTATCTTATCTCCAAGTGAAATGACTCGTCCTGGTATCGCTGGTGATAAATTATTAAAAGAAAATCTTCAAAAAAGAGCTTAATATAAAAATTACCCCTAGTAATAAAATTTACTAGGGGTTTATTTTATTTTGTATTTATTTTTGCCATTAATGATGGTAATTCTTTAATATCATTGATTGTATAAGCTGGGTTTTCCACTTTGCCAAAGCCATAACTTGCAAAAATCATAGGAATGTTTGCCATTTCGCAAGCTTCAAAATCGCCTTGTGTATCACCTACATAAATAGCTTCATCTATATTATTTTTTTTCATCAATAATTTAATAGTTTCGCCCTTATGCAAGCCTGTATCACCATAACATAAATGGTCTTTTACTTTATCTGTCATATTTGCATATCTTAAAGTTGTTTCGATATAGCCTACCTGACAATTACTTACGACATATAAATTATAATCCTTTGCTAATTCGTTTAATGTATCAATAACACCATCATAAAAAACACCTGAATGTTTTTCTAAATAAGCATCTTCATAATCATAACAAGCCTGACAAACTTCAGCACGTTTTTCATCATCTAAAGTAGGCAACATAAGTCTACCAATTTCATCCATGGTTTTACCAAATAATTTTTTTAATTTATCGCCATCTAAATTTGCTTTAATTCCTGCTTTTTCCCAAATAGCTTCATTCCAACTTTCAGCTACTACATCAGTGGAATCCCACAAAGTACCATCAATATCAAAAATAATATTTTTCATAGAAATCTCCTTATTATAAAAGTATTTATTTCCATTTTAAGAAAAATCTTGAAATTAATCAACAATAATTTACCTAAAAAAGAAGACTTTTATTTTAATTATAAACACGAATAGATAATAAAAAATATACTATTTACAACTATACAATTATAAAATCATCTTTATAAAAATAGTATTGACAAAAAAAGATTTTATGTTTATAGTATTAGACAAAGACAAATGCAATGAACAGGAAAAGTATATTTGTGAAGTTTTCAGAGAGTTATGGTTTGGTGCGACATAATAATATAGCAAATAGAAATACACCTGTGAGCTACTGGCTGAACATTTATTTAGTAGGCTTAGTCGGAATGCCACCGTTATCATAGGCTAGGGTATGTTAGTACCTGAATAAAGTGGCTTGCTAATAGCAAGAAGGGTGGTACCACGGGTTAATTACAGCTCGTCCCTATTTTAGGGACGAGCTTTTTTGCATTTATTTTTAAATAATAAAACTACTCAATTACTTAGCAATTTAGGAGGAATATATATTATGATTATCGTTATGAAACCAGAGGCTACAACTGCTGAATTAGAGGCTGTAAAAAATAAAATTACTGATGCAGGTTTAAATTTTCACCTTTCTCAAGGTTCTTCTCGTACTATCGTAGGTGTTATTGGTGATAAGAAAAAAATTGCTACACTACAAATGAATAGTTTCGGTGGTGTAGAAAAAACTGTTTCCATCACTGAAAAATATAAATTAGTAAGCCGTGATTTTAAAAAAGAGGATAGCATTATTGATGTAAATGGTGTTAAAATTGGTGGTGGTCATCTCGCTATCATGTCTGGCCCTTGTGCTGTTGAAAGCAAAGAACAATTGCTTGAAGCTGCTAAAGCTGTAAAAGCTTGTGGCGCACAATTTTTACGCGGTGGTGCATTTAAACCTCGTACTTCTCCATATGATTTCCAAGGATTAGCTGAAGAAGGTTTAAAAATGCTTCGTGAAGTAGCTGATGAAGTAGGTCTTAATGTTGTAACTGAAATCGTAAATATCAACGATTTAGATATGATTTGCAAATACGCTGATATGCTTCAAATCGGTGCTCGCAATATGCAAAACTTCCAATTATTAAAAGAAGTAGGTCATACAAATAAACCTGTACTTTTAAAACGCGGTCTTAGTGCTACAATCAGTGAATGGTTAAATGCTGCAGAATACATCGCTAGCGGTGGTAATTACAATATCGTACTTTGCGAACGTGGTATTAGAACATATGAAACATTCACTCGTAATACTTTAGATTTAAGTGCTGTAGCTGCTGTTAAAGAATTATCTCATTTGCCTATCATCGTAGACCCAAGTCATGGTACTGGTCGTTGGCAAATGGTTCGCCCTATGGCTCGTGCTGCTATCGCTGCTGGTGCTGATGGCTTAATGATTGAAGTACATCCACATCCTGAAGTAGCTCTAAGCGATGGCGACCAATCACTTAAACCAGATAATTTTGCAGTTGTTATGCAGGAAGTTCGTCAGATTGCACAAATGATGGGGAAAACATTATGAATACAGAAAAAACACCAAAATTACATTTAGCCATTTTAGGTGTAGGTCTTATCGGTGGTGCTTTCGGTATGGCATTAAAAGATAAATTACAAGATGATATCTTCATCACTGGTAATACTCGCACTGAAAAATCTTTACATGAAGCAAAAGCTTTAAAGGCAATTGATGAAGGTTTTTTAGACCCAATAGAATGTGTACAAGGTGCTGATATTATTTACCTCAGCACTCCTGTATTACAAATTGTACCTTTAGTAAAAAAAATATTACCATATTTAAAACCAGGTGCAATTTTAACAGATGCAGGCAGTACAAAATCCTTCATTGCCAAACAAATCATGGATTTACTTCCTGAAAATATCTATTATGTAGCTGGTCATCCTATGACAGGACGTGAAAAAAGCGGTGTAACAGCTGCCCATAAAGATTTATTTAATAATAAATGTTATGTAATCGTCAAAGATACAGGTGCTCCAGCCAAAGTAGTTGAAAAAATCGTCAATCTAATAAAATTAACTAATGCTAATATTACAACTCTAACTTTAGAAGAACATGACAGATGTGCTTCTATCATCAGTCATATTCCTCATATTACAGCAGCTGCACTAGTTAATCTTTTAGATAAAAACCCTAACGATTTAGAATCTTGCATCACTCTTGCTGGTGGTGGATTTAAAGATACTACGCGCATTGCTTCCTCTAATGCTGATATGTGGGCAGATATATGTATCTCTAACAGTGAGCCTATTATCGAACATCTATCACAACTTCAATCACTACTAAGCGGAGTAATCACTTCTATTGCCAAAAAAGACCGCCAAGCCATTCATGATTATTTTGTTGAATCAAAAACAAGACGCGATATGATACTAGAAGAAACAAAGGACAAATATGATTTAATTTAGGTGAAAAATGCAACACAAAGCTTATAGTTTTCTAATTATCGCTTGTCTTCTATGGGGATTTCAACCTGTTACTATCAAAATAGTAACGCAAGAAATGAATATCCTAACGATAATTCCTCTTAGATTTCTTATTGTCAGTCTAATTTTATTCATCATCATGAAAATAACAGATGAAAAAAATTTTTTACCACCCAAAAAATCTCTATTAACTTTATTCCTAATGGGATTTTTTGGCATTACAGTAAGTAACGGCATTCAGTTTACAGGACTACAATATTCCTCTGTTGGTAATATGACATTAATCAGTACTACAGCTCCTGTTATCACTGTTATTTTAGCTAGAATTTTTCTTAAAGAACATTTAAATTCAATTCAAGTAACAGGTATAATTATTTCTTTCTTAGGTACATTATATTTATTAAGTGGAGGAAATATCACTACTTTTACCCAAATGAATTTTAATAAAGGAGATATTTATTTCTTCATCGGTGAAGTAGCTTGGGTCATTTATATTTTACTCAGCATTCCTATACTCAAAAAAATATCAGTATTATCAGCCACTGCTTGGTCTGGATTGTTCGGCTCTATTTTGACAGCACTATTTGCCCACTATAGTGTAGGCTTACAAATAGTTCCGCTATCTCCTATCGCTCTTTATTCATTCTTATTTATTATTTTAGGTGGCGGTATAACTGCTATGATTTGTTGGAATTTAGGCACTAAAAAAGTAGGAGCTAGTAATTCTGCTATATTTTTGAATTTATTACCTGTAGTAGGTATTATTTCTGCATATTTTACCTTGAATGAACCGATTACTCTGCAAAAAATTTTAAGTGGTATCTTTATTATTTTAGGCGTATATATAACGACTCATAGCCACAAATTTATCAAGAAATCTAACTAAAAGAAAAAGACGATATCAAGATTATTTTTCATCAAGATATCGTCTTTTTTTATTTAGATTTTATTAAATACCTTTAAATTCAAAGGAGAAGTGTTTATCTTCATTTTTTGTAATATATTCATCAAGAGTAGGTGCACCCCAAGAATCATCACCGCCAACACCGTACATACCAGCAGAAGCTCTGAGAACTGTATGATGTGGTCTAGCTAAATCATAATGATGTCTAGCATTTTCAAGTTCATGTGGATTATATGGAAGAGCGGAAGCTTCAAATGGAGTTGCAGAGGAAATTCTAACACCTCTACCACGTCTATCTGTTACTTCAAACCAACGAACATCACAGTGGTTTCCACATTCTTGTGGTACTAAATATGGCTGAATTTCATCTTGTGTTGTAGTAGTGAAGATACCTAATTTGCCACCTTCTTTACGGTCGATATAATTATCACATGGACCTAAACCATAGTATTTGATTTGGTCATAGTCAACTGGAAGTGTAAAGAGCATACCAAAATCAGGAATAGCAGGAAGACCTTCTACTTTTTTGTAATCCATATCAACTTTAACAACGCCATCACCTGTAACAGTATAAGTTACTACTACATGAGCTACTGGTCTTGTTGCGAGTTCATAAGTATATTTTACAGTTGCAGATTCAGTACCATTTTCAGATACTTGCATATCTACGCATTTAGTGTACATACTTGCTAATTTCCATTGAGCTGTATCAAATGGCATACCACAACCATTATCATTGTCGATAGGTGCTCTCCAGAAATTCATTTTAGGGAATTCTTCAATGAGTTCTACACCATTATATTTATAAGAAGTGAGCATTTTTCTATCAGCAGAGAACATAACGCTGAAGCCTTCACCTTTTACGCCAATATTGAAATCAGATTTAACGACTTTAATTGGAGCCACTGCTTTTTTATCTGCTTTACCTTCTTTTGTGAATACATATTGACCGAAAGCTACTTCATGACCACAATTTGCCCAAATAGTTGCTTGTTTTAATACTAAAGAAGCTGTAACTACATATTCGCCTGCACCAAATGTAGGTAATGTATAAGCTACTTCACCTGTTTGACCTGCATTGATATCAGCAGTTAATTTTTTCTGCCAAACATTTTTACCATTTTTAGCTAAAGCAATAATTAAATCATAATCACTTGTATTTGTGAATAAAGATTTATTGATGATTTTTACACCAGTTTCACTTGGAACGAGTGTGAAGTTTTGATAATTGAATTTAACTTCTTGTAATTTAGAAGTTGGTGCATGATCTGCAAATACGATACCATTACCAGAGAAGTTATAATCACATGGTCTATCGCCAAAATCGCCACCATAATTCATTACATCATTGCCATATAAATCTCTAGTCCAAATAGCTTGGTCTGCAAAGTCCCAAATAAATCCGCCTTGATATAATGGTTCTTCATCAGTTAAATCAGTGTATTTATGCATACCACCATTACTGTTACCCATGGAATGAGTATATTCACAGCAAATAAATGGTTTTTCTCTATATTTAGATAAGAATTCTTTTATCTGTGCTACTTTTGTATACATCTGGCTTTCCATGTCGCTTGTGCCATCATAACGACGTTCATCAGGCATAGCCAATACCATTTTTCCACTTGCTTCATTAACGCGGTCCCAGCAAATGCTTTCATAGTGAACTAAGCGAGATGGGTCAGCTTTACGGAAGTATTCAGACATATCATAGATATTTTTACCACCATAAGATTCATTACCGCAAGACCAAATAATGATACTAGCATGGTTTTTATCGCGTTCAAGCATGGATTTTGCTCTATCCAATACAGCTTCATGCCAATGTGGATGATCATTTGGTACAGTGTTTTTATCACAGCGTACACTTCCGCGAATTTGCCAAGAACCATGTGTTTCCATATTTGTTTCATCAATTACATAGAAACCATAGATATCGCAAAGTTCATATAATTTACTGTTATTTGGATAGTGAGATGTTCTGATAGCATTGATATTATTTAATTTCATAATATCTAAATCATGAGCGATTTTGCTTTCAGGAATAGCACGTCCATAGTAGCAATCAAATTCATGGCGGTTAACACCTTTAAATACAATGCGTTTACCATTGATTTTCATGATATTGCCGTCCATTTTAAATTCTCTAAAACCAATGTTTTGTGGAATGATTTCTACTACATTATCATTTTCATCTTTTACAGTGAAAGTAGCTTTATAAAGATTTGGATATTCTGCGCTCCAAAGTTTTACGTTTTCAACATCTGCTGTAAATACGCTTGTAGCACCTGTAATTTCTTGAACTGTATCAATTACTACATTTTCTTCATTATCTACTAATTTAACTGCTAATTTTTTAGCTTTTTCATTGTTCCATTTGAAATCAATAGATAATTTACCATCTTTATAATCATTGCAAGGAGTTGCATGAATGAATAAATCATCAACATGAACTTGTGGTTTTGTATAAAGATATACATCGCGATAAATACCGCTAAAGCGCCAGAAATCTTGGTCTTCAAGCCAGCTAGCAGAGCTGAAACGATAAACCTGTACTGCTAATTTATTTTCGCCTTCAACGAGATAAGGTGTTAAATCAAATTCTGATGGTGTACAACTATCTTCGCTATAACCTACAAATTTGCCATTGAGCCATAAAGCCATTGCACTATCTACGCCCTGGAAAGATACAAATACTTCATTCCAGCCTTGTGGCACTGTAAAATATTTTACATAAGATGCGATTGGATTATTTTCTGTAGGAATTTCGCCTTCGTTTAATTCTTCATGACCGTCCCAAGGATAAGCTACATTTGTATATTGAGGTTTACCGTAACCTTCCATTTGAATATGTGCAGGAACACGAATTGTATCCCAAATTTTGCAGTTATAATCTGCTTTTTCAAAACCTTCAATACGAGATGCTAAATTTTTTGCATAAGAGAAATACCATAATCCATTTAAAGATTGACGCATGGACATTTCTTCATTGAGCATTTCTTCTTCATTAGCATAATAATGATGGTCGCTATGTGCAGGTAGACGATTATCTGCAAAATATGTTGAGTCTGCCAATTTGCTTATATCAAAAATCTTTTCTTCCATAAATAAATAACACCTCATTTTTATTTTCGAAAAATATTTTTATCGTAAACGTTTACATTGAAATTTAAACTAAAAATAATTAAATTATCAAAAAATTTTTTCTTATTATACATTTAATTATATACTAATATTATCAAAAAAAATATAAGATGTTGAACTATAAATTATAAGATTTAGAAACAAAAAAAAGGAGAAGTTATCTAACTTCTCCAAAAATAATTTTATTAGGATTTTATTTTTGAACATAAAATTCTATATCATCTATAGAACCCCATGTGTCAGGTCTACCATTTAAAATGAAGCCAATTTCTACTTCACCATTTTTAACCTCAATATTTTTAATTGAAGTCTGATGCCATCTATTCCAGCCATCATCTTTGATATCAGTAGTCATTTCTACACCATTTTGTTTTACAAATAATTGATATTTGGAAGCTAAACCATTTCCTTGTGTCCAACAAGATAAAGTATATTTTCCATCAGAAAGACCTTTTAATTTTTGTTTAATAATCACATTAAATGGTTTATTATTCCAATAGTGCATAGCACATTTATCACGTACATCTCCTTGATTCCAAGCTAAATTTATTGCTGAACTATCACCTACAATATCCCAGCCATTTAATGTTTCATTTTCAAAATTACCATTTAAGACTAAATTCATTTTATTTTTTACTTCAATATTAGCTATAGCCTTTTGTGCTAATCCTTCCACAGTTCCTGATATCGTATAATTACCAGGTTTTGCAAAAATTGGTTTGGCAACATCCCATTTAACAGACATATTTTTTACTGCATCATTAGAATAAACCACACCTACTGTCTGTGGTAAATCTACATTACTATATAAACTAACATCTTTTACATCAACTGTATTTATCGTTGTAACTTGTGGCTCTATATACTGATTATTTGGGTCTGATACTAAGTTAAATGTATCCATAGATTCAAGTGCATTTCCCTTTGTATCAAATAATGTTAAATTATCCCAACCATTACCACCACCATTAGACTTCCAACCTACTTTTTCATTGATAACCCAATCTGGAGCCCAATAAAATATCCCCAACCCACGATTATCATTTACACTAGCAACAGTTGCCATAACGTCACGCAATCCTGTTGCTTGTCCTTGCACTGTAGCTTTATAACCACCGACTTTTTCTTCATTTGTTCCAAAATTATTTTTCTCAAAATCGGCATCTTCTAAAGTATAACCAAAAGCAGTTTCTACAGCTATTACATCTTTATTATATTTGGCACTAACATCATTCATTGTATTTTTTAAATCGTCCATTGTACCATGCCAAAATGGATAAAATGACATACCAATTATATCAAAGTCATTCACTTTATTTTTTACAATTAAATTATCAAAAAAAGTATGATATAAATTTACATCTACACCAGCTAAATGTATCATTGTCTTAACTTTATTATCTTTATCATTATCATGTACAGCTTGTAAACCTGCATTTAATAATTTTGCTAAAAATTTATATCCATTAGGATTATCCTCTGTAAGTTGTGCTTCTGGCCATAACATCCCATTATTTAGCTCATTGCCCACTTGTACCATATCTGGTGTTACACCTTGAGCATTAAAATCTTGCATTACTTTAGCAGTATAAGCATAAACATCATCTACTAATTTATCACCACTATCATTTTTCCAAGCATCCGGTTTTTTCTGTTGACCTGGGTCCACCCAAAAATCACTGTAATGAAAATCTACAAGAACTTTCATACCTAAAGCTTTAGCCCGTTTTGCCATTTCAATAGCCTTAGCTTCATCTGTATTACCACCGCCGACACCTTCTGGTCCTACGACATATGGATTATTCCAAATACGAACACGAATCCAATTTACACCATGATTTTTTAAAATAGTGAGTCCATCTTGTTCTATGCCATTATCATAAAATTTAGTACCATTTCGTTCTAATTCTGGCATAATAGAAACATCCGCACCCTTGATAAAATCCGTAGATAAATTTTCTATAGGATTTACTTGTACTGCTGCTAGTGCTGTAAACGGTAAGGAACAAGAAATCATTGTAGCTGTTATTGCTGACAAAATTACTTTTTTTAATTTATTATTTTTCATAAACTACACACCTTTTATTAGAAACTATAATTAAGTGCTAAATTATACATATCATAATAATCAGAGAACCCTGAGTAATTACTATCATATGGACGCAATTTATACCAGTTAAATTCCAAATTAGTATTATCCGCAAGCATATAACTAATACCTAATCCATAACCTTTTTCACCATTACCACCAAGACCATCACCACCTGGAGTGTTTAAAATGTGTGCCCAACCAGTAGAATCTACACTATAATTTCCTAAGCTCATATAATCAGCATAAACTTTCCAAGTATCTTTGGTATCCCATTTCAAATTACCATAAGTAAGTCTAGTCCACCAACCATTTTTTTGTGCTCCATCTGGAAGACCTGATGCTCTATTAGTTACAGCTTCTGCTGTTAAATTCCATTTATCACTGAGTTGTGTGTTGATACCATAAGCAATTTGCTCTAACATATATGGATTTTCACTTGATTCAATCCAATTCCATTGATTTTTATGATTATTCCACAATGTATTTTCATTGCTATTTGTTTTTAAATAACCTAAAGTAAATTTAGTATTATCATCTACTCCAATCTGTGCATTAGCAATAAAAGCATTCATAGAATAATCTTTCCAATTTTCCGCAGTTAAATTTCCCCATCCTGCAGAAATAAGCGAATTATTTCCCAAATCTTGAGTTACCATAATACCATCAACTGGATTATCCCACCAAATAAGACCTTGCCCAATATTTAAATTCTGACGACCTAAGGTTACAGATGTATCCATCTGTTTCCAAGTCAATGCTAATAAATCTAAATTTGCACTACCATGTGCTCCACTATCACCATTATTAGTATATCCATTATCATCATTAGTCGTATTTTCTAATTTTACTCTACCTAAAACAGATAAATTCTCATCTGGTTCTGCATAAAAACCTAAACGTAAACGTTCTTGAATACGATTACTTCTTTTATCTTTTCTATCTTTATCAGCTACATTAGCTGTATAACCCTTTGGAGTATCCGCTTTATAATTTGTTTGATAACGAATACGTGCATCACCAAACCACTTAATTTTTCCATTGTCGAAGAAATTATTTGTAGCTTGTGGCTCTTCTTTTACTGGCGCTGGTTCTGCTGGCATTACCATCATAATCTTTAATTCATTACTATACTCTTGTTGTAATTTATTGAGTATTACTTTATCTTCTGCTGTTGCTCTATTTTCATTTGCCATTGCTCTAGCTACAAATTGTGCTAAATCATAACGAGCCACCACTTTTTTATCATGAAAATCTGTCAAATTATAACCATCTACTAGACCTGTTTCTACTAAATGTTCCACTGCTGTATATGCCCAATAATCTTTAGGTACTGTAGCAAAAGGGTTTTCACTAGCAAAAGCTGTAGAATTAATCATTGTTCCAGCTATAGCTAATGAACATAATAATTTTTTATTTAATATATAACTCATAAGTTAAAACCTCTCTAAACCAAATATATTCTTATGCTCAAAGTTATAAAATAAATTCATAAATAGCTTCTATGCTAATTTTATCTATCGATACAATTTCATTACTAGTTTCTTCACTACGAGCAGCCATTGGTGAATCACTTTTTATTATTTGATTTTCTTTTAATGGAGAAATACTAATATAAATATCGCCATTTGGAATTTTTCTATAGATATTATCCAAACCAATTTCCCAACTTGCACCATTATTAAAATTATCTGCTACTAATTCATTATTTACAAAAGCATATCCAATATCACCTTGATAATCTATTTTTAAAATAGCCTCTTTTAGATCTCGCATATTTGTATAATCTATATGCAATAAAACCTTACCTTTGCCAATTTTTTCTGTAGTAAATGGTATAGATTTAGCTGATTTAGTAAATTTATATGTTTTTAATAAATCAGTTTCATTTATTTTACAAATATTTCTCATTAAATCGTCTGTTAATCCATCAATAGTTTGTATAATAATAGCATTTGTATTTGCTTCTACACGAATATTATCATTATCTACAAGAATTGGATTTTCAGATAAAAGTACCTTAGTATCTCCTGCTACTTCAAATTTCCAGAAATTTAAACTTTGATAATTAGTTAAAGTATATATATTAATTATCTTACCAGATACTGTAGTAATTACTAATTTAGATAAATCTGTACTAATCGGTTCAATAAATAATTTATTATTTTCTTTAATAATTGTTCCTTGAGAAATTTCTATGTTGCTGATACTATCATTAACAAAACAATATTCTGGTTTCATACCCTGTGGCATAAAGAAGAAATAATTTTCTACATCATCTTTAGCAAATTTTGTAATTAATTGTGTAGTAGCATATTTTAAAGTCAATCCTGCTAAAGTCAAATTAAATGGCAATATACAACTTTCTTCTGAAGCTAAACTCAGATTATTCTTTTCTGGAATAGTTAATATTTCATCAGATAAAGATAAAGTTAAATTAAAATCATTTTTATCTGGAGAAACTAAATGATCTTGATAGTTATTAATGAATATAAAGCCTTTATTTTTATCTATACGTACGGCATAACGTAACTGTTCCACATCAGTAGGTAAAATGTCTTCTGCCCCTTCTGGTAAAATAGTCTGAGTAGGACAAAATTCCTTTTGAAAACTATTAAAGAAATAGTGCAATCTCTTTAGTCTAGCATAAGATTCACGAACTTGACCAAATTCTCCAATTGCAGCTTGATAATCATAAGAAATTTTTGGGGTAGCATTTTCATTTAAGTATGGTATTTTTAATCCCAAAGGATTAGATCCGCCATGAAATACGTAATAACCAACGAAGTTACAACCCCCTGCAACTTTTATATTAGCCATAGCTTCTACACTATGATATGGTAATTGAAAACGATATTTATAAAATACAGTCATCCCTCCACCCATTTCACAGCAAGCAAAAGGCACTGTAGTCGGATCATAAGTCGGTTCAAAATTATAAGTAGGCCTACGATAATTACGATAAATAAATTCTGGAGTTACTGGATGTTCTTTTATACTTTCATCGTAAAAAATCCATGGCCAAAAAGCATAACCACCCCACAATGGAAGTACAGTATCTGGTGATGCTTGTGCTCCACCCCAACCAGTTCCTGTATAAATAGGTGCTATCATTCCTGCTTCAATAGCAAATTCTTTTAAAATTTCTATATGATGATGATGTTCTTCTACACTTGTATCATAGCTACCATTATTAATCCATTCATTGCTAGTACCTGTAGTCATCTCCCAAGGTGCACCAGCATGACAATATTCATTATCCAACTGAACACCAATAATAGGACCACCATCTTTATAAAATAATCCACGTACTTGATTGCCAATTTCTTGATAATATCTTTTTACATAAAATAAATATCTTTCATCATTAGAACGCACATTACAAGGCTCACCATATAACCAATCTGGAAGTCCTCCATTTCTAGCCTCACCATGTACAAATGGACCTATACGCAAAATAACTTCTACTTGATGTTTTTTACAAAGTTCTACAAAGTAACGAATATTAAATGAGCCATCCCATCTAAATTGTCCTTTTATTTCTTCATGATGATTCCAAATGATATAAGTAGGAATAATATTTATCCCTGCCATTTTCATTTTAATTATTTCATCTTCCCATTTATGAAAATCATATCTACTATAGTGAAACTCACCACAAATACCAAAAAATGGTTTTTCATCTTTCATCATATAATGATTAGTAAAACTAATATGTTCTCCATTAGGATTAACACCTTGTAAATGCTCCAAAGTTGGATAAATACTATTTAACTCTTTTTTTAAATTAATCTGATAATTTTTCAAAATAAAACCTCTTTCAATTTCACTATTTATCTATTTTTTATTTCGCTGTTCTTGCATTTTTTCTTCTGCAAGAATTATTTCTTTATAATCAATAACACGCTTATTATCACTAATTAATAATTTTTGTGAAATTAACGTACAAATTCCTGCTACAATACCAATATACAAATATGATTGTGAAAACCCTATACTTTCATACATACTGCCAAAAAATGGAGAAAATATACTTGCACAAATAGAACTTGTACATAAACAACCAAGATAAATAGAAGCTGATAATCTTAAATCAAAATTTTTAGAAATATATTTAAATTGTCCAACTAAAAATAATGGTTTTTCAAACGAATGAATACATTTTACTGCCGCAATCCAAAGTGGACCCCATTCCAAAGAAGATCCAATTATACGTATAGACATAATAGTACCTGCAAGAATTAATGTTCTTTTTGCTCCTAATTTATTAGCTATTACAGGTGTTACGAATAAGAAAATAGCTTCAAAAAAAGTCTGAATTGCTCCTAAATCTCCAAACCAACGATTTCCCTCAGCTTGTGATTCAAATTGTGATACAAAATATACTCCAAACTGTTGATCATATACATCATATACACAACCAACACCTATCATAAAAAATAATAAAAATAAAAAGTCTTTATTTTGTAATAAATGTTTAATATCCTTTAGTGAAACAGAATTTGCTTTTTTCATTTCTACATCAGATATTTCTACTTTAGCCATTGATAAACAAATAATTGCAATTAAGGCAGCTAAAGATGCTGATACAAATGCTAAATTAGGATTAATGTTCATAGCAATGCCAGTTGTATATGTAGCCGCTGCCCATCCAAAAGATCCCCACATTCTAGCACGGCCATATTCAAAACCATATTTAATAGAAACTTTATTTATATATGAATCAATAACACCATATCCTGCATTAAAAATAAAACCTAGATAAATACCTCCTAAAATAGCGCCCAAATAAAAATTAGAAACAAGTAATGGTCCATAAATATAAATAAAAAATGGTCCAATTAATAATAAAATTATCAAAATAGTAAATAACAATGTTTTTTTCAATCCAATTTTATCAGAAATAAATCCTAAAACTGGTTGCATACATAATGCTGCTAGAGCATTAGCTGAATATAATAATCCTGTCTTAGTTGCTCCTATACCTAAATGCTGACCAAGCCAAATAGCAAAAAATGACATAGCTGCTGACCATGCAAATAAATGTAAAAAGCTAACTGCACTTAAAGCAAAATAATTTCTATTTTTTATACTAATTTGCATTTTAATCCCCCTAATTGATAAAATAATCCAATTAAACGATTTTTCTAAAAACTATTAATAAACTATCAATATTTATTCCAATGATTAATGATAATTTAACATTGCCACGCGACAAAAATAATTATATTATGAATAGACAGAAAAATGTGTAATATGTTAAACTAAATAATATAATATTTTGAAACAAGGTGATTTTATGCCTATAAAAATTCGTAAAACATTACTTCATGAGCCAATTACATTTGATACAATTGGCAATCATTGGGATCAAGTACCAATCTATCGACCAAATGGTTATCCATTATACCATTATCTCCAAACAGAAAAAGGTGTTGGTAAAATAGAAATTCAAGGTAAATCGTATTTATTAAATGAAAATGAAGGTATTTTAATTGCTCCATTTATACCTCATTCCTATGCTAAAAAAACAGATGAATGGTTTACCATGTTTATTACCTTTACAGGAACTATGGAAAGTAGTCTTTCTCAAGCATTAGGTAATAAACAAATCATTTTTATTCCTAAAGAACAAGGTATTATTATTGCAAAAGAATTATTTGATATGATATCTCAATATGAGAATCCTTCTACTGATGCAAAATATTTTTCTTTAGCTAGTTATCATCTATTAATGAATTTTATAGATAATTCAGCTTTTAATTTATTGAATGAACCTTTATATCAAAAATATGTATTACCTGTAATTAAAGAAATCGAAACTTCCTATGCTAGTGAAATCACAGTGCAAAAATTAAGCCAACAAGTGTATGTTACACCGCAATATTTATCGCGCTTATTCTCTAAATTCTTAGGTTGCTCTGTCTATAAATATCTGACAAATTATCGCATCAATAAAGCAAAAGAATTATTATTAACCCATCAACGCATGGAAATTCAACAGATTTCTCAATTAGTAGGTTTTTTAGATACTAGCCATTTTATTGCTATGTTTAAAAAATTTACAGGAATAACACCTCTTGATTTTCGCAAACTCAATTAAAAAAGCTAAGATTAATGGTTTTTTATCATCATTAATCTTAGCTTTTATTTTTATTATTTACCTGTATCTGCCATGCGTTTTGCTAAACGTTTTTTATCAGAATATCTTCTAAATGTAACCCAAAGTGGGCTGGCAATGAATATAGATGTATATGCACCGCAGAAGAAACCGATCAATAAAGCAAAGGCAAAATCTTTTGTCGTATCTCCGCCAAAGAAATAAAGAGCAAATGTAGCAAATAATACTGTAGATACTGTATAAATAGAACGAGTCATAGTCTGATAAATACTTGTATTTACAAGTTCTACAATATCGCCATTTTTTCTAAAATGCAATTTTAAATTTTCGCGAATACGGTCAAAAATAACGATAGTATCATTTATAGAGTAACCGATAATTGTAAGCAATGCTGCTACAAATGAAGAATCTATTTGACGCTGAGTAAGTGCAAAAGCACCAAGTACAATAATTACATTGTGTGCTAAGCCTAATACTGCTGAAATACCGAATTTAAATTCAAAACGATAAGATACATAAGCAATGATCAATAACCATGAAATAATTGTAGCATATATAGCATTCATGATAAGTTCAGTACCCATTGTAGCACCGACTTTTTCTTCACGAAGCACTTGATATGCACCTAGTTTATCAGTTAAACCAGCCATTACTTCTTTACGTTCTTGTTCTTCTAAATCTACAGTTCTTATCATTACATTTTCAGATTCTGTAGATGAACTAGATTCTCCAGAAAGCTGAATTGTACTATTGCTCAAATTATATTCATTTAAAACAGCACGTACATCATTTATATTTACAGCTTTTTCAAAACGTAAATCTATGATAGTACCACCAGTAAAATCAATACCCATATTAAAGCCACGAGTTACCATGAAAAACAAGCTGGCAATAATCAATAATGAAGATATTGCATACCATATCTTGCGTTTACCAATAATATCAAATCTAGCCATTATTTCATGTCACCGTCCTTTACTTTATGACCTAAAGATACACCATAAATACGTGGGTCAGTGAATAATCTAGCTGCAATCAAATGTTTAAGCATAAACTGTGTTAATGTAATAGCTGTAAACATACTGATGACAACACCAAGACCTAAGGTAATGGCAAAACCACGAATTGGACCTGTACCAAAGAAAAATAATACTGCTGCTGCAATAATTGTAGTTAAGTTTGAGTCAAAAATTGTAGTAAAGGCACGTTTAAAACCTGAATCCATCGCCATGCGAAGTGTCTTGCCTGCTTTTACTTCTTCTTTGAAATGTTCAAAGATAAGTACGTTGGCATCAACCGCCATACCGATAGACAAGATAATACCCGCCACCCCTGGAAGCGTGAGCGTAGCATCTAATAATTTAAGCACGAATAATAAAATTATTACATAAGCCATCAAGCTTAAATTTGCAATCAAACCAGAAACACGATAGAAAAGTAACATAAATACAAAAATCGCACCTACACCAACAGTGAATGCAAATACGCTTTTATCTTTACTATCTTGACCAAGTGTTGGGCCTACTGTACGAGTTTCTATAATATCAACTTTTACAGGAAGTGCACCAGAACGTAAAAGCACTGCTAAATTATGTGCTTCTTCAAGATTTCTAGAACCTGTGATTACTGCTTTACCGCCAGTAATTGGTTCATTAACACGTGGAGCTGTTAAAACTTCACCATCAAGTAAAATAGCAATTGTTCTGCCTACATTTGCAGAAGTCAAATCAGCAAATTTTTGAGCACCTTCATCAGTGAATTCAATAGCTACTTCATTTTGATTATTTTGTGTAGTTTGTTCTCTAGCATCTTTTAAATCTGTACCGCTTAAAACAGTATTGCCTTCTTCATCTTTAAATTCAAGCATAGCTGTTTTACCAAGTACAGCAATAGCTTTATCTGGGTCTTTAACACCAGGAAGCTCAATGATAATACGGCGTTCGCCTTCACGCTGAATGATTGGCTCTGTCAAACCAAGTTCATTTACACGTTTTTCCATGATTTTTACTACACGGTTCATAGCATCATCATTAACTTGTGCTTGCTCTGTATCTACACCTTCTAAAACGACATGAGTACCACCTTGAAGGTCTAAACCTTGTCTTATTGAGCCAGCTAGTGGTGCTATAAATGCAGCAAAAACACCAACGATAACAATAATTACCGCTAATAATTTCAATAAAGGATTTTGTTTCAAAATATCTTCCCCCAATATCCTTATAATTATCTGTATTTTATAGTAGTATTTTCTGTCAAAATCATATCTACTTTGATATCGTAATCATCTTTGATTACTTCATCAACTAATTGACAATCATATACTGCTGCTATTTTTTTAGCGTTGACAGCTTTTACTAAATATCTATCATAATAGCCACCACCCATACCGAGTCGATAACCTTTTTTATCTAGTCCTACAGCAGGCACTAAAATAAAATCTATATCTTGTGGCTTTACAATTCTTAGATTTTCTTCTTTTACTGTCAAAATATTATATGCACCTACAACTAATTCATCTAAAGATTTTATTAAAGTCGCTTGCATTATTTTCATATTTTTATCAGTAATATAAGGCAGGCAAATTTGTTTGCCTGCCTTGAGAGCATTTACTATTAATTCTTTTGTCTGAAATTCATCAGGCATTGAAGCATATAAAAAACATATCTGAGAATTTTTATATTCCTCAAGTTCTACAATTTTCTTTGTAATTACTGCTGAATACTCATTTTTCTGGATTAATGTTAACGCTCTTCTTTTTGCTAAAAGTTCTTTACGTTGAACCTTTTTATTATTTGTTAGCTGGGTTAGCATTTGTTTTTTCCTGAGTTAAATCTCTAGCTACAGCAGCACTGCTGATTTTAATTTCTACATTATCAGCAATTCTAATTCTAATGAAATCAGATTTTTCTAAATCAATATAAGTAATTTCCCCATGGATACCACCTATAGTTAAAATACGATGACCTACTTTTAAATTATCCATCATTGTATTGCGTTGTTTTTGTTGTTTTTTCTGTGGACGATAAAGTAAGAAATAGAAAATTATTACCATTAATACTATTGGTCCATAGGAATAAAGACTTGCCATCATTGAATCACTCATAAAAAAATTCTCCTCATCATAAAAAATTATATTAATTTATTTTATATTAGCTATAGTATAGCATAATACCTCTATTTATTTACAAATATTCCTCAAAATTTACACAGATTTTGCATTGAATGAGAAATTAGCTGTAAATTTGCGATAAAATTCCGGGAACCTATCTTCCATGATAGATTGACGCATCTGTCTCATAAAGTCAATTAAGAAATGAAGATTATGGATTGTTAATAAACGTAAACCAAAGATTTCATTTACACGGACTAAATGACGAATATAAGCTCTAGAATAATTTCTGCAAGTATAGCAATTGCAATGTTCATCAATTGGGTGGAAATCATGCTCATACTGTGCATTTTTTATTACTAAACGGCCATTCCATGTCATAGCTGTTCCATTTCTAGCTACACGAGTAGGGTATACACAGTCAAACATATCTATACCTCTCATTACACCTTCAACTAAACAATCTGGTGTACCTACACCCATCAAATAACGTGCTTTATTCTGTGGTAAATGTTCTAAAGTAATATCGAGCATTTCATACATCAATTCTTTTGGTTCACCAACACTTAAACCACCAACAGCATATCCAGGGAAATCCATATCCACTAAGCGATTAGCACATTCGATACGTAAATCTTTATACATACCACCTTGTACGATACCGAATAAACCTTGATTTGGATTTGTCATCGTATCTTTACAACGCTGTGCCCAACGAAGTGTAAGCTCCATAGACTCACGAGTGTATTTGAAATCAGCAGGATATGGCACACATTCATCAAATGCCATGATTATATCTGCACCTAAATCCATTTGTGATTGTGTAGCAATCTCTGGAGATAAGAACTTTTTAGAACCATCGATATGAGAACGGAAAGTTACACCTTCTTCAGATATTTTACGCAAATCACCTAAACTAAATACCTGAAATCCACCACTATCTGTCAAAATAGCTCTATCCCAATTCATGAATTTATGCAAACCGCCAGCTTCTTTCACAAGCTTAGAGCCAGGACGCAAAAATAAATGATAATTGTTACTTAAAATAATTCCAGCACCCATTTCTTTTAATTCTTCCGGTGCTAAAGTCTTAACACTAGCCTGAGTACCAACAGGCATAAAAATAGGTGTATCAAAACTACCATGTGGTGTGTGAATACGACCAGCACGTGCTCCAGTATGTGGACACTGCTTTATAAGTTCATAAGTAATTGCAGGTTTCATTATGCCTCCAAGATAAATATATTTATTCATTTTCCTTTTAAATAAAAGAAAATGAACCAAAAAGAAAATTTTCCTAAAAATAACTATCTTATTCTATAAACATAGCGTCGCCAAAGCTAAAGAAACGGTATTTTTCTTTTACTGCTTCTTCATAGGCGGAAAGTACATATTCTCTGCCAGCAAAAGCGCTGATTAACATGATTAAAGTTGATTTTGGTAAATGGAAATTAGTGATAATAGAATCTACGATTTTAAATTTATAGCCAGGATAAATAAAAATGCCTGTTTCTTCTGCTATTGGAGAGATAGAGCCATCTTCTTTCGCAGCTGATTCTAAAGTACGGATAGATGTTGTACCTACAGCGATTACTCTACCACCATTAGCTTTAGTTTGATTGATAATATCTGCTGCTTCTTTTTCAATATGGTAGAATTCTTTATGCATTACATGGTCTTCAATATTATCTACATTTACAGGGCGGAAAGTGCCAAGACCTACATGAAGTGTTACAAAAGCTAAATTTACACCCATTTCTTTTATTTCCGCTAATAATTCTTTTGTAAAATGAAGACCTGCTGTTGGTGCTGCTGCTGAGCCTTCTTCTCTTGCATATACAGTTTGATAGCGATTTTTATCTTCTAATTTTTCATGAATATATGGTGGAAGTGGTGTTTCACCCAATCTATCCAAGATTTCTTCAAAGATACCATCAAATTTAAATTCTACAATACGACCGCCAAAATCTGTATGACCTACAACTTCACAAGCAAGCTCATCACTAAATTCAATGACATTACCTAATTGAGCTTTTTTACCTGGTTTTACTAAAACTTCCCATTGATTAGTATTTGTTAAACGCTTTAATAAAAATACTTCAACTTTACCGCCTGTTTTTGCTCTATGACCAATAAGACGAGCAGGCATTACCTTTGTATCATTAAATACTAAAGTATCACCTTTGCGTAAATACTGTTTAATATCATAAAAATGTTTATGTTCTATAGTTTTTTCTTTGCGATTTAACACCATCAAGCGTGAATGGTCACGTTTAGCACATGGTGTTTGAGCTATTAATTCTTCTGGAAGATTATAGTCAAACTCATTTAATAGCATTAAATATTATCCCCTTTATTTTTATTTATACATATCTTTTATATTTACATCACTATAATAATGATATAAAATTTGCTGATATTTTTTACCTTTATCCGCTAAAGATTTTGCCCCCCATTGAGACATTCCCAAACGATGACCAAAACCACTGCCTTTAAAAATCAATTTTTTATCATCTTTATCAATTTTTAAAGTATCGCCTTTAGCTTTTTTATTACCTTCTAATTCTATAGTAAAATTGCTACTTTTTAAACCCAATAAACTGCGAAGCTGTGCCTTGGTCAATTCCACAGATTTTTTATTACTACCTATAAATTTTACAACTTGCGGTTTACTTGCTTTATTTGGATTTTTTTTCAATCCACTAAAATCTATTTCTTTTATTGTACCAATATCACCATATGAATTTTTTATAGATTTACTTAAATTATCTACTGTTACAGATACTGCCCAACTTTGATATGGAGATTGCTCCTCTTTATCTTCTACTGCTCTCAAATAAGGCACATTGACATTCCATACATTGATACTGTCATCAGTTTGACCACCTGAAGCTGCATGAAATACTGAACATATAGGTTGATTTAAATAAACAATGACTTCTCCTTTTGTAGCATCTATAGCTTTATTCGTAGTAGCAGCTTCTGAATCCATACCACCATAAACTTGGCAATCTGTTGTTGCACAAACATCAAAACCTTCTTTTGTATGTTTTCTATCTAGTTTATCATATAAAGCAAACGTTCTAGCAGCTACAGCTTGAGCTTTTAAAGCTTCCATATTCCAATCAGCTGGCATTTCTTCTGGCACTACACCATATAAATATTCATCAATCAATAAACGATTTATCACTGTAAGCCCTTCTTTATGCGGTTGAATAATCAAATTTCCTCTATAACGTTTACCATTGACAATTACAGGAGCATTATCTTTGACTGCTACCACTAAAGTAGTAGTTTCCTTGCCTTTTTTATTGACATAAACCGTTCTATCTTTTTGACGAATATTTACTTCATTCATCTTTTTAAATTTATAATTTACTTTATTATCGACATCTTTGACCACAAAATCATCATTTGCTGTAATTACAACTTCTTGTACTCCCTGTAATAATCCTACTCTTACATATGGAGCTGATGACTGTGCTGATATTACTTGTATATTACTTACAAATGCACAACAGCATAATAGACAAATAAGATATAGATATTTTTTCATATTTAATATCCTCTTTTATTTTTTATTCTATTTTTATTTATTTTAGATTTGACTGTTTTCGTCTGCCTAGAATATGTTATCTGACAATAAATAAAGAAAATCAACGCTAAAATAAATGCCACTAAACTAGTTGTCTGTGCAGATGTAAAGCTTAAAAATACAGGAGTAGCATAATCGCCACGCAAAAATTCCAAGCCAAAGCGAGCTAAACTATATAACATTATATATAAAGAAAAAGCTTGACCTTTGGCATGAGGAAAAGCTCTAAAAATCAACAATAGAGCAAAAATCACAAAATCAATTTGACCTTCCCATACTTCAGCAGGCCATAATGGTTGAGCACCATACGTATGATAAGCCAGTGTTGTTTCTGGATAAATAATACCAAAATTGCCACCAGTTGGCGCACCAAAAGCATCGCCATTTAATAAATTAGCACAACGACCAATGGCTTGCCCTAAAATAATTGCAGGAGCTACGATATCAGCCAGTGCTAAGATATCTATTTTATGACGTCTAGCATAAATAATTCCTGCTCCCACGCCAAAAACAATACCACCTTGAATAGCCATACCACCTTGCCATACATAAAAAATTTCACTTAAATGATGACTATAATACGCCCAATCAAAGAAAAATACGTCCCACAATCTAGCGCCCACAATACCAGCGATACCACTATAAATACCGATATCTACAATATGATTATGCCATCTGCCATCTTGTTTTGCTAAGAAATAAGCTACACCTGTTGCCAAAATAATACTCAAAGATAAAATCAGACCATATGCTCTTATCGGAAAATCACCAACAAAAAATAAATATTGGTGCATACTATCACCTCAGTATATTATTTTATATTGGTCAAATCTGTTATCCACATGATTTCAGCATCTTCACCATCTTCATAATACCCACGACGGCGACCTACAGATTTAAAACCTAATGATTCATACAAATGTATTGCTCCTTTATTACTTGGTCGAACTTCTAAAGTCATAGCATTTGCCTTTCTTTCTTGAGAAATCTTGATGATTTCCTTCATCATCAATCGACCTATACCTTTGTTTTGATATTCAGGAGTTATAGCTACATTTGTTATTTGAGCTTCATCAAATAATATCCAAACACCTACATAGCCAATGACTCTTTCGCCATCTAAAGCCAACAAATAATAAGCTTTATCATTAGAAGCTTCCTGCCAAAAAGATTGTCTTGACCATGGCATATCAAAACAAGATTTTTCTACAACTTCCACAGCACTTGCATCTTCTGGAGTCATTTTACGAAAATTTATTTGCATATTTTCACCTTATAAATCTGTTAATTTTTCGCCATGGCGTTTTTCCCATAAAACTTCAGCTTCTGAACGGCGAATATATACAGGTTCTAAATCCATGATATTATCATAATCTTCATTTTCAAATCTAGCTTTTGCTGCCATAGCCACATTACTTGCTCTAGGCATACAAAGATGTGGTAAACCTAAAGAAACATTTTCATATTGAGCGATTATATCTGCTTTCTTTTGAGCAATATCTCCCACAAATACTACTGGTTTGTCTAGTGTAGCACAATATTTTACCACTTCTTCAAAATCCATCACGCAAGTTTGTTTTTTCTCATCAAAGCCCTTGCCATTCCACTCATACAAAGCAAAATAAGCATTGCTTTTTTGTGCATCTAATACACTTGCTACATATACACCTGGCACTGGATAATGATAAGCCATAGCCTCTAATGATGATACAGCCACTACAGGAATAGATAAAGCATAGGATAACATTTTAGCTGTAGCAAGACCTATGCGTAGCCCTGTAAAAGAGCCTGGACCTATACTTATAGCTACACCTGTTAAATCAGATTTATCCATATGAGCTATTTTTAACACATCTTGTACATGACCTAATAAAACTTCTGATTGGGGTAATTTTAATTGCATGATAATCTCTGCAACTAATTTATCTTTTTGCACAATAGCAGCACCTGAAACTATTGTTGAAGTATCAATCGCTAATATTGCCACAGTGCTTCAACTCCTCATAAATATTTTTATATTTTTGACCTTCAAGATTGATAGTAATTATACGCTTTTGTTCACTATCGCCACGCTCAATTTTTAAATGCAAATAATCTTCTGGCATATAGGCAAAAAATCTATCTGGCCACTCAATCAATACTACTTCATCTTCAACATCAGTATACTCGTAAAAACCAATTTCCTCTAAATCTTCTGGTTGCTCTAAACGATATAAATCAAAATGATATATACGCTTTTTACCTTCATATACATTCATTAAATTAAAAGTAGGACTTGTAACGATTTCTTTTACTTTTAATGCTTTACATAAACTTTGTGTAAATAAAGTTTTACCTGCACCTAAATCACCTTCAAGACAAATTATCAAATTATCTTGTATTAAATTTGCTATCTTTTCACCTAAAAGACTTGTTTGTTCAGGTGAATTTGTAGTTATTGTAAACATATTTCACCTCAAAAATCCATTTTAATCATATTATTTAAAATCATCAACTACGCAAATACTAGCACCTGTTTTTCTTGCAGCGGCTAAGCCCACGTCAGAGTCCTCAAAAATAATGGTATCTTCTGGCTTAACCTTAAAATATTCCATTGCTTTTAAAAATCCTTCTGGGTCTGGCTTGCCATTTTTCACATCATCAATAGTAAAAATAACATCAAATAATTCTAATCTGCCAAAATAACGCAAAATATCTTTAGAATTACTTGAACCACTTGTTACTACAGCTGTATGATATTCATTTTTCATAGCTTTAATAATATTAAACAAATGAGTATTTTCTGTAGCATATTTTAGATTTTCTTCATAATATAATTTCTTAGCATCATGAATTTCTTCAAAACGATTTTCAGGAACACCCATTATCGGTAAAAATCCACGATAAGTAGGACCCCAACATTTTTCAACATATATATCGTAATCAAAAATCACAGGTAATCCAGCTCTTTCAATAGCTTCACGATATGCCATATAATTCACTCTGCGCGTATCAAATAAAGTACCATCTAAATCACAAATAACTAATTTACTTTTTTCCATTAAAAATCCCCTTAGGTTATTTAAAATCTATCATTATTTTTTACAATATCTATGTTATTCTATCACATCTAAAGATACTTGTCTTTTATATCTATGGTTTTTCTTGCAAACAACTTTATTTTCTTACCAAAATAATAAAGCTACTTTCGATTTTATCTCTAAATCAAAAGTAGCTTTATTTTATATTCATACTTAGTCAATCAATTTATTTGCTCTAAGTACAGTTTTTATACTTTCTGCACTAAAATGAAGAGCTTTTAATTCATCTTCTGGTAAATCTATAGCTAATCGTTTTTCTACACCATTTGCACCAATGATACTTGGCAAGCTAAGTGCTACATCTGTTAAGCCATATTCGCCTTCAAGCGGAGTAGAAACTGGTGTTACACAACGTTCATTAAACATAACAGCACGAGCTAATCTACAAGCGCCCATTGCTATGCCAGTATTTGTCCAACCTTTAGACAATAATACATCATATGCTGTATTTACTACTTCCTGAGCTATAGCTTTTTTATCAAAATCACTGTTATGATCATAATATTTATCTAAATCAGCTAAACGCACACCGCCAATGCTGATTGTAGACCATGCAGGAAAAGCAGAATTACCATGTTCACCAAGCATAAAGCCCTGAACATCTTTAGCATCAACATTATAATGATTTGCTATGATGCGTTTTAAGCGAAGTGTTTCTAAAGTAGTCCCTGTACCGAATAATTTTCCTTTTTCATAACCGAATTTAGTAGCTGCCAAATATGTAGTTACATCAAGCGGATTAGTAATCATGATAAAAGGTGTATTTTTTGTATATTTTGTAACCTCTGTCATGATTTCGCCAATAACTTTTACATTTCGTTCTGCAAGTATTAGTCTATCTAATTTTTCCCCAGGTAAGATACTAGGGCCACCAGAACAAATAATTATATCAGCATCTTTACACTGACTAAAATCGCCTGAATAAACTTTCATACCTGGTACATACGTACAAGGTGTCGCATGAGTTGCGTCTAAAGCTTCGCCATGAGCTACTTTTTCATTAATATCTATACATACGATTTCAGCAGCTAAATTCATTGCCATTGCTTGTGTTAATACAGCTGAACCTACATGACCAAGACCTATAATTGCCAATTTACTCATTTTCATTCTAATTACCCCCATATCATAAAACCATTAATCTCATTTTATTAAATAAATGGTTCGATTTTTTATGATATAGCAAATAATCATTATTGTCAACATGTAAACCAGTTTATCCTTTTTGCTTTTCAAATATTTTCGCCATCATTTTCTTTACAAGTCTTACACTCTGATCAAATTTTTCCGTATCACTATCTGATAAATCAGTCGTACTTTCCATAAAAATAAGTCTTTGCGATTTTTGATGTTCCTTTAAAAAATTTCTACCTTTTTCACTCAAAGAAATTTGACTATATCTTCTATCCTTACTTAAACAAGTCTTTTTAATAAATTCTTTTTTCACTAATTTATCAATGATAGGACTCATTTGTTGTTTTGATATAGATAAATGTTTTGCTAGCTCTGTTACAGTAGCAAATGTATCCTCTTTTTCAAAAAGATAATACATCACTGCAAAGTGATTGAGTGGTAATGGCAAAGCTGCAGTTCGCCATAATTTGTGATTATAAGTCATCATAATATCAAACAAATCAAAATAAATATCTGATATCTTTCTGCTATTCTTCTCCAAAAATTTCTCTCCCTTTGTCAAAATTTAATAATAAAAAATTTTATTTTTTCAAAGATTAAAACCAGATTAAAAACTGTCTTCAAGAGTGCAAAATTCTTGACTTTTCAATAGATATACTATACTATAGAACACGATAATAGTAAATACTTGTGTACTATCAGCTATTTATAAAAAATCTAAAAAGCTGATTATAAAGCTGTGCTAAAGCACAGCTTTTGAAATTTATCAAAGGAGGTTTAATAATTTTGGCCACACAATCAAAGAAAAAAGCTGTTATCCTAGTTGTAGCCATAGTAGTTATAGCACTTATTGGATATCTTGCATATTCTAAGTTAACAGCTACATCACAGGGCAACAAAACAGCAGGTGGTCCTGCAACTGTAAAAGCAATGCAGGTAATCAAACGTGATACACCACTTAATTATGAATATGCTGGTAATATCAAATCAACAGACGAAGTAAAAATCACTTCTCGTGTTTCAGGCACAATTGTTGAAAAATATATTACAGGTGGCGAATTCGTACAAGCAGGTCAACCACTTTACAAAATTGACAGTCGTCAATATGAAAGTACATTGCTCTCAGCTCAAGCAACATTAGCTCAATCTCAAGCTAATTATCAAAATGCTTTAGCTACATTACAAAATGCTCAAGTAGATAATAACCGTTACCAAACATTATTATCTCAAAACGCAATTTCCGATCAACAAGCTGCAACTCAACAATCTCAAGTAGAAGCTTTAACTGCATCATTGCAAGCTCAACAAGCAATCATTGATTCCAATGCTGCTCTTGTAAAAAAAGCTCAAGAAGATTTAGATGATACAGTTGTTTATGCCCCAACTTCTGGTAAACTCGATATCAATGATATTGATGTAGGTGCTTATGCTACTGCTGGAAGTACAGTTCTTGTAACAATGGGCTCTGTAGACCAGGTATATGCTCAATTTAATGTAAGTGAAAATGAATATTTAAATCTTGCATCTTTCTTTAATAGTGATACTAACAATGTAACTATCACTTTAAGTGATGGTACAGAATATCCTGTTTCTGGTCACCTTGTGCAAGTAGACCGTTCTTTAACTACAAATACTGGTACACTTGCAATCAATGCTTTATTTGATAATCCAGATGGTCTTTTACTTCCTGGTATGTTCGCTCGTGTAAAAATTTCTGGACAAGTAATTCCGAATGCTACTTTAATTCCACAACGTGCAGTACAACAAGTTCTTGAAAAAACTTTCGTAACTGTAGTAGGTCCAGACAATAAATCTGTAAGTAAAGCTGTTACTTTAGGTGATAAAGTTGGTAGTTATTGGATTGTTAAAGATGGTTTAGATGCTAATGACGTTGTTGTTGTTGAAGGTCTTACTAAATTACAAGAAGGCGTTCCTCTTAACGTCACTATGGTAACTCCTGAAGAATTAGGTTTAACTTTTTAATCAGGGGGTGCTATAATTGTCAAGATTCTTTATAAATCGTCCGATATTTGCTATTGTTATATCTTTAATCATTGTAATCTTAGGTACAATTTCTGCTTTTAACTTACCAATAGCACAATATCCACAGATTTCTCCACCTACAATTACTGTAAGCACAACTTATACAGGTGCCAATGCTGATACCGTAAATGAAACTGTCGCTCAAGTAGTTGAACAGCAAGTAAACGGTGTTGAAGGCATGGACTATATGAGTTCTACTGCTTCAAATGATGGTAGATATAGCTTACAAGTAGTCTTCAAATTAGGTACTGATGGTGATATGGACTCAGTAAAAGTACAAAACAATGCTTCTACTGCTGAACCAAGCTTACCAACTGATGTTCAAACATATGGTCTTACTACTCGTAAAGCCTCTAGTGATATGGCAATGGTATTGACTTTAACATCACCTAACGGTACTTATGATAGTGTTTTCTTAAAAAACTATGCCGATATTTATCTCGTAGATAAAATCAAACGTGTTCCAGGTGTTGGGGACTTAAACGTATTCGGTGCTGACTATGCAATGCGTCTTTGGATCAATCCTGATAAATTAGCAGAACTTGGTCTTACTGTAGCTGATGTTGTCAGTGCAGTAAAAGAACAAAACATTCAGGCTCCTGCTGGTACAATCGGTCAGATGCCTGCACCAAAAGACCAAGAGTTCCAATATACAGGTAAAGTTCAAGGTCGTTTAATAACACCTGAAGAATTTGGAAACATTATTATTCGTTCTGATAATAATAGTGGTTCCTTCGTTCGTGTAAAAGATGTTGCTAGAGTAGAAACTGGCGCTCGTACAAATAATATTTCTGCTAAACATAATAATCAAAATTCTGTAGGTTTCGGTGTTCAGCTTACAAGTGATGCTAACGCAATGGAAACTGTAAGCCAAGTAAAAGAAATCCTTGAAGAAGCTAAAGCAGATTTCCCTCCTGATTTAGAATATGAAGCAGTTGTAGATAATACAACATATATCAGCGAATCTATTCAGGAAGTTGTTAAAACATTTGTTGAAGCCCTCTTACTCGTTATGCTCATTGTATATATCTTCTTACAGAGCTGGCGTGCAACTTTAATTCCAATGCTCGCTGTACCAGTTTCCCTTATCGGTACTTTTGCAGCCTTCATTGTATTAGATTTTACTATTAATACACTTACCTTATTCGGTATGGTTCTTGCCATCGGGCTTGTTGTCGATGATGCTATTGTTGTTATCGAAAACGTTGAGCGTCATATGGCAGAAGATGGTCTTGACCCTAAAGAAGCAACAGGTCGTGCTATGGACGAGGTACAAGGTCCAGTTGTCGCTATTGCCTTCACACTTGCCTCTGTATTCGTACCAGTAGCAGGTTTAGGCGGTATGACAGGGGTTTTATATCGTCAGTTTGCTTTGACTATTGCTATTTCTATGGCGTTATCTGCCTTTGTGGCTTTAACACTTACACCTGCACTTTGTGCTACTTTGTTAAAACCACATACTCCTAATGAAAATAAAGACTCTACTATAGGTAGTTTCTTTATTAGATTTAACCAATTCATGAATTGGATGACTAGAGGATATGTAAAATGTATTGCTTTCCTTATTGGTAAAGCTAAACTTTGCGTAGTATTTCTTGTAATTATCACAGCTCTCATGGCTGGTTTATTTAGAATATTACCAACTACATTCATTCCTCCAGAAGACCAAGGTTTCTATCTTGGTTCTGTAACATTACCAGAAGGTACTTCCTTAAATCGTACAGAAGAAATAATGGATGCCTTATCTCAAGAACTCAGACAAAATCCAGGTGTTGACCAGGTTATGGGTATTTCTGGTTATGATATTTTATCTGGTGGTGCAAAATCCAGTGCAGCTACTTTCTTCGTTGGTTTAAAACCATGGAGTGAAAGAACTACTCCAGAAACAAGTATCGATGCTGAAGTTGGTATGGCATTTAAGCAAGGTATGAATTACCCAGAAGCTTCTATCATCGCTATGAACCCACCATCTCTTCCAGGTCTTGGTATGGTCAGCGGTTTCAATCTTCAATTGCAAGATATGAGCGGTCATACTAATGAAGAATTAGATACTATCACTAAAAAAATCGTTGCTGCCGCTAATCAGCGTCCAGAACTTCAAGGTGTATATACTACTTACAGTATAAAATCACCAATATATGAATTTGAAGTAGACCGTGAAAAAGTTAAAAACTTAGGTTTAAATATTTCTGATGTGTTCACTGCTCTCCAAGTAAACTTTGGTGGTACTGAAATCAACGATTTCAACCAATTTGGTCGTACTTATAAAGTAGTAATGCAAGCAGATAGCAATTTCCGTAATGAAGCTGATACAACACGTTTCATCTTTATTCGCGGCTCTAATGGTCAAATGGTTCCATTAAATACTATAATTAAACCAAAATTAAATTCAGGTCCTGCTATCATCTCTCGTTTCAATGCTAGCAGAAGTGTTACAATTCAAGGTAGTCCAAAAGATGGATATAGCTCTGGTCAAGCCATGGCTGCTATCGAAGAAGTTGTAAAAGAAGTGGCACCTACTGGATTTAATATTGACTGGTCTGGTCAAAGCCGTGAAGAACGTGCTGCAACAAGCTCTACAACTCAAGTTATGGCTCTTGCTCTTGTATTCGTATTCTTATGCCTTGCTGCTTTATACGAAAGCTGGAGCGTACCATATGCTGTATTGTTGACTGTTCCAACTGGTATCTTTGGTGCTTTATTATCTGCATATGTCTTAAATATGCAAATCAGTATCTATATGCAAATCGGTATCATCGTTATCATCGGTTTGGCAGCTAAGAACGCTATTCTTATCGTAGAATTCGCTAAAGTTCGTGTTGATACTGGTATGAAACCATTAAAAGCTGCTTTAGAAGCGGCAAAACTTCGTCTTCGTCCAATCATAATGACATCTCTTGCATTCATCATCGGCTGTTTACCACTTGCTGTAGCAACTGGCGCTGGTGCTGCTGCTCGTAATAACATGGGTATTGCCGTTGTTGGTGGTATGATTTTTGCCACTATCTTAGGTGTATTCTTAATCCCTGTTATGTATCTTGTTGTTATGAAAATAACTTCTTGGCTCACTGGAGATAAGAAAGTTAAACCAAAATCCGAAGTCGATAAATTTATGTAATTTTTTTGACCAATATTATCTTTTGATATAAAATAAAAATCGCTTTTTATGCTTATCTATGATATAATTGGCTAAATAAATACTATGAATAAGATGCTATAAATTTATAGCATCTTATTCTATAAATTTAAGGAGATATACTTATGATGTTAAAAAGAATGTTTCTGACTTTTATGAGTATTTTTACACTACTAGCTATAGCAGCTATGCCAGGCACAAGTTTTGCAGCAGACGGATATTTATATACTAGTGAACGCTTCGGTTACAGTATAAAATGTCCTGAAAAACCTCTCGCTGTAATTAATTTGAGCATTCTTTCCCCTCAAGAACAAGGAGATGTTCTCATATTTGAAACAGATGGTCATAACCCTACAAAATACTGGGTTGTTTCTCCAAATGCTTTCAGTAATGATACTTTCCCTGACCTTGATAATTTAACTGATGAAGCTAGACAAGATTTATTTACTCGATTAGCTATTGAACGTGGATATGAAGCGATTTCTCTTGTTCCAATTCAAGGACATAATGCTATTTATGCTGTTACTGCAAAAACTATCCAAATCGATACAGATAAAGATGGTCAAGTAGATAAAACAATTGAACAAGAAGGACAAAATATCGAAACATATTTTAAAGGTGCAAAATCCAATTACTGTATCGTTTTATCATCAAAATCAGCATTAACTGAAGATGATATTAACAATTACCAATATGGTTTATTATCCTTCAATGATAAATAATCTTAAAAATAGAGAAAAAGCCAGTATAACTGGCTTTTTCTTTTATTCTCTATTGACATTTTGACCTATAATTATATAATAATAATTAACAGTTAGCACTCTTTGTATTAGAGTGCTAATAATTCATTTTAATCTAAATTTAGGAGTGACAAATCTTGGCTAAAGAAACACATCAATTTCAAGCTGAAACTAAAAAATTACTCGATTTAATGATACATTCTATTTATACAAACCGTGAAATATTCCTTCGCGAATTAATTTCCAACGCTTCTGATGCAATCGATAAATTACATTTTGAATCTCTTACAAATCGTGATTTACTCGAAGGCAATAGCGATTATGAAATTTTCTTAATTCCTGATGAAGCTAGCCATACATTGACTATTTCCGATAATGGTCTTGGTATGAATAGAGAAGAACTCATTGAAAACTTAGGTACTATCGCAAAATCCGGTACAAAAGCATTCTTAGAAAAACTTCAACAAGCTAAAGAAGGCGACAATGACACTCAAAAAGATTTAATTGGTCAATTTGGTGTAGGTTTTTACTCCGCTTTCATGGTAGCTGAAAAAATCACTGTAGTTTCCAGAAAAGCTGGCGAAACTCAAGCTTATAAATGGGAATCCACAGCTGATGGTTCTTACACTATCGAAGAATGCACTAAAGATAGCCGTGGTACTAATATCACTATCACACTTTTACCTGAATTCTATGGTGATAAAGCTGAAGAAAACTTCACTGACACATATAAATTACAATCTCTTGTAAAAAAATATTCTGATTATGTTCGTTACCCAATCAAAATGAACTTTGTCGTTGAAGAACAGCCAAAAGATGCTGATGGTAAACCAATCGAAGGTGCTGGTACTATCAAGAAAAATGAAGTTCGCATCTTAAACTCCATGCAACCACTTTGGGCTAAAAATAAATCTGAAATCAAAGAAGAAGAATACACTGAATTCTATCAAAATCTTTTCCATGACTGGGAAAAACCAATGAAAGTAATGCACAATAAAATCGAAGGTAATATCGAATACACTTCCCTTTTATTCTTCCCTGCACATGCTCCTTACAATCTTTATCATAGCGATTATGAGCCAGGCTTACAGCTTTATTCTCGCCATGTATTCATCATGGATAAATGCAAAGACCTCTTACCTGAATATCTCCGCTTTGTTAAAGGTTTAGTTGACTCTCCTGATTTCTCCTTAAATATCTCTCGTGAACTTTTACAACAGAGCCGTGAATTAAAATTAATCGGTAAAAACTTAGAAAAAACTATCTTAAAACAATTAGCAAATACACTCAAAAAAGACCGCAGTAAATATGAACAATTCTGGAAAGAATACGGTAAATCCTTAAAAATCGGTATCTATGGCAGTGTCTATAATGGTGGCAGTGATGTAGTAAATAAATTAAAAGATTTACTCTTATTCACAACTTCCAAAGAAGATAAACTCATCACTTTAAAAGAATATGTAGAAAATATGCCTGAAAGCCAGAAAAAAATCTATTATGCTACAGGTAAAGACCGTGCAAGTATCGATAGCTTACCACAGATGGAAATTCTACGCGATAAAGGTATTAATGTATTATACTTCCTTGATAACGTTGACGAGTTCGCTATTGAAGTTATGCGTGAATATGAAGGTAAACCATTCCATTCCATCAGCCGTGGCGATTTAGACCTTGATGATGTTGAATCTCAAGAAGTGAAAAAAGAAACTGAAACAATCGCAAAATCCAATGAAGATTTAATCAAAGATATCAAAGAAACTCTTGGCGATAAAGTTGCTGAAGTAAAAATCAGTAGCCGTTTAAAATCTTCCGCTGTTTGCTTAGTAGCTGACGAACAAGGTCCAAGCTTCGCTATGGAACAAGCTTTTGCTGATGCAAATAATCCAATGTTCAAAGCTAGACGTATTTTAGAAATCAATCCAAAACATGACTTATTTGCTCGTTTACAAAAAGTACATGAACAAGGTAAAGAAAGTACTGCATTTAAAGATTATTGCTCACTTTTATATGCTCAGGCACTTCTTATCGAAGGTATGATGCCAGAAGACCCATCTGCAATTGCTAATAAAATTGCTGAATTGATGGCAAGATAAAAAAATTAAGCCAGCAGATTAATCTGCTGGCTTTTTCTATAAACATAACTAAATTATTTTTACACCGATGTTACAAAATAACCGATTTTTATAATATGTATTATAATGATATTACAAAATAGCCGATTTTTGTAAAATGAATTATAATGATATTATAAAATAACCAATTTTTATAATATGTATTGAGGTGTTATCTATGAAATACATAAGTCTAAAAAAAATCTATTATACAGATGCTAATAACTATAATATAGAATATAACAAAAGATTTGAAGCTGTAACAACAAAACATTTTCCTATAGAAATAAAACAATATAATAGAGAAAATGCTTATCCTGCTTTTTTATGCTATACAGAAGAAATTACATTATTAATAGAACGTTTCTATAAAAATTATTTCAATTTATTCAAGATGAAGCAACAAGCTCCACCTATTTTATTAAGACAATTTGTTTTATCTTCATTAATTGATGAAATAAAATCTACAAATGATATTGAAGGTGTACATAGTACAAAAAAACAAATAAAAGATATTTTAGAAAGCCAGCCTATATCAAAAGATTTTTTACATTTAAAAAGTGTTGTTGATAAATACAATAAAATTATTAACAATGAAAATATTTGTTTTAAATCATGTCAAGATATACGTAATTTTTACGATACATTTGCTCTTGATGAAGTCTTAACAGAACATTCTGATTGGAAACCAGATGGAAAAATATTTAGAAAAGATCCTGTCGAAATAACATCTGCTACAGATAAAATATTACACCAAGGAGTGTATCCAGAAGAAAAATTAATAGATAATATGTCTATTGCTTTAAATATATTAAACGATAAAGAAATGCCATTTTTAATTAGAGTAATTATTTTTCACTATTTTTTTGGATATCTTCATCCATTTTATGATGGAAATGGTAGAACAGCAAGATTTATATTTTCATATTATTTAGCAAAAGAATTTGACGAAATAATAGCACTAAGATTATCTGTTATCATAAAAAGATACAAAAAAAAATACTATGAAATCTTTCAAGATACTGATAATGAATATAACAGAGGCGATTTAACTGTATTTGTACAAACCTTCTTAGAAATGTTAAATAAAGCTATAAAAGAAGCTATTGATATCTTACAGAAAAAATTATCTCAATTAAGTACTTATTCAGATAAACTGGATAAAATTATTATAAGTGATGATATTACCAAAAATATTTATTTTATATTATTACAAGCTTCTCTTTTTTTTGGTGAAGGTGCAACTATCTCAGAAATCATGAAAACAACTAAAAAATCTAGGGGTACAATACAAAATCGACTAGATAATATTCCTAAAACACACTTAATTATTAATAATAAAATTAAACCTTATAGATACAAATTAAATATGATGTTATTTAGAGAAAAATAATAAAAGATAGGTAAAACCTATCTTTTATTACTTTTTGACAAAATGTCTATTATTTCATTACTTTTTCGTCTACAATATTATAAATAGTGTATTTAACAGGTTTTAAAATTCGGCAAGCTTCACCATCAACTAATTTATATTGAATTTCACAAATGCCACCAGTTGGATTAGCATTTGTATCATCTTCTAAATAAAGTGGAAATGTTCTTGTAAATACATTGCCTTTTACCTGCATATAATCATGACCGCGATAATATTTTGCTAAAGCTTTCATATCTTCAATAGGTGATAGTGCTATCTGACTCATGGATTTACCATTATTAGAAGAATAACCTATTAAATTGCCATAACTACCACTACCATCATTTGTTAAATAAACTAAAACTTCGGGATAACCATCATCGTTTAAATCAGCTATCTGTACATCATTTACAGTATATCCTACGATATCATGAACTTCCTTGCGATTTACAATAGCTAAATTTTTAGGTTTTATTATGAGTTTATCCCCATCTTCTTTGATACTAAAACTATAATTATCCCAATATAAAACTTGATTGAAATTAGGATTTTGAGCAAAAGATACAGCTAAATTTAACCCACTAATCGCCACAAAACAACATACCATCACTAAAAGTTTCACCAATTTAAACATATTATCCCTCTTTTCTAAAAAAAATTATTAATAAAATATATTCTCTCTATCTTATTCTAGATAAATAAAAAAAATCCTATTTACCTAAAATATATCTTTCAATACCATAAGCTACACCATCTTCAAATACTGATGGAACTACAATTTTAGCACTATTTCTAGCTTTTACACTGCCATTTGCCATTGCCATACCCATTCCCACTGTAGATAAAATCTCGATATCATTATCTCCATCGCCAAAAGCATAGCTATCTTTTATATCTATATTCAATAATTCTAAAACCTTTAATGCTCCTGTAGCTTTAGAATTTTCTTTAGCATAGACTTCTAGATGGCAATAATTATGGTTCATATCCTCTACATAAGTCATATCTTCAGGCAAATTCTCTATGATATATTTTCTATCTTCATGTCTAGGTGAATCTATTTCTAATTTATAAACATCTATAGCTTTTTTATCATAATCGAAAGTCAATTGGTCAGCAAAAATTCCGTATTGCCCTAAACGATAGATTAGATATTCAAATTTTTTATCTACATAAGTATGAAAATCTCCCTGTAAGCTATACTGCATATCATGTTCATCACAAATAGATGTGATTTTTTCCACAAAAGATTTTTCAAGTGGCGCTCTATAAATAATTTTATCATGGAAAAATATAACTGAACCATTGAGCAATACATAGCCATCGAAACCAAAATTTCTTATTTTTTCATCAAGAAAAGCAAGTGAACGACCACTAGCAATAAATACATAATGACCTTGCTCTTGTAATTTACGAATTGCTTTTTGTACGTTTTCACGCATATAACGATAATCTGGATGTGTACCTTCAATCAGTGTTCCATCAACATCAAAAAATACTGCTTTCATATCTACAAAACCTCTTATATAATAAATAATATTACAATATTCATTTACAAAAAAATCAATTAATTACATATCTACTAATAATCCTTAATAAAATTATAAACAATATTATTCCATAAATAAAAATTATATATTTGCTCTTAATTTTTTCTCGATTTTTATCACTTGATAAAAATATATATCTTAGATATAACGAATAAATAAAAAAATATAAAGATATAACACCTATATTGGCAAAATTGTAATCTGATAGTCCTCGTATTAAAATATTAATAGTTATTAAAAACATACTTAAACTCCAAAGGTCTTTACTTATCTGCCAATTATTAAAAGTATATATTAAAATACTACCAAATAAATAAATGTAAATAAATCCACCCAATATTCCTAATTCTGACAAAAACATTACTAAGTCATTATGTGCATGTGGCATTACATATTTGTCATCTATTTTCTCATGTAAATCTTTTTTTAAATTAATTAACGATTCTTCAGATACTAAATTATCATTTAAAATCTGTTCTTTAAAATTATCTAATCCTACTCCTATTACTTTATGTTCTAAAAATAAATTAAAACCATCACGTAAATAAAAATAATGTCCTCTAGTTGAAATATTATTTACATCAAATAGATTATTAACTTTAGAATTTATATTTGAACTTATGTTATATAAACTAAATAAAACTAGTATTATTCCCAAAAAAATTAATATCTTTTTTAAATATGATTTTATAAACAAAATATTAAATATAATAAAATCAATAATCACTATAAACCATGTCATTCTACTACCATTAGTAAATATTGTTACTAATGTTAAAAATAAAACACTTAAAATAATACATTTTTTCTTTTTAGATATATTCTCTATTTTTAAAGCACATAAAAGAATTGGTATCTGCAATAATAAAATACCAGCAAAATATAAACTTCCCATATTTATACCATAGGTTCTATTATTTTCTTGAAAAAAATAATCATAAATAGAATAAATATCATTTATTATAATACTAAAGAATAATAATATTATTATCCAAATCATTTGTTTTTTATCAGATATAAATAATATTCCAGTAAAAAAAGGTATCATAATTTTTATTAATCTCTCATATCGTGATACCGAGGAATATTCTAATCCATGAAGAAATAATAATATTATTATAATTAATCCAAAAACTAAAAAAGGTTTTAAATATTTATTTAAAACGTTTAAATCAAAATATATATTCTTATATTTTATAAACTTTATAAGGCCTAATAAAAAAGCTATTCTAATAAAAAAATATCCAATACTCTCATCAAATAAAAAAAACATAAAAAAATATTTTTATTTAATATATTTTTCATATTAATATTTAACATTTATCCACTATCCTTTATTATTAATTTGCTATAAAAAATCCTTAACTAAGTATATATTAATATTAAATTTTTCTATCTTTAATAGTATATTTTCTTAATAATTTTTATTTATACTATTCTTTTTACTTATATATTAATATTTTATCTTTGTATCTATTTATTCCTTATTTTTATATAATATTCCCATATATTATATTTTAATAATATATAATTTTTTATTATTTTAAAATTTCTATACGGATTTTCTATTAAGCCCTTGGATTTCTCTAATATAAAAGTTCGTTCTAATTTTAATAAATTAAACATTTTATTATTTAAATTCCTGATTTTATACAAATTTAAATATTGTTTTAAAGCAGCTATTTGCATAATATTTTTTATATCATTATCTTTATTATTAGAATAAGTATAATAATCTTTTATATACTCTAATGAATCATTTAAATGTTTTAACGTAAATTTAGATGTAATAGCATCTTCTCTTTTTACATAATAATATAAAACTTCATTTAATAAAATTACTTTTTTTGCTTTATTATATAATTTATAAACGGTAAAATTATCTTCATAATATTTACCTTTTGGAAAAAATATCTTTTCTGATATAAAAAATAATTCCTTTTTATAAATTTTATTCCAAACAACATTTAAATCCACTGAATAATCAAAAAAATATTTTTTTAATATATTACGTCCACTATCAAAAAAAATTTTTTCATTTATAGACATGTTATTTTCTTTTAATTGATTATTATATACATAACTAAAGTTACATGATACTATATCCACTTTATAAGTTATAGCATAAAAAAGCAACTTTTCACACATTTCTTCATTTATATAGTCATCACTATCTACAAAAATAATATAATCACCTCTAGCTATTTTTATTCCACAATTTCTAGCATCTGACAAACCTCCATTGCTTTTATGAATAACCCTTATTCTATTATCTTTATTAGCATATTCATCACATATTTTTCCACATTTATCTGGTGAACCATCATCTACCAAAATAATTTCTATATGTTTATACGTTTGATTTAAAATACTATCTATACATTGTTTTAGATATTTTTCTACTTTATATATTGGAACTATTACTGATATTAAATGTTTCATTTTAAATACCTTTTACCTTAATAGATTTTTTATCATTATCTTTCGTTTATTCCAAGAACGTCTCATTTTTAAATATCTTTTATATAATATACAAACTTTAGTATTTCTTAATATAAATTTACTATCTATTTTTCTATAATCAATAAATTTATTAGATATAATTAAAAATTTATTACTATCAACTACTAAATTTTTCATAAATCGACGTTGCAAATGTATATACATATATTCTCGTTTTTTCATGTTTTCATTATTTTTATCATACAAATATATACTTCTTAATATACCATTGTCAAATTCAAATATTTGTCTTTTATTTCTATCTATATATGAATTATGTGTTTTTTCTTTTACATTAACAAAAGTTTCCACACATCTTAATGGTTTTTCCCATGGATAAATATCAGCAAATACAAAATTATTATATATCTTTATTTTTTCTTTATCCATTATTCTTATTATTCCCATTTCATCAAAAGAAAAAGCTCTTTCTTTTGTAAAGATATTTTTATAATTTGTCTCTTCATCTAATTTATTTTTAAAAATATTATTTATTTTATCATTATTTTTATATAACGACATATGCCCTAAGCAATATATACGTTCATTTTTTTCTAAAATATCCTCTGGTAAAAACTTTCTTAAGTCTCCATAAATACAGTCAAAATCGCAATGTCCCCAAAAATCATAGTTTTTTATATATTCCTCAAATATTAAACCATATGCACATTTATAATCACATAACTTATATGGCTTACCTAAATATATTTTAAAATCAAAACAAGATTGTACTTTTTTCCGTAATTCTGTGAAAGACATATTTATAACTTTCACATTATCAGGATAATCATATTTTTCTTTTATATCTGTTATTATTAACCAATCTATAGTTTTATTATATTCTATTGATTTTAATGTTAAATTAAAATAATTAGGAAAAGATCCGAAATATGGACATATAAAAACTATTTTCTTCATATTAATCCTCTTTCATTATTTTTGCCTTTAAATATTCTTTATACCAATATAAACTATCTAAAATTTTTCCTTTTCTTAAGAGAAATACTGCTCTTTTTCTTTTGTCATGATAAGATAATTTTTCTTTTCTTTCAAGAGGCATATCTTTCCATGGAGAAATTTTCTCATATTGCGCATATAAATTTTCTATATATGGTCTTTTTTCATATAACCATGCCTCTTGCCATGGCTTAGTCTGTACAAAATGTAATAAAACTGTTTCTCTCAATTTTTCTTTTATATTTTGTTCTTTCCATAATTCCACTCGATTATATTTTTTATCTAAATAATAAATATCTCCACTTGGAGAAAATAATATATTCAAGGCATCTTGATCTGGTAATACTAACTTCTGACCATATTTTTTTACTATATCTAAAATCTTATCACTGCAATCATTATCAATCCATCTATTTATATTTATTAATAATACACCTGCGTTAAAATAAATATGATTTTTTAAATTTAACATATTATTTCTATTTCTATTTGTTTTTTCTGTATCTGGAACAGCCGCTATAAAATGATTTTCTATATTTATTCTAAAAAGATCTGTTAAAGAAGATAAATTTAATATATCCGCATCAATATATAAAACTTTTTTACATTCAAGAATATATGGTATAAATATTCTATACCATGTAGCTACATGAAAATTTCCTAAATCTAATTGTTTAATTATCTCTGCACTTTTATCAATAAAATATAAAATTATTGTAGTATCATATTTATCTGTTATTAATTCTAATTTTTTTATATCATCATCTGTTAAATCTGTACAAAATGCATGAAAAATAAATTTATCATTTTTATTATTTTCACAAACAGAACATATTGATACACCTGCACCTCTTACTGCACCATGATCAAAAACATAACAAATATTAAAAAAATCATCCATTTGTATAATTTTATTTCCTAAAAAAAGTTTTTTTAATATTATATTTTTATCTATCATATATTTTTCTCTTTTCTTTATATAATTTCCATTTATTAGATAATATCCTATAGTTTTTATATAAAATTGTATTTAACTTAAGTAAAAAAATTTTTTTCTGATTTTTTTTTGATAATATTTTTTTATCATACATTTTAATTAATTTATTCTCTATTTCTTTTTTTAATTTCTCATATTCAAGATTATTATATATATATATATAATCCAATAAATGCTTATAATGTCTAAACAAACCATCATAACAACTCACAAGAATTCTTTCATAATCTAATAGTTTATTCTGCTTTACTTTTATCAAAAATTCTTCATAACCTATTACATTATTAATATAATCTTCTATTTTTGTACTATTTGTTAGCCCATTATCTCGATTCATTTTATTATATAATGCTTCCTTCATACAATAAAATTTATTTGCTAAATTTATTGTAGGATATAACATCATTAAATCTTCTGCTAAATTTATACCTATTGGAAATCTTATATTATTCCATATATATTTTTTATAAAGTTTATTAAATAAAATCATATCATAATTTTTATATTGAAATATTTTTTCTATTAATTCCGTTTTATTATCAATATATTCATCTTTATCTAAACTAAAAAATGGCTCTATTTTTCCATTAACATGGTTGTAATTACAAGAAACTATATCTACACCATATTTATTTATTATATTTATCATTTTTTCATACATATCTTTTTCTATATAATCATCTGAATCAACAAATGCTATATAATCACCATTTGCTTTATCAAGACCTTGATTACGTGCTGAACTTACACCACCATTATTTTTATGAATAACTTTTATTCTATTATCCTTAGTAGCAAATTCATCACAAATTTTACCACTACTATCTGTTGAGCCATCATCTACCAAAATTATCTCTAAGTCTTTATAAGTTTGATTTATTATAGATTCTATACATTTAGATAAATATTTTTCTACATTATAAATTGGTACTATAACACTAATCATAATAAAAATCCTTTATTTTTTTTGCAATTTTAGCCATAAATATTTTAAAAATATTTTCAAACCTAAAAAATATTGTTTATCTTTATATATTAATCGCTGAGCTTCTTTACGAACTTTTTTATATTGTTTTATTTTATGTTTACTTAATTTTTGATTAAAAATATCAAAAGAACTAAACATATCATCTATAGGATGAATTTCAAATACATCAGGATTAGCTCTATAAGCCATAACAGCGAGAGTTTGATCATCATCAGAAAAACCACATTGAGCTAATGATATTGTTGCTTGTCTATATAAATCAAATAAAATATTCCACATATCAGATGGAGCTATTATCACTGCTCCAGCAATATAAGTATGCATATTACGTACTATTTCAAAAATAGGAGTATCATCCAATTTATCTACTGAAAATAAATGGATTTTATGATTTAAATTTTCATCTGTTAAAGTAAGTGAAAATTCTTCTGAAATAGAATATATTTCTCCACCATGATTAAAACCAAAATCAACCCAAGCAACCATACTATTTTTTACTAAACCTCTATTTATTGCATCAGTTAAAAAATACGTTTTTAAATACATTATATAATTATAAAGTGGATTACAACATTCAGGCATCCATGGATGACGACGAAATTTAACTGTTAACTTATTAGATAAAACATTACTTAATAATATATATATATATTCATCTAATTTTCTTACATCTTCAACTACAATAATAGTTGTTTTATCTAATAAATTATAATCAGCACGAATTTTTTTTACTTGCTCAGCCATTTTAGGTTCAGTATATACTACTATATGATTTTTTACTCTAGCCCAAAATTTAAAATAATTAGCATATGTTGAATTATCTCTTTCAAAACCTTTCCAATTTTTTCTTCCTATATCAAAAAAAGCAGTTACTATTGATATTTCATTCATATATATCTCTCCATTATTTTAGCAAATTATATTCTTCTATTACACTTTTCACTCGTTCAAAAGTAATTTCATCCATACATCTTTGCCCTAATTCTTTATCACATTTTGCCCAATTAAGACAAGGTACACATTCTAAATTACTTTGCACTACAATTGATGATTTTGGTGCCCATCTTTTAGGATCACTAGGTCCATAAATTGCTATAATAGGTAAACTTTTTACTGTCCCTAATATATGTAATGGACCTGTACACATAGATAATGCCCACTTTGCATATTTAGCAATTTCTGGAATATCTCTAAGTGCAAATTTACCAGCAATATTAATTTTTTCTCCTGCAATTCTTTCGATATATTCATAATCATTTGGAGAACCTATATAGACTGGTTTTATTCCTTCTAAATTTAAATAACTATTTAATTTTCCCAATTCATGTATATTCCAATTTTTTATATTAGCTGCTGTTCTTGGAACAATCAATACTATATCCTTTGTTTCTTTTTTTATACTTTCTACCCAATTTTTAATAATTTCTTCTTTTCCACTATCACATTTTCCAATTAAAGGATATAATTCATTTTTGTCATAATCTATATTTAATAAAGTTTTAGCATACATAGCAAAATCATCAATCGCTTTTTGAGCTAAATTTTTTCTTTCAAAAATATGTTTTTTATTTATGGATATACAAAAACCTTTATTTAAAAGTTTACATTTTGCTTTCCAAGCTATAATAGTAGAACTTAGTCTTCCATCAACAATAATTGCCTCTGTATATTCTTTTTCTTTTATTTCATTTATTATTTGTTTTTTTTCCTGCTTATTTTTATAAGCAAAAATTTCATCTATATATGGATGATTTCTCAAAATATCTATAGATTTACTAGCTACTAAAAAACCGATTTTTACGTCTTTTAAATTTTCCTTTATTATTTGTGCTAAAGGTGTTGTTAAAACTACATCACCTATTCCCAAACGATTTACAATTAATATTTTTTGCATTACATCCTCACTATTTTATAAAAATTTTATAAGTATTTTCTATTTTATCCATCATTATTTCAACAGATAAATTATTTTTTATATCATTATATGCATTCATACCTAATAACTTACATAATAATCTATCATTTGCTAACAAACTTAGTTTATCATATAAATCACCAATATCTTTATATTTTACTAAAAAACCATTTTCTTTATCTTTTATTATCTCTGGTATTCCCCCTATATTATAAGCAACACCAGCTTTTCCCATAGCCATTCCTTCCGCAAGAGCTAGACCAAACGTCTCAAAATCTGAAGGTAATACTACTACATCACTTAAACGAACAAAATCCTCTACATTATCTACGTGACCTATACAATGTACATTATTTTCTAATTCATATTCTCTTATTAATGATTTTAATTTAAACATACCTTTGCCCTTACCAATAACTAATAAATGCCATTTTCTAGCTTTAGTATATTTATTCATCATTTCTAATAAATCTTGATGTCCTTTATTTCTAAGATTTTTGATTCTAGCTACAATAGCCATTACAAAATCATCTTGCTTTATATTATATTTTTCTCTTATTATTTGTGCATCATTTTTACTTTTATCAAATTTTTGCATATCAATGCCTGTGTATATAACACAAGCATTATTTTCCCTAAATCCTTTTTTTATTGAATCATTTTTCACAAATTGACTAACATATATTAATTTATCACAATCTTTTAATATATTTTCTTTCTTTAAATCACCAAATTTTCCATGTACAGTAAATACTACTGGCATATTTTTATTATATCTTTGTTTATATTTCATAGCCGTAATACCAGCAGCTGCAGAATTTGCATGTATTAAATCTATATTATATTTTTTTACAATATGTTTTAACAAATATGCTGATATATCCGTAGAAAATCTCATGGGGAGCCAACTATTTTTTATACCTTTTTGGGCTAATTTATTCGCTAACAAACCTCCACCAGATGCAATATGCACATTATATCCTCGTTTTTGCAAATTTTCTGCAACTAATTTTGTATATGTTTCGGCTCCACCAATGTTCAATCGCGGTACCATCAATAAAATATTTTTCATTTATTTCTACCTATTATTATTATCAATTTATAATTTATTAAATATTTCTATATATTTTATTACCATTTTATCAATACTTAAATGCTGTTTTACATATAAAGCAATATCTTTACTATCTACATCACTTAATTTAAATGCTTTTGATATTTCTTCTGCCATAGAAACTTTATTCACTTTTTTATCTTTCCCATCAAAATTCACTTTACATGCATATTCTATATTATCTTTTGTTATCAAACCTATAAAATATTTATCATTTCTAATTGCTACTACTGGTTTTTCACAAGCTAAAGTTTCTATAGCCACTCTACCTTCACCAATTAAAATATCTGTTGCATTATACCAAAGACTAATATCTTCTACAAAATTTTTAATCTCTATCCAATTACCATATTTTTGATTAAACTGGTCTGCTCTATCCTCTATTTTTTTTCTAAATGGACCTTCTCCAATAATTACTAATTTATAAAAAATATTAGCATTTGCTAAAGCTTCTAAAGCATCTATAATTACTAAAGAAACAGCACCTTTTACACTACTCATACGACTAACATGCAATATCATTTTTTCGTTATCTAATAACAAACTTCTTCTAGCAATAAGCTTATTCATTGGTTTAAAAAATGTAAAATCCACACCATTATTTATTAAATTTACTTTATCCTTTGAAAAACCATATTCATTATATAAAATTTGAGCTAAATTTTCACTGACAACTATCATCTGAGGAAAAATCTTAGCATATATCTTTTTAAATTTAGCCCTATGCCATGGATCATGCATTGTCACTGTATATTTTATATTGACATCTTTAGATAATAACCAAGCCCATATACCAGCTGTCCTTTGTTGAGCCGATATTATTTCTATATTATTTTCTCTTATTATTTGCTTCAATATTTCAAAGCTTTTCTTCCACTTGAGAAAATTCGCTCCTCTTGCTTGAATCATTATTATTTCTATATTATACTTTTCCTTTAATTTTGCTAATTTAGATTCGTCACTACCATGATTTACAGCTAAAAAAACTTTATGTGTACATAAACCTTTCAATAAAGCTTCAACATGAGTTTCAGCTCCACCTGTTTTCCATGGTTGTGTAAATAATATTAAAATATTCATTTTCTTCATTCCAAACCTTAATTTTTCATATATAATAATATTATAATATATCTCACTTTGAAAAAACAGAAGGAGTCCTTTATGTATATTCTATTTATAATTCTGATTATAATTTTATCTATCTTATACTTAAAATTTAAAAATTATGTACCAATTTTAATGTATCATCGTATAGCCGATATTCCTGATGATAGAAATGCTCTACCTAAAGAAAAATTTGCCGAGCAACTAGAATATTTATCCACACATAACTATCATACTATTACACCAGAACAATTATATAATCACTTCATAAATAAGGCTAAATTACCTAAAAATCCTGTTCTACTAACTTTTGATGATGGCTATCAAGATAATTATCTTGAAGCCTTACCGCTATTAAAAAAATACAATATGACTGCTGTTGTTTTTCCTATTTACAATTGGATTGGTAAATCTAATAAATGGGAAAATTTCGGTAAACAAGAAACTACTACCATGAATTTAGCAGAATTAAAATCTTGGCTTAATCACGGTCTAGATATCCAACCGCATACTGCCGACCATCCGTTCCTAACTCAATGTAATGAAGAAAATTTAAATTTAGAAATTATTGATACCAAAACAAAATTTGAAAAATTATTAGATAAACCTATGGATTATCTTTGTTACCCATATGGTTTTTTCAATCAACAAGTAATAAATATAGTAAAAAAAGCAAATTATAAAATGGCATTTGCTATCTTTGAAAATGTTCCACTTTGGCATATTAACCTTTTTGCTCTTCCACGCATCCCTATACCTTCACACCAAAAAATGTGGGAATTCAAATTAAAAGTAAGCTCTATCCATATTATTTTTGTTGCAATGCGAAAATGGGAACGACAATTTAAACAACTAAAAAATAAAATTAAATAAATAAAAAGCCTCAAGAATATAATGATATGCACCCAAAATATTGGACATATTAATTAAGCTACTAATTGAGACTTAGTTCTGTATTCTACGGGACTAAGTCCTTTTAGTTTTATCTTTATCCGTTTTGTATTATAATATTTTATATAAGATTTTAACTCTTTTATAAAATCTTCAACGGATTTGAATTTTTTTAAATAGAATAATTCGCTTTTTAGTAAACCAAAGAAATTTTCTATTACGGCATTATCTAAGCAATTGCCTTTTCGGCTCATGCTTTGGATAATGCCTTTTTCTTTTAATAATTTTTGATA
>OGLJ01000404.1_pt1 | contig 51422 bp, 39 predicted proteins | sample 1572801 | NCBI WGS metagenome assembly OGLJ01 (sample SAMEA2581877, study PRJEB24529) | metagenome | biome: Human gut stool | place: China | collected 2011
TGAAACTCGCTATGGGCAGCCCCGACCTGCCCCCGCACCAGTCGGTCATCGACCGTCTCGCCAAAGAGGCGCAGCGTCCCGACGTGCACAAATACATGTCCTACAAGGGAGAGCCGATCCTGCGCAAAGCTTTTGCAGACTGGTACAAGAAATGGTACCGCACCGAGCTGGACTACAATTCGGAGGTGCTGCCCCTGATCGGTTCGAAGGAGGGTATCATGCACATCTGCATGACGTTCCTCAATAAGGGCGACAAGGTGCTGGTGCCCAACCCCGGCTACCCCACCTACTCGGCGGCCGTGCGTCTGGCCGGCGGCGAGATGGTGACCTATGCGCTCAACAAGGAGACGAATTTCTACCCCGATTTCGCGGCGATCGAGAAGGCCGGGCTGGACGGTGTGAAGATGATGCTGATAAACTACCCCAACATGCCGACGGGACAGACCCCGACCATGGAGCTGTTCCAGCAGATCGTGGATTTCGGCGCCAAGCACAACATACTGATCGTGCACGACAACCCCTACAGCTTCATCCGCAACGCGGCGGCTCCGATCTCGATCATGGAGGCAGAAGGCGCGCGCGACGTGGCGCTGGAGATGAACTCGCTGTCGAAAGGCCATTCGATGGCCGGCTGGCGCGTGGGCGTGGTCGTAGGCAAGAAGGAGTGGATCGACTCGATCCTCACGTTCAAGTCGAACATGGATTCGGGTATGTTCTACCCCATTCAGGCTGCGGCCGACACGGCGCTGGCGCTGGGCGAGGAGTGGTTCAAGGAGCTGAACGACATCTACTACGGCCGTGAGAAGCAGGCGTACGCGCTGCTCGACGCGCTGGGATGCAAATACCGCGAGCATCAGGCGGGACTGTTCGTATGGGCCGAACTGCCGGAGTCGTACGAGGGTGACAGTTTCGCATTCTCGGACGAGGTGATGGACAAGTGCGACGTGTTCCTGACTCCGGGCGGCATCTTCGGCTCGGAGGGCAAGCGTTACATCCGCATCACGCTCTGCTGCCCAGAGGAGCTGCTGAAGAAGGCAACGGAAAACATCAAGGCCAAGTTCGGAAAATAATCCGGAGGCGATACGGTCCAAGAACCGAATGACAAAGAGACTGTCTCAGCGTTTTGAGACGGTCTCTTTTTTTTGCTGCGGGTTTCCCGGCCGTCGCACGGACCGGAGCTGCGGTGAAAAAGCGGAATTCGGGAAGCGGAGATCGGTAAAAATCACTATCTTTGAAACAGAGCGGGCATAGCCTTGCCGGGCGGCCATTTTTCCGCCGAAACCGACGCATATGGAGATAAAATCATTGGAAAAGACAGACTTCGACACGCTGTTCAGGGCTTTCGGCCGGGCGTTCGCCGACTACGAGGTGCAGCTGAACGCGGAACAGCTGCGGGCCATGCTGACACGGCGCGGTTTCGATCCCGCCCTGTCGTTCGCCGCATTCGACGGTGCGCAGATCGCGGCTTTCACACTGAACGGCATCGGCAATTTCAACGGCGTGCCGACGGCTTACGACACGGGAACCGGGACCCTCAAGGAGTACCGGGGCACGGGACTGGGCACGGAGATTTTCAGACACTCGATGCCGCACCTACGGCGGGCGGGCGTCGGACAGTATCTGCTGGAGGTGTTGCAGTACAACACCAGAGCCGTGTCCGTTTACCGGAATCTGGGGTTCGAGACGGTCCGGGAGTTCAACTATTTCTGCCGGGCGAACACGGAAATCGCCGACCGGGGCGATACGCCCCGCCTGCCCCACTCGGTGAGACGGACAGATCCCGAAAAATTCGCTTCGATCTCCTCCTTTTGGGATTTCACGCTCTCGTGGCAGAACAGTTTCGAATCCATAGGAAGAGCCGCCGGAGATTTCGTCAGTCTGGGCGTATTCACCGAAGAGGAACTCGCCGGCTACTGCGTTTTCGAACCCGCGTCGGGCGACGTCGCGCAGATCGCGGTGAAGCGGCAGTACCGCAGAAAGGGAATCGCCGGCCTGCTGCTGCGGGAGATGCTCCGGCTAAACAGAAACGACTCCCTCAAAATCATAAATACCGACGTCTCGTGCGACTCGATGACCGGATTCCTGCAAGCGAAAAACATCGTGCCGCAGGGAAAGCAGTTCGAAATGATCCGGAAGATATGACGCGGCGGCAGCGCATCGCCGGTTCCCGCATCAGACCGGCGGCGGCCTTTCTTCGTGCCGCTCCACGCTGATGCCGACGATGCGGAAAAGAGGAGGACAGGCCGCCGTGCGGCGTCCTCATGCGGGCAACGGATCTTCCCGCGATGAAAAAAGGCTCTCCGCACGGAGAGCCTTTGGCGAATTCTGCGACCTCAGGGATAATCTGCGATTGCAGCGGCGCGCTACTCGTTCACGATACGGACCGAGAGGATCAGGTCGCCGGGACGGATGTCGTCGATGACGTCCAGCCCTTCGACGACGCGGCCGAAGCAGGTGTGACGACCGTCGAGATGCTGCGTCGTTTCGCGGGTGTGACAGATGAAGAACTGCGAGCCGCCCGTGTCGCGTCCCGCATGGGCCATCGAAAGCACGCCCCGGTCGTGGTACTGGCGCGGAGCCGAGGTTTCGCATTTGATCGTGTAACCCGGACCGCCCGTGCCGTCGCCTTTGGGGCAGCCGCCCTGAATGACGAATCCCGGAATCACCCGGTGGAAAGTCAGTCCGTCGTAGAAACGGCTCTCCGCGAGTTTTACGAAGTTCGCCACCGTGCCCGGCGTCTCGTCGGTATAGAGTTCGGCTTTCATGTCGCCTTTCTCGGTCGAAATAATTGCGTATTGTGCCATATCGTTCGATAAAATTAAGGTTCCAGAACTTTGATTTCCGCGGCGGCGGCCTTGACCCGTTCGCGCAGGGCCTCCAGATCGCCGTCGAGCGGGGCGTAGCCCGTGACCACGCCCATGCGGCGGTTCACGCGGGCCGAGGGTTTGCCGAAGATGCGCACGTCGGTGCGGGGATCGGCGGCCAGTGCGCGGTCGATGCCCTCGTAACGCGGCGCCGAGGCGCAGGCGACCGGCGAGAGGACGACGGCCGAGGCGCCCAGACGCTCGAACGTGACGGCCGGAATCGGCAGCCCCAGCACGGCCCGCAGGTGCAGTTCGAATTCATTGAGGTTCTGCGTGCCGGCCAGCGTCACCATGCCCGTATCGTGGGGCCGCGGCGAGAGTTCGGAGAAGTAGACCCCGTTTTCGTGGCTCAGGAAGAACTCCACGCCCCACAGCCCGGCGCCGGTCAGCGCTTCGGTGACGGCGGCCGCCATGCGCTGCGCTTCGGCCAGATGTTCGGGCGCGATGTGCGGCGACTGGAAGCTTTCGCGGTAGTCCCCGCCCTTCTGCACATGGCCGATCGGCGGGCAGAAGAGCGTCGGGCCGTTCTTCTGGGTTACGGTGAGCAGCGTGATCTCGCTGTCGAAGCGGATGAACTCCTCGATAATCAGCTCGCGGATGTCTCCGCGCGACCCTTCGCAGCCATAGCGCCAAGCGTGCTCCAGCTCTTCGGGTCCTTTGACGAGCGACTGGCCTTTGCCCGACGACGACATCAGGGGTTTCACCACGCACGGATAACCGATCTTTGCGGCGGCTTGCTTCAGCTCGTCGTACGACGTCGCGTAGAAATAGCGGGCGGTCTTCAGCCCCAGCTCCTTGGCCGCAAGGTCGCGGATGGCTTTGCGGTTCATCGTGAAATTGACGGCGCGGGCGCTCGGCACGACCTGCACGCCCGCCTTTTCGAACTCGTAGAGCCGTTCGGTGCGGATCGCCTCGATTTCGGGCACGATGATGTCGGGACGGTGTTTCCCGACGGCGGCGGCCAGCGCGTCGCCGTCGAGCATGTGAAACACTTCGCATGCGTCGGCGACCTGCATGGCGGGGGCGCCCGCATAAGAGTCGCAGGCGACGACGGTCTGTCCCAGCCGCTGCGCCGCGATCACGAATTCCTTGCCCAGCTCACCCGAACCGAGCAGCATTATTTTTTTCATGGACTTCTGTTTTTTTAGTGACGCAAAGATATGTTTTTTCGGCCTAAATTCGTACCTTGTAATGATAAAACTGCTCCGAAACCATGAAAAACCCGTTCATCGAATTATGCGGCTGCATGTGCCTGACCCTGCTGGCGCCGCAGCCTGCCGCGGCGAAAACGGCCGGGGAAATGCCGCCCGCCGATACGCTCCGCACGGTCTTCTTCACCGACATACACGTCACGCCGGGCAACGTGCAGGATTCGCTCTTCCGGATCGCCGTCGCGGAGGCGAACGCTTCGGACGCCGATCTGGTCATCTTCGGGGGCGACCTGACGAACATGGGGAGCGACCGCGAGCTGGCGCATGTGCACGGACTCATGTCGCAGCTCCGCAAGCCGTGGTTCACGGTGCCGGGCAACCACGAAACGACGTGGTCCGAAAGCGGCTGCACGACATTCCGCCGTCTGTTCGGACATGCGGGATGCGTCGCCACCCGCGCCAAGGGTTATCTCTTTCTGGGCTATGCCAGCGGGCCTTATATGAAAATGGCCGACGGAATGATACGGGGCGAAGACCTCGCATGGCTCGAACGCCAAGCGGCCGCCGCACGGCCCGGCGAGCGGATCGTAAGCCTCTGCCACTATCCGCTCAACGGGGATCTGACGAACCGGCAGGAGGTGACCGAGACGCTGAAAAGCGTGGGCGTCACGGCATCACTGTACGGCCATTACCACCAGCTGCAGCTGCGTAACTTCGACGGGATTGCGGGGATTCCGGGCCGCGCGCTCGCGGGCAAAAGGGGCGAAGCGCCGGGGTATACGCTGCTCGACTTTTTCGCCGACTCGGTGCGCATACGCGAGAAGCCGCTCGGCATGCCCCCGGTCACCCGGCATACGGTCTGCCTGAAAGACGATCCGCAGATATTGGCGCTCCCCTGCGACCCGCTGCCGCCGGCGCCCGACGCCGAAGGCCGCATGCGGCTGGTCGTGCAGGACAGCGCCATGGTGCTGACGGGAGCGGCATTCTGCGGCGAGGTGCTCTGTTACGGCAATTCGCAGGGCGCACTGCGCGCTTACGACACGCGCAAGGGACGCGAATTGTGGCGGCACGTCTTTCCGGACGGGCTTTACACCACCCCGCTCTGCACCGGCGGACTCGTGATCGCGGGAGCCGCATCGGGCGGCATATGGGCTTTCGACGCCCGGACGGGGCGCGAGAAATGGCACCTTCCGACGCAGAGCGCTGTCGTGGGCGACGGAATTACGGACGGCGGGGCATTATATATAGGTCTGGGAACCGGTTCCATAGGCAAGATCGACCTGCGCAGCGGCAGGCTGTTGTGGCGGCACGATTACGGCTGCGGGCAGGCGCAGGGGCGTCCGGCGCTGGCCGACGGACGGCTCGTATTCGGCGCATGGGACCGCCATCTCTATTGTCTCGATGCAGGCACCGGCGAACTGCTCTGGAAGTGGAACAACGGCAGCGGCAGCCTCTTCTTCTCGCCGGGGCATGTCGTACCCCGCATCGCCGGCGGCAAGGTCTTCATCGTCGCCCCGGACCGCGTCGTGACCTGTCTGGATCTCGCCACCGGGAAGCAGCTATGGCGCGACAACAGCCGCAAATCGCGCGAAACGACCGGACTGAGCGGCGACGGACGGAGGTTCTACTACAAGACGATGGACGGCGAGCTGGCGGCCATAGACACCTCGGCGGAGCGGTACCGCGAACTATGGTGCACGGACCTCGGCTGGGGGTATGAGTACAACTCCTGCCCGGCATTCGTGCGCGACGGCGTGGTCTATGTCGCGGGCCGTCACGGCACCGTTGCCGCAGTAGGCGAAGACGGCACGCTGCTGTGGAGCGTCAAATGCTGCAATTCGGGCGGAAATGATTTCGCGCAGGCTCCCGACGGCTCCCTGTGGACGACCTTCGCCGAAGGCAAGGTCTTCCGGATACCATAAACGGGCCTACAAATCTTATTTTTAATAATTTCCGGCAATTTTTCGCGCGTCGGAGAACAACGTACGCTTTTTTTGCATACTTTTGCGGTACAATATACACTTCCGCCCAAAATATACACAAAACAGAGCGAGTGTGATTAACAACGATAATGAAAAGCGTCACTATCCTAACGATTGCGGCCATGGCGATGGCCGCTGCGACGGGTTGCTCCCACGACAACCCCACCCCGTCGCCCGAACCGCCCGTAAAGGGCGGGGAATTCAATGAATTCGGCTTCACGACAACCGCTCCGGTCACGCTCTCCGTCGATTACGGCGACATGGCCGGGATGCCGGCCAACGTCTATTTCGAGGTCTACGACACCTGTCCCGTCGAAGAGACCGAAACGGCCTATGCCAAAATCGCAGGTGTCGAGCCGCTCTATGCCGGCTATACCGACGGGCAGGGACGTTTCGAAGGGACGATCGAACTGCCCGCGTATATCCGGAAGGCTTATGTATTGACCCCCGCCTTCTATGCGCGCACCCTGCTCGAAGCGACCCGCAGCGGCGATATGCTGACCGCATCGGCCGAATCGGGAGCACCTGCCAACGCAGCCCCCGCATCGACGCGCGCCAAGGAGTATCATTCGACGGCTGTCGAGCGGGACGGTTGGAAGACATGGCTGGGCAGCTACGACACGACCTACGGCAGCATCGGCTACGAATACGACGGCGATCTGAAGGTCAAGAATTACGGAGCGCTCCTCAAGGCGCACGCAAGCGTGTTCGACACGACCAAAAAGTGTCCGAAGGAGTACCGCTCCTCGCGCGACCTCTATCTCGAAAAATCGGCCGAAGTAGTCATCACCCTACTGGGCAGCAACACCTGCTGGAACAGCTCGATGGGTTATTATTACTACAAGACCGGCAACAAGCCCAAGTCGCTCGCCGACGCCAATGTGGTGATGATCTTCCCCAACACGCAGGACGGCCGGTGGAGCAACTCGCCGTGGGAATCACGGCTCTATCAGGGCGTGGAGCGCGGCACCGCCGTACAGCTGATCTATTATCCCGAAATCGCCGACGGCAGCAAGGCCGGAGCTACGACCGTATTCCCGGCCGATTACCGCATCGGCTTCGTACTGGCCACCAACGCATGGACCAACCGGCTGAGAGCCGGAGACAAAAAGTACCGCGCCGCGACTTCCGACGGTCTGAGCGTCAATAACAACGGCGTCGCCTATCAGACGCCGCGCACGGCCGTATTCCGCTATACGGACAAGAAAAGCGGCATCAATTCGGTGCTCTTCTCGTTCGAGGACCACACCAACGACGAGAACTTCAGCGACGTGGTATTCACGATGACCTCCAACCCCGTGGACGCCGTGACGGACATTCCGTCGGTCGATGTCAACGACGGCAAGAAGACGGCCAACGTACTGCGCGGCATCTATGCCTTCGAGGACCTCTGGCCCAGCCGCGGCGACTACGACATGAACGACGTGATGGTCCGCAGCGATTACGAGAAGGTATTCAACGAAAAGGGCGTTTTCGAGGAGTCGTTCATGCTGAAGACCTTCGCCAACTTCGCAGGCAACGCCAACGGACTCGCCGTGACCCTTACGGGAGCTGCGGCGGATGCAAAACTCGAATTCAGCGTCCGCAAGCCCGGCGCCGAGACGTTCGAAGCCGCGGATTTCGAGCGCGACGGCAAGGTCGTGCTGCTGACGCCCGACGTTAAGGAGACGATGGGTGCGACCTACCGGATTACGGCGAAATACGACGCGCCGGTCGCCGAGGCGCAGGCCGGAACGATCAAGCCGTTTATCTACCGCACCGACCGCGACGGGCTGACCGCAGGGAAACGCTGGGAGGTGCATATCCCCTACGAAGCGCCGACGGCACGCGCCGAGATGTCGTTCTTCGGCACGAACGACGACAAGTCGATTCCCGAAAAAGGCATCTACTACGTACGCGCCGAGAATTATCCGTTCGCGTTCTTCCTTTCGGGTGCGAACGACGGGGACGTGGCCAAACTGCTCGACCAGACAAATGAAAAGTCCCCGATCGATCAGGTCTACCCCGCTTATGCGGAATGGGCCGCTACGAACGGCGAAAAGAATAAAGACTGGTACAAGAAATAATACTCCGCTCTTCAGACAAATACGACCTGCCGCAGTGACGGCAGGTCGTATTTTTTTTGTGATAGCGAGAACATAAGTGCAAAGCTTATTCTCGACATATGCCCTTACGAAGCCTGCATTCGACATAGTCCATTTGCAGAAGTACCGAGCCGGTTAGAATGATTACTGTATAATCCTGAAGGATGGAGAAAAACCGGAAGATTCGTTTACGGGCCGCTTCCAAAATGAATCCCAATTTCCCAATCATCGTTTTATCTGCATTCCTGCTATCTTTAGTTCTTCTCATACTCTCTTTTTTAAATTATTCTGTTTTAAAATAAAGTACGTGATATCCGCTTTTCATAATTCGTCCATATTTTTTATATATTTGTACATATGTTGACGTTGTATGTTAATAATATAAATACAAATCGGCCTTCCGGTGCCTTAGCGAGATACCATTCGAGGACGTGCGTCGATTGCTGCGGGTGACGGGGGTAATCAAGAGAAATATAATGTAAAATATATTCCAGAGGCTTTTCAATCACTTGAAAACATTAGTTGTATGAAAAAAATCCTATACGCAATTTTATTGGCGCTTACAATTCCTTTTTCTGTATTCGCGCAATTTTCTAAGATGTCGAATGCAGAAAAAATAGGTTCGTATGATCTAGGCAACTATCATTTATACAAAACAACAACACCCCAAGGAACTACATATCATTTTGATATGCGGGACCGAAAATATACCTCCAAACGCTTTTTGCTTGTGAGTCTGGGAAATAAGCAACAGGCTATTTCATTTATACATCAAGCAATCGAGACAATAGAAACAGCAAAAAAAGGAGATTCATTTGATTTGGGTCTGCCGGATGGTAATACAGGGTTTTACAAAAACGATGTGGGCGCCAGATCGCTTGGAATATATGTTGGCAATATAGGCCAATACGGATTAATTCGCAAGGCTATTTTTAGTGGAATGTTACGCGATATTGAGGCTCAATCAGATGATGTAACCACCGCAGATACAAACAATGATAAAGCTAATCTCCAGATACATCAAGAAGTAAATTCCCATCTTAAATTTGCTGGAATCGAAATTGACGGTTCCCTTGCAACTTTCCGGAGTAAATTAATTGAAAAGGGCTATAAACCTACAGATAGTCACGAAAATATTTTGCAGGGCAATTTTGCAGGATATGAGTGTGATATATTCATTTACTGTGTTGAAGGGGCTGATTTAGTGCATATGGTCATTGCATCCACCAAGCCAGAAGAGAGTTGGGATCGCTTATATATAAAATACCTCTCACTCGTAGAATTATACTCAAAAAAATATGGTTCACCCTCAAATTCGGTCAATAAATTTGAATATCCTTTCGACGGCACTACTGATATGCAAATGACAGCTGTCAAAACAGATCATGCACACTTTATGACCATGTGGAATACCCCTAACGGAGATATTATGATTAGCATTTCAAAAGAAGGAACAATAGCGATTTATTATACCGATAAAATAAATAGTGCTCAGCATGAAGTTCTAAAAGAGCAACGAATAATAGACGAAATATAAGGTGAAGAAAATTCTTATTGTTTTACTTGTTCCTCTGCTTTTCGCTTGCAGCAAGGACAGCAGCAACGATCCGGTTCCCTATACGACCAAGTATAAAGTCGGACATGAATATGTACAAACATTCTATCGTCAAGGATCAGGGACGCAAGGTGAAATACGACTGTTAAGTATTGACGACCGGCTTCCATATGAGATTTTCCCCGACGATGAAGTTTTCGCCCAAATTGCGCCGACCGACACATCTCGACCGGACGTCAGCGAATCAAGAGAAATAAAGCTTTACCAAGTAGCCAACCTTCGTTTCAAATTCAAGGCTACAGACTGGAGTAAATGGCAGTCGATCTACGATGCCAAACGAATCACCGACTGGCGCTGGGTTCTCGGCAAGACCGAAGAATATACCTTTGAGGGCAAAATATACGAGCGGATAATTATTGTCAGCGAAGTGCAATAATTTACGCTACCGCTCCATAATGAATCCAGACTATGATAACCTTTACGGTCACCAACAAGCACCGTCCGAAAGCGACTATCGTGATGCTCGTAAGTTTGTATGGCAAACAGTACAAGAAGAGCATCGGAATCGGTGTGCCGGTGAAGTATTGGAACGATTCCAAGAAGCGCGCCCGGACGACGGCCGATTTCAAGGAGGGAAACGAGATAAACGATGAAATCGACCGGTGGGAAGAAATCGGGAAAAGAACGGTGAAATATTTCACAGACTCACGGATTTCCCCTGCTGCGAAAGAATTTGCAGATAAGATTGCCGAATTGACCGCAACCAATGAAGAGGCATCGGATGCCGAGAAGCGATTTTTCACCGATTATTTGGAAAAGATATATATCCCCCGCTATTCCATAGCCAGAGAGAAACTGACAGTCGTGAAATATACGCAGGCGCTTCATAAATTACGAGACTTCGAGAAAGACACACGGCATCACCTGCAAATCAGTGAAATCGACATTGATTTTTACAACCGGTTCCAGCATTGGTTTTACGAGCAGGGGTATTCCCGAAATTATTTTGGCAACATTATAAAAATAGTGAAGCAGGTATATAGGGAATCACGCGTATGCGACCGCCTTCACAATGAACACGGAACCGACCACCGGGATTTTATAGCGCCAAAGGATTCGGTAGATAATGTATATCTCGACCAGAAAGAGCTGGAGAAAATATACACCCTCGATATCCCTTCCACGGTTCAGAAGGATGCCGCTTGCAACAAAGCCCAAGAAGGAGAGAATATTCCCCGCAAAATCGCAGCTTTAAGCCGGGCGCGGGGATTGTTCCTGATCGGCTGCTACACCGGACTACGGGTGTCCGATTTCTCGCGTTTGAGTGCCGCTCATATCGGACGGCATATCACGATCAAGACCCATAAAACCGGCATCCCGGTCGTTATTCCTATTCACCCTGTAGTCCGGGAAATCATTGAAAGCGGATTTGATCTCACAAATACGATCAGCGACCAAAAGTTCAATGAGCAGATCAAAGAATTATGCCGGCTGGCGGGAATTACCGAAGATGTTCTAATCAATAAGAACGAAGGAGGAAAGAACGTCGAAAAAATTATCCCGAAATATAAACTCGTCTCCTCTCACACCGCCCGTCGGTCCTTTGCGACGAACGCCTATAAAGCGGGAGTTCCAACTATTGCCATAATGAAAATTACCGGGCACACGAAAGAGAGTACATTCTTAAAATACATAAAAGTGTCTGCGCAAGAGAATGCCGAAATGTTGAGCCGGCATCCATTTTTCATGCAGGAGACCGAACAATACAACGGATAATACAACAACAAAACGCATCTACTTGTAAATAAAGCAGATGCGTTTAATAATTGTGGAGGTGGCGGGAGTCGAACCCGCGTCCAAACAGGGAACCCGAAAGCTTTCTACACGCTTAGCCGCCACTTGATCCTTCTACCCCGGTCCGGCAGGCGGCCGCCTAACCGAGGTCCCAGTCCCTGAATTTCGCACGCCGGCCGGGACGGTCCGGCGCACTATCTCTAAATCGATGATACCCCGTATGGAAAGCGGTTAAAGAGCGGAACCACTCTCCGGGATACTCGTCGCCAAGCCTCCTTGGACCCGGCGATTAAGCTAACTTTCTCTGAAAATTAGGCAGCGAGTGCATAGCTGTTATTGCCATTTGTAAATCGAGCATCGGGATTAACGAGCCGCCACACAGCGCTCGGCGTGCTTACAATCAAACTCTGCCTGCTGTCAAAACCGGGCACCCCCGTTTTGCGAAACAAAGTCTCATGGAAACATTGCAAAGATAGTACAAATTTTCGGAATAATGCAGCCGCACCGGGAGAAATCGTCTGTTCGGCTCCGCCCAAGGGCGTTGCGCCGGGGAATCCGGCCCCGGTTCACGCACTTGTCCGGCCCGGCAGGAAAAACTGCGCGCAACTGCATGAGCGTCTCCTTGCACCGCGACAAGTCGCCGCCGGGAAGGGTGGCTGAACCGGGCGCAGACAGGTCTCTGTTTGCGGAAAACTCCGCGATGCGCTTATGAGCCGGTCGGGCAACGGCCCGTTTTCCGTTTCGGGCCGGGCGCACCTGCATGAGCAGAGTATGAGAGCCGCAACGACACCCATGACAGCCCGAATCCCGCCGGACGGCATACCGCAGGGCCACTGTTTCCGGAGTTGTCCTATTCTTCCGAAAGCAGCTCGCGGAGCGTCTGCCGCAGCCGTTCGCCGTTAAGGGGTTTAGACAGGTATTCGCTGGCCCCGGCGTCGAGCGCCTTCTGCCGGTCGCGGTCGTAGGCGAACGCCGTGACGGCGACGATCGGCACCGACGGATCGAAGGCGCGGATACGCCGCGTGGCTTCGAGACCGTCCATGCCGGGCATTTTGACGTCCATGAGAATTGCGGCGGGTTTGAGTTCGCGGCATATCTTCACGGCCTCTTCGCCGTCGGAAGCGCGCACGATGTCGAACTCCCTGCGCAGCATCAGCGACACCAGCAGGTAATTGCTGTCGGTATCCTCGGCCACGAGCAGCCGCGGCAGCCGTCCGTCGCCATGCACCGCCGCCGGACGCGGTGCGGGAGCGGCGCCCTTTTTTTCGGGCGCGTCGCACGTCACGGCCGGAATCGTGAACCAGAACCGGGAGCCGCGCCCCACCTCCGATTCGACGCCGATACGGCCGCCCATCTGCTCGACGATGCTCTTCGAGATCGAAAGCCCCAGTCCGGTGCCCTGCGCGAAGCTGTTGAGTTTGACGAAGCGGTCGAAGATGCTCTGCCTATGCTCTTCGGAGATGCCCGATCCGGTGTCTTCGACATGGAAAAGCAACTCGCCGCCCTCCGTACGGTACCCCAGCGTAATGGAGCCTTCGTCAGTGAACTTCACCGCATTGTTGATGAAGTTGGTGATGACCTGAATCAGCCGGTTCTTGTCGCCGACCACGCAGCACTGCGCGTCGTGCTCCCCGAAGATCAGCTCGACGGGTTTGTCCTTGACCTTGAGACTGAGCGAGCACACCGTCTCCTCGCACATGCGGTTGACGTCCACCCGGCCGTAATTGAATTCGAAGGTGCCTGCTTCGATCTTCGAAAGGTCCAGAATGTCGGATATGAGTTTGAGCAGCAGCTCGTTGTTCTCCTCGACGACACGCATGTACTCACGCCGCTCCCCGATGTCGTCCGTCTCGGCCAGCAGGTTCGAAAATCCCACGATGGCGTTCAGGGGCGTGCGGATTTCGTGGCTCATGTTGGCCAGAAAAGCCGATTTGAGCCTGTCGCTGACCTCGGCTTTGTTCTTGGCCTCGATCAGGTTCTTCTCGGTCTGCTTCAGCTCCGTGACGTCGAAATTGACGCATACCATTTCGATCTTCGACGGGTCGGTGTTCAGCGGATTGCGCACCACGTTAACACGTGTCCATCCCGTCGGTTCGCCTTTGGGCGTAACCCGCAGGTCGAGCGTGAATCCGTTGGATTCGCCCGCCTTGACGCGCCTGATTTCCCGGAATATGGCGTCGCGGTCTTCGGGATCCACATGGTCGTAAACCCCGATCACCTGCGGCATCGGCGTATCGCTCCGCTCCCCGATATTGTGGAACCACTGCGGCACGGCATAGCCGTCGCGCGTCATCAGGTCGAATCGCGCATAGCCCACCTTGCCGAAGCGGCTCACCAGCGAAAACGAACTTTCGAACTCGGCAAGACGGCTGTAAGCTTCGTTGATCTCGGTGTTGTCGATATTGATGACCACGAAATTGATCAGCTCGCCGTACATGTCGTAGAGCATGGTGACCGTCGTATATATCTGCACGTTTCCGTTCTTGCCCGACGAATAGTAGCCGTCCAGCCTGTTGAAATGGTAATCGAGTTTGAACGCCTGCTCCTGCCCGTTGCGCACGTTCTCGCGGATCTCGCCGGGGACAAGCGGGTTGCGGAAGAAATTGACGCCCAGCACCTCCTCCTTCTTCTTGAGTCCGAAGATTTCGAGGTCCTTGTTATTGAGGTCCACCAGATACCCCTCCCGGTCGTACAGCTCGACGCCGACCTGCACGTTGTCGAAGATGTTGCGCAGCAGCTTTTCGCTGTTGAAAAGCGCTTCGTGGGCGTTGTGCACGTCCGTCGTGTCGGAAAAGAGACAGATCACCTCGTTCTCGTGGGTCGTATAGAGAATCGAATGTATCCAGTGTTTCGATTTCTCGTCGAAACTGTCATGTTCGATGTAGTCGCCGCTGTCGAACACCTGCAGGAAAATCGGCATGTAGAAGCGCGTGTCGAGTCCCAGCTCGGAGGCGCGTTTGCCTATATACTGCTCCCGGAACACGCCCGAAATCTTGTCGGCGGCATAATTCGCATCCAGAATCCTGAAATCGACCGGCTCGCCGGCGTCGTCGCGCAGCATCTGCAGCCGGGCGTAACCCAGCGGCATGTGGCGGTAAAGGCCTTCGAGATAGGTCCGCTCGGACTGCGCCTCGCGTTCGGAGCGCTGGAGTTCGATACAAAGGCTGATAATGTTCATCAGCGACGCGAACCACTGGTAATCCTCCCCGCTCCACGTCCGGGGTTCGTTCACGATGTCGATGCCGGCGTATCCCCACACCTTGTCGCGCGAGGCCAACGGCACGGCGATCAGCGATTTGATGTCCTGCACGGCGAGCACCTCCTTTTCGCGGAACGCTTCGTCGGGCAGTTCGTCGAGCGAGGAGATGATGATGGGATTGCCGTTCTCGATACGCCGGGTCCACCACGGCACCTCGTCCATCGACAGGCTGTTTACCAAATCCTGCTCGGCCGTGACGTTCTCGGCCGTAACCTCGTATGTGCAGTCGTGCGTCCTGCGCTCGCGGTCGAACTCGATGATATAGGCCCGGCCGCCGTGGAACATGGTCTGCACGTCGGTGAGTATCTTGTCGATGACGACATCCAGATCGTTGGTTTTCAGCAGCGAGAGCAGCGTATGCGAAATGCTGTTGAGCCGGTACAGCAGGTCGTTGATCTGCTGCCGTTCGGGCGAGTTGACCTTTTCGAGCGGCGGATCGCCCACGCGGAAATAACCCGTCAGCAGCATCCCTCCGTCCTCGGTGGTCTCCTCGCGCAGCAGTTTCCAGTAGCACCAGATCTCGCCGTTCCGTCCCCGAAGCGGGTAAAGGCGCTCCTCGTTGAAATCGCCCCCGCGCACCCCCACCGAAGCGAAGGCGTAGTCCCTGTAGGCGGGGCTTATCATATCCCGGAACTCCTCGTAGCTCACTTGGCACGTGGCAAGGCCCAGCAGATCGCGAAGCCCTTCCGATATGTGGAACATACGACGTTTGCGGTCGGCCTGCCACCAACCTATCTTGGCATCCCGCATGATCTCCTGCAGGATTTCGTATTCTTTCATTCGATAAATTTTAGCGTCACTGTCAGGCCGGAATCTCCCGGCACGTCTATACAAAAGTAGGCATGCCGGGGCGGATATGCAAATTATTGCGGTTATTTTATGAAAACAAACGGCTGATTCATTAAACAAAAACATCCGCAAACGCCTCTCCGAAACCGGACCGAGGCCCAGCGGAGGTATTTTTTTTCGCTTCGGGAACTTTCCGGAACGAATATTTTGACTATCTTTGGAAAATAATTCCAGAGAGCGGCTCTATGAGTGAAAAATACGTTGTAAGACTGAAAAACGCGGCTATTTATCATGCGGACAACCCGTTCGGCAGCACGTCCGAATCCAAATTGCTCCAGCGGGGCGAGATGGTACTCTCCGATGTGAATTTGTGCGTCGCGCCGGGCGAATTCGTTTATCTGCTCGGCCGCGTCGGGAGCGGGAAAAGCACCCTGCTCAAAACGCTGTACGCCGAAGTGCAGCTGCTCACGGGCGAAGGCCGCGTGGCCGGCTTCGACCTGCGAAGGCTCAAACGGCGCGACATCCCCTACCTGCGCCGCAGAATCGGCATCGTGTTTCAGGATTACCAGCTGCTGACCGACCGCAACGTCTTCATGAACCTCTATTACGTGATGAAGGCCACGGGCTGGAAACACGAGAGCGAAATCCGCGAGCGGATCGATCAGGTGCTGAATCTGGTCGATCTGGGGGCCAAAAGCTATAAAATGCCCTTCGAGCTTTCGGGCGGCGAGCAGCAGCGTCTGGTGATCGCCCGCGCCCTGCTCAACGACCCGCAGGTGCTGCTGGCCGACGAGCCTACCGGCAACCTCGACCCCGTGACGGCCGAGGGCATCATGCAGCTTTTCGAGGAGATCGCCTGCCGCGGCTGCGCCGTGGTGATGTCCACGCACAACACCGCCCTCATAGAGAACCATCCGGCCCGCGCCATCCTCTTCTCGCAGGGCAAAATCCGCGAAGTGGACCTCAAGGCGGAATTGGGCTGATCTTGGGAATTTGGGCTATTGGATTATCCGGAAATATTTCGTATATTTGTACGATATTTTAAAGACAACAGATGAGTACCGAATTAGAAAACGTAAAAAAGCAAGAAGAAGAATATTCCGCGTCGAATATTCAGGTCCTTGAGGGCCTCGAAGCGGTGCGCAAGCGCCCCGCCATGTATATCGGCGACATTGGTGAGAAGGGTCTGCACCATCTGGTCTATGAGGTAGTCGACAACTCGATCGACGAGGCGCTGGCCGGCTACTGTACCGACATCGACGTGACGATCAACGAAGATAATTCCATCACCGTACGCGACAACGGCCGCGGCATCCCGACCGACTACCACGAAAAGGAGGGCAAATCGGCGCTCGAAGTGGTGCTGACCGTGCTCCATGCCGGCGGCAAGTTCGACAAGGGCAGCTACAAGGTTTCGGGCGGTCTGCACGGCGTGGGCGTATCGTGCGTGAACGCGCTTTCGACCCTGCTCATCGCGGAGATTCACAGCCGCGACGGCAAGATTTACCGCCAGAGCTACAGCAAGGGCGCGCCCACCTCGCAGGTCGAGGTGGTCGGCGAGTGCACCGACCGGGGCACCACCATCACCTTCAAGCCCGACGGCAGCATCTTCACGCTCACGACCGAATACAAATACGAAATTCTGGCCAACCGTCTGCGCGAGCTGGCGTTCCTGAACAAGGGAATCCACCTGAACCTGACGGACAAGCGCAGCAAGGACGAGAACGGCGAATACGTCCACGACAACTTCTACTCGGAAGAGGGTCTCAAGGAGTTCGTGCAGTATCTCGACGCCACGCGCGGCACGCCGATCATCGACCAGATCATCTACCTCGACACCGAGAAGAACGGCGTCCCGGTGGAGGTGGCCATGCAGTACAACGATTCCTTCTCGGAGAACGTACACTCCTATGTAAATAACATCAACACCATCGAAGGCGGTACGCACCTGACGGGCTTCCGCCGTGCGCTGACCCGTACGCTCAAGAAGTACGCCGAGGATTCGGGCATGCTCTCGAAGCTGAAGTTCGACATCAACGGCGACGACTTCCGCGAGGGTCTCACGGCCGTGGTTTCGGTGAAGGTGCAGGAGCCGCAGTTCGAGGGCCAGACCAAGACCAAGCTGGGCAACGACGAGGTTTCGGCCGCCGTCGATCAGGCGATGTCCTCGGCGCTGGGCCACTATCTGGAGGAGAATCCCAAGGATGCCAAGGCCATCGTGCAGAAGGTCATTCTGGCCGCCACGGCGCGCCATGCGGCACGCCACGCCCGCGAAATGGTACAGCGCAAGACCGTGCTTTCGGGCGCGGGACTTCCCGGCAAACTGGCCGACTGTACGAGCCGCGACCGTTCGATCGCCGAAATCTTCTTCGTCGAGGGTGACTCGGCAGGCGGCACGGCCAAATCGGGCCGCGACCGCAACTTCCAAGCCATCATGCCGCTGCGCGGTAAGATCCTGAACATCGAGAAGGCGCAGGAGCATCGCATGTGGGAGAACGAGGAGATCAAGAACATGTTCACGGCGCTGGGCGTGACGATCGGCACCGAAGAGGACAGCAAGGCGCTCAATCTGGAGAAACTCCGCTATGACAAGATCATCATCATGACCGATGCCGACGTCGACGGAAGCCACATCGCAACGCTGATGCTGACGTTCTTCTTCCGCAAGATGAAGGAGCTGATCGAGAACGGCCACGTCTATATCGCCACCCCGCCCCTCTATCTGGTGAAAAAGGGCAAGCAGGAGCGCTACTGCTGGACCGAGAAGGAGCGCGATACCATCTCGGCCGAATTCGGCAAGGGCGTGCACATCCAGCGTTACAAAGGTCTCGGCGAGATGAACGCCCATCAGCTGTGGGACACGACGATGAACCCCGACACGCGCATTCTGCGTCAGGTCAATATCGAGAACGCCGCCGAAGCGGACCGTATCTTCTCGATGCTGATGGGCGACGAAGTGCCGCCCCGCCGCGAGTTCATCGAGAAGAACGCACATTACGCGAACATCGACGCATAATCGAAATCAGGAAGAGGATTGCCCTTGCGAAAGGTGCGATCCTTTTCTTTATATAACCGCACTAATTGGCCGACACTATGAAAGTTACCGTTATCGGAGTCGCCGGAGGAACCGGCTCAGGAAAATCGACCCTCGTCAAGCGTCTGCAGGAGGCTTTCGAGGGCGACGACGTCGTAACGCTCTGCCACGATTACTACTACAAGGCGCATCCGGAACTGACTTACGAGGAGCGCACGAAGCTCAACTACGACCACCCGCAGGCATTCGACACCCAGATGCTGGTGGACCACATCAAGGCGCTCAAGGAGAACGTTCCGATCGAACATCCGGTCTATTCGTTCGTCGAGCACAACCGCATGACGGAGACCGTGAGCGTAAAGCCTTCGAAGGTAATCATCGTGGACGGCATCCTGATCTTCGAGAACAAGGAGCTGCGCGATCTGATGGACATCAAGGTATACGTCGATACGGATGCCGATATCCGCCTTGCGCGGCGCATCCTGCGCGACGTCTGCGAGCGCGGACGTACGATGCAGTCGGTCATCACGCAGTACACCTCGACCGTGAAGCCGATGCACGAGGAGTTCGTCGAACCTTCGAAGAAATACGCCGACGTCATCATTCCCGAAGGCGGCTTCAACTCGGTGGCCGTAGCGATGCTGATTCAGAACATCAGTTCGCTGATCGCACGCAACGAATAGCACGGAGTACCCCTCCCCTGTTTCATTACAAATCCCGAATCTCCGGCGAGTTTCCGAGGATTTACAAAACAATGCTGTAACTGAATGAGTTACGGCATTGCTTTTTTATGAGGTAATGATTTAGAAACGCAAGTCTCGAATAAACTTACATCGAGGTTCATCCTGTCAAACAACTCTATACAAATATACGAAATATCTGATAAAAAAAGCAAATATGATTTTTATTACTCCATTTTCCGATTTATGGCGTACATCAGCGTCACCGCCGATCATTTTTTCCTTTGAGCGGACTGGATCGGTCTGGAGCGGACATGGGGATCGTTTTCTGAAGGCTTGGATTATCTTGCACATCCTTAACGCAGAAATCACCTAAACCCTCAGCATTATGGATTGCGTCCTTATGGAAACGAGCGCCTATAAAGAGATGCAGGCGCACCTTCAACGTCTTCTGGAGCGAGTGTCTGCGCTCCATTCCCTCTCCGCCCAACCGACAACTGTCCGGTGGCTTACGGCCGAGGAGGTCTGCAAGGCCTTGAGCATCACCAAGCGGGCCTTGCAATACTACCGCTCCGCCGGCATTATCCCTTATACAGCATTAGGGAATAAAGTACTGTTCCGGGACGACGACATCCGGCATCTCCTGGAAAAGAATCTGATAAAAAGCCTGTAGCATGCCCGAAGAGATCATCACCCGCGACAGCGCCGCGTTCAAGGAACTGTACCGCGACATCGTCAAAGCCATCCGGGCTGTCGATATTCTGATCGACACGCACCGCCCGACCATCGGAAATGAACTGTACCTGACCAGTGAGGAGATTTGCAGCATCTTCAGCATTTCGAAACGCTCCTTGCAGAATTACCGGGACAACCGCCAAATCCCTTATACTACTCTTGGTGGAAAGATTCTTTATCCACAGTCCTCGCTTTATAAACTGCTGGAACAGCATTATATGAAAGCGCAGCGCTGATGTAGCCTGTATAAGGGGAAGATCAAATCACTCTTCCCCTCCTTTTTTGGACGTATAACTGATATAGTTGCTCGGATGGATCACGCATATCTGCCCATCCGGTGTCCCGAAATCAATGAGGATCGGATATTTGTAAAGCGGAAGATAGTATTTCTTTCCGAAGGACTTGCGGATTGCCTCCGCAGCCAGCAGGATTCCCGATTCGGCCGTTATGGGACGATCGTATCCGGGATATAGTCGCATGATCTCCATGCGGCATTTATTGATGTCGTCGAGCGTAAAGACCTCTCCGCGGATGATGCGCAGCAGACGCAAGGTAAGTTCGTATTCGCGGGACAGATTTCGACGTTGGTCGTCGTTTGTAGCTTCCTCCAACTCTTTCTTCAACCGTTCGGCTTTTTCTTCGAATGTGGCCATATTTATAGTTCTTTTTGTGTAATGATTCTGTTGTCGGCAAGGGGCAGTAAAATTCCGAGGCCTTTGCCGTCATTCATCCTGCGGCAGAAAATCCCGGACGTATTTCCTGGCCGTGTAAATGTCGCGTTCGATGGTAAGTCCGAACGGCAGACGAAGAGATGCCAGCTCGGAGAGCATTAGGTAGCCCCACTCCCATTCGTAGATATGGCAATAACCGAACAGGCGCCAGTCGTCGCCTTCACGTTCGGCTTCGGTAATGAGCCATGTCCCCGTACCGCAGGGGTTGAAATATTTGACGAGGACTTCGGCATCCATTCCTTTTCCATCCTGTGAGTGGAAAGGGTGTTTCTCGAATTTCGAGATAATTTCTTTCGTGAGCAGTTTCATAAGAAATAATATTTTGACTGTCCGGAACGCCCGGACAGCAAGAGCCGAATAGCCGCCGTAAGCGACAAAGACAAGGCATTGCCTTGACGTGTCGCTTACGGCGGCTATTTTGCTGGACGGGTCGGCGTAAGATATATGGTGATTCAATATTAAGACGACGATGATTCACTCCGCAAAACTTGCTCGTTTCGTTCGGATTCGCTATATTTGGATTGATGTAATATATCCGAGATCATTAACAATCTTTATACATTTCTACAATGCCTTTACGTGCTTATATAGAAGACAAAGAAATTGTTTCCATCGATCTTAATGACGAAGAATGGAGTGCTTTGAAAGCCCGTCTTAAGGCCAAAAAAACCGTCTTGATACTGCCGTGTTGCGGACAAGAGGGCTTTTTGAGAATGAGCAGCAAAGGCCTGAAGCATTTCGTTCATCTGAAATCTGCAAATCCATGTGATTGGAAACCCGAGTCTGCAGAGCATCTCAAAGCGAAAGTCGCTATCATGGAGGCATGTCGGGAGCAAGGATGGGATGCCATCCCCGAATTTTCCGAAGCGGATTGGAGGGCGGATGTTTTGGCTGTACAGGGAGGTAAAAGGATTGCTTTCGAGGTTCAATGGAGCCGGCAGACTTATGAAGCAACCCGCCTCCGGCAGGAACGGTATAAGGCATCGAACGTAAGAGGTTGCTGGTTTTTCCGCATAGCCCCCAAAGAAATGTCGGATTATGACAAAACTTTAGTTGCAGACAAAGAGACTCCTGCGTTCAAAATATTCAAGGACGAAAATTCAAACATACTTGCCCAAGTAGGGAAAGTTCAAATGCCGTTAAAAGCATTGATAAGTAATTTACTGGCGCGTAAGTTGAAATTTTGCGAGCATATCAGAATGGCTCCTAAGCAAAAGATTACCATCATCTTCTTTGAAATGAAATGCTGGAAGTGCGGGACGCTGCAATACTGCTATACGGTAGAGCCAAGTCTGAAGAGCGTCTGCAACTGCGATTTCGATGTGGAGCGGTCTTCGTGGGACGATCATGATATAGACAAGCATCCTGGGGTCTATGCCGCGGTACAAGATTTCTTACAGACGGAAGAGGGGCGACAACTCAAGGTCGGCCCGGTAAAAAAACGGTATAGCCGGACGGTTGCCGATAGCTACCTATCGCACGGCTGTTATTATTGCGACGCTATTTTCGGCGATTTCCATCTCATAGAAGAAAAGTTGTATGCTTTCACTGGAGTCTATACTATTATTGACAATGCCTTGATGCCAAAACCTATATGGTGGATTCTCCGTGTGTTCCATCACGTCCTCCTTTCTTTATTGGGGTTATACTTCGGTTCTTTCCGTTGCGAGCAGAACTTTTTCCGCCCGACGGTTTACTGCTTCCTCAAGGTAGGCAATGCTCCATTAAGTTCGTAACGCCACTCTGAGCCTGCGTTCTGCAAGGCGGTGTTCATGGCATCGACGGCTTTCTGCCAGGTAACGTAAGTGCCGTCCACCTTCGTGGATTCGGGGGCGGTCTTATAGCCTCGTTCCTGATTGTTCTTCCAATAGCAGGCGGTCACGGTGGTGTAGCTATCTCCAAACAAGCCGCCGATATGCACATTGCCGGTGCTGCTACCTGTACTTGTTACGTTGCCCGTGGCATAGCAGGCAAGGACGCGGCTTCCTCCGTTTAATCCCACTACACCGCCGCCATAGAGATTCTTTTGGGAGGCTATTTCTAAGGTCACGTTGCCTGTGGCATAGCAAGCTGTCATGGTGCCCCATTTTTCTCCTGCCACACCGCCGACATAGTGCGTTCCCTTTACTGTGGCAGAGGTGCAGCATCCGATGATGGAACCAGCCTTTTGTGAACCCACCACACCGCCGACACAATCCGTGCCGCTGACGCTGCCCGACACCGAGCAGTTTTCAATGGTGCCCCAGCTATATCCTACCACGCCACCAGTACAGCCAAACATGTGATTGCTTGTTATCTGTATGCCTTCCATCACCACATTCTTCACCGTACCAGCTCTATTGAGATAGCCGAACAGACCCACAAATTGGTCATTTGTCGTAACGGTCAACCCCGTGATGGTATGGCCGCCGCCGTCGAAAGTGCCTTTGTATGAGTTATCGAAGCTTGTGCCTATCGGTGTCCAGCCTTTGCCTGTGAGGTCAATGTTTTTGTCGAGGGTAATGTTAATGTCGGTCTTACCTCCGTTCACTAATTTGGCTACATTCAGCAGGCCGTCGGCGTTATAGACCGTGTAGCTGCCGTTGCTCTCTATGGTATAGCCCAGGTCTTTTGCCGCAGCGAGGGAGACGGTGTAGGTATATTCACCGCCCGCCTGCCAGTCGGTAGCATTCTTCATCTTATAAACGAAGGTCTTGCCGTTAGTGAAGGTGCAGGTGATAAAGGTCGTGCCAGCTGCCACACTTTGCGGGGCGACGATGGCGGTGTAGGTGTTGCTACCCTTGTCATACGGGACGATTATATCCGGGTTGTCGCCTTCGGTGGAGAGTCCCGTCATCTGCACGGATGCCAGCCCCTCGGTGTAGTCCGTCAGAACGATGGTCACTCGCGCCGTGCGGTGGGTGAAGCGAAGCGTGGGGCTACCGTAAGTCACCGTCTGTCCGTCGGCTACGATGAGGTCGCTGCCCTCAAAGTCTTTCTGGGCACTTTGGTTGGCTTTTACCTTTACCGCAGGTGGGGTTGTCTCGCCAGCGGTGTAGGGCCACCACGCTGTGACGGTGATGTTGTTGTGGTTGGTCCAGTAGTACGGGTCGGTGGAGGTCAGCGTGGCGCTGGTGGGGTCGGCGGTGGAGGGCGCCACGTTGTACGTCTTCACCGTGCCGTCCATCATGACTGCCACGTTCTGCACACCCGTCCAATTGCCATCCGCGGGGGCACGGGTGCCGGCGATGGCTGTCGCGGCGGGATTCAGCCCCGTGGCGGTGAAGACGATGGGGGTGCCTTCCGCCCCTTCCGGTAGGAAGCCCGCTTCGTCCTGCGTGCAGGCGGCGAGTGAGAGGGCGAGCGCTGCAAGTGCAAAAAATCTTATCCTCATAATATCTGTTATTTTATTACTCTGGTTGTTTCCGTTGCGGGCAGAACTTTTCCGCCCGACGGTTTACTGCTTCATCAAGGTAGGCAATGCTCCTTTAAGTTCGTAACGCCACCTTGAGCCTGCGTTCTGCAAGGCGGTGTTCATGGCATCGACGGCTTTCTGCCAGGTAACGTAAGTGCCGTCCACCTTCGTGGATTCGGGGGCGGTCTTATAGCCTCGTTCCTGATTGTTCTTCCAATAGCAGGCGGTCACGGTGGTGTAGCTATCTCCAAACAAGCCGCCGATATGCACATTGCCGGTGCTGCTACCTGTACTTGTTACGTTGCCCGTGGCATAGCAGGCAAGGACGCGGCTTCCTCCGTTTAATCCCACTACACCGCCGCCATAGAGATTCTTTTGGGAGGCTATTTCTAAGGTCACGTTGCCTGTGGCATAGCAAGCTGTCATGGTGCCCCATTTTTCTCCTGCCACACCGCCGACATAGTGCGTTCCCTTTACTGTGGCAGAGGTGCAGCATCCGATGATGGAACCAGCCTTTTGTGAACCCACCACACCGCCGACACAATCCGTGCCGCTGACGCTGCCCGACACCGAGCAGTTTTCAATGGTGCCCCAGCTATATCCTACCACGCCGCCAATACTGCCGCCATATATTTGATTGCTTGTTATCTGTACGCCCTCCATCACCACGTTCTTCACCGTACCAGCTCTATTGAGCCAGCCGAACAGACCCGCATATTCGTCATTTGTCGTAAAGGTCAGCCCCGTAATGGTATGGCCGCCACCGTCGAAGGTGCCTTTGTATGAGTTGTCGTAGTCTGTGCCTATCGGTGTCCAGTCTTTGCCTGTGAGGTCAATGTCAGTGTCGAGGGTAATGTTAATGTCGCTCTTACCTCCGTTCACTAATTCGGCTATATTCATCAGGCCGTTGGCGTTATAGACCGTGTAGGTCTTGGTGTTGCTGTCGTAGATGTAGCCCAAATCCTCGGCTGCGCCGCTCTCGCCGCCGCCGTCAGCCCAGCTGCCGATGGTGCAACCCTCTAACGTCAGGCCGGTGGCGTTCACCTTAACGGTATATTTATAGCGGCTGCCCGCTTCTAATACGACGTTGTTCTGCGGACGGAAGTAGAAGGTGCCGCCGCCGAGTTCCACCTTGACGAACGGCTTGCCTGCCGCAACGGTCTGCGGGGCGGTCAGTGCCTCGTAGGTGTTGCCGCTTGCATTGTAAGTCTTGATGGCGGTCGGGTTGCCGTTATCAGCGGACAGGCTCACGAGGCTCACCGTGGCACCAGCGACGCTCGTGAATCCCGTGCCGGGCTTCAGTTCGATAGTCACGCGTGCCGTGCGGTGGGTAAATTCAAGAGTCGGGTTGTTAAATTCCACCTTCCGGTTCTCAGCAGAGATGAAGTCGCTGTTCTGGAAGTCAGCCAATTTACTCTGGTCTTCGGCCACCTTCACGGCAGGCATCTGTGTGATGTTGGTATTGTTGAAGGGCCACCATGCCGATACGGTAATCGGGTCGCGGCTGGTCCAGTAGTGCGGGTCGTTCTCGCGTGAAAGCGTGGCACTCTTGAAATCGGTAGAAGCCGTTACGGTGTATTCCTTTACCGCATCGCCCATCTTGAGTGCCACGGAAGTGACACCCAGCCAGTCGCCGTCCACAGCGGCACGGGTGGAAGGGGCTGCCAGCGGCGTTGCTTCTACGGACAATCCGGTGGCACGGATGACGACGGGGTGTTCACCTTCGGGCAGACGGTTATCGCCAGCAAGTTCGTCCTGCGTGCAGGCGGCGAGGGCGAACAGCAGTGCGGTGGCTGCGGGGATAAATAATCTATGTCTCATAATTCTTCATTCTAATCGATTAATTATTAAAATCCTACAGGTCAGCACCCACATCTCCACCGTCTATATCGTTCCACTTTGCAATGGTGGCTTCGCTGACTTCAAGGACTTTGTTGCGTACCTTGACGGTATAGGTATAGTTGTTGCCCGCCTGCAGTGCGCCGTCGGGCACGGTGAGTGTGGCATGATATTCCTGACCTTTGTAATTCACAACCAACGGCAGGGATGCAACTGTCTGCGGGAAGAGGATGATCGATGACGTGAGATTGCCGTCTGCCAGATTCATGGTCAGTTCTCCGGTCTGTGCCCCGTTGTCTGCGGTGGCAATACCGTCGGCCGTGTTGAACGTACCGGTGAGTAACAATCCGTCCAGCGTGTAACGTTCAGGCTTGACCACGCTGAAATTCACGCCGTCGCCCGCCTCGAAGGTAAGGGTTATCTGGCTCATGCGGTGGTGGAAGGAGTTGTCTTCACCGCCTTTGGCGGTTTTGTCGGTGAAGCTTACTACCGGGTTGTTTTTGTCTCCCGTGGCTCCTGAAGCAAAGAGGAAGTCGATGGCAGGCTGGTTCTGCTGCGCCGTGGCATCGGTCGTGGCTGTGAGGATGCCTCCCGCCGCATTGTACGGATAGTAGGCGCGGAAAGTATGGGTCTTTGTATCTTCGATATAGATAACCTTTCCTTCTGCCTCAAATTTCCCGTTTTTCAGGATGAAAGGCACGTTGCCGTACTGGGAATCGTTGCCGATGTCGGTGATGCCGATACGGTCGCCGGCAGTCCAGGTGGTTCCGCTGGCGCGGGTGGCGGGGGCGATGTTGGCGGTAAACTGGGCGGCCACGGGGTCACCGTTCAGGTTCTCGTTGTCGTTGTTGCAGGCTACAAGTGCGAGGGCGAGCGCTGCAAGTGTAAAAAATCTTGTCTTCATTATATCTATAATTTTATTATTTACAAATCAGCATTTACATCATCACCTTTCACTTCTTCCCAGCCGTTGATTTTGGCTCCGTCCACTTCCATGCCTTCGGGAGTCTCAACCAGCGTTCCGCCGAGGGTCAGCGATTTGCCCTTTCTGGTGTTGAACTCCTTGAGAGCTTCTGTGAGGTCGCTTTTCAGCGTGGTGGGGCTCGGGTTGCCGTCCGCATAGCGGATTTCAGCCGTCAGCAGTTGTTCCGTGCCGGTCACACCCAGCAACCGCACCGTGGCTTTCCACTTGCCGGCATCGTCACCTTCGGTTATCTTGGTGAAGGGCAGCACGACGTTTGAAGCGGCTCCGTAGGTATCGGTAGCGAAATCGAGTGTTCTGGCTGCACCCGTCAGATGGGCAACAATCTCCGTGATGCGTCCGGCGGCATCACCCGTAGGTTTGACGACAAGCGTCAGTTCGCGTACTTGCTGCTTCATTGCAGCGGTCAGCGGATAGTCCTTGTCTTTCTCGATGCTCACCTGTTTCGTATAGGTGAAGAACCATCCCGGGGCATTGTTCACAAAGGCATCCGTTCCTGCCCGGTTTCCCGTGGCTGCGGCAATGGTGGCGGTGGTACCGTTCACCGTGATTCCTTCAGCCGGGTTCCACACCGCAAGGGTGTAGCTGCCCGGAGCAAACAGATGGTCGGGGGCATGGGTGACGGAAGTCTCCGTACCCGTATAGTCACCCATGGTGACCGTCCATGTGGCAGGTATGTCGATACCCTCACCGCAGGCCGACCAGTCGGCTGTCACCGCAATTTTCCCGTAGTCGGGATGCGGCGTGTCATAAAGCGTGTCCTTTACGCAGGAAGAGAGCAGCACGGCGGCTGTCATTCCCATCATATATATATATTGTCTTGCTTTCATACTCTATTCCTCCGTATTAGAATAACTTCCATACCAATGTCACACCGGCGTTGATGGGACCACACCAATTTTTTGTCTCGTTGCCACAGCGCACGCGCACACCATCGATGACTTCATATTTTTCGAAATCGGCATTCAGGTAGCCCAAGCCGAGGTTGAAATCAAGAGTCAGTGCCTTGTTCAGCCGTATCTGATAGCCTGTGGTGATGCCGCCACCCATCAGGTCGCCTTGCTTGCCTGTTTCGGAGATCTTGTAGTTGAACTGTCCGGCCTTGAACATCGCCCCCAGATACCAGGCTTTCTTCTCACCCATGTAATAACGTATTTCCGGAGCCACTTCCCAAAGTGCATAGCGGCGGTCCTTGTCGCTCCACGTCCAAGAAGTCCATGAGCCGTTTACGGCAATGCCACACGAAGGACAGATGCGCCATTCAAGTCCTAAATCGGGTGTCAGGGTAGCCCAGCGCAATAGGTTGGCACGCAGGGAGAGATGATAATCATTTGTGATTTTAGTTTCCGACGGCGTGTCGGCAAGTGTATTTTGTTGAGCGGCTTTCTCAGCTTCTGCCTTTTCAGCGGCAAGTCGGGCTTCTTCCGCCTTGCGCTGCTCTTCGGCACGCCGTTCCTGTTCGGCACGCGTCTCGGTTTCTAAGCGTTCGGCTTCTGCCCTGCGTCGCGCTTCCGCTTCCGCATCCATCGCGGCTGTTTCCTTTGCGGGTACCGTTAGGCGCACGATTACAAAATCACCCCCTGCCGCATGATTGTGGGTAATGAAGTTTTCTTCCTTGATTTTCGCGCGTGTAATCAGTTCTGATTTTACTCGATTGGCACGGATCTTCGCCGTTGCAAGGTTCTCGGCTTCACCGCCCAGCGAATTGCAGTAGCCGTCAACCAGTAGCGGCAACTTGCCGTCAAAAATTGTTGCTTTACTGTTTTCGATACATTCCAACAGGCGGGCAAGTTCCGTGTCATTGCCATTCCAAGGAACGTAGAACATGTCCTTCTGCGGAACGAACCGGAAGGTGTAGGTCGTGTCTGCTTTCTGCTGCGCAATGACAGGAAAAGTTACCGTCATCAGCCACAGAAACAGGGTAAGAAAAGTGATTTTTCTGCTCATATAAACTTGAATTTATTATCTTTGTCTTCTCCAAAGGTAATAAATGCCATTCAGCGCCCAAAATATTACAAAAACTTTTTCTGTTAAAATACAGCGTTTTATAAAAATTGTCGTTTGAGCACTTTTCAAATTGTCGTTTGAGCACTTTTTTGTCGAATTAGCACTTTTTGATTGTTTGAGCACTTTTTGAAAATGGGTTTCTGTGACCTTTTTCAATGGCTTTTTACTACACAAATTAGTCCTGATTCCTGATTTGCTTTTTTCCATTTGGCAGGCGTACATCCTTCCTTCTCGGTAAATGATTTGATGAAGTTACTGCGGGAAAGAAAACCGGAAGACTCAGCCAGCTTCTGTATATTGATTTCCGGATGCTCCTTCAGTATGTTTTTCGCATACTCCAACCGGAGACCGGTTATCCATTCGCGGAATGTCATTTTATACGTAGTCTTGATATAAGCGGAAAGATAGGTACGGTTCGTATGAAGTATTTCGGACAGTTCTTTTATGGTAAGTCCCTGCTGGACATAGCCGTCTGTCTTTATCCAGTTGGCCACTTTCTCTATAATTTCTGTATAGGACACTGGAACTTCTTTCTCAGAAACTATTTCAGGTTCTGTTTCCGTATCTGTCAGAAGTTCTTCTTCAGACTGTATATCTTGCTCAAACGCATTTTCCACCTGTTCATAGAACAGCAGGTAGTTCTGATAGCTGTAGAAAAGATAGCTGTAGAACGGTATTGACGACAAAATCCAAATAAAAACATATTTGTTAGGCAGGAATGTCAGCAATCCGCATCCGACACCGAAGATAACAGTCCAATAGGTAAAGGTGGACAGCCATTCTATATATGCCCCTATATCATCTGCATGCGTGTCATCGAAAATCCTGACGGCTCTGCGGTATGCGACAATGACCCTGCGGGCCAGCACAAGCCCGTAAATCACCAGCCATGCTGCCAAAGCCAGCAATGCAACATTCTGCACGGCGCCACCCGGCAGCAGCAATAATAACTAAAACTATTCGGCGTAGAGCGTATTTCCAACTTTCAGATACTTGCAGATACTTTTGAAAGAGACGAAACCATCGACATCGCCAATCTGTTCAAAGACTGTTTCGGCATTTGGAATCAGGAGGACATTCCGGTAGAGGATATAGTCCTTTCATACAGTGCTCTCGACGGTCGTTTCCTGAAATCGGTTCCGCTGCATCATTCGCAAACCATCCTTACCGATACGGAAAATGAATTCAGAATAAGCGTCCGGCTTCGAATTACAAACGATTTCGTGATAGAGTTACTCTCCAGAAGCACTTCGTTAACCGTTATAAAACCCGCTTCATTACGCCGCAGAGTCGCGGAAATATATGAAAAAGCATTGCATCGCAATATGGACAAATAATATGCAACAGCCCGAAAAGGGGACACTTAGTTAGTATTATGTTTCGATATTTTTGTTATCTTTATCTTGTACTGCCTGTTGCAGGCAATGCAGACATACATAACACGGGAAAGTGTTTGGCTTTATTCTCAGGTAACGAATCTGACAATTCAAAACAAGTAGAGAATAAGCTGATATCCTTACGTCTCAAACAGGCGTGGGCTGTTGCTTATTTATACTTGTGGGCTTTGTCAGAGCCTGTTACCTTAATTCCACACTTGAACCAATAGCGTGGAAGGAGTTGCTCTTTACAGTTATCGCCGGTTGTCAGCTGCAAACAAGGAGGATGGACGGGGAGTCAGGGCGGGCAACGAGATTGCCAAGCATTTTGCCGGTAACAACGTGGACGTCATCATCTATGCCGTGGAGAAGTCGCTTGACAGCTACAAGTTCAACCTGCTGCACTGCAAGCAGACGTTCATCTCGCAGTTGAAGTCCGGCGCGTTGGGAGCGCGTACCATCGACGAGGGGGCTATGGACGAGAAGTCGGGCATGAACTTCTCGGAGTACATGGCGTTGCTCTCCGGCAACACCGACCTGCTCGACAAGGCGAAATTGGAGAAGAAAATCGCATCGCTCGAAGGGGAACGCAAGTCGTGGGGCAAGGGCAAGCGCGATTCGGAGTTCAAATTGGAAGCCAAGACGGGGGAACTTCGCAACAACACGGCGGTCATCAATGCCATGACGGAGGACTGGAACCGTTTCCTTTCCGTCGTCAAGACCGACAAGGAGGGCAACCGCCTGAATGCGGTCAAGGAGGACGGCGTTTCTTCTTCGGATGAGAAGGTTATCGGAAAGCGTTTGCAGGAGATAGCCAAGAACGCCACGACGGGCGGACTGTACAATCCTGTCGGAGAACTTTACGGTTTCCCGATAAAGGTGGTCAGCGAGAGGATGCTCAAAGAGGGGCTGGAGTTTACCGACAACCGCTTCGTGGTGGAGGGGAACTACAAGTACAAGTACACCTACAACAACGGGCATCTGGCGATGGCTGACCCGGTGGCCGCCGCACGCAACTTCCTGAACGCACTGGAGAAGATACCCTCCACCATTGACCAGTACAAGGCGAAAAACGAGGCATTGGAGAGGGATATTCCGCAGTTGCAGAAAATAGCGGGCAAGGTATGGAAAAAAGAAGATGAACTGAAACAGTTGAAGTCCGAACTTGCCGCGCTTGACCGCAAGATACAGTTGGAGCTTGCGCCGCCCGTGCCCGAAGTCGCCGAAAAGGAGAATGACGGGCAGGAGGTCAAGCCGGATACGGAAGGTGTACGGAACGTACCGTCACAACCAACCGAAGATGCTCCGCAGATACGCAGCCCGGCGAATGACCGAAGTCCGTCTGGGATTTTCATTGCCGATCATATCGTTATCGGACGGCCGGGATTCGTATGCAAACCGAAAGGAATAAAAATGTGAACAAGTGTGCGGATATGTGTGGCAGGATTAGGGATATATCATCCCTTTTCCTGCCTTTTTTCATCAATATGCCATAGTGGCAAGGGAAATAGGGTGTTGAAAGTAAATCGTCACGGCAAATCCGCCATATTTTCAGTATTTTTGCTAATTTTGCAATAAAATAGTTAGGCATAAAAAATGGAACCATCTATATACAGTTATTCACTTTGCATTGCGCTACCGTTGATGTCGTTCTTCGGCTTTTATTTTTTGCTGGCTTCAACCCCGGAAAAAGCCATTTTCAATAATTATCTGCGTTCCCGGCGAATTATGGGGGTAGCCATACTGTTACTTGCAGCCAACTATTCGGTACATTTCTTTTTTGGAATCAGGTTCAAGAATACCGATGCCGCCATCCTGATGAACCTGGCCACCTATTTTTTGTGCTACTGGCTGTTCAGTTCGGCCCTCACCACTCTGCTTGACCGCTTTTATATCACCAAACGTAGGTTACGGACACATATCTGTCTATGGATACTGTTTTCCATCCTTTCCGGCATCGTTCTGCTGTTGTTACCCAAAGGTGGTTTACAGACAACGGCGATGTTTGCCTTGGCCGCATGGTTGGTTATCTATGGGCTGTTCCTGACCCGTAGGCTTCTCCGGGCCTATCACAGGGTCATCCGCATTTTCGATGACACCCGTGCGGACGATATCGGTGCCTATATCAAATGGCTCTCCATTTTCACCTACTGGGCTATCATATTCGGTGTGGGATGCGGACTGCTTACTTTCCTGCCTGATGAATACATCTATATCTGGATTCTGTCATCGGTACCGTTCTACATTTATCTCTTCCTTTGCTATCTGAACTATCTGCTGTTTTACGAACAGGTGGAAAACGCGATGGAGGATGGCATGACTTCTGAAGAGGAAGACCTGTGTGACACACACAAACCGGGAACAGGCACAGAGGCAGGATACCCCTTTTTCCATGCCGAAATAGCGAAAAAAATCAAAGGTTGGATCGATGCGGACGGTTATATCCGGCCCGGCCTTACCATAAAGGAGCTTTCAGATGTGCTTCATACCAACCGCACCTACCTGTCCGGGTACATCAAAACTACGTATGACATGTCGTTCCGCGATTGGATTACCGGACTTCGTATAGAATATGCGAAACGTCTGCTTGCGCGATATCCGAGGTTGACGATAGCCGACATCTCCGAGAAATCCGGTTTTTTGTCACCAAGCCATTTTATAAGGCTGTTCAAGGAAAATGCAGGCTGTACCCCTGTTAAATGGAAGAAAACAGAGGCGGAATAATACGGTGTGTGTGGATGGGGAAAATAGCCCAAGCGACAAAAAATAGCCTGAACGACAAAACCCAAAACGTTCTAAATCACAAAGATGTGCGATTCTGACAATTGAGACATTTTTTATAGGCAAGAATCGGGCTGAATTTAAATCTTTTCGCTTATTTTGTATGTCAAGTCTGGATTGGAAATTTAAAAAGCATATAAAAAATGAGCAAAAGAATCCTATTCTTCATTTTGTTTTCGTGGCTGGCATCGGCAGCTTTTCCGGCTTTTGCGCAGCAGAAAACAGACACAGTTTACACCTTCCGCTTCGTGCCGCAGAAGGACATGTTCTATGTGCCATGGAACGGTAATGGTCAGGAACTTACGCGCCTTCTAGAGTGCATCGAAAGTAACAAACCGGACATAGTGGAGGGACGGCTGCCTCTTTACGTGGACGGATACTGTAACTCCGGCAAGTCGGAACGGGCAAGCCTTGCCATTGCGAAGATACGTTCCAACCGTGTGAAATCAGAGTTGATTACCCGGAAAGGACTGCGTGAAAACAACTTCATCACCCGTAACCATGCCTCGGATGGCGACTTCGTGACGGTGCGTATCATACTGCCGAAAGAGAAAGTGCCGGCTATTGTGGAGGATACACATCCCGGTTACGAGGAAGAAAAGGAACAGTCACTCCGTGAAAACGACAAGGCTACAGAAACAATCCAAGACGCAGAGGAGACAAAGGCATCCTTCGGACAGGAAAATCAGCCTGAATCCGTACTGCCGGCATCATCCACAACTTTGGGATTATCACTGCGTGCCAACCTGCTGCGTTGGGCGACGTTCACGCCCGACCTCGGCATCGAGTGGCGCATCAACCCGTCATGGGGAATATCCGTGAACGGATCGTGGACTTCGTGGTCGTGGAATGAAAAGGACAGAAGATACGCCCTTTGGGAAGTGGCTCCCGAATTCCGCCATTATATAGGTAAGGAGAAGCGTGGCTACCTTGGTGTAATGTTCAAGACCGGGCAGTTCAATTATAAGCTCTCCGCGACAGGCAAACAGGGAGACCTTACGGGTGGAGGCATCACCGGAGGCTACCAACTGAAATTGAACAATGCCCTCTCGATGGACTTCTCCTTAGGGTTGGGCTATATCCATGCCGACTATGACAAGTATGTGGTCATCAACGGCGTGAGGGTAAGGCGCGGCAGCGAAACAAAGAACTGGTGGGGCCCCGTCTCGGCGGGTGTCACCCTGGTGTGGAACATCTTTTAGCGGAAAGGAGGAACAATGAATACAACGACAATCATACGACAGATAAAGGAATATATGGGAGCATACGGAAAGGCTTATGCCTTATTATATCTAATAGGTGCGGTGACCATACTGACCTCGTGCGTGAAGGACGACCTCTATGACACGCCGCACCCCGACCGTGGGGCGGTGGTCGTAACCACGGACTGGAGCGGAAAGAGCACCGAGGCGGACATACCGCAGGCATACACACTGCGCATCGGCGGGAGGGAACAGAACGTGAGCGCAGCGACCAACGTGTTCGACGCGCTGCTCGCGCCCGGTGGCTACGGTCTGACGGTGTACAACTCCCCGGAGGGGATTAGTATCGACGGAAACAAGGCAACGGTGAATCCGGTGGATCTGACGGGTGCAATAGAGCCGCACCCCGGCTACCTCTTCGCCTCGCACCAGGACATCAGCGTCGTGGCGGACGACACCCTGCACGTCACCGCCCCGATGAGACAATACGTGCGCAGGCTCGACATCGAACTGACCGCCACGGAAGGCGACTACAGCCGTGTACAGTCGGCTACGGCAACGCTCTCCGGCGTGGCTTCGGCAGCGGATATGGCAACAGGCGACCGGAGTGTAGCGGCACAAGTAACAAACGCTTTCAGGCAGGACGACAACAAGTTCACAATCTTTTTCCGACTGCTCGGCATCGTCCCGACGGAAACGCATACGCTGACGGTGGACATCACTTTCAACAACGGTGACACGCAGCGGGTAGTGAGCGACCTTACCGAGGCCATAAGGGACTTCAATAACGGCACCAAACCGGTTAAACTCACGGGTAATCTGCTTTTGCCCGTAGAGGCCGAGGTAACGGGCGCAACCATCACGGGCTGGAACGAGGTAGAAAGCGGCAATGGGGATGCTAACTGACGATAAATATTTTAATCAAAAAAACAAGATTATGACAATGAACATGAGGTTTTTCATTATTGCAGCAGCGGCAACGCTATTGGCTGCGTGTACACAAGAGAACGAGGTACAGAACAATCCGGTGGAAGCACGAATCACGGCAGGCGTGAGCGGGCCGAAGACCCGTGCTGTGGACAACGGGTGGAACGCCGACCGAATCGGCGTGATGGTGGTGGATGCCCCTGGCACGACCACGACCATGGGCGGCAAGTACAAGAACGTGGGATACGCAACCACGAGCACCGGCACCAACGCGGACTTCACCCCGATGACGGCGGGTGGCGGCATCTTCTTCGAGGACGCTTTCCTCGAGTTTACTTTTGCCGCCTACGCGCCTTACGCATCGGGCGCAAACGCCTCCACCCTGCCTGGTACAGACGGGAAGATTACGGTAAATACAAGCAACCAGCCCACGACCACGGAACAGGAGAAGGTGGACTACATCCATGCCACGGGAGCCAAGGCCGATAAAGACAGTCCGACCGTCAGCTTCACGGACAACACCGCCGCGGGCGGCAGCGACTGCTCCTTCAAGCACAAGATGGCCCGTCTTATCCTCAAGGTGCAGGTGTCGAACACCGACGGTTTCGACGACACTGCCGTGCTGGAATTCGCCGACTACAAGCTGGGCGGCCTGGTTCACGAGGGAACGTTCGATGTGAAGACCGGTACCGCCGCGACCGCGGGCAGCGTTGTGAGCGACTGGATGTTACGCCAGTGCACCGGTGCCCCGAAGACGGCCACGGACAAGTGCGTGGCAACCTTTGACGCCGCCACGGGCGTGATGACTTTCACCATGATCCTGCTCCCGCAGACACTCGCCAACGCTTTGGTGCTTGAGATATCTCCCGATGACGGGGAATACCAGAGCTACTCCAACAAGGACATGATCAAACCCGCGTTGGAGGCCGGTTATTCTTATACCTACACCATCACGGTGAAGAAGACGGGGCTGACCCTTAGCGGAAGCACCATCGAAAACTGGAACGACGGTGGTAGCCATGCGGGTGATGCAAAAATGTAGTGTGTCTGAAAGCCACTGCCGTGCATCAGGCGTAAGCACGGAGGCACGCCATATATAATAAATGGTGCGGCAGTCCGCGTCGCAACGGGCGGTGGCACAAAACGAAATAAATAAAGACAATATGAAAATAATAAGGAACATAGCGAGAAGGCCGTGGCCGCGCATCGGCGGCTGGTTGCCGGTTATGATGCTCATCTGTGGGGTGCTCGCTTCCTGTAGCAGTGAGGATGAAAGCACCGCGCCCCTGCCCGACGGTAAGTACCCGCTGCAACTGACGGCGGAGGTGGCGCAGCCGCAGACCCGCGCCGGAGGTAAGGATGCGTGGACGGGCGGCGAGGAGATTAGAGTGTCACTGGAAGGCGTGTTTGGTAACAAAACATACGTGATGGACGCATCGGGCAATGCAAGCCCGAAGGATGCCGATAATGCCTTCTATTGGAAGAACACCGATGAAGCCCGCGTCAGTGCATGGCCCCCGGACATAGAATCGGAAACGGATATTTCCGACCAAAGTGGCGGGTACGCCGCTTTCGATGTCCTGTACGCCAGTGCCATAGGGCGTTATGACCAAGCCATAAATCTCCGTTTCATCCACCGCATGGCGAAAATCGAAGTAATTCTCAAAGCTGGCGAAGGCATTACGGAAGAGGAGTTGGAGGGTGCGACCGTCACCATTTTCGGAGACCCGCTAACGCACTCAACCGCCGGCTTGGTATCACCGGGTGACCAATCGGACGGCGAGATAAAGCCCTATTACGATGCCGCAACGAAGAAATACGAGGCGTTAGTGCCGCCGCAGGATATGACGGGCAAGCCGCTCATCCGAATCAGCATAGGCAGCAATGACTTTACCTACACTCCCGAAACAGAAGCTGCCGGCAAATTTGGGTTTTTCGGTGGCAAGCGGTATGCCTACACCATCACCGTGAAAGCCAACGGCATTGATGTGCAGTCGGTGACCAGTGGCACGTGGGTTGCAAATGGCGAGGAGAACGTCACCTCCAAAAGGGTAAAGCAAAGATTCACGGCGGATGAACTTAAAATCGGTGACTACTTCTACTCCGACGGTACGTGGAGCGACGGCGGATTGCGCAAAATCTATGCTGACGGCAGTATGAAGATAGCAAGCCCCAAGCCTGCTCCCGTACTCCAAACAAAAAGTGAAATAGAAAGAAGAGTCATCGGTATCGTTTTCCAGACGGACCCGAGCCGTATCGGCACTGCCGAAAAGTCCAAATTGGGCGAAGGGAATGTGCATGGCCTTGTAATGGCCTTAAAGAACACCGCAACAGATATCCAATGGAGCCATGAAGAGAATAATTTGGAAGACGTGAAAGACTGCTGGTCCAAGTCTGAAATCTACTCTGACATCAGCGGTCTGCACAATTACACCAAGATTCTTGACCATGCAAATAGTATCGGTGGAATTGAGGCATATCCGGCCTTCGAAGCCGTCGAGAAATGGAATGATATGTACAGTATAAATGAATACCGCCCACCTCGTAATACCACAGGCTGGTTTATTCCTTCCTCCGGTCAGTGGTGGGACATCCTTCAGAATCTGGGCGGTTGTCCGGCTATGGCGGATAAAGGTCAGCAAACCTCGTCGGATTCCGGTGATTTCCGTTGGCTAGGTCAAGGCGATGTTCCAGCTGCCTTGAATGCTTGGATGAATAAAATTGCAGCCGACAGCAAGAATGATTTTACCACCGGTGACCGTTTTTGGTCGTCATCGGAGTTAAATCAGTTCCGCGCACGGAACTGGAACGTGTACTCCTCTGATTACGTGTGCTGCGACTTTGTCTATAAGAAATGGAGTAACGCTGTCCGTCCCGTCCTTGCTTTCTGAACTATTTGCCTATTTAGTCCTTTAAGAATATGAAGATACAAAACATATACCACCTCTTGCAAGCTGCGTTGCTCCTGCTGCTTGTATCCTGCACGCAAGAAGAGTTCCCTGCCGTGCAAGACAAGGCGCAGCAACTGACAATCTCCGTTACCGATGGCGGATATACATCGGCTGTTGAGAATATGAAAACCCGTGTCGAGACCCGTGCCGTGGAGAACGGCTACACCACCGAGTTCACCGAAGGCGATGCCTGCGGATTCTACATGGTGCGCGGCGGAAAGCCGGTTTATTCAAACGTGAAGCTGACAGCCGAAAAGGATGCCGCCACGGGCGGCATCATGTGGAAAACCGACGGTACGACGCTTGCCGCCGGAATGGATGGAGAGAGCTACTACCTCTACTATCCTTATCAGGCGGACATGGCGGGCAAGACTGCCACACCTGCGGAGGGGGCGGTCATGACCGATGCCGAGTTCTTCAAGCCGCTCATTGATGGCTGGCAACCCGGGGACGACCAGAGCACCCATGCCGCTTACACCGCCTCCGACCTGATGACAGCCGGAGGCTCAACGACAGGGACGGGCAACACCATCCACCTCTCTTTCGCCATGAAACACCGCATGGCGTTGGCCGTCATCGAGATGCCGAAGACCGTTTACAAGTTTATCGACGCGAATGTTCCCGACTACACCGTGGGGGCAGAAGCTACGTTCACAGGCACCGCCAAGCCGCTGCGCATGGCTGACGGCACTTACCGCTACTTGGTGCACTCGTCCATGCCGACTATCGAGGGATGTTATGACGGGGGGAACAGGGAGTTTACCATCACCACGTCCGCGTCCCATCCTGTCGTAGGGGAATACAAGAGATACAAGGTGGACGGCGCGGCGGAAACCATAAAGAACGTCACCTATGCCGAATCGGGCATTGCCCGCATCGGAGACTTCTACTGCACGAAAAATAACGGTACGACGGGGTATCTGATTCCGAAAGAGGCGGACGAAACGACGGTGCAGGCGGCTAAAGTCGTCGGCATCGTTTTCCAGACGGACAAGAGCCGTATCGGTGCAAAGGAAAAAGAGAAGTTAGGCGGAGAAGGTAATGTCCATGGCCTTGTCATGGCTGTGAAGAATATCGCGACAAGACAAGCGTGGGGCCTTTTCGGTATGGATGAGGGGCTTACAACATGCAGGACGAAAGCCGATAACTACAACGACATCAGCGGTTACGGAAATTGCGAGCATATCCGCACCAATCGCGGCAACTTCGACAGTTATCCCGCATTCAAGGCCGCCTATGATTATAACACGACCTGTCCGGTTCCTGCGACCACGACCGGCTGGTATCTTCCAGCCTCCGGCCAATGGTGGGACATCCTGCAAAATCTGGGCGGTTGTCCGGCTTTGGCGGACGTTACCCAGCAAACCTCGCCAGACATCGCTGGAGAATTCCTCTGGAAGAGCCAAGGAGATGTTCCCGCCGCTTTGAACAAATGGATGGAGAATATCGCCGTTGGGGACAAGGATACATTCAACAACCTCGTCTCGTTTTGTTCGTCTTCGGAGCACTCGAAGTACCACACATGGTACTGGATTTTGAACAACTTCCAAGGCATGGTGCGCTGCATCTGGGCAAGTAAATTCGACGGCAGTGACAATGTGCGTCCCGTCCTTGCTTTCTGAGAAACCGGTGTACTGACGACTGTTTCCAAAAGCTGTTAGGACAGTATCCGGATAAAGAAAGGAGGAAGTGTTGTATGCTCTTCTTTCTGTTGGGAGAAGAAGAATAGAAAGATATTGTTGAGTTTTGTTGCAGGTCGAGCTTGCAAGGTCTGCCGTGGTGAGAATTTGCTTTTTTAAAGGATAAGAAGTGATACGTATGGAAAAGAAACGAATGCCATTGCAGCATAAAATCATTTTCGGATATATCATCTTAGTGGCGGTCATAGGCAGTATGATCGCCATTTTGATATATGAGCGGCGGCAGATGCGGGAAGTGGAAGGCAGCGTGGCACGGCTGTGGAGGATGTACGAGGACATACACATCGCCCATCGCCACGTCACCGGGCTTGCCCTGCAAGGCGAGGCTGCGGCAGGATGGAGTGATGCGGAAAGGGACAAATACCATACGCATCGCATGAGAACGGACAGTATGCTCGGCGTACTCGGACAACGGTACTCTACAATCATACCTGGCGGCGAAATAGACACTCTGCGTCGCTTTCTTGCCGAAAAAGATACAATACTCGTGGCGATAATGGAAACTCATAGGGAACAGTGGAAGAGGGCTGCCATGGGCAAGCGGCTGGCAAAAGATCTACCCGGAGCGGTGAAAGAAGCTACCCGCAGAGGCAGTGAAAAAACGGAAGTACTCATCGCAACGGTCGCAGAATCGGAACTCTCCGGCAGCGTCATCACCGAGCCCGGCTAGACGGAACCAGCAAAAACGAGGCTTACCGTCCTGTACGACCGTATCCCGAAACGCTGTACGACCAGCGGGAGAGGAAACTCAAAAAAATGGTTCTCCTCGAACAGTCGAGGAGAACCACCTATCAAAAGTACAATATTCTATCTTCTCTCACCTCTTTGTGTTTACTTTTACGAGAGTAGCAGCGCATTTTTATCCGCTTTACGTTTATCTGCCCGGCAGTTTGCAGATCCTGTCAGGAATTTGCGCGTGTACGCCTTGGCGTCGGATATTCATCTGTCTATTGCCTTTTTAGCCGCTTCCTTCGTTTTAGAAAGTCTTGGTGGAAACACCATCAAAATAATCCTGGAAGATGATAGGTCCTGTGATTGTGCGCTTCGATGTATAGACGAACTTCCGCACAGGACGGAACCACTCGGCATCCACATACAGAATCTGGCCGGTGTACGGCTCCAAAATCGGAAGGGATTTCGATGACCCGCCCAAACGCGGTCCAGTAACCCAAACCCTCTCACCCGGGGCATAGGTATGGTTGGTACTCATTTCTTGGTGAGGTATATAACAGACATTGCCAAAATAGGATCTGCCGTCACCTTCGCCCCACGACCTTGCCTGATACCAGCCGAGCTGGTGGGCGTGCGTGCACTTCTCGGTCAGGTCTATGGCTTCTTCGATGGAGCAGGTCTTCTCTGGAAAGAGGGTCCCGCCGGAAGAAGCGTTCATAAGCCCGAGAGCCTCCATAAATGCCATGGCTTCCTTGGCCCAAGGGGCAATGCGGATGTGATCGGAGTATTTATCCAACCCAGAAACGAACTCCGTATATGAGTATACTCCGCACTCTTCTATATACCTAAGGGCACGGTACATCACGGCGGCCATCTCTTGGCGGGAGACAGGGGAGTCGTCTGCCGGGGCTTTTCCGCCAAGAGCCTTGTCCAGGCCAATGGAGGACGCCGTGGCCTCGCTGCCGGTAAGTTCTTTCACGAGATGCTCGGCCAGCGAGTTGAGCTGGCGGTGATTCAGGGGAAGTGTATAATCATTGCCAAGGACACTTTCATCCAAGAGGTTGTCATTGAGGGCGAAGTTCACACTACTCTGGAAGGCAGGACTCATCTTTGAGTCCGACTTTTTTTTGAGAATGAACATCCCCGGCTGTGCCGTGGTCTTCAGAAGGGCACTCTCCTCGAACTGTTTTGTCATGTCGGCCATGGCGTCCCTATAGCTCTCGTATGTTCCCTCTGTGCCGCTTGCCTGCCATTCTGCTTTGGTTATGTGCCTCTGGTCATAGCCTTCGGAGTGTCCGCACCAGATGCAACTGTACCACCATACATGCTGCCCGGCGGAGTTGACTCCGACATAAGCCTGGTCATCAGCAACAGGCTGATCATACTGATGAGCCCGGACCTCCCACGTTGGCCTGTTCATACTGAACACGTGTTTGTCATTGTGTTCGCACTTTCCGCAGATTTTGCAGGAATAATAATATTCCGGCCAATTGCTACAGGTGCCGTACCTGAAAACCTTGTCTGCCGCAGCTACCTTGTCGGTGAATACGTGGCTTGTGCAGAACGGTTTGGCTGCCGTCGCACCGGCTCCCTGTGCGGAGTGCACGTCGCCGGAGTAGGTTTTCAGCGAGAACAGTGTGCGGAAACTCCAGGTCGGACGGCTGAACATCGCCCTTACATCGGCTACAGCAGTCTCCGGGATAAAGAGCGTGGCACGCTGGGTATGGAAGAGGTAACTGAACTCGGGGCAGTAGATATCGCTGTGTTCCGGTGTATAACCCTGCATTACTGCGAATATGGCGCGTATGAACTTTACCGCATCGACTTTGTCGCTGAGCCAGACTTCCCTGATGTTGAATGGGCCTTGTATGGTATTGTTGACGTCCGATGCCACATCTCCATATATGCGCTCGTCATCGGTATCTACGATTACCTTGGTGACAAGCATATTCTTATGCCCGATGAACTCATCTCCGAACTCGCGCATGGCACGGAACGCCGCGTGATACGTATTATTGATGGTTATCACGTCAAGCGGGCTCACATCCGGGCAAGCAGCATCGGCCTCGGCGATTGAATACGCTTTCTGCGATGCGCGGTATGAGTCCTTGTTGAGCTCATAGTCCGTTGGTCTGCTCTGTGCCAGATCACGCATCGAGCCTTTTCCACCGGCTCCAACAGGCATGGATACCTCAATGTCGATGAAGTAAGGAGCGCTGCGCTCGACCTTGGCCTGCACTCCGTTGACTGTGGCGCTGATGCGGCTGCCGTCGATGTAGTAGTCGTTGTCCTTGAATATGTAATCGGTGTCGTACTTGCCCGAAGGATCTACCATGAACTTGATCCGGGCCTTGTATATGAACCCGTCCTTGAAGAACATGTCCCCTTCATCGTCCTCGCGGAAATCCCCGATCCAGTCAATCTCCTGGACTTGGATGCCGCCCGTGGCGGCAAGGTCTCCGAACTCGGTCTTCGCAGATGTGAACTGCATCTCGCGTGCATCGAAAAGCGACATCCCCGGGGTCGGAACCTGTATAGTGAAATCCACTGACTTGATCTTCGGCTTGCTCTGGGCCGAACTATCCAAAGGCAGCAGCAGTGCCGCCACTGAAAGTAGAAATAATATCTTTTTCATGACTCTACTTGCTGCCGTCTACGAAGATGAACCCTTCCGGGAAGACATATTCGTTGTTTATGTACTTGACTTCCAGTAACGGACATTCCGTGAATTCTTGATAGGTCTCCATAAGGAAATTCTCCTTCAGGCTGGAGTTCAGCTTGACAGTCTTGAGCGCTTTGCATCCGGAGAAGCAGAACCCTTCGAATTCCTTGACATTGGAGAGGTCGAGCGAGGTGATGCCGCTGTCCGAGAATGCGCTGTTGCCGACCTTGGTCACGCTCGCCGGGATATCCACATTCTTGAGGTTCTTGCAGCCACTGAACATGGATGAATAAATTTCGCTCAGATTCTCCGGAAGCATCACTTCTGTGAGATTGACGCAGCCCTCGAACATATCGTAACTCATCAGTCCGACGCGGCGTGGGAACTTGACGTTTTTCAGATTTATGCACTTCTGGAAACAGCCGTGGACTTCATCCATGACATCGTTTTCGAAGACTACTTTCGTGAGGTTCTTGCAGCCGTAGAAAGCCGAACCCTGAACTATCTTGACCGAGGCCGGGATTACTATTTCAGTTATAGGAGTCTCGCGGAATGCCGAATTGGAAATCTCCGTCAACGTGGACGGAAGTTTCACGGACTTGATGGCGGTGCCGGAGAAAATATTGCCACGCATTTCCGTCACCGGATATTTTTTACCGTTGTATGTGACATAGTCCGGGATCACGATGTTCTTGCCGGCAACGGCCGTCTTCGCCACTTCCGAGATGAATGCGTGGGATGCGCCGCCGTTGTTGGAGTTGTGCAGGACATACAGGACTCCCTCGATGTCAACCGTAGCACCTGCCCCGACCTCCTCAATCACTTTCCCGGTCTGGCCGGACGCTGATGTCGTGATGCTTTTTTTGTTCGGCTGCGGATCCCAGACGGTCCAGTTGGCTTTGTGGGCGTTCTCATAGCCTCCGTGAGCATTGAAATATGCCTTGGTCTCATCACTGATCCACTTGTCTTTAAGTGTGAAGAGCGGAGTGAGGGATGAGCGGATCAGGGTTTTGTACTCGCGAGAGTCAAGCACGGAGGCGATTTTGTTGTGGATGCCGTTGATGACCCACTGGTAAGTGTCGGCGCCGTATTCTTCTTTGGCTTCGTTGTATTGCTCGACCATCTTGTTCAATGCGCCCACGCGAGCCCAAAGTTCGCCCTTGACGATCTCATCGTATCTCCAATGTGCCGGGGTGAGGGTTTTGATGTAGCCGTCGGCAAAGCAGTCGTCGAGCATCAGAAACTCGGCTACAAGGCTCTGGTTGTCGAGCTCATAGACATTCGGCTGTTTTTCACTCCAGTTCACCTGATCGGATGCCTCTCTCGGCGGCATCACCGGCTTTACCGATTTGATCCCATACGTTGCCTCGACAGGGTATCCGAGTGGCGCAAAAAGAGCAGTGTGGGTCTCCGGCAACCTGACGGTGGGAGCTTCGTCTTCAGCGTTCTTATTGTTGTCCGGCCCCACCATGGCGTCGTGGCGCTTTTGGAGTTCGCTGTCGAGACTTGAAGTGTTACCGGACTTTTCCGGAAGTTTTTTGGGCGCTACTTCCTGTTTGACTTTCTGTTCTATCTTCTTTGCGGCGTTCTTGAGTCTTTCCTTGAAAGACTGCGCAGATGCGCATGGCGCTCCGGAGAGGACAACCAGACTAAGAATAAGAAGTGTACGTGGAATAAGAAGTGTACGTGCGTTCATAAAATATTTGGTATTTAAAAATCCGTTGGCGGAATTAGATTGATAAAAAGATTTATGTATAAAAAGTTGTGCATATTGTTGATATTTAGCAAATTAAAACTTTTCAATAGAAAATATAGTAACACAATATTAGCAAAAAATCCTAACCCATACAAGCAAATAGTCGGCAATTTGGTCAATGAATCAGGGAATATGTCAAGAAGAGGAGTAGTTCTCAGACCTTGAAATAGAGGCATTGAACATGACATCAAAGGCTGTTGGCATTGACAGTGAGTCATTGTTGTTTGCAAAGTTACAGGAATATAGTATTGAAATTCACAATCTTATATTCCGCAGACAATACAATGACAGACGTAAAATTACTTTGTCCCTATGTAATACAATCCGGGAAAGAATAGCCGCAGAAATAGATGGAGGCGAAGATTATTTCTGCATTGATTCAAAACCGATAGAAGTATGTCGTTTTGCTCGTTCCAAGCGTTGCAGAAGGATGATGACGGATAATGAGTTATAAAGGTATGGAAACGGAAATGACATCCACCATGCCGCAGGAAATATACAACCAGCACCTGATGCAGCGTGGAGGAAAATAAGCTTGGGAGGCTATGGCGAATTCCGACCTTAAAATATCCGACCTTGACGAACATGCCGTCATGGGCGCGGTACCTGGGGGCATCAAATGCGGACGTTTGCCCGAAGCGACCATAAGGGAGGATTTGCCGACCATCCTCGAAAAATTCAACCTGTTGCATGAAGGAAAACTTAACAACGCTTCTGCGGTTTTGTTCGGACGTGATTTTTATTATTATCCCCAATGTCTGCTTCGTCTGGCGTGTTTCAAAGGTACGACAATATTGGTATGAAGTAGTAATTTCGTTATTGGATATCGAGGTGATATTTTTTCTCGTGCAATAATTTTATTATTTTTATGCTAGTTATTTGAGATTGTGAACGCCAACGCAAGCAGCAGCAAGTGGAATCGTTGCCTTTTCGTTGCCTCGTCCTATTATAAAAAATACAACAGCCCAATTTTTCAGACTATTGCCTTTTTTTAAGGGTCCTAATAGGGTGCCTTGTATCTTATATTCCCTGCCCCTGTGTCGGTAGCGACCAGCGCAGCCAAGGTGTCGGAGAGGTAGGGCGTTGTGGCGCGGGGATGCAAAAATAGCCCTGGAAACCCGAAAAAACGAAGTTTTTTATTTGCTTTCTCGGATTATTTACTATCTTTACTTCAGTTATTTGAGGTGGTGAATATCGGCGTAATATGCGGAAAACAGAGCCGTCGCCTAATCGTTACCTTATCCCATCATAAACCGTGCAAATTTCTAAAGTCCAACCAACTGTATGGATTTAGGGCTAAACCATATAAGAATTGTGTGATAGGTTAAATGTGAGCATATACTCTTTCCCTATGAAATGCCACCCAATCCGTCGCACTACGGATATGGGTGAAGATTATTCTCACAATCGGGACTATATTGGCAAATATTGGAATCGCAAGTATATTCGGGCTATTCAAGCTGTTCTTAATAGTACAAAAGGTAAAATAGGCAAGGGAACATCTTTTTTCAGGAAAGCCTTTGGCGAAAATATCGAAGAGTACCATAAACTCCTTGAGATACCTGAAACCATGATTATTTATCGCTATTTCTTCGAATGGCTTGGGCTTGAAAATGGAGGAAAGAAAATGACTATTGAAATCTTAGGAAATGATTCAATATGCAATGCGTCAACACATTCATGGTGGAAAGCCTTTTGTGATTGCAAAAAATGTATCACCCAAAGAATGGGAAATGACATTGAATATTATTCACAGAAACGATTTTAGCAAATCATACTTACCGGAAACCTTTACATTGATACATTATAGGATATTACGTCAATTATCGACAAGCTATTATCGAACCCAATACGGATCTATATAAACTCAAACAAGTATACAACCAGAATCCGCTAAAAGAATTAAAGCGGAATCAGAAAATAAAAGGAAAGTAAAACTATGTAATACTGTCTGGTATTATAAATGCATGACAAAAGAAAATAAAAGAAAAACCGTCTTACAACATGCTGTAAGACGGTTTTAGTGAGGTCTGAAGCAGACGCACCAGCCCTCGCCGTGGATCAACGACTACGGGCAGTTCTCCATCATGCCTGTACGCGGACGCGACAAGGTCGATGAAGAGAGCCGTCAGAGCTGGTTTTCGCACCAGTCGGAGGAGGCACGCCCCTACTATTATTCGGTATACCTCGCCGACCACGACATCAAGGCCGAGATCGCCCCGACCGAGCGGGCTGCGATCATGCGTTTCACGTTCCCCGAATCGGACGAGTCGGGCGTGGTGATCGACGCTTTCGACCGCGGATCGTACATCAGGGTCATGCACGACAAACGGACTGTCGTGGGATACACCACGCGCAACAGCGGAGGTGTGCCCGACAACTTCAAGAACTGGTTTATCGTGCGCTTCGACCGGAAGATCCGGGATTTCCAGATCTATGACGGGGCGAAACCGGTCGAAGGCGAACAGTTAGTCGGCGAACACGCCCTCGTGCGGGTAGGTTTCGAAACCCGGCGCGGAGAGCAGGTAACGGTACGCGCAGCCTCGTCGTTCATATCGCAGATGCAGGCCGTACAAAACCTCGGGGAGCTGGGAAAAGATGATTTCGAAACCGTAAAGGCCAAGGCGCAGAAGCGTTGGGACGAGGTGCTCGGACGCATCGAGGTTGCGGGAGGAACCGTAGGCCAGTACCGCACGTTCTATTCGTGCCTATACCGCTCGACGCTCTTTCCGCGGAAATTCTACGAGATCGACAAAAGCGGTAACCCCGTCCATTACAGCCCCTACAACGGCGAGGTCCTGCCGGGCTATATGTATACCGACACGGGATTCTGGGACACCTTCCGCAGTCTGTTTCCGCTGCTCAATCTGGTCTATCCGTCGGTCAATGCCGAAATTCAGGCAGGACTGGCCAACGCCTACCGCGAGAGCGGATTCCTGCCCGAATGGGCTTCGCCCGGACACCGTGGGTGCATGGTCGGAAACAACTCGGCGTCGGTCGTTTCGGATGCCATCCTGAAAGGTGTCACCCCCGAGGAAGACATTGCGACGCTCTACGAGGCGATGCTCGCAGGACGCCGGAAGGTACACCCCACGGTGAGCTCCACAGGGCGCTGGGGGTATGAGTATTACAATACGCTGGGATATGTCCCTTATGACGTGAATATTCCCGAAAATGCCGCCCGAACGCTCGAATACGCCTACGACGACTGGTGCATCGCACAGGTGGCGAAGATGCTCGGCAAGGACGAAGATGCGAAACGGCTGGAAAAGGCGTCACAAAATTACAGGAATGTCTTCGACCCCGAAATGAAGTTAATGCGTGGGCGCAATGCCGACGGGACGTTCCAGTCGCCGTTCAGCCCCTACAAATGGGGCGATGCATACACAGAGGGCAACGCATGGCACTACACATGGTCGGTATTTCACGATGTCGGCGGTTTGATCGACCTGATGGGAGCCCGCAAGAGCTTTGCGCAGATGTTCGACTCAATGTTCGTGGTGCCGCCGATCTACGACGACAGCTACTACGGATCCGCATCCACGAAATCACCGAGATGCAGGTGGCCAACATGGGCAACTACGCCCACGGAAACCAGCCTGCACAGCACATGATCTACCTCTATGACTACTGCGGACAGCCCCACAAGGCCCAGTGGTGGGTGCGCGAGGTGATGGATCGCCTCTACTCGGCCAAGCCCGACGGTTACTGCGGAGACGAGGACAACGGACAGACTTCGGCATGGTACGCCTTCTCGGCGCTGGGGTTCTATCCCGTATGTCCCGCTTCGGATGAATACGCCGTCGGATCGCCCCTGTTCAAACACGCGACGATCCACCTCGAAAACGGAAACGACATCGTGATCGAAGCCCCGGAAAACTCCCCGGAAAACAGATATGTCGGCAGCATGACCTTTGACGGCGAGGAGCTGGAAAAACCCTGCCTCAAATATTCAGAACTCAAAATGGGAGCAAAGATACTTTTTGACATGCAAGCTCAAAAATAATATTTGTCCCGAAACCCATATACTCTTTGGGTAATCGGAAGGATAATAAAATTAAAGAACCGTGACCTTTTGTTCTGGTTCTTATTTTCTATGAAGCAGTTCTAACAAAATGAGGGTCGAGAAAAAGGTGTAATTCAAAATTAACAATTCCCTTAAATTCATTATTGCGTAGATATTGCCCGGATCATGCTTTCTTTATAATAAAACCCACACTATATACCTTGCAACATTCTATTCCAATCTCATACAATCAATCATCCAAAGTAAAATCCCGTAACGCTCAGAGTAAACTTTTCCGTCCGTCCGAATTTAATATTTTCTCTATATCCGTGTGGCTAAACCTACCTCTCAATCCATATTCAAGCGTTAACAAATCTCTTCGACTCGGGAACGAAACGGGTAATTCCAATCTACATCGACTTCAAGCCACTTCTTAAAATAACGATGTTCGTGCTAAATTTGATATGTGCACCCATAATGTAGATTTTGAAGTATGAGTGCTAAATATTATTTACAAATGCAAGATTTTTTAGTCATTCTGCAAATAGTATCGAATTCCTCAAAATCTTGAATTCGGACGAACACTTTCAGTCGTGCAAAATTTCAATAGCATTATCTGTGTAATCGTCGTTTTTTTCGCCGTTGTATCAGCCGTTGCTGTTCTTCATAAGCCTGCGTGTCGGCCAAATCCAATACCGTATCGACAATGCCAGAAATAGGATTGGCGGCATGGTTTTGCACTTCATGTTTCTGTTCCGCCTGTCGTTCTGCAACCTGTTGCGCCTCTTTCGGAGCCGGATACAATTCGTTGAAGACATTCGCCTAGAACTCTTTTCCCAGCACCGACCCGTTGGCAACGATGCCGTCGTTATGGTCAATGAAAGTCACGCCATAGATTCTGCCGACCGGATTGATGCGGAAGATAGCGTCGATGTTCTCCGCCTTGAGCAGCTGCCGAAACTCGTCCCGCGTATTGTGCGGACTCATGGCATCCCGGACTGTCTGTCGCAGCCGGTCGAGCGACCCGTCCTGCTTCAGCGCACTCTTCGACCGCTCGTAATACTTTTGAAGAGCCTTGTAGCCGACATCCCGGCCGATACGGCTCGATTTAAACGGAGTACCGATGCCATAGCCGTCATCGGTCAGGGCCCGTAGATCACTCCGGCATAATCCCTGCCGTCGATGGTTCCCGTACGTTCTTCAACTGAGACATTGAAACGTTCCAGCAGGGTGCGAAACTCTCCGTAGGACGAACATTTGTAATTGCACAAGCACGACCGCACGACGGACGATATCTGCTGTTTGACATTGCCCTCTTTATAGTTTACTTTGCGCAAGCCGAGCCTGTCTGCTTGTTCCTCGCCTTTGATACTCGGATGCAGACCGTATTTCCGCTCCAAATCACGCAGAATTTCCATCGAGCGCCGGGCCTCGAAATCGTGCGGGAGTTTGCGGCCCTGCTCATCGACCCGCAGCGACACGATATGGAGATGCTCTCTGGAAATGTCCTTGTGCTTGAAAACGATATAGGGCTGTTCGCCGTAACCCATGCGCTCCATGTACTCGCGGGCAATGTCCCGGAGCCGTTCGTCTGTCAGTCTGTCTTCCGGCGAAGGATTCAGCGAGACATGGAAGACCGTATTGGTCGTCCTTCTGTTAGCTTCGAGGTAGGGCCGGAAGCTCTCCATGCAGGCATCGATATCCATTCGCCCGTGTTTATTGAAGGGTTCGAGCATCTTCTGCCAGAGGAGCACTTCGGCCTCATTCTTATCCACTTTCTCCTTGTTGTAGTACAAGGCTCCGCCGGGCGAGGAGCCCGATCTTATATTCGCAACCATTCCTTAGCCTGTTTTGCGAGGTTGAGAATCTCGATACTCAGGGCTTTCAGCTCGCGGGTCCGTTGCTCCAATGCAGCGATCTGATGCGGGATAGCAACGTTGGAAAAGTGCGAATTGACAGCCTTTACAATCTGGTTGTAGTTGTTCGCAAGTTTCTGGAATTGGAAATAAAAATCATTCAGCCGGGCGACGAATTGCGTCTTCGACGGATCGCGTTTGATGACGACAAACTCCTCGGCAAAGAGCCTTTTGACGATAAAACGGCTACGGTTATGCTCCAATCCTGCCTCACAAAGCATCTGCTTAAAGCGGATATTCTCTTCGGTGGTGAGTTTGAAATTATACCTGTGGACTCTGGGATCTGTCGTTGTCGGGCGTCCGATCCTCTTTTTCGTGGTTGTCATCAAGCTGGTAGTTTAAGTGGCGTGACTCGGGAACGCCACCCGGCCTCGCAGAGCGAGCACCTTTGTATGCCGAAAAATTTTTCGGCATACAAAGGTACAGCTCGCTGTTATCTGGCGATAACAAAATCCGCGGCGGAAAATTTTTTGTGAAAACTTTGAAAAGCCTCCGAGGGCGGGTCTTTCCCGGTGCAATATTACAACCGTCTGGAGATTGTCCCGTCCTGAAAAAGGTTTACAGTGATTGATAATTAAAGATAAACATTTTGG
>OGLJ01000442.1_pt1 | contig 48762 bp, 38 predicted proteins | sample 1572801 | NCBI WGS metagenome assembly OGLJ01 (sample SAMEA2581877, study PRJEB24529) | metagenome | biome: Human gut stool | place: China | collected 2011
ACAGCGAATTGTGCGCAAGCGCCCATCGCTGTCTTCACTATGCCTATGCGCGGCTATGCTTTCGTAACTTTCCATTTAGTTACCGCACTCTACGCTGATGCGGTTGAAGATCGCCATGATCTCCTCGGTGTTGATGGTCTTCTTCGCTTCTCCGGCTTTGTCGAGGATGGCTTTTCCTTCGTGCATCATGATCAGGCGGTTACCGTATTCCACGGCATAGCGCAGATTGTGGGTGACCATAATAGTGGTCACTTTCTTCTCCTTTACGACCTGATCGGTGAGCTCCATGATGATCTCCGCAGTCTTGGGATCCAGCGCAGCGGTATGCTCATCCAGAATGAGGAAATCAATCGGTGTCATGGTAGCCATGAGCAGCGCCAGTGCCTGTCTCTGTCCTCCGGAGAGGGAGCCGACCTGCACACCCATCTTATCTTCCAGTCCCAGATTTAAGGGACGTAACATCTCGCGATACTCTTCCAGCTTTGCTTTATTCACACCACGTCCCAGGTTATAAGGCTTGCCCTTATTCTCCGCAATGGACATGTTCTCTAAAATCGTCATGCCGGGGCAGGTTCCCTTGGAAGGATCCTGATAGACTCTGCCGATCCGACGCTGACGAATATAATCCTTCTGTCTCGTAATATCTTCTCCGTGGATCAGGATCTTGCCGCTGTCCACCGCAATGCTTCCACAGATGATGTTCAGCATGGAAGTCTTACCGGAACCGTTGCTTCCTACAACGGATACGAATTCTCCGTCCTTTACCGTAAGGTTGAAATCCTTGAACAGGCACAGCTCGTTGACCGAACCGGGATTGTAATTCTTGTTGATATTGATAAGTTCTAGCATGCTTTCACCTTCTTTCTGTCCATGCTGACCACCAGAATGATCAGGAACAGGACTGCTGTGATCAGCTTGATGGCATTAGGGCTGATACCTGCGAACATGGCTACTGCCACACATGCCTTATACAGAATGGATCCCACCACAACACTGCTGGTCACACGGAAAAATGTTACCTTCTTGAACAGGCTGGTGCCGATGATAACGCTGGCCAGACCGATGACTACCGCACCGGTTCCGATGGAAATCTCAAAACTTCTCTGCTGCTGTGCATAGATACAACCGCTTAAGGATACCAGACCATTGGCAATGGACAGTCCCACAATCTTCACCATTCCTTTATCCACACCGAGGCTGGTAACGATAGTATCATTGTCACCTACGGCACGCAGCAGGAATCCGGACTTGGTACTCATGTACCAGTCTAAAAGATATTTTGCCACCATGGTGATCAGGAAAATAATGATCACATTTTTGAAATTCGACAAAAAAGAGGGGGTAATGCTGTTCACAAAGCTGTTGTTGAAAATATTTTCCTTATCAAAAATAGCTACATAGCCGGAGCCTGCCACCCACAGATTGATGGTATACAGACCGGTCATCATAATGATACCGGAAAGCAGGTCTCTTACTTTCAACTTCACATGGATCAATCCGGTACAGATTCCCACCAGTGCTCCGCCTAAGAATGCAATGGGAAGGGTGAGGATTGCCGGGACGCCGAAACCGTTGATCAGACGCACAGTGATGGCAGCCCCAAAGGGGAAGCTGCCATCGACCGTAAGATCCGGGAAATCCAGTATTTTATAGGTAATGTAGACACCCAGTGCCAGGATGCCGTAGATCATTCCTTGTTCCAGTACGCTTAATAATAACGCCATATTTTTCTCCATTCTTAAAATCCTGTATATCCGGATTACTCTATTATTTTCTACCTGTCGGCAGCTATTTTCTGATTACTGTACTACGATCTCATCAAAGGACTGGTAAGCATCGGTCTTGTAATTCTCGGGAAGTTCCAGGTTGATCTTCTCTGCTGCTGCAAAGTTCACATACAGGCTGGGCTCGGAGATTACTTCGAAATTCAGTTCGGAAGCTTCTGCCTCTCCCTTCAGGACTCTTGCTGCCATCTTACCGGTCTGCTTGCCGAGTTCGATGTATTCCAGACCCATGGATGCCACGCAGCCAGCCTTAACCTGCTCTACTTCGGAACCAAATACGGGGATGCCTGCCTTGTTAGCCTCATCCAATACCGTCTGCAGTGCGCTTACTACGGTGTTGTCGGTCAGGTTGGTAATGCAGTCTACCTTGGATGCGATATCCGCTGCTGCCAGAGCTACCTCAGACATTGCGGTAACACCGCTGTCCACGATCTCGAATCCGTAGTTGCCTGCCAGAGCCTTGTACTCTGCGATGGTACTGATGGAGTTTGCTTCGCTGGTGGTGTAGATGATACCGATGGTCTTCGCTTCAGGAAGTACCTCACGGATCATTTTCAACTGTGCATCTACTGCCAGTGCATCGGAAGTACCGGTGATGTTGCCTACGGGAGTACCATCCTCATTGGCCAGACCTGCTTCCACAGGATCAGATACTGCAGTGTAGATCACGGGAATATCTGTATTCATTTTAGCATTGTATGCTGCCATAGCGCAAGGAGTTGCGATAGCACAGATCATATCTACTTTCTTACTTACGAAGTTGCTGGCGGTCATGGCGGAAGTTCCGTTGTCTGCCTGTGCATTGACATATTCGATCGTCAGGTTCTCACCCTCTACAATACCTTCCTCTGCCAGCCCCTGAATAAATCCTTCACGACAGTTGTCCAGGGAACCATGTACGGCGTACTGCATGATACCAATGGTGTAATTGTCCTTGCCTGCGGTGCTGCCACATCCGGTGAGGGCACCCATTGCCATAACTGCGGTTAATACTGCTGCCAAAATTCTCTTCTTCATAATCTTATTCCTCGCTTTCTGTACGTCCTGCGTACCATGATATGCAGCGCATACCATAAAATAGTTTGCTCATAAGATTACTGAACCTTTCACTGTCATGAAAGCCAGATGCTTTCGCATCTGTACCCACATTCGTATTTGCATACAAGCGTCATGTGGATTGAAAGACTTTCATAACAAAAAACCGCCTCAAATGTATATTGCTATACACTTGAGACGGTAATAAGCTCTTGCTCATCATCGTGGTGCCACTCAATTTGACAATTCCTGCGAATTGTGTCCACTCTCTCTGGATACTATCATATCCATCGGCTTGATAACGGGTCCGAATCCCGCTGACGCCTAAAACTGATCTGTTCTCGGGCCAGCCTCGGAAGTCCATTCGGCGAAAGTTCCTTTACCGTGATCCCACCATCCACGGCTCTCTGTAAAATTCCCTAAGGCTTACTACTCTTCCTCACAGGTTTGGTAAACTTATGAATGTTGTTTATGTGTCTTAGAATAATCTCTATTTTCTATTTTGTCAATACTATTTTTAGAAAATTTACAAATCTTATCCGTACTGTCACATACTTACATTAGTAAACCCAACGAATCCAACGAACAACTGTTACTCTGTCTCTGGCAGAGTGATCACCACCTTGAACAGGTCGCCGTCCGTGACAATCTGCATATCACCATTCTGCAGTTCCGTCAGGCTCTTGGCTATGGATAATCCCAGACCGTTGCCCTCCATGTGGCGGGATTTGTCTCCTCTGGTGAACCGCTCTTCCAGTTCCTCCGGTGACATCTCCAGCGGGAAGGCTGACATATTCCGGAAAATGATTCTCACATCCTGACCGTCATGCTCCACGTTCAGGTAGACGCGGCTGCCTGCCTGGGCATATTTGTAAATATTATTCAGCAGATTGTCAAACACTCTCCACAGATGCCTGCCGTCCGCCATGACCTTTACGGTCTCCTCCGGCTGTTTTACGATAGTTTCCAGCTTCTTGTCAGAGAATCGCTGCTCATATTCCCCCGCCGCCTGTGACAACAGTACCGATACATCGCAGACTTCCGGGTGTACTTCCAGATTGCCTGTGGTGGCTTTGGAGGCCTCCAGCAGATCATCCAACAGTTTTTTCAGCTTCCTGGACTGGCGCAGCAGTACTTCCGCATACTCCGACAGACGCTGTTCCTTTTCGGAATCCGTCTCCGCCGTCAGACCATTCTCTGTTGCTGCATTCTCTTCCACTTCCTTCCCGATGAGATCCGCATAATTAATAATGGAAGTCAGCGGGGTCTTGATGTCATGGGACACATTCGTGATCAGCTCCGTCTTCAGATGTTCACTCTTCATCCTCTGTTCCACGGCTGCGGAAATTCCCTCGCCGATGCTGTTCAGATTCTCTCCGTGCTCCTTGAAGGACAATACCATATGGGAGGTATCCAGCTTATAATTCAGATCTCCGTCCGCCAATGCTTCACTGCCCTCCTGCAGTTCTTTGCACATCAATGCCACAAAAGTAATCGCACCGCACAGAATAAATTTCTCTATGGCCCAGAAAAAGAGTAATACAACTCTATCATTATAAAACAGTATTAAACCGAAAAACTCTACCACGCAGACTGCAAGGCACAAAAGTGCTGTTCTCCATACCATAGGAATCCCACGGATCAATTTCACAATACCACGGAAAACTCTCTTGCAGAATCTTCCGAAGAACCGGAACACTCTATACAGGATCGTATTCTGCCACCATTTTCCCATTTTCAGGCGGATGGCCAGCTCCATGAAGTACAGGGTGCACCATATCACCTCTGCCGCAAACAGTACCATCAGCACGATCAGATTGATCATACTTGGGTTCATACCGATCCATCCAAAAGCCAGGTACAGACCGGTAAAAGCTCCAACGGCAACGACCACTGTATACACATCCAGGTGGATCTCATGGATCGCACTGGGAGTAATACCCTCCCTGCCATTCTTATGTCCGGCACTGCACAACAGGAAAATAAAGCATAAGAATGCCAGTACCGTTCCCGCACAGCATACCACGGGGATCACATTTCGGTTATCATAAAGCTGCTCTGCCTGATGATAGATCAGGGCATATTCATCTTCCTTCGGCAGGCTGGGATTCGCTGTCAGGGTAACCACAATACGCTTGTTACGCTCTGCTAATGCTTCCTCTGCAGCCTCTTCCTGCAGCCGTTCTGTCTCACTTAAGGCATCCTCGATCATCCATTTTGCATATTGTTCCGCCCGTTCAACCGGCACATAAATCTCTCCACCTAAGGATACGCTGTCCCCCAGATCCAGATATTTCTCCAGATTGCCGGAGGAAAGGGCTTCCTGCTCCGCTGCCGTTATGCTTTCCACATCAGACCCGGTATTGACAGATGGTTCAAGCTCCATGATATCAGAGCTTCCATAACTTTCATAACTATCAGAGACAGAGGAAGTTTCTGTGTTGATATAGGTGTTATCATTCCTATGCTGCACCTGAGACTCCAGCCGGTAAGTCAGATCATTTGTCTTGTCTACATAATCCTCGTTCTTCCATTCTCCCAGAAATTCATCCGTATCCAGATCGTAGCTCTCCACCTTTACCCAGATGTTCCGCTGCCTGCAATAAGCTTCCATGGTCTGCAAGCTCTCATTCTCATACCAGTCGCGTATCCGATACAGATCCTGATTGACCTGCCGGTACAACAGCTGATCATGGATAAACATCATTTTGCCGGAGGAATACGCTCCACTGTCTGCAAGCATGCAGGTACCATAGAGTCCAAGCACCCCCGCAATTGCGGCAGCGATCATCAGGACAAATGCCATGATCTTTGCCAGTGTGCTGCCCAACAGGCTGTTTCCCTGTGCCGGTGCATTCTTTTTTTTCTCGGCTTTTTCTCTTTTTTTCCGTTCCCTTTTATTCTCTGACAATGCTGGTTCTACCGTCGTACTCACTGTTTCTTCCACCGGATTTGCCACTCTGTCCTGTTCTGTGCTCCTGCTGTTTTCTTCCATGTTATCCATATTCCTGTCTCCTTATTTCCTCAAGCTGCTCCGCTCACCTGCCTGCTCTTATCCCTGCTTCTCACATTTGTATCCCTGGCCCCAGACTACTTTTAAGTATCTGGGTTCTGCCGGATTGATTTCCAACTTTTCCCGTAAATGCCGGATATGTACCGCCACGGTATTCTCGCTGCCCAGGGGCAGGTCGTTCCAGATTCTGGTATAGATCTCCTTCGGGGAAAATACCTGTCCCGGATTCTGGATCAGAAGCTTTAAGATCTCATACTCCGTGGGCGTCAGTGCCACCGGCTCGCCGTCCAGCATCACCCTTTTCTCCTTGTCATCCAGTTCGATACCACCGACTCTTATCACATCCGGTCGGACAGTACCTCCACCCAGCTGCATATAGCGACGCAGTTGGGATTTGACTCTGGCGGATACTTCGATGGGGTTAAAAGGCTTCGTGATATAGTCATCCGCTCCTACCGTAAGTCCCAGCACCTTGTCGGAATCCTCGCCCTTGGCAGTCAGCAGGATCACCGGCACGTTACTCCTTTCCCGAATCTTGATCATAGCCTGAATGCCGTCCAGCTTCGGCATCATAATATCCATCAGTACCAGATGCACCTCATTCGTCTCTACCATATGTACGGCTTCCTCACCGTCAAAAGCCTCCAGAAAATGATAATTGGTGTCATTTAAGTATATCTTTAACGCGTTTACGATATCCTTCTCATCATCACAGATCAATATATTGTACATACTCTCCCTCATTTCTGTGCCGGTGGCTGCAGCCCGGACACTTCCTGCGCAAGGAGCTTTCCCTTACGCTGCCAGAACATCTGCTTTGTCCACAGATGTCCCGCTGATGAATTTATTGTAGCAGATAACAGATTAATAAAAAACAGGAAAAACCTTTAAAACTTTATTAAGATGACTTTACATAAAAACACCCTCTGCCATTCCCAGAAGAGCAAAGGCAAAGGGTGTGGACAACACATGTTGAAAAGTGAACAGTGAGCAGATCAAATAGCCGGTGAGGCCGAAGAAAACTGCAAGTGCCCGGGGATCCCTGGTTGCGGAGATTCGAAGGTTCCGGAATGCGGTGAGGAAGATTCCACCGTAGGCAATGACTCCCAGAATTCCCTGCTGTACCAGGAGGGTCAGCCATTCGTTGTGGGCATTGGAATAGATATTGTTGTCCAGAAGTCCCCGGTTGATCCAGTCCATGGCATCACTGCCCCATTGATAGAGCGCATAATAGAAGCTGTCAGGGCCCATACCGAATATCTGAAACAGGAGTCCCTCTTTTCCGTAAGTAAGAATCGTGACCTTCCACAGTGCCAGCCGGCCGTTGGCAACTTCCGACACTTTATCACTGCCGGGCAGATATCCCGCCACCAGCAGACAGCCAAGAAGCAGTGCCGCCAGCGTCACCGCAACCGCAAGCCCCACAAAGGTCCGAAAAACCCGGCCGCTCTCCAGCCGGTCACTTCTCTCCTGTCTCTCCCGCAGCTGCAAAATCAGATATACCGCCACTTCCACAACAAACACCACATACCAGGCCGGGGTAAAAAAGAGTCTTTTTTCGGCATCCCCTGCCAGCACCAGGCCGGTCAGATGTAACAGCAAAAACATCCTGACCATAAATACCGAAAGCGGTAAAAGCATCAGGATCTCCAACGCCCGCAGCAGCAGGCCTCTCTTCCGCAGAGAAAGCAACAGTAACAGCAGGCTTAATCCGCAGGCTGCCAGTATAGCTGTAGTACTGTTGGAAGTAATAGCCGATGCAAAAAACACAAAGCTCCCAATCATCCCCAGTACTCTGACCTGCCGTTTTCCCATAAAAGCTGCTGCCAGAGAGATACCTGCCGTCACACTGATATAGCCTGCATACCAGTTGTTGTTACCGATGGTGGACAACAGCTGGGTCCGGTTCCATTCTCCGTTTTCCATTCCGCGGAAAGTTCCCAGCACATCAATGTCCAGACGGTTCAGCAGCCCGATCAGTGTCACGATTCCTGCCGTAATCCCGGCGATCCACCAGATACTTCTGCTGCCGTCATAATACCGGGATACCGCAAAATAGATCCCCACCAGCAATCCCTGGGTCACCAGCCCCATATACCAGCCGGGATACCCTAAAAGGACATCCTCCCTGCAGGGACTGATTCCATAAGAAAAGATTGCAGACACCAGATACAACAGCATAAACACATCCGTTTTCTTCCACATCCGTTTCGTTGTCCGTTCTCCCCGGATCCTCTGCCACAGCACAGCCAGCACCACAAAAGCCCCCAGCACCAGCGTAGTATTCCGGAAAAACAAATATTTTGCATTTCCGATCATCACCAGCTTGTTCTGCATATACAGCGGTAAACCGGCAAAAAGAATCACCAGATACCCATAAACCAGCATACTCACGGTCTCTTTTGTATTTTGTTCCTGTTTCTTCATAGCTTACATTATCCTTCAGACTGAAAAACAAGGCACCCCTCATTGACTGAAGAGTGCCTTATATTTCCCGGTTATTTTATTTCCTTACGGTTACTTATTTGCCGTAACGCATCTGCAGGTACAGAGGACCATACCATTCAATAGCATTGTCTTCTGCCTTACCGGCAGGGATGGTTACCGTATACTCATTGCCTTCGAAGGTGTACTCCAGCTCCAGAGCTACAGTCTGCTTCTTGTACAGAGCCTGCATGATATCGTTGGGCAGAGCATTGATATTCTTGTCTCTGCTGATCTTGACAGTAGCACCGTCCTTGGCATTAGCGATCTCGCTTGCCACATTGTCACGATATCTTCCAAATGCGTTGTCAGTACCTTCTGCTGTTGCGGTATTATTAGCTTCTGCAATAGCAAAAGTGGAGAAGTGATTTACAGTAAAGGTCAAAGTGTTTGCGGAAGCATTGTAAATAGGCTTGATTTCTTCCAGTCCACCATTTACAAAGTGGAAAATCACTGCCTTATTACCATCTACACCTGCAGGAGTCTCAATGGTAACTGCTACGGGAATAGGCAGAGATTCAACTGAATAAGTACCAGCCTTCAGGCTGATTTCTACATATACGGGAGTAGAAGTTACTGCGTATGTAGAAGAAGTAATCTCAGGTGTAGCCGCCGGTGCTTCTACACTCAGTGTTGTGTCAGGAGCAACAAATGCTGCACCAACAATGCCTACAGCCTTTACAGCGCCGGAGTTAGCAAGAGTAGTATCCTTAATTCCCTTTGCCTTTTTGTATGCTGCTTCGATGGCTGCAACATCATTAACAGTATCCTGTCCTGCATTCATTGCTTCCTTCAGATCCTGAGAACCGATCTTTATCAAAGCAACTGCCGCATTATCTGCAGATGCCGCATCAGTAATCTTGGATGCATCAATAGCATCTACCGCATTCTTTACCTCTTCTACCGGTTTGGTGCTCGGTGCAGGGGTCGGTGTAACCACCGTATTATTCTCACTTGCTACAGATACGGTTGACAGTGCACTGCTGCCGTAAGGAATTGCAAATACTGCGAATGCAATGGCTGCGGCAATGATTAATTTCTTTTTCATTATCTCATTCCTCCTAAGTATAATGTTATGGATTTTATTTTTACCGCTATTTAGTATACCCCCCCCGTTATATTGTCAATCCTATTTCTTCCTATTTTTTCCTTTTTTTCTCATTTTCCATGTGCAAAAAAAGCATGCCTTTCCGCCCCCCTAAAAACGGGCATCACAGACATGCTTTTTCTGCTTTTTATTCATTTTTCTTATTGGAGTGCTCTTTCAGTTCTTCCAGAGCTTCCTTGAACTTCTCGGAACTCATGGTTGGATTGGAACGGATCATGTCACGCTGGAAGAAATCTCTTAAGCTGCTGACATTCTCTCTGTCTGCCACGCTTCTGGTGTACTTCTGCCGCAACTCGGCGACCTCGTTCTTCACGCTCTCCAAATACTGATTGGGAGATTTCTGTGCGGAAGTGCGGAAGCTCTCCAGCTTGCCCTCAATGTTGGACTTCAGGTCCTCCACTCTGGTGGTAATACTTGCAGTAAAGTCTTCCTTCTTCTGTGCCAGGCTATCACTGAAGCCTTCCCTGCGGTTCTCCAGATCTTCACTGGTCACAGCAATAATGACATCCAGCCGTTTCTGGATCCGCAGCATATCTTCTTTTGCCTTCTCCATCTTCTCCAGTACATCCCGCAGATCCAGGGCTGCTTTGAAGGATAATGCGAAATCCGCACCGATCAGCGCCGTCAACACCAGTGTCACAGGAGTGAGGATGCTGTCCGGAATGGACAATACCAGATGTTCAATGGGCTTATGGATAAACTCTGTCATCAGGATCGTCAGACCACCCCATGCCAGCGAGGACCCCAGGCAGATATGTCCCTGGAAATTGAACTTATTCTTGGAATAGTCCCAGTATCTGACTTTAAATAATGCCTCCATAGTCACGCCTGTGACATACTCCAGCACCGTGGCCCCAATACATCCGGCGATGTAGACCATCACCAGATTATCCTGGAACGGCATGGACACCACTAACATCATGATGGCGCCGCTGCCGTACAGCGGCAGGAACGGTCCGCGGCAGAAACCACGGTTGACCAGCTTCCTGCTTTTCAGGGATACATAGGTGGATTCAAAACACCAGCCGAAAAAGCAATAAAAATAAAAGAAAAATAACCATTGGATCGCAGTATAATGATACACTGTGTAACCTCCTTCACGTCTTCGTTTTTTCCTTACGAGCAAGGTAACTGTCATCTCATGACCGAACCGCTACGGATATACCTCAGCCTCTATGGCAAGCTTTCCCTTCCTCGTGGCATGGGGTTCTCCACTTATGCGGAATTTACCGTAGCCTCTGGCATTTACCACATCCTCCGCCTCCAGGGGCTTGGAATTATTTTCACACAGCCTGCCGTTCACATATACCTTTCCCGCCCGGAACAACTCCAGGCAGTCGCTTCTGGATTTATTATATACCTTGGAAATGACAGCATCAACACGTGGACTTGCCACCTGAATGACCTGACGCACCGGTTCTTCCTGCGGTACTTCTGCCGCCGCATCCACCACCTCGCATTTCACATGGGTATGACGGATCTGTTCCAGATTGTCACAGATGAATTCCGCGATGGTATCCAGACAGAACAAAAACGCTTCGCCCTCCCCCGGCAGAATATCACCGATGGTGCTCCGTTCAATACCCAGGTTCATCAGTGCCCCCAGATAATCCCTGTGGGACAGCTTGTCTGCAAATTTCGCGGATAGAGGTCTGATCCGGATACAGCAGATAGGAAAGGGCTGTTCATAGCCCAGCTCCGCCTCACTGCCGAAGCGAAGGAGCTTCCGCTCTGCCTCTTCCCTGCCGCCGTATAAGGTGATCCCTGCGAACTTCACTTCCCGTTCCACCTGCCACAGGGCATCCTGCTCCGCCAGTCCTAAGAATCCGGTAAATGTGTACTGGTTCTGGTTGTAGGATTTGTCTGCCAGTTCACGGATCCGGTTTTTCAGCTGTTGTATTTCTTTTTCATTTTCCACGGACATTCCCGTACATCCTTCCTGCTGTTCTCACTTTGCTTTTGCAAATATTACACTGTACACATTATCCCAGTGCCACATCCAACATCATCATCAACGCAAAACCAATCGCAAAGGCAATGGTTCCCAGGTTGGAATGCTCTCCCTCACTGGCTTCCGGGATCAGTTCCTCCACGACCACATAGATCATGGCACCTGCGGCAAATGCCAGCATATACGGAAGGATCGGTGTCACAATGCTTGCCAGTGCAATGGCCAGAATCGCTCCCACCGGTTCCACTGCTCCCGACAATACGCCTAAGGCAAAGGACTTTCCTCTCTTATTTCCTTCACTCCGAAGAGGCAGGGAAATAATGGCTCCCTCCGGGAAATTCTGAATGGCGATACCGATGGCCAGCGTCAGGGCTCCCGCCATCGTAACAGTTCCGTCCCCGTTTAACACTCCGGCGAAAATAGCACCACACGCCGCACCTTCGGGAAAATTGTGAATGGTCACCGCCAGCATCAGCATGGCTGTGCGGTTCAGACTGCTCTTATGGCCTTCCGGTGCATCGCTTCCCACATGCAGATGGGGTACCATGCTATCGATGAACAACAAAAAAACAATACCGATCAGGAATCCGATCACTGCGGGAAGAAATGCAAGCTTCCCCATCTCTTCGCACATATCCATGGCCGGTATCAGCAAAGACCACACCGAAGCTGCCACCATGACACCGGCAGCGAATCCGGTAAATATTCTCTGAATATTGCCGCCAATCTGGTTTTTCAGGAAAAACACGCAGGCTGCCCCTGCAGTCGTTCCCAGAAACGGAATCAGAAGACCGGCTACAATGCTTAAATTCATGAAACACTCTCCTTTCTTTCATTATTCTATGTAACTCGCAGCAAGATGGTATCTTGTCTGCCTTTTCAAATCATTTTTACTAAAATCCCGCCAGATCGTTGCCCAGGACGGCATACATCAGGAAATTCACACCACACACCAGATGGTAGCAGAATACCGCGATCTCGCCCACGACGAAGATCACCTTCCAGCTCTTCCACCACTCCCTGATATTCCGCACCATGACGATCAACGTCATCAGGAAGACAAAGAACATACCGTGCATATAGCCCCAGGAAAAGTTGGCATGCATCATGCGGAATCCTTTTTCATAGAAGATCAGGAACATTACTGTACCCATAAGATAATTCAGCCATGCAAACCAGTAATATCTGTTGGACTTTATATTTTTGAAATCAAATACCAGATTCAGGAAAAGTACGCCGATGGGCAATGCCATTCCCATGATAATACTTAAAGGAATGCTTTTGCAATAATTGCTCCATACTTTGGCAAAGCCGATGGCGATGCCTGTCTCCTCTCCCATGGCATTCGTTCCGGTGAAAATTCCGGAAAACTGGTACAGCAGGGCAATTCCCGTGGGGATCATGGTCACACACAGACAGAAGGCATTGCGAAAACTTTTTCCTCTGCTTACGATCAGCTGGATCAGGAGGATCAGACCGATCAGAGGCACCACTACCATCGTATAGCTTGGTTTGGTCATGGTGGTCAGCAGAAGGCTGACTGCGAAGAGAACGCAGTTCTTCCACTGAAAATCCTTCTGATATTCCGACAGCACCTTCACCGTCTCAAAAAAGCAGATAATCGCAAAAGGTCTGGTGGCCAGATAAGTGGCATTCCAGAAAGGATTCGGCGTATAAATCCCCATACAGCGATACGCATAATCAAAGCCGAAAAAAGCTGTATTCTTGGGAGAATACAGGTTAGAAAGCAAAAATAGCGAAAAGACAAGCAGGGTCACAAGAATGTCCGTCATAGCCTGTCTTCCCTGAGTTAAGTCATCATAATGACTTACTTTCCGGATCTCCCGGTTCATATAATATTTTGTGATCACTACCGCTGCCAGATTGAACAGCGCGGTGGTGATGGCCATGGCCGCTTTCGCTCCGATCAGCCAGGCGGAAAGTCTGGCTGTCCAGAACAGGATCGGATAGGGAAACTCATAATTTCCCGCAATACCTGCCACCTTATTCACATAGTCCGGCATATCCGACTGAAAGCCCGGCACCTGATAGCACTCCATCCAAAACAGATATAACATAACCCCGGTATACAAAAACAGCAGGAAAAGAAATGTCACTTTTCCTGCCATTGTCTCCCGCAGGCCGCTCTTTATGGGATTCTTTTTCATAGAGCCGATCCTTTCTAGTTGAAACTGATCACGGGATCTTTGGGAGCCTTTGCCTTCTCCACACTGATGGCATGGAGTACAGGGCCCTCTCCCTTATAGTCTGCGAAGTATTCTCTGGCAACCTTCGCTGTCACTTTGACCCATTCCTTCTGCTTCAGGTCTTTCGTGCCTGCAAACTCACAGGCATAGCCCAGAAATGCCATATCTTCCGCACAGCAGGTCATTGCCATGCGTCCCGGTACGAAATAGCCGTCGGGATATTCCTCGGGCTTCAGTACCATGGCCAGAAACTGGATATTTTTGCCTTCATAGCGCTCCAGATGATCCATGGAATCCAGATACCAGATGCCATAGCCCTGGTTGTCCAGTACAATAGGATCCTGATTCAGATCGTAGGGCAGATCCTCCTCGAAGATCTCATCGATCTCACCGTTGGAATCCTCGAAGATCACATCTGCGGAAGGATTCACCGCTTTGATGTTGCGCTTGTATACATTCAGATCCTTGATACCGTCGCAACGGTTGAAAATGATCATCTCGGACTTACGGATCATCTCCGCCAGCAGAGATTTCATATTTGTGTAGTACATAGGGAAGGTGGAGCCGTCAATGGTCGTGATCTGCTGCTCTACTTTCCAGTACCAGGGAAGCGTCATGTTCTTACAATTCCACATACCGTTATACTCGATGATGATACGGGCGGGCTTGTACTGCTTCTCCAGCTCGATCAGATGATTCGGAGTAAACTCCTCTTCCTCTTCGATCAATACGACATCCGTATGACTCTTTTTTAATAAAGCGGGATCGTATTCATTCTCGCCCTCTTCACAGAGGATGAGCAGTGTCTTTCCTTTGATCTGGAAATACGGCTGTCCCAGTGTAAATGTGATAAATTCTGTCTTACCGCTCTCCAGAAAACCATTTATGATATAGACTGGTTTCGTCATAATTCATACCTTTCTCTTTCTTATCCTGCTGCCTGTAAAATCCGTTCCGGCAATTTATTTACGGAACAGTTCTGCCAGCTTGTCCTCGTCCAGTTTGGAACCGATGACACAGATCTTACCGGTAACTTCCGGCTTACCGCTTCTGATGTCATGCTCTTCGGGAACATAATCATAATATACCCAGGTTCCGTCGGGAGCGGGTACCATACCCTTGGCACGCAGGATTGCACCGTACTCTCCGCTGTCCAGCGCAGTAAGGATCTTCTCGATGTCCTCTGCGCTGTAGGTGTTGGGTGTCTCGATACCCCAACTGGTGAATACTTCGTCTGCGTGATGGTGATGATGGTGGTGGTCATGATCATGATCGTGGCAGCCGCAGGTGCAGTTCTCGTCATGCTCATGATGATGCTCATGGTCATGGTCTTCATCATGGTCATGATGATGCTCATGCTCGTCTTCATCATCGTCGTCATCGTGGTGATGTCCACAGCAGCACTCATGGTCGTGGTCATCCTCGTCATGGTCGTGATGGTGATGATGCTCGTGGTCACAGCACTCATCCTCATCGTGATCGTCATGGATATGCTCCAGCATTTCCTTCATCATATCTTCCAGCTTGTCAGCGCCTTCGATGGTCTTCAGTACTTCCCTGCCATCCAGCTGATCAAGAGGAGTGGTGATAATGGTAGCCTTGTCGTTATGCTCACGGATCATCTCCACGCAGGCATTCAGCTTTGCCTGATCCACTTTGTCGGTTCTGCTTAAGATAATGGTTCCGGCGTACTCGATCTGGTTGCTGAAGAATTCGCCGAAGTTCTTCATATACATCTTGCACTTGGATGCATCTACTACTGCTACCGCACTGTTGATCTCCACATCCAGATCTCCTGCCACGTTCTCCACAGCCTTCAGGACATCGGACAGCTTGCCGACACCGGAGGGCTCGATCAGAATACGCTCGGGAGCATAAGTGCTGATAACTTCCTTCAGGGAAGTACCGAAATCACCTACCAGAGAGCAGCAGATACAGCCGGAGTTCATCTCTTTGATCTCGATACCGGCCTCTTTTAAGAAACCGCCGTCGATACCGATCTCACCAAACTCATTCTCGATCAGAACGGTCTTGCTGCCGTCCAGAGCTTCTTTTAACAGCTTCTTGATCAGGGTGGTCTTACCGGCACCCAGGAATCCGGATACTACATCTATTTTCGTCATTGTTTTTTCCTCCAATCTGAGTCTAAGACCCATCCTTTTTATTTTCTATCATATTTACAGTATTGTCAATAAAACGATTATTAAATTTTTATCAACTAAGCCATAATGTTCGTCAGACACTGTGCGGATGCTCGCATACGCAACTGTGCTACGGTTTCTCCGTCTCGATCATGCTGTAAGGCACCACGGCCACTTTTCCCTCTTCATCACCGCCACACAGGATTCCTACGAACACACCGTCCTCCGTAAAGGCTCCGCCTCCTGACATTCCGGGAGCGATCAGTCCCTGCAGCAGAAGCATATACTGGTCAAAATCCTCCACATAGATCCAGGGATCCACCACGAAAGCATAGACCGGCAGCCCACTCTCCCCTCCGTACATCCATACATCGTCATATTCCTTCAGTGCATCGAATACTTCCCGATCCGTCTGCACCGGCAGACAGACCTTCCATGCTTCCTCTGACAGTTCCGCCTTGTCCACCCACAGGAAAGCCAGATCGCAGCTGTCCACTGTCTCCACGCCGGTGGCAGCCACCTGTGTTCCGTCCGGAAATGTCACCCGGGCCTCTCCGGTATCGTCCGCCAGTACGTGCCCTGCCGTTGCGATCAGAATCCTGTTTTCCTCTTCATCATAGATCACACCGCTGCCCTGCCGCTCTCCCGTCTGAATTCCCACCAGGGATTTCATTACCTTAAAATCATTCTCCGTCAGTTTCTGCTCTGTATGCACCGGCAGTTCCACAAATTCCATTCCTGCGTCAGCCTGTCCCATGCCACTGTTTTCTTCCGAAACCTTCTGGCCTGCGGTCTCCGTGGAGACATTTTCCTCACTCCCACCGTTTTCCCCGCAGCCGGCGAAAAGTAACAGGCAGCTCAGTATCACAGCGATCCCTTTTATCCACATTCTCTCTTTTTTCTCCATGACTTCTCCATAGTTTCTCCGTGAAACATGCTCTGCATTGCAGTCACTTATAACAGAAAACGGACCGCATCCGCAGTCCGCATTTTTCTCAAAAGGTGTAAGCAAAAAATAAGCCGAGTTCTGTATATGACGATCATCTATCTAGTACGACTGTCACCAGCCGCATCAAGCGACCTACCTGAAAGCAGACCGGGCCGGTCTATAGCTCTCTGTTTGGTCTTGCTTCGGATGGGGTTTACATGGCTCCGTCTGTTACCAGCCGGACGGTAGTCTCTTACACTGCCTTTCCACCCTTACCGGCCAAAAGCCGGCGGTATATCTCTGTTGCACTAGCCTTGGAGTCACCTCCACCAGACGTTATCTGGCATCCTGCCCTGTGAAGCCCGGACTTTCCTCACCTGCATAAAGCAGCCGCGATCATCTATCTTACTTACACCTGTTCGATTATATCTTTTTCTTCCGGAAAAAGCAATATTTTTCTGCCAGACGTATGATTTCCCCATATCCCAGCGCTGCCAGCGGGAACATCATCATGTAATAGGCATACATATACCTGGCCTTTGCTTCCCAGAAAATACTGAACAAAAAGCCCCCGATCACAGCCACTGCCAACAGATGCTGTGTGATCTCACTGTCTTTTCGGACACAGAAGATAAAGTAAAACAGACACCCCAGATAGATAATGAACTGTAAACGATCTGCCATCCTCACCACACTGTCAAACAGATCTCCACTCAGCCGGTCTTCCAGTGCCGCCAGTTTCTCATGGTACACATCCCCGTGGTTAAAGTTGAAATACAGTGACTGATAGGTCGGGACATTCCACTGGGACAGAAGTTTTCCCTGATAAAAACCTCTCAGATACCCCGGCTGTGCTTTCATGGCCTGCATGCGCTCCTGCATCATCTCCCGGTAGATCTGATCGCTCTGCTCTGTATTACAGTCCGTTGCATAATATTGTGCCCAGCAATCGCTGTAATACCAGCCGTACCGGCCACCGATCTCTTCCATTCCCAGATACAGGTAAGCCGATGTGGGCAATCCCCGGGAATGCTCCATTCCGGATCTCATCTCATACATTTTATAGATTCCCTGATAGCACAAGAGTGGCAGTGCCAACGCCAGCACCAGTGAAATCAACAGGCGTCTGTCCCATTTTGAGAATATCCGTACCGCGCCGACCATGCAATATGCCACCACCAGGACCAGTGTGTTCTTACGCAGCAGAGTTCCCAGTGTAAGAGCTGTCACAATGCCCACCAGTGATCCCGTTTTTCCATATTTGATATATCGGACCAGCATCCATGCGGAAAACAGGGAACAGAATACCCAGGGAATCTCTCCGTAGACCCAGCTGGTATAAAAGACAGATGCCATACAGCTGCCCGCAAGCAGTGTCCCCATGGCCACCACCGCAAGTCTGCCGGAAACTTCCTTCAGAATGCCGTAAATGCAATAGATACCCGCCACGTTCAGAAGTACGAACACTATCTGGATCACATGATAATCCGCCTCTCCAAGAATCCGGAACAGCATCTCTTCCATGGCCGCCGGTCCCAGCTGATGAGCATACAGACCGCAATAATGATCCGGAGCCAGCGTCCCATAGTCACCCTGTATAAAATCTATGGCCGCACCAATAACCGATGCCTGATCTGCACTCGGCACTCTGTCTGCCGCCAGAACCCAGCACAATCCTGCGATTCCCTGCCAAAGCATGCCGAGCGTTACGGCAATTCTTTTGCACCAGATGACGATTTTGTCACCGGCCTTTTTTTCCACTGCCGTCAGAACTGCATACAATAGCAATATCAGCGCTGCTGCCGCCAGATTCCGTATTACGGAATCCGGAATCTCCACCAGATCTTCATGACCTGCCACCGGAAGCATATACTGCAGGGTACGCATGGCATACCATACAAGGAACAGAAGGATCAGGCTGCCCATGATCCGGATCACCCAGTTTGCTGTCTGCTTTACTATCGATTTTATCTTTGGTAAACGACTCTCCACAGGTATTCTCCTTTTCTTACTGTAGAGTAAACTATTCAGAACCATGCATGTAAACTATTCAGCACCACATTCGCAAAATCGCATCTCCGAGGCTTCCTTTTTGCTCATGTGGTTACTTCGTCGCATCAATTCTGCCGCACAGTCTTACGAATGCAAGCATTCGACGCCTGTCAGCAGAATTGCGCTACTCTGAATAGTTTACACGTTGAAGCAGCTTCCACCCACAAATTCTCTGCACAGAGAATTATTGGGAAGGCTTTCACTGGTCACACCCAGGAAATACTCCAGGAACTTAAGCAGTCTCTTGGCCTCGTAATATTCCGGTTCTCCCTTGTCGATCTGGAACAATAACGGCTCTGCGAACTGCTTTAACACTGCCAGTTCATAGATCAGGACGGAATTAAACATGGCATCCGCATCCTCCTGGAACGGGAAAATATTCTGTTCCTCACCCCGCCGTACAGAAGCCCACATATCGATGGTGCGTCTCGCATCCGCACCTCTGGTCCTCGCATCTCTGACCATACGGCGGAGAAGTCTTCCGTCCGTAGTCGGGATCCGGTTATGCTCATCAATATTGATATTGGTCAATGCACTGATATAGATCTTGTATTTACTCTCCTCGGGAAGTGCATAAGATGTCTTCTCATTCAGACCGTGGATACCTTCGATCACCAGAATATCATCCGGTCCCAGTTGTTTGAAATTGCCCTTATATTCCCGCTTTCCGGTCTTGAAGTTAAAGGAAGGCAGCTCCACACGTTCACCGGCTAACAATCTGCACATGTCGTCATTGAACTGCTTTACATCAATCGCTTCCAGACATTCGAAATTGTAATCACCGTTCTCATCCCTTGGCGTGAATTCTCTGTTCACGAAATAGTCATCCAGTGCAATGGGATGCGGTGTTTTCCCCAGGGTCTTCAACTGAATGGATAATCTGTGGGAAAAACTGGTCTTGCCGGAAGAAGAGGGTCCGGCGATCATGACAAATTTCACGCCGCCCCTGTCTACGATGCTCTTGGCAATCTCGCCGATCTTACGCTCCTGCTGCGCTTCCTGTACCAGGATCAGTTCACTCAGCGACCCACGGCAGATCTGATCATTCAGATCACCTACGGTCTCAATACCGATCTCCTTTCCCCATTCCTCAGATTCTTTCAACGTCCGGAATAACAGCTTTCTCTCTTGAAACGGCTTAACATGTGTAGGATCTTTTTTATCCGGCAGCAGCAGCATAAATCCATCCTCATACGCTATGACATCGAACCACTTTACATAGCCGGCATTGGGCAGCATGTAGCCGTAATAATAATCGTAATAACCGTCCATTTCATAAATATTTACGAAAGAGCCTCTGCGGTAACGGAACAGCTTTTCCTTATCCTTCATCCCCTCTTTCCGAAACAGTTCCATGGCATTATCCAGGGAATAAGATCTCTTCAGAAAAGGTGTCTTTGCCTCCACCAGCTCCCGCATCCGGTTACGGATCTTTGCAGCATTTTCTTCCGTTGCATTGATCTTCCCCTTTGGAGAGATGTAGGAGCCGTTGCCGATGGCAAATTCCACACGACAGCTCTGGGCCGCCTCTCTGCCGTAGACATCAAATACCGCTTTCAAAAACAGCATTGTGGCAGAACGCACATAAGTCTTGTTGCCCACATCATCCTTCAAGGTAAAAAAGGTAACCTCGCAATCCCTTGTCAGTTTCTTGAACAATTCTCTGATCTTGCCGTCTCTGGCTGCCAGTGCGATCAGATTCTCATACTCCTGCTGATAATCGTTGGCCACATCCTCGTAAGTGGCTCCCTGAGGATATTGTCTCTCTTCCCCGTTTATCTTCACTGTGATCATTTTTCTCACCCTGTCCTTCTGTAATCTGCTTTTACAGGTCTTATTTTTCAAACGCAATCCGGTTCCTTGCCATTATCATACCAATCCAGTGCACGGGTAATCAGGGTGATCTCGTCTGCGATCTCCTGTCTGCGGCATATGGTTCTGGGATTGTCCGCATCTGCCTTTTGCTCCATGCGTCCCACGATCTGCCTTCGCTCGGTCAGCATCCATTCCAGATACTCCCGAAGTATCCGGTCTCTGCGGGATAAAAGCAGCGGGCCGAACTTTTCCGCCAGTCCGGGATCCAGACCTTCCGTCTTCCAGGAGTCCCCGACCTTCTGCCGTACCGCATCGTCCGTCATCGCACCCAGCCAACGCACCTTCATCATAAAATAATATTTTCCTTCTTCGTAGATGATATTCTCATCCAGCAGAAGATATCCCTCATCCATCAGGAATGTCCGAAAATGCGGGATCTCCGACTGTGGCTGCAGGATCAGCTCTGCAAATCCCTGTGCCTGTTCTCTTCCTTCGGTAAGAATCTTCTCCATGAGAGGTCCACCCATGCCGGCGCAGATCATCCCGTTCGCCTCTCCGGTCTTCAGGCCGTGCAGACCGTCGGAAAGTCTGGTCTCTATCCTGTCCTGCAGACCGTATTCCCGGATATGCTCTCTGGCACGCTCCAGGGGCCCTGACCGCACATCCATGGCGATCACCCGTGGGGAGAGCCCTTTCTGCACGAGATAGACCGATACAAAACCATGGTCACACCCCACATCTGTTATCACAGTGCCGGGAGTGACCATGTCTGTTAAAGCCTGCATTCGATTGGATAATATAACTTCCGCCATTAATCCAGATAATCCTTCAGCTTGCGGCTGCGGCTGGGATGACGCAGTTTGCGCAATGCCTTTGCTTCGATCTGACGGATACGTTCACGGGTAACGTTGAATTCCTTACCTACTTCCTCCAGAGTACGGGCCCGTCCGTCATCCAGGCCGAAACGGAGTCTCAGTACTTTCTGTTCTCTCTCTGTCAGAGTACCCAACACTTCCACCAGCTGTTCCTTCAGCAGGGTAAATGCTGCAGCATCGGAAGGAACCGGTACATTATCATCCTGAATGAAGTCGCCTAAATGGCTGTCTTCCTCTTCACCGATAGGAGTCTCCAGGGATACGGGCTCCTGGCTGATCTTTAAGATCTCACGCACTCTGTCTACCGGCATGTTCATCTCTTCCGCGATCTCTTCGGGGGTCGGTTCTCTTCCCAGCTCCTGCAGCAGCTGTCTGCTCACGCGGATCAGTTTGTTGATGGTCTCTACCATATGCACCGGGATACGGATGGTTCTCGCCTGATCGGCGATCGCTCTGGTGATGGCCTGACGGATCCACCAGGTCGCATAGGTGGAGAACTTATATCCTTTACGATAATCGAATTTCTCTACAGCTTTGATCAGACCCAGGTTACCTTCCTGGATCAGGTCTAAGAACAGCATTCCACGGCCTACATATCTCTTGGCAATGCTGACTACCAGACGTAAGTTGGCCTCTGCCAGACGCTTTTTCGCTTCCTGGTCGCCCTCTTCCATTCTCTGGGCCAGTTCGATCTCTTCCTCAGCACTTAACAGGGGCACCTTGCCGATCTCCTTTAAGTACATACGGACAGGATCCTCAATGCTGACGCCTTCCGGTACGGACAGGTCGATGTTCTCCACATCCACTTCGTCCTCATCGGTCAGAATGATCTCTTCGTCATCCACATCATCGTCATCGGTAATACGCAGCACATCTACGTTGTTCTGGTCCAGATACTCCAGAACCTTCTCCATCTGTTCCTCTTCCAGAGGCATGTCCGCAAAGAAGTCACTGATTTCCTGATACTCCAGCACATTCTTTTTCTTTTTCGCCATATTCAGGAGCTCTTTTATCTTCTCCGCAAATTTTGCCTGTGTGTTTTCATCCATTTTCGTGGTTCCATCCTTTCATTGCCATTATTTATAGCCATATTTCGTATTTTTTATAACTGTCCCGAGCCGCAAACCCTATTATTCCAGAGAAATGCGGGCTCTTTGTAATTCTTCCAGTGCTTTTTTGCCTTCCACCGCTTTTTTGACCGCGTTGACATCCGTACCCAGCTGCGCCATATAGTACTGGTAGCTGTTGCGTTTGACTGACACCAGAATGTCATGGAAAGCTCTTTCTCTCTCCTGCTTCGTGGACAATTCGGGGAGCGTTGTATGGAACAGCTCCGCTGCCTGCCTCTGCTCCTCTTCATCCTCAAACATGCTGATGATCCCCGCCGGCTGAAACTGTCCGTTGTCCAGCTCTGCGAACATCTTCTCCGCCACCTTGCGATACAATTCCTCCGTGAAATCCTCCAGAGAAATGTACTTACGTACAATCGTATACAGAGAAGGATCATCTCCGATCCAGGTGATCAGCAGTCTCTGGGACTTCCGTCCGCTCTCCGAAGGATCGCTCTTGTTCTGCACTCCGCTGCGGGGACGGGGAATTGGTCTGGCGATTCCCGTCTGGGAAGCATATCCTATGACCATCTTGCGCAGATTATCGGGACGGATCATATATTTTTCGGCAATGGCCTGCAAATAATTCTCCCGCTCCAGATCTTCCGAAAATTCGCACAGTTTCTGTGCGATCTCCCGGTGGAACTTCGTCCGCTGTTCCGGATCACTCTGATCGTATTGTTCACTCAGGATACGGATCTCGAAGTAGAAACTGTTCTCCGCCTGATCGATTCTCTCCTGAAAAGCCTCTTTCCCCAGATTCTTGATAAATTCATCCGGGTCCTTATAAGGACGCATATTGATGACTTTACCGGTAAGCCCGGCCTCCCTGAGAATACCGATGCCCCGGAGTGCCGCCTTGGTTCCGGCACCGTCGCTGTCGTAGGCCAGCAGGATGTTTTCCGCATAACGGTGTAAAAGGTTAGCCTGTTCCACCGTAAATGCCGTTCCCAGGGATGCCACCGCCTGGGTAAATCCCGCCTGATGCATGGCTATGACATCCATGTAGCCCTCGCACAGGATAATATTGCCCGTCCGGGCAGTCCTTGCGAAATTCAGTCCATAAAGATTCCTTCTCTTATCGAAGATCATGGTCTCCGGTGAATTCAGGTATTTCGGTTCCCCGTCTCCCATGACTCTGCCGCCGAAGCCGATGACCCGGTGGTTGATATCCTGTATGGGGAACATGACACGATTCCAGAACTGGCTTCGCAGTCCCCGCTGTTCAGAAAACATTGCCAGTCCGGAGTCTTTGATCTCTTCGTCCGTAAAGCCCTTTTTCCGCAGGTACTGTACCACCTGCTCGCCGTTTTTCCCGGCATAACCCAGTCCGAAATGATGCATGGTCTCATCGGTCAGCTTCCGCCCCGTCAGATACCGCATTCCCACTTCGCCACGGGGATCCCGCAGCATATAATAAAAATATTTTGCCGCTTCCTTATTGACTTCCAGCAGCCGCATACGTTTGCCGGCTTTTTTCTTCTGTTCCGGTGTCTCCTCCACTTCGGGAAGCTTTACCCCGGCGCGGTCCGCCAGGATCTTAATGGCCTCCGGGAAGGTATCGTTTTCATATTTCATAAGAAACGTATATACATTTCCGCTGGCATGGCATCCGAAGCAATAATACATCTGTTTGTTCGAAGACACCGAAAAGGAAGGTGTTTTTTCGTTATGAAAAGGACAGCAGCCCCAATAGTTGCTTCCCTTTTTTTTCAATGAGACATAGCCCGATATCACATCCACGATGTCATTTCTGGCTCTGACTTCTTCTACCAGTTCTTCGGGATAATACACGTTTTTTAACTCCTATTTTATCTTGTACCTATCTCTGCCAGGATTTCGGTATGTAAATATCCTCGTATACCGCTATGGCAAACCGATCCGTCATCGCTCCCACATAGTCGCAGACGACCTTCTCTCTCGGTTCTCCCACGGAAAGAAGATTGAGATATTCTTCCGGCAGATCATCCAGATGCTTCAGGAAATGCTGGTACAATGTCTCCATCAGCATCTCTGCTTTCCCCTCTTCGCTCTTCGCTACCGGGTTCTTGTAAACTCTCTCAAACATGAACTGTCGTATCTTCGTCATGGCTTCCGCCACCGGCTCCGACATCAGGATGTCTCCCTTGTCCATGCTGTTGGTCACGATGTCATGAATGAAATGATCCAGTCTCTCGGTGGGACTGCTGCCGATCACCTCACAGATGTCCTTCGGCACATCCGCTTCCGTGAGGATTCCTCCGCGGATGGCGTCATCCATATCGTGATGAATATAGGCAATTTTATCGGAAAGTCTGACGATCTTGCCCTCCAGGGTGTGGGGCTTTCCAATGGTCTGGTGGTTTCTTATACCGTCTCGCACCTCGTAGGTCAGATTCAGCCCCTTGCCATCCTTCTCCAGAATGTCCACGGTGCGGACGCTCTGTTCGGCATGTTCGAAGCCAAAAGGGCATACTCTGTTCAGCGCACGCTCTCCGGCATGTCCGAAAGGCGTGTGTCCCAGATCGTGTCCCAACGCAATGGCTTCCACCAGATCCTCGTTCAGCTTTAATGCCTTGGCTATGGTTCTGGCCGTCTGGGATACCTCCAGCGTATGTGTCAGTCTGGTACGGTAATGGTCACCCTCAGGTGTCAGAAATACCTGGGTCTTATCCTTTAGCCTTCGAAAGGCCTTGCAATGGATAATACGGTCTCTGTCTCTCTGAAACACCGGCCGGATATCACATTGTTCTTCCGGTCGCAGACGTCCTTTGGAGTTCACACTCAAGGATGCGTACGGACTTAAATAATCCTTTTCCCACTGTTCCAAGTTTTCTCTGATCGTCATAGTTCCTCCTGCCCCTACTTCTAATATTCTGTGCCTGTCTTAAAAATCCTTTTCTTTCTTTTGAAAAAAATAGTCATTTTTTCTGATTTAAATTATCTGCACACAGAATAGATGAATTCCGCATTCTTATCCATGGCCTCACTGGCCTTTTTGAAGGGTGACATCTGAAAAACATGCCACATTCCGGGGAATCGGTCGATATGGGCAGCGACCCCGGCTTTGATCAGATTTTTATATAGCCGCAGAGAATCGTCCAACAGGATTTCATTCTCTCCCACCTGAATATAGACGGGCGGGAAACCATGAAAGTTTCCAAACAGCGGAGAAATATAAGGATCCGTCAAATCTCTGTCCGGGGCATAGGCCCTGGTCATACGGTCGATGTACTCTTTATCCAGTACCGGATCCAGTTCCGCCTTGGTCTGGAAAGTCTTGCCCTCGCCGGTAAGATCCGTCCAGGGAGACATCAGCACGATTCCTCTGGGAAACAAGCGCTCCTGCTCTTTCAATTTCAACACCAGTGAAAGCGCCAGATTACCTCCGGCCGAATCTCCGGTAATGATCACATCTCTTGCTCCGTAGCCCAAAAGCATCAGATAGTTCCAGGCTTTCATGGCATCCTCCGCAGCTGCCGGATACGGATGCTCCGGTGCCAGTCTGTAATCAAAGCACAGCACATCCATGGAAGTACCCGCCGCCAGCTTCGATGTCAGGGTTCTGGCATAGATACTGCTGCCGGTGGAATATCCGCCACCGTGGCAATGCAGGATCACATACTTTTTCATATGAGCCCGGTTCACACTGACCCACTCCGCATCCATGCCATCGATGTCCACGGGACGGTACTGGAGCTCTTTACTGTTGCCGAGCAACTCGCCAATGTGATCCTGGGATTGTCTGTGCTTCTCCAGATCCGGATTCTCCACAAGACCATGGGCCCTGCGGATGAGCTGCATCAGATTCTGGTTGTTCTTCTCACTGTTTTTTCCTACCAGTGCCATAAGTTCCTCCTGTTCACCAAGTTTTCTCGTAACTATTCAGCGCCTCATTCGCAAAATCGCATCTCCGATGCTTTCCTGAACAACAAGTTCACTTGTTGTTTGCTCATCTGAGGCTGCTTCGCCAAAGAAATATTGTCCAGCCGTCTTACGAATGCGAGCATCCGACGAGGCTTTGCCAATATTTCATGGCTCTGAATAGTGATCAAAAGTGCAATCTTCTGCGCACTGCATTGCGCAGTCTCCTCCGGGATAAAAGGGTGGCGATGGTGATATCGACGATCACGCAGATCGTCAGCACGATAGCCGACCATCCCAGTGCGATCTCCTGTTTCAGGAACCGGTCGATCAGAAGTTCCAGTCCCACGCACAAAACAGCGATTCCCGAGATCAGGTACAGGGCTCCTGTCAGGAAGGACATGGGGAGCTTGCGGATACAGAACGTCACCGTTTCCACCACTGCCGTCACCAGCAATACGATCGGCAGTCCCAGTCCATAGAACCAGCTGTTATGTCCCGTCAGATAAGTCAGCAGATATAGATACACAATCACTGCCACTCCATCCAGCAGGATCGACAGATAAATGGGCTGTCTCGTATAAATAACCACAGGGATCATAATAACCCACAATACCAGGACTACGCCGATCACCGCCAGAGACCACAGACTGCTGCGGAACACAAAAGCGTTTAACAGCCCACAGGTCACCGCCGTAGCCAGTACAATAACCGTCAACAGTACTCCCAGATCTTTTCTTTTTACCACTTCCACCTGTCCCTTTTCCTTTGGAAAAGGGGATGGCTGCTTCTCCGGTTCCGGTGCCTTGGGATTATACACCGGTGTGTCGCACAGAGGGCACTTCTTTGCCGAAGCATCCAGTTCCACACCACAGTTCACACAATATGACATAAGCATTTCCTTTCCAACCGGAGGATCTACCGGTTACTCTCGATCTTCACATGAATACCGTCCTGTACCAGCTTGCGGAAAAACAGTCGTTCCACATCCGTTTCCGCAATACTGCTGGCAAAATTGATGGTCAGAATATCTTCAAAGCTGGCAATGGCACAGTTGGTTCTCGTAGAGAACGGCTGTCCCATATAGATATCAAAACGTTCGATATAGGGCTTCATGGTCTCCGGCACTTTCAAAGCTCCCATGTTGGTCAGTCCCGCCGAAGAGTTTTTGTCCTGGATCTTCGTATAGAACTGGCGAACCACCAGATCCTTGATAAACAGCGGTACCACACGGATAAACGGGTTCCTCTGGGTCTCTGCGTTGGTGGTGATATCGCCCCGCAACAGCTTTTCATTCAGATAATACCGCATGTAATTGTGCACCTGGGTCACGATCTCTTCAAAAGTGTATTCTCCCAGTCTTGGGTCGATCCCCGGATAGATCATGGTGATAAAATTCCGCAGAGTCTTCGATGGGAAAAAGCGCCGCAGATTCACCGGCATGGCAATCTTTACCGGACGTAATTTTAAATGCCACTCACTCTCCTGCTTCTGCATCAGTGCATAGAGCAGAACCGCATTGAGATATTCCGTAATGGTGGCATTATAGCTTTTTGCCACCTTCATGACCTCTGCCACCGACATAATACCGTCTATGATGTTCAGGGTATAAAAGGGCTCCTTGGTTCCCCGGACACGGTAAGCCTTCTCCCCCGGTCTGGGCGGGCACACCTTGGCATTGGCATATTTCATGTAGGCATCTTCCAGTTCTCCCGGATCCGGCGTCTCTAAAATATCCAGCACAAAACCGCCGTTCTCGATCTCCGTATGCCCCTTCAGGCGCAGATAAGTGGCCGTCAGAGTCTGCAATACGCACATGCCTCCGGTACCGTCTCCCAGACTGTGATGGGCCTCCAGGGCGATCCGGTTCCGGTAATAATAGATTCTTACCAGATACCGGTTATTGGCCTTGAAATACATGGGCTGACAGGGATTTTTTACATCCTCCTGCACAAAGGGTCCCGGACGGTCATTCGGCTCCAAGTATCTCCAGAATACCCCTTTCCGGATGGCTGCCTTATACGTGGGGAAACGGGGCATGGTCAGATTCACCGCCCGCTGCAGCATCTCGGGATTGATTTCCTCCTTTAAAAGAACGGACAAACGATAAACGGAAGAAAAATCTCTTCTCTGTAAGGTCGGGTATACAATGGCCGACAGATCCAGTTTGTACCAGTCCTTGTGTACTTTCGATGTCCTGTCTGTCTTCGTTTTGTCTCTTCTATTAATTGCCACGGTTTTCGCCCCTTTCCCGGTTTTGTATTATATTTTTCAGAAACGACAAAGGCGGCAACCTTTCGGTCACCGCCATGTGATGCAGAAAGAGGGACTTGAACCCTCATGGTATCACTACCACACGGACCTGAACCGTGCGCGTCTGCCAATTCCGCCATTTCTGCGAACAAATGTATATTACAACAACCGGCTCCAAATGTCAACACTATTTTTCGAATTATTTAAACTGTATGCAAAATAATTACGATTTCTGCGTAAAAAATGCGGCTGACCGGCAGCCGCATTTTTGCAATTATTTTACATTTACATGTAGGAACTGAACAGATTGCCTGCATTGTAAGTGCCGATATATCCTGCTGTTCCGGTGTACAGACTGCTTCTGGTGGAAGCATGGTCTGCTGCAAAATTGATCATGGAACTCTGTGCGGATACACGATAACCATAGGAACCGTTCCCCTGGAACAGGTTCTTCACAGTATTCATATCGGCTTTCATAAAGGTATCCTTGTCCAGAGACAGGGTGCCGTCATTTTTCATAGTGATACCGATCTTCGCCAGCTGCTTACTGTTGGCAATGGTGGTATTCCCCAGCGATTCCGTGCGGTTGTTCACTGTGGTATCGCTCACATCATCCACAGCAGCCATCACGCTGTTGTAATTCTTCACAAAGCTGTTCACCGCATTGTAGATGGCACTGGTATCATAGCCCTTGGTCGTGGTCTCTATACCATTCTCATCCTTGGTGGTGATATCCTTTTGTGCGAACAGATCATTTTTACCGGTAGCCAGTAATGTATCTGCGGATTCCTTCAAAGCATCAGTGGCGGTCTCTACCTTGGCCAGTGCTTTCTTCGCGGTCTCCTTCGTGGTGTCTTTCTTCGTTATGTCGGAAGCTGCGGTTTTGGATGCGGTGTTCTCCTTGCCATAATAAGCCTTCATCAGCTTGGCATAGCTGCCGTTCTTAATACTTGCATAATCTGCCAGCCAGTTGCTGCTTGCCGCATTGGATGCCGTAGAGCTCAAACCGGAAAACAGAAATGAATAATTGGTCTTTGCCTGAATATTAATACTCATCACAGTCACCTCCGTGTCAACTGTTTTGAATCGGCCTTTCAGCCATTAGTCCTTTTATATCAGTTACAGTATACTACTTATTTCGGATTTTTCCAAGGTTTGTTAACTGTTTTTTGAAAAAATCCCTTTAATTGAGTATTTTTTCCAGCATGGTCACCCGGTTGAAGGGAAAGGAGAAATAATAGCCGTCCGCAAAATCCTCCGTCATGGTGATTACTTCCTTTGCCAGCTGCACACCGGCCTGCTCTCCCTCTTCTCTGGTCATGTCCGCCCGGTATCTTGCCAGTACTTCGTCCGTCACGTCGATGCCTGCCATCTCATTCTTCATAAAGGTGGCATTTTTAAGACTCACGAAAGGCATGATCCCGCAGAGAATCCTTGCCCCGGTCTCCTCTTTGATCCGGCGCACTCTGTCGGCACTCTCCTGTGTGGAAATGGGCTGTGTCAGAAAAAAGGTGGCTCCCGCCGCCATTTTCTTCTTCACTCTGCCGATCTCCACCTCAAGATTACGTCTGCCCTGATTGATGGCTCCGCCGTAGCTGGCCGGTGCCTGTGTGAACTGCTCCTCGTTCATATCTGCCAGGATCTGCATGAGACCTACGGAGTCAAAATTGAACACACTCTTTACCGTGGTACGCACCATGGAGGGGATCGGATCACCGGTGATCACAAGGAAATTGTGAATCCCATTGATATAAGCTCCTAATAACTGGGAGCGCATAGCGATGGCATTTTTATCACGACAGCAGATATGAGGCATGACACACATACCGGTCTCACGCGCTACTTTTTCCGCCATGAGAATAGAATCCGCTCTGGTACGTCCCGAAGGGGAATCCGGAAAAGTCAGTACATCCACACCGCTTCTCTGCAGCAGATGTGCAGCATCCATCAGCTTTTCATCGTCAATACCCGCAGGAGGTGCCAGTTCGACGGCGATCAGTTTCTTCCCGCCTTCCGCTTCCTTGTTATGGTAAAAAGAGTGATCCTCTGTGCCAGCCTGTTTTTTCTCCGGTTCTGCATTTGCTTTTGTCTGCGGATACTGGGTAAAGTCCAGTTTTCCGGCAAGATCTGCGATATATTCCGGTGTCGTACCGCAGCAGCCGCCTGCCATATCCACACCAAGAGCTATCATCTGATGCATTCTGTCTACAAAATATTCTCTGTTATCCCCGGTGAAGATCATGCGTCCGGTGACCATCTGCGGGTAACCGGCATTCGGAAGGGCTGTGAGGAATTTATCTGCAGGCTTATAAAGTGTTTGCAGGATCCGGTGCATATGAGAAGGTCCCACGCCGCAGTTAAAGCCCACGGCATCGATCTCTTTTATCGCTCCCGCTCTCTGCAACAGCTTTCTGGCACTTAAACCTGCATTGCTGTAACCGAACTGGTTTACAGAGAATTGTACCGTAATAAATGCCTGTTCCCCGATCATTTTGATCGCAGGCAGGAGCTCTTCCATCTCGGAAAAAGTTTCAAAGACAAAAAAGTCCGCTCCCTCTTCCAGAAAAATATTACAAATTTCTTCATATTCTCTGCTTAAAGCATCTTTCTGTGCCATGGCCTCCCCTGGAATCTGGCCAATGTCCGCCGCTATGTAGATCTCTTTCGTCTCTCCGGTGGTCTCTCTCCACTCTGCCACTGCTTCCCTTGCCAGTCGAAGCCCACTGCGCAGTGTCTCTCCAATCTGTTCCCGGGGTATATCCATGCAGAAGCTGTTAGCAGCAAAGGTATTGGTTCGTAAAATCTGTGCTCCTGCTTCCAGATACTCTCTGTGGATCTCTTTTACCCGCTCCGGAGCCTCCAGATTCGCCAGCTCCGGCAGCTGCCTCGTGTCGTATTTTCCTCCGTAATAAGTGCCGAAAGCTCCGTCAAACAGAATCTTTTTCTGTTGGATTCTTTCACGAATCTGTTCTTTGGTGTATTTTGTATTGTTCATATCTGTATCCTTTTTTGTTTTATTTTTAACGATGCCTGTTTACCAAAACGAGCAGGTCTGCATCTGCAAACCTGCTCGTTAACTAGAATAGCATATATTTTTCTAAAAAAACAGTAGCAAATTTAATCACATTGCCGATTCTTTTTGAGGTGAGAGAACGGATACGAACTCAAAATAATTCTCCTCTCATGGTTATTTTCTTACTTTCACTTTCCATCTTTTGTCACGTCACTTTCCTTGCTGTTATAATTATAAAATTCAAAACAGAAATCATTATAGTTCCGTAACTTTATTTTTTTCAATCCATAATTTGTATAAAAATATGCGAAAAAAGCCTCCCGAAATTTCTCCCGGGAGGCTTAAAATATCTACAGTACAAGTCAATGATTACATCAACTTTCTAAACAGCTCGGTCAGATCCTCGATGCTTGCATCCTTGGGGTTACCGGGTGCGCAGGCATCTGCATGTGCGGACTCTGCCAGGAAAGGAAGATCCTCTTCCTTCAGTGCTTCCAGCTTGGAAGGAATACCTACATCCTCGGACAGCTTACGAACGGCATCTACAGCAGCCTTACGATAGGTTGCCTGATCCATCTGGTCTACACCTTCCACTCCCATAGCACGAGCGATCTCACGATACTTTTCACCGGTGCAGTCAGCATTGTACTCCATAACGATGGGGAGCATCATTGCGCAGGCTACACCATGAGGGGTATCATAGACAGCACCCAGAGTATGTGCCATGGAATGGGCAATACCAAGACCTACGTTGGAGAAGCCCATACCTGCAATGTACTGGCCCAGAGCCATGCCTTCACGGCCTTCCTTGGTATTGGCTACAGCGCCGCGCAGGGACTTGGAAATGATCTCGATTGCCTTCAGGTGGAACATATCGGTCATCTCCCATGCCGCCTTGGTGGTGTAACCTTCGATAGCGTGGGTCAGAGCATCCATACCGGTAGAAGCGGTCAGTCCCTTGGGCATAGAAGACATCATCTCGGGATCTACCACAGCGATGATGGGCATGTCATGAGGATCTACACAGACGAATTTACGCTTACGCTCTACATCGGTGATAACGTAGTTGATCGTAACCTCAGCTGCGGTACCGGCTGTGGTGGGTACTGCGATGATGGGTACACAGGGTTTCCTGGTAGGTGCTACGCCTTCCAGGCTGCGTACATCTTCGAATTCAGGGTTGGCAATGATGATACCGATGGCTTTGGAGGTATCCATGGAAGAACCACCACCGATGGCGATGATATAATCTGCACCGGATGCCTTGAAAGCAGCCACACCGTTTTTCACATTGTCAATAGTAGGATTAGCCTTAATATCGGAATAAATTTCATAAGCAAGACCTTCCTTGTCAAGCAGTCCGGTTACTTTTCCGGTCACACCGAACTTGATCAGGTCGGGATCGGAACATACGAATGCCTTCTGAAAAGCATGAGCCTTTGCTTCGGTTACGATTTCTGCAATTGCTCCTGCACCGTGATAAGAGGTCTGGTTGAGCATAATTCTGTTTGCCATGATACATAATCTCCTTTCGACATAAAAACGATCTTATTGATAATTTTATTCTAACTGCAAACATCGCATAAAGAAAGTGACAGTTTGCCCCGACTGTCACTTTTTACAGAAAGTTCACAATGTGTACATCTATTTTAGTAATTTTTCACAAATAGTTTTGGTGATTTTTTCACTACCGCAATACACCCAACTGCTGAAATAATTCTGTCACCGGCATAGGAAGTGCACTGACCAAAAGCGCCGCCATCTGCTCCGGTGTTCTCTCCTTCGGAGCGAAGATCCATTCCACGGTCATATCAATAGATCCTCTGCAATAAAGCTGCAAGGGAAATAAAAGGTTCTCTTCAAGCTGTCTGCCGGTCTTACGCCTGATCAGCTGTGTATAGAAATTCAGGATCAGCTCGTAGTCATGTTCCTTTAGAGAATTATGATCATCCGATCGGAATGCCCCAGCAAAAAAGACTCTCTCATTTTGAATGAATTCAAACTTTCTGGTCAGTCCTTCGTATACAGTAAGTCCGTCTCCCATCTGGGCAAAAGATTCCAGTAAGAGTTTGTCGAAATACCAGTTGATCAGATCATATTTGTCCTGAAAATTCCGATAAAAGGTCTGCCTCGTCACACCGCAGGTCTGCACGATCTGCGTCACGGTCATGGCATCGGTGCCGGACGAAGCCATACACTTTTTCGCCGCTTCCGCCAGGCGGTATTTTGTTTTATCCGCTGAAGTTTCTTTTGTACTCATGCTGTCACACCTCTATGGTACTACCGTTTTCGACTTTCCATAGCTTTCCGGTAATTCTGCTTCCAGTAAAGCCGCTGCATCTCTGACGCAGTCGATGCATTCTCTCTTTACAATGCCATCGTTGATGCCTTTTAATTCCTTACAGATCACGGTTCCGTTCTGCTCCTTGAAGCTCTGAATTATCCTTCTGGACCCTTGCATGGTCTTCTGCGGATTTTTATTGATCAGTCCCAGTACATTGACCGCTCCGATGACAGCTCCGCAGGTAGCTTCCATGCTGCCACCGATACCTGCCGCAAATCCCTGAGTAAGATTCCTAGCCGTCTCTTCATCAATTCCCGCCAGATCACAATACGTGCATGCCACTGCCTGCGCACAATTGTAGCCACACATTTTTCTTTCTGCTGCTTTTTCTACTCTTGATTCCATAACTGTTGTTCCTTCTTCTGTTTATATTTTTCCAATAATCATCTGTAGTGTATTTTCTGTTATGTATTATATCAGAAATAAATCTAAGACGCCATCGTCATAATTTTCTATCTTTACATTTCTCCCAAACTGTTCTAAGTGTATAAATAATTCCTACAAATTTCAAAATCATGTTGACATTGCCGTGGGAAGATGTTATTATCATTCTTGCGTGATGCGAGATAGTAATTATTTTGTGTCGCTATGCGGAAGTGTCGGAATTGGCAGACGAGCAAGACTAAGGATCTTGTGGTAGCAATACCGTGTGGGTTCAAGTCCCATCTTCCGCATTATTTTTTTACTTTAAAAAGTTCAGGAATAGGGTGTTCCTGAGCTTTTTTCATTTGTAAAAATAATGATATTAGGGTGAGACTCTTTCAAGCTGCCTTCTCTCTGTGAATAATCTACCAAGGATGTCTCCGTGGTTGTTTCTGTAAGTTCTACTTGTGCAGATTCAACAGTAGTGGGAATAGGTTCTGCTGTCGCTGTAGTTTCCTGTTTTCCGCAGGAAGCAAACGATAAAATACATATTGTCATCAGTGCTAAAATAATTTTTCTTTTCATAGTCTGTTCCTCGCTCTATAAAATCAATTACTCTTCTATACCACCGCACTACTCACTTTCTTCAATTGCATCAGGCGATTTTTCCAGCCTTTTAAGCCATTTGGTTATCGATCCGTTCTGAAGGACCCCTTCCAGTACTCCACTGCAGAATCTTTCCGCCCTAACCGCCCCATAATCAAATCCAGTACAGCCTGTCCATTCTGTTCATCTATGTTGGCATTAGACATCTCAGTATTCCTTCGCAATCTCTTCCTCAATTCCATACATCGTCTTAAATGTCTCAAGATCCTCTGCCCTGCGGATCAGCATGACTTCTTCGAATTTTCCCGTGTGGATATCCTTGAATCCCGCCACCTGTTCGCCGTTGCAGATGCTGGCTTTGATGACAGGTTTTTGATTGCTCCGGTCGTAAGTCTTCTTTTCGCTTTTCTTTGAAAAAAGTATCATTCTGATTCCTCCAGTGCTGCTTTTACCATCCGTTCAAAGGATTGTTCGAACCTCTCGTCATCCTCTCCTGTCCGCTTCTTCGGACCTTTGAAATGATTTTTCTGAGAAGCACGTCTTGCCTTTTTATTCAGATGTCTTTCCATGAGCATCTGATCAATATTCTCATCCGTGTACCATTTGCCGGACTGGTGGATGGCGTAGGCTCCCTTACCAAGTGCCATAGCTGCCACGCCATAATCCTGAGATACCACGATATCTCCCCTGTGGCAGAGACTGATCAATTTATAATCCACTGCATCCGCGCCGGCTCCCACGACTATCACCTCACTGTAACCGGAAGTCAGCACATGGTTAGTATCACACAGAAGTGTTACCGGAATCTGATATTTTATTGCTGTTTTTTCCACTATGTCCACCACCGGACAGGCATCCGCATCCACATAAATCTCCATAAGTAAATTCTCCACCGCCTTTCTTATACTTAAAATTATAGCGGCTTTATCCTATGTTTACAAGTTACTTTCCTGTGGGAATCGACTGTAGAACGCCAGTCACACGATATGCGAAATTGTACGCAAAAAACTTCTATGCTCCTTATGTTTTGGAAAAAGTAATTACATACAATAAATCTATATTAAAAAAATTATTACAGTTAACGAATAACAGTATAAAAAGCCTCACGGCCTTTTACGAAAGTGCTAACGGTTCTTTCTATAGCAATTCCCATTATATACATGAAGCATGGAAAAATTATTATTTTTATCCTCAAACAGGGTTCGTGGCTTATACAACTCCTGTATATTTAAAACCATACCACGGATTCATCACCAATGTAGTTCATGTTACGGCAAAGTCATCCGATTCAGAAATACAATTTCTTATTGATGTCTTCATATGCGTATGGGTGACAATATGTCTATGAATCTGGAAACCGGTGAACTTCACATAACTTCCGGTTGGAATGACAATGCTGACGAGGATGATTTCTGATATATACTTTTTTTCCTGGTCCTATTACCGCCTCAAAATCCAATGCAATAATTTCTGCGGTAATAATCTAGCAAATATAGAAAATTGCAAGGAACGTACCGCTTGCACAGACACTGTTGTCAGTCAGGCGGTATTATGTTGAAAAAGAGGTGTGCCGGTTAGGGCACATCTCTTTTTTAAGGGCGGAGCGCTACTCCGCCAGATACATCTTCAGGCTTCCTTCCACCGCATCCATGGCTTCCTCCACACTCGCCTGCCCGTTTAGGTATGCCTGTAAGCTCTCGGTCAGGGAAGTCTCGATCTGAGTGTCTTCCTTGAGGCACAGGGTTGCAGTCTTGCATAGATCCATCAGCTGTTTTGCGGTCTCCTCAGAGTAGGCTTTGATAGCGAACTCTGCGGTACTGCCGTCGATATCATAGGTGGTATAGGCTTCCGCCATGCTGCGGTCTGCTACAGCCTGCGTCTCCAACGCTTTTGCATTGACAGGGAATCCCTCATAGGTATCCACGCTCTGCAATTCTTCGGACAGAGCAAACCGCAGGAAATCCTTTGCGATCTCCACGTGTTCACTCCGGCTGTTGATTCCAATGACCATCTTCGGATAAAATGCATTTTCCACGGATACCACATTGGCATTCAACAGTTCTGCCACAGCATAGGGTGTCATTGCCTGATTAAAGCCGTCAGTCTCCTGAAGTACCAGTTTCACATCAGATCCCAGATCCCAGATATTCGCTGCACGGCCTTCTTTTCTGGAAGGCAGGATGCCGCAGTTATCCGCAATCTTCTTCAAATCTTCCAGCCAGGGACGTAAAGAATCACGATTCACCCGACGGTTCTGTAAAATATCATCCACGATCAACGGATAGAACTCTTCCACCAGTTCGCCGCAGGTACGGTCTCCCAGATAACTCTCCATCTTTCCGGATACCGTCTTTGCAATAGCGTCCATGCTGCTCATTTCCTCCGGCTGCACATCCCTGCCGACAGCTAACAATAATCCGAATTGCAGCGGCACCGCATACCGGGTTCCATCCGTCTCTTCATAGGCTGTTGTGATGTTGGAAAGCAGGGTTCCGTCCTCTTCCATGGGTCGCAATATCTCTTGCAGATTAAACAGCAAGCCCTTAGAGGCATACGTGTCCAGTTTCAGATGATCCATCACCATGAGATCCGGTCCATTGCCGGAGGTCAGGGAAGTGTTCAGGTCCTGATAGATCTGCTGATAATCCGCATTGCCGCTGTATTTATCCGTCATGGAGATTGCCGCATCCACATGGATCAGTATCTCCGGATGCTGCTTATGATACTGCACCGCAGCCTGCTGTAAAAAAAAGCTCTCCTCTACGGTATACAGCGTCAGTTCTTCGGTCACCTCTGTCACCGCATCGGGATCGTAGCGGTAAATCATTATTTTATCCCCGCTCTCACTTCCAAACCACGCGTATACACTGCCGTCCGACAGCGCCACAATATCCCTGCACCACTGATCCGACAGAGAAAAACCGGTATCGATTCCCTGAAGCAGCTTCTGCCAGTTGGTATCGCCTGCGTCGCAGCGGAAGAATCCGTCTGCATCCGCCGCATAGACTGTGCCGTCTCCCAGCACACTGAAATAAGCAGAGCTATAGCTGTCCTGGGAAAAGGGAATCACTCCCTTAGCTTTTGCCCCGTTATTTCCATCCAGCTGCATCTGCAACAGACCGTTCACGTTTCCCTGTTCATCCGCCTGTGCCAGATACAACGTATCTCCCACAGCACTGACCCACTTATTATCCGCCAGACTGCCGCTGTCTGTCAGGCTGTCACTCTCCTGGCTGCTCACCAGGCTCCCATCCTGTGCCAATACAACATCCAATGAAAAATAAGACAAGCCCACTAACAATCCGTCCTCTGTCAGTGCCACATACTGCGGTGTATCATAGAACCGATAGCCATCCATATCCATAGGCTCCAGCCACTTCTGTGGTGTAATATCCAGCACACTGCCGTCCGCTTCCTTCCACAAGTGTGCCGAAGAACTCTCCTCGTCCCGGTAACAGTTGCCGTACAGGTACTGATTCCCCTCCGTATCCTGTAACAGTGTAAAACTGTCACTGCTCTCCAGATCCTTTCCTTCGGGAAACGCCTTCAGCCAGTCCTTCGTCACTTCCGTCAGAGTATCCCCCTCGTCCAGCTTCCATTCCTCTAAAGAAACCTGACCTTCTGCACCTCCTGCCACGAGAAAATGTAATTCATCACCTGAACGGAAGATCTGGCTGATATTTTTGTCCTTCCATTCCTCCGGCAGCGAAAGTTCCGTCTCTACATATCGCCCTCTCTGCACTTCATCAGGTGACGCTGCAATCTGCAGATCGTTCTTCTTCCCGCACCCGGTGAACAGTCCCATGACGATTGCCATACAGGTCGCCAGTGCGATTCCTTTTTGCATGTTATTGTTGTTAAAGTAGTTTCTGTTTCGCATCTTAATATCCAGTCCCTTCCCGTAATCTGTAAATTTGCCATTCCACAGCTTTTTCTTACAGGAAAAGTATAGTGGTTTCTTTTTTAAGATAACAGTAGGCATGGTTTAAGATGCCATTAGCACCTCTTTAAGATTTGTTTAATTTGCTCACACAAAAACGGAACCGGCACAAACGCCGATTCCGTCTTCTCCGGGAACCATTTAGGAATTCAATATCTTCATAAATTCTTCTCCGGTAATGGTCTCTTTTTCATATAAATACTGGGACAGTTCATCCAGTTTAGCACGGTTTTCCAGCAGGATCTGCCCTGCCTTCTCATGCTGCTTCTTCACCAGCTCCACAACTTCTCTGTCGATGGCAGTCTGGGTCTCCATGGAACAGGTCAGGGAAGCATCCCCACCCAGATACTGGTTCGTCACGGTCTCCATGGCTACCATGTCAAAATCCTTGCTCATACCGTAGCGGGTGATCATACCTCTGGCAAGCTTGGTAGCCTGTTCGATATCATTGGAAGCTCCGGTGGTCACAGATCCGAAGGCGATCTCTTCCGCGGCACGTCCGCCGGTCAATGTAGCGATCTTGTTCTCCATCTCTTCCTTGCTCATCAGATAATGATTGCCTTCCTCTTCCACTTGCATGGTATAACCCAGTGCACCGGAGGTACGGGGCACAATGGTGATCTTCTGCACCGGTGCGGAATTAGTCTGCTTCGCTGCTACCAGTGCGTGTCCGATCTCATGGTATGCCACGATCCGCTTTTCCTTATCTGTAAGGATGGCATTCTTTTTCTGATAACCGGCGATAACTACCTCAATACTCTCTTCTAAGTCTGCCTGGGTTGCGAACTTACGTCCATCTCTGACTGCCCGAAGAGCTGCCTCATTGACGATATTGGCAAGCTCTGCACCGGAGGCTCCGGAAGCCATACGGGCGATTTTATTGAAATCTACATTATCTGCGACTTTGATCTTACGGGCATGCACTTTCAGGATTTCTTCTCTTCCTTTCAGGTCGGGAAGTTCTACCGGCACACGTCTGTCAAAACGTCCGGGACGTAACAGTGCAGGATCCAGACTCTCCGGACGGTTGGTGGCCGCCAGGATGATAACACCGTTGTTGCCTTCAAAGCCGTCCATCTCCGTTAACAGCTGGTTCAGGGTCTGTTCTCTCTCATCGTTACCGCCCACCTGTCCGTCACGCTTTTTACCGATGGCATCGATCTCATCGATAAATACGATACAGGGAGCCTTTTCCTTCGCCTGCCTGAACAGGTCTCTGACCTTGGAGGCACCCATACCTACGAACATCTCCACGAATTCCGAACCTGACATGGAGAAAAAGGGAACATTAGCTTCTCCGGCTACTGCCTTGGCTAACATCGTCTTACCGGTTCCGGGAGGGCCTACTAAGAGGATACCCTTCGGCATGGAAGCACCGATCTCTTTGTATTTGTCGGGGTCATGCAGGTATTCCACGATCTCTGTCAGATTTTCCTTCGCCTCGTCCTCTCCTGCCACATCAGTGAACTTGATACCGTTGGAAGACTTTACATAGACCTTCGCATTGCTCTTGCCCATGCCGCCCATGCCGAACATCATGGAATCGCCGCCGGCCTTTTTCGCCATCTGACGGTACATCAATTGTCCGAAGCCAATAATGATGATCAAAGGCAGCAGCCAGCTGATCAAAAAGCTTAAAACCGGCGATGCTTCCTCCACGATCTCACTGGAGAATTTTGCCCCACTGTCATACAGTCTCTGCGTTCTGTCCGGATCATCCATCAGACCGGTCTTGTAGATGGTCTTGTCATCTTTTGCCGTGAATACGATCTGATTGTCCTGGACCTGTACCTCATCGATCTGTTTATCATAAGTCATCTGCATAAAAGTGTTGTAATCCACTTCCTTCACTGCCCTCTGTACGATCTGAGGTACCAGAAGACTGTTGATCAGGATAATCACGATCAATGCAATCATATAATAGAATATGAACGGTTTTTTGTTTGGTTGTTTGACTTCCTGCATACATTTTCCCTTTCTCATTCCTGTATTATTGTCCAAATCTGTTGTAATAAATCAATCATAGCCACTTTTTTCCACACAATCAATGGATATTCTCTTACCTTATTCTAAAAAAAAGATAAACTTATGCGGTGAAAAGACTACGTTTTTCAAAATCTGTTTCTTTCCATTTTCAGGCAAAAGAGAGACAATCAAAATAGATTTTTACTTGCCAAAAGGTTCAAAAAGGAGGAAACGTCTGTGTCGGATACTACCAAAAAGAGATTAAAATTCGCAGGAAAGCTTCTGTTTATCTGTCTGTTATTAGGCATCCTGTATTACAGCTTCCGGGATTCCATGGGGGATATGCTGACGGAGCTTGCCGGTGTCTCCCCACAGGTGGTCTTGTCCCTGTTTGTGACCGTGATCCTCTACCATATCTGTGAAGGGCACATCACCTGGCTGATCGTGCATAAGACACACCCGGAATACACCGGCTTACAGGGATTCTGCAATGCTTTCTACTGCTCTTTCTATAAGACGGCCACTCTGGGCAGTGGCTCCGGCATAGCCGGGATCTATTATCTGAATAAAGCCAGAATCCCGGTTCCCAATGCCACCGGTATGTACTTTTTCCAATATATCGCACACAAGGTTTCCATGGCAGTCTATAGTCTGTTATTGTTTTTGGCAACCTATGGATTTATTCATGCTTCATTTGCCGATTATCAATGTTATATCCTGCTGGGATTTGCAGGAGTCTGTGTGATTGCAGGAGTTCTGTTAGCTGTCGCTACCGTACCCTGGATGCAGACTGCCTGTAATCTGCTGGCCAACCGATTCCGTGCAAAGCATCCCTCCTGGGAGGAAAAACTCACCGGTGCCGGGCATAAGCTTGCCCTGCTACAGGCGGAAAGCCGGTCTCTGTTACAGGATCCAATATTGCTGTTTCACCTGTTCCTGTGTAATGTATTAAAGTTCACTACCTGGTATATCATCCCCTGGATCGTGTTCTGCAATTCTCTTGGGGGAGAATACGGCGATCTGCCTTTTTCTTTCCTGCAATGTTTTGCTCTGACCTCTCTCAGCCAGTCGCTGGCGGGTGTCATCCCCACCCCGGCGGGGATCGGATCCGTAGAGGCTGTCTTTACATTGCTGTTCCGGCGTCTCCTGCCGGAGGCCAAAGCCCTGTCTGCCGTGCTTCTCTACCGTTTCGCCACCATGCTGTTACCTTGTGCGATCGGTGCGTTCTTTGTACTGGGGGAGAGGATTATTTCTCTGCACAGGAAAAAGAGAACGGCGGACTAATATGCTTTCCTAAAATCTCCACACAAAACAAGCCACTACACAGTATTCTGTGTCGTGGCTCTTATTATGTTCCGTTATTATAAAAACAAATGCTAAGTATTACTTTCTCTGTAAGAAATCAGGAATCTTCAGAGATTTCTCTTCTACAGAGCTTCTGATATCTGCAGGCTTATGAATACCGGGCACCGGCTGTATGGGTCTCGGAGCCTGTCCTCCCTGCCCCTGGGGTGTCGTCGGAGCGGTAGGCTGCAGATTCATTCCCTTCAGAGAACTGGGAGTCATATGGGAAGCAGGCTGTCTGAATGCAGCGCCTCCGCCCAGACGATTCTGTACACCGTTGTTGGCCTTGTCTTCCAGACCGGTAGCAATAACCGTAATGGTGCAACTGTCGGACTTGGACTCATCATACATGGCACCGAAGATAATATTTACATCGTCTCCTGCCAGCTCCTGAACATAGCTTGCCGCATCGGAAGCATCTGCCAGGGTAATGTCACCGGAAATATTGATGATAACATGGGTAGCACCGGAAATCGTAGTCTCTAACAGAGGGCTCTCCACTGCCATCTTGACAGCTTCCATAGCCTTGTCATCGCCCTTGCCTTCACCGATACCGATGTGAGCAATACCCTTGTCCTTCATAACCGTCTGTACATCTGCGAAATCCAGATTGATAACTGCGGGAACATTGATCAGGTCAGTGATTCCCTGTACTGCCTGCTGCAGTACTTCATCCGCCTTCTTCAGTGCTTCCGGCATGGTGGTACGTCTGTCCACGATCTCCAGAAGCTTATCATTGGGGATTACGATCAGGGTATCCACGTGTTCCTTGATACGCTCGATACCGTTTAATGCATTGACCATACGGGCTTTTGCTTCAAAACGGAAAGGCTTCGTTACCACACCAACGGTTAAGATGCCCATATCCTTTGCAAGCTTGGCCACTACCGGAGCAGCTCCGGTTCCGGTACCGCCGCCCATACCACAGGTGACGAATACCATGTCTGCACCCTTCAGAGCTGCGGAAATCTCTTCTGCACTCTCCTCGGCTGCTTTCTCACCGATCTCAGGCTTGGCTCCCGCACCAAGACCCTTGGTCAGCTTCTCACCAATCTGTAACAGTTTCGGAGCCTTGCAGAGCTGCAATGCCTGCTTATCGGTATTCACCCCGATAAAATCCACTCCGTCAATCTTCTCATCTATCATTCTATTTACAGCGTTGTTACCCGCGCCACCTACACCGACTACGATGATCTTGGCAGCTACATCCGCGTCATTCGTCTTAATCTCCAGCAAGGTTAGTTCCTCCTTTTAACCCTTTTCAACTTCACATAGACTATCATATAATCATTTTACAAATTTAGCAACCTATTTTTTCAAAATGTTTCACAAATGTTTCACGCATCCGGTTTGAATGTAAATTTACCCTTTCCTTCCTCGTAGTTTTCCATTTGCAGGGTTCCGCTTTTACCCTGTAACTTCTCCAGGAAGTCCGGCAACAACTGCAGCTTGTCCTCTATATGGCTGTTGTCACTGCCCATGGACACCTTGATCTGTCCGAAGTAGATCGTAATGTCACCGGAAGAATGCAGATAGATCTTGTCCGCAGCCAGTGAATATTTGTTCAAAAGCTTCGTCAGATCCATGATCCTGGAAAACACCTGAGGATCCTCCACCGGCAGCTGCTCTCCCAGCACCACATGGTCGAAGGAAAGCCCCGTGATCTGCGGTATTCCCTGGGTGCGGATCCCGGAACTTTCCACCACATAGCCGTCTTTATCAAAATACATATAAGTATCCAGATATTTCACATATCCCGCCAGTGCTTTTTCATATACAGTGATCTTGATCGTGTCGGGTGCCAGAATCGATACATTCATCACATCCACAAAGGGAATGTCCTGAATCCCTCTGTCCCGGTATTTCAGAGACAGATACAGGGAATTATCTCCCAAAGGTCCCGACATCACGATCTCCATGATCTCGTCCTCGGTATAATGCACATTGCCCTCCACATACACGGTACGTACCGTATACACGGAGTGCAATGCCACCGCACCACCGCCCAGTGCCAGCAGCAGGATGCCTATGATCACTATTCTTCTGATAATTTTGCTTCGGTCTCTATACACTGATGATCCGTGCTCCTAATTCTCTCAAGTCTCTGCAGATATTTTCATATCCGCGTTCTATAAAGTGCTGTCCTGTCACGAAACTCTCGCCTTCTGCCGCAAGTCCCGCCAGAACCAGTGCCGCACCGCCGCGAAGTTCACAGGCTTCCATCCGGCTTCCCCGTAAATGCTCCACTCCGGTGATCACGGCATGTCTTCCGTCCTTCAGAACAATCTCTGCTCCCATGCCCTTTAGCGGTTCCGCAATACGAAAACGATTCTCGAAAATATTCTCTTCAATGCAGCTGCATCCTTCCGCTTTCGTCAGCACCGCCATTGCCACCGACTGCAGATCCGTGGGAAACCCCGGGTAAGGTCCGGTCCGTAAATACGGTATGGCCTGCGGTCTTTTGGAACACTGTACGAACAGACCTTCCTCCGAGGTGATACACTGTGCACCCATTTTTTCCGCCACAAAGGTCACCGCTTCCATCTGCTCCCAGGGAGCCTCTGTCAAAAGTACACTGCCTCCACAGCCGATACAGGCGAACAGATATGTCCCGGCTACGATCCGGTCTGACGGAACTGTGAACTGTGTACCATGAAGCGGTCTGTCACCATGAACCACTAGTTCCGTTTCTCCGATTCCTTCGATCTGTGCACCACATGCCGTCAGAAATTCGCACAATGCCGTCACTTCCGGTTCTCTGGCGGCCCCCAGTATCCTGGTGTCTCCATCCGCCTTCACCGCAGCCAGCAAAATATTCTCCGTAGCTCCCACACTGGGAAACTCCAGTGTGATCTCTGCCCCATGCATTTTCCCATCCTTCACCTGTGCAGACAGAAGCCCTTCTTCCTCCCGGAATTCGACGCCCATCTGCTGTAGTGCCCTGATGTGCAGATCGATCGGCCGTTCTCCGATGACGCACCCACCCGGATGCTCCATGGTCACATAACCACATCTTCCCAGCAATGCTCCCAACAGGCACAGAGATGAACGCATTCCGGTGATAGCTTCCCCCTGCATCCGTCTGGCCTCCGCTCTCTCGCAGGGAAGTTCTTCATTTTCTCCCGGCTGTACCCGGATCCCTTTTTCCTGCCAGTGCACCAGACATCCCAGTTCCCGAAGCAGATGCACAAAACGATGTACATCTGCAATACGTGGGCAGTTCTGAATATAGGATACTTCATTGGTAAGAAGCGTTGCCGCCAGGATCGGAAGTGCCGCATTCTTTGATCCCTGTATGCGTACCTTCCCCTGCAGCGGAATGCCTCCCTGCATGCGGATTCCTTTCATACAGCACCATCCCCGTTTTTATGATAATCTTATCTTATGTAGGAAAGCACTGTTTCGTACCATGTCTTCTGAATATGTATTTTTCTACAGCTCTTTTAACTGGATCCGGCGCGCCACGCTTAATACCAGTCCGATCTCCGACAGCAAAAACAATGCCGAAGAACCACCGTAACTGATAAACGGCAGGGAAATTCCGGTGTTGGGAATGGAGTTGGTAACTACGGCAATGTTTAAGATCGCCTGGATCGCGATATGTCCCATAACGCCCACCACCAGCATGGCGCCGAACAGGTCCGGTGCATTGTTGGCAATGACCATCATCCGCCACAACAGCATAATGAACATGAGAATAATGGCAACCGCTCCGAACAATCCCAGTTCCTCGCAGATAATGGAGAAGATCATGTCGTTCTGTGCCTCGGGCAGGAAGCTTAACTTCTGCATACTCTGCCCCAGTCCCTTGCCCCAGATGCCACCGCTTCCGATGGCATACAGTGCCTGCAGGGTCTGGAAGCCTTTATCCTGTGCCTGACTTTCCGGGTTCAGCCACGCCTGGATTCTTGCCAGACGGAACTTGCCACCGATCTTATCTCCCAACTGTACGACTGCGACTACCAAAAGTCCAGCCGCCGCCAGTACGCTGCCGCCCATGATGATGAATTTCTTGTAATCCGGGCTTGCCACGAATACCATCAGCACCGCAATACCCATAATAATAATGGCGGAACTCAAATTATCCGTAATGAGGTACACCGATGCTGCGATCGGCAGGGGTGCCGCCATCATGGTAAAGAAGCCTTTCATGGTACGGACGCTTTTTCCCATCTTGCATACCAGACTTGCCAGGAACAGGATCATACACAATTTCGCTACTTCCGCAGGCTGCAGGTTGAAGCCTGTATGTGGGATACCGATCCATCTGGTAGCGCCGTGGGAAGTGATACCCAGGGGTGTCTTTACCAGGAAGATCAGGATCATGGACACCACATATCCCAGGGTGGCAAATCGTTCCCAGAAGGTATACGGGATATTGGCAATGACCATCATGAAGACCAGACCGATGATATTGGCGATCAGCTGTTTCTTCATATAATAGGCGGCATCTCCATAGGAATCATAAGCCTCATAGGAGCTGGCCGAATAGATCATGATCAGCCCGAAGCCCAGTAAAAACAGCACAATAAAAAGCAGGCTGTAGTCAAAAAAGTATTCGGATTGTTGTTTCTTTTTACGTCTTCTTCCCCGCGTTTCCGCCATGCCTGCTTTTACTCCTTACTTCTGTTATGATTTCTTATTCCGCCAGTCCGCGTACATATTCCTTGAAAAGCTGTCCTCTGACTTCATAGTTCGGGAACATGCCCCAGCTTGCACAGGCCGGAGACAACAATACAGCGTCTCCCGGCTGGGCCAGTTCGGTACACAGCTTCAGGCATTCCTCATAAGTGTCCGCAAAACGGATCTTGTCAAAGCCATGCTTTCTGGCACATTCGGCAATCTTCTCTCTGGTCTGGCCGATGAGGACAAGGCATTTTACCTTGCCGTCAAAGCTGTCGATCCACTCATCGTACTCACTCTGCTTGTCATAGCCGCCGCCGATGAGAACCGTGGGCTTGCTCATGGCTTTGATGCCCTGAATAGCGGCATCGGGATTGGTTCCCTTGGAATCGTTGTAATAATCCACACCGCCCTTGGTGGCTACGAACTCAATTCTGTGCTCCACCGCATGGAAAACGCGGATCACAGTAAGGATCGTCTCCATGGGCACCTGCATACCTTCTGCAATGGCTATAGCTGCCATGACATTTTCCACATTGCACAGGCCTACCAGATTCATATCCTTGTGAATATCCATCAGTTCGGTCTCTTCGCCGTTCACACTCTTGATAATCTTGTCTCCCCGCAGGAAGTAACCGTTTTTCAGCTCGTGATGGGAGGAGAACAGTACCGGAGTCGCAGGACATCTTCCTGCGAAATCTCTGGTATAATCATTGTCATAATTCAATACACAGATATCATTTTTTGTCTGGTGAGAAGCCACTGCTTCCTTGGCTGCCACATAGGCCTCCATGGTATGATGTCTGTTCAGGTGATCCGGTGTAATATTCAGGATGGCTGATACTACCGGATGGAATGTATGTATGGTCTCCAGCTGGAAAGAACTGATCTCTCCCACGGTGACACTATCCTTTGACGTCTTCGTTACTTCCAGTGTATAAGGGTTGCCAATATTACCCACTACAAAGGTCTTCTCCGCACCGAAATGAGCTTTCATGATCTCACCGGTCAATGTGGTGGTGGTAGTCTTGCCGTTAGTGCCGGTAATGGCGATCACTCTGCCCTGCTCTGCAAGGAATCCCAGTTCGATCTCTCCCAGAATCTGTACCCCGCGGTCCCTCATACGGTTCACCAGAGGAATATCCGTAGGTACTCCGGGGCTTAAAACGGCTGCCTGAATGCTCAGTTCTACCTCCTCCGGCAGTTCTCCGGCGATACAGACTGCCTTGCTTTCCCCGGGAAGCTTCGCCTCCAGATCTTCCTTTGTCAATTTATCACTGCTGTCATACAGAACCACGTCTGCATGGTATTTTTCCAATAAAGCCACTGCACCGATCCCGCTGATGCCGGAGCCGATGACCAGACATTTTTGTCCTTCTAACATTTTCCTTACCATACCTTTCTGTAAAAGTCCATTAGTTCATTATAACGCATTCCCTACAAATGGGGAAGAGATTTTTACAGGAGACTTACGCAAAGAAGCCCTCCAACATATATATGTCGGAGAGCTCCGGTTCATTCCAGTTTCTGTGTACAATAATCTTCGGTTCTACGCTTCTACGATCAGATATCTGCCGTCTCCGATATCGAACACTTCATCTGCCTCCAGAATCTCATCATCCACAGCGCCGTCCACATCCATGCCGGCCTCATCAAAATACTCAATGACATCCTCCACGGAATCTACCACGACTGCCATGCACTCTTCCAGAAAATCTTCTGCCTCATCCAGTGTCTCTGCTACAGCTTCCGGAAAAAGCTGGAGCTGTTTGTCCAGGAAGCATTCCAGTACCGCATCATCATACTCTCGCATGCTATTACCTCCAAATTCTTACAAAAATGTCTTATTTATTTTCATAATAATATGGATATAAGATTACGTCAATTAGCAATTCGATATAGATGTAAATAGAGAGTTAGTGAAATACATTGGCAAAATCCACGAACTCCCGGAGCATGCGATACA
>OGLJ01000471.1_pt1 | contig 46496 bp, 29 predicted proteins | sample 1572801 | NCBI WGS metagenome assembly OGLJ01 (sample SAMEA2581877, study PRJEB24529) | metagenome | biome: Human gut stool | place: China | collected 2011
GCTCGAGTGGTTGAAGAGGCACGCCTGGAAAGCGTGTATACCCCTAAAGGGTATCACGAGTTCGAATCTCGTTCTCTCCGCTTTTTTGTCTGTTGTTAAAAAAATGTTTGAAAGCGGCTGCCTTGATTTTTCAAAGTAGCCGCTTTTTATTCCGGACATTTACTCCAACTCCTCAATAATCTTCTTCACATCTATCGGTTGCAATCTTCCGTACACTTTCTCGCCAATCATCACTACCGGAGCCAGTCCGCAGGCACCTACGCAGCGCAGGCAGTCCAATGAGAATTTTCCATCCGGTGTGGTTTCGCCGACTTCGATGCCTAGTACGCGTTTGAATTCTTCGAGCAACTTCTCGGAGCCGCGCACGTAACATGCCGTACCCATGCAGACGGAGATGGGATGTTTCCCTTTCGGGGTCATGGTGAAGAAGGTATAGAAGGTGACCACTCCATATACTTTCGATACGGGGATATTGAGTTTGGAAGCGATGATGCGTTGCATCTCTTCGGGCAGGTAGCCGTGCAGGTGTTGCGCTTCGTGCAAAATATTGATTAGTTCGCCCGGGTTGTTTCCGTGTTTGTCGCAAATCGTTCGGACTTGTTCTGCCACATCGCAGGCTAGTTTTATATCTGACATAATACTCTTCGTTTAAAGTTAATCCATAGATTTGTTGAAATAGTGCGTGTGCAATAGCGTTTCCGATATCTCGCCCAGTGGTTTGCCGAGATATTCTTCGTACAAGGTCTTGATGTACGGATTCTCGTGCGATTTGCGCAAAGGTTTGTTGGCGTCTTCGCGGTAGAGTGCGTTGGCGCGTGCATACAATATTTCCGAGTTGCCGTGATGCAACGGCTGTCCGCCTCCTCCGATGCAACCTCCGGGGCAAGCCATAATTTCGATTACATGATATTCGTTGTGCCCGTTCCGTATGTCTTCCAATAGATGGCGGGCGTTGCCTAGTCCGTGTGCGATGCCTACTTTTAATTCAAATCCGTTTAGGTTGATGGTAGCATGCCGGACACCGTTAAGTCCGCGTACTTGTTCGAAGTTTACATTTTTCAGAGATTCTCCGGTATAGATTTCATAAACAGAACGGAGGACGGCTTCCATTACACCACCTGTTGTACCGAAAATAACGCCGGCACCGGTCGACTCACCCATAGGGTTGTCAAACGGGCTGTCCAGTACCAGCGGGAAGCCGATATTGGCGCGTTTAATCAGTCGTGCCAGTTCGCGGGTGGAAATAGAATAATCTACGTCGGGAATACCGTTCACTTTAAATTCATCGCGGGCACACTCGTACTTCTTTGCCAGACAGGGCATGATGGATACGACTACCAGCTTTTCTCTGGGAATTCCCATCTTTTCCGCCCAATAGGATTTGGCGATAGAGCCGAACATCTGTTGCGGTGAACGGGCGGTGGATGGAATGTCCAGCATATCCGGGAAGTGATGTTCGAAGAAGTTCACCCATGCCGGACAGCAGGAGGTCAGGATAGGTAACCGTACGGACTTATCTCCGTTGAGATAGCGCGTCAGACGGTTTAGTATTTCCGATCCTTCTTCCATGATGGTGAGGTCGGCGGCAAAGTCAGTATCGAATACATAGTCGAATCCCAGTTCACGCAGGGCATAAACCATTTTTCCGGTTACCAGTGTGCCGGGAGGAAAACCGAATTCTTCGCCCAGGGCAGCACGTACGGCAGGGGCTGTTTGCACAATCACCACTTTATCCGGGTTAGCTAAGTCGTCGAGCAGGCGGTTCGTATAATCGCGTTCGGTCAGTGCACCCACCGGACAGACAGCTACGCATTGTCCGCAATAGGTACATTCGCTTTCCGTCATCATCCGGTCGAAGGCAGGGGCTATCGTCGTGTTGAATCCGCGACGGATGGCACCGAGCGCACCGACTGTCTGAACATCGTTACAGACACTTTCGCAGCGGCGACAGAAAATACATTTATCCATGTTGCGCACGATGGAGGCAGTGATTTCCCGCTTGCGGGGAGAGAGCTCGCCTCCATTGAAAGGCATTTCGCGGATATTAAAGCGTAGCGCTAATGTCTGAAGTTCGCAATTGCCACATTTGGGGCAGGTGAGACAGTCGTTGGGATGATCCGACAGGATAAGTTCGGCTACCACTTTGCGTGCGTTCATCACACGTAGCGTACTGGTTTTCAATACCATTCCTTCCGTGCAACGGGTAGCGCAGGCAGGAGCCAGATTGCGGCGTCCTATAACCTCGACCACGCAGATGCGACAGGAAGCAGGATTGTTCTTTATGCAGGTGCCTTTCAGGTCGATGTGACACAAAGTAGGTATGTTGATGCCGATTTTCGTGGCAGCTTCAAGGATGGTACTTCCTTCGGGGACGGTGATGAAATGACCGTCTATCTGGAGGGTGATTTGTTTATCTTCCATAGTAATCGATTTTAGCAGACAAGAATAGCGTTGAATTTGCAGCGTGCCATACACATGCCGCATTTGATACATTTATCGGGAGCTATGACATGTGGCTTGCGCACCAGCCCGCTGATAGCATCCGCCGGACAGTTTTTGGCGCATAGATGACAACCAATGCAACGTTCCGGACTGATGGTATACGTTAATAGTGATTTACATTGCTTGGAACGACAAGTCTTATCCCGCACGTGTTCCATATATTCATCGTAGAAGTTATCCAATGTGGATAAAACAGGATTCGGAGAGGTTTGTCCCAGTCCGCAGAGGGCCGTATCTTTGATGACTTGTCCCAAAGTGGCAAGTGTGTCCAGGTCTTTTTCTGTGCCTTTTCCTTCCGTAATCTTGTTCAGTAGTTCCAGCAGACGTTTGTTTCCAATGCGGCAAGGTGTGCATTTCCCACAGGACTCTTCCACTGTAAAATCCAGATAAAAGCGGGCTACGGATACCATGCAGTCGTCCTCATCCATGACAATCATCCCTCCTGAACCCATCATGGAACCGGCCGAGAGAAGGTTGTCAAAGTCAATGGGAGTGTCCAGATGTTTTTCTGTCAGACAGCCGCCTGACGGTCCTCCTGTTTGTACAGCTTTGAATTTCTTTCCGCCTTTGATGCCTCCTCCGATTTCGTAGATTACTTCCCGAAGAGTAGTTCCCATCGGCACTTCGATCAGCCCTACATTATTAATCTTTCCGGCAAGAGCAAACACTTTGGTTCCTTTGGAACGTTCTGTGCCAATCGTTGCAAACCAGTCGGCTCCTTTGGTTAGAATAATGGGAATATTGGCAAGTGTTTCCACATTATTTACATTGGTTGGTTTTCCCAGATAACCGGATTCGGCAGGGAAGGGAGGTTTCAGAGTCGGCTCTCCCCGTTTTCCTTCCATCGAATGAATAAGGGCAGTTTCTTCTCCGCAGACAAAAGCTCCGGCTCCGTATCGTATTTCTATGTCGAAACTGAAATCTGTTCCTAAGATATGATCTCCCAGTAATCCGTATTCGCGTGCCTGATTGATAGCTGTTTTCAGTCGGTTGATAGCTAACGGATATTCGGCACGGATATATACTAATCCTTTGGTGGACCCGATGGAATAACCGCAGACACACATCGCTTCTACAATCGAGTGTGGGTCGCCCTCCATAATGGAACGGTCCATGAATGCACCGGGATCTCCTTCGTCGGCGTTACAAACCACGTATTTGACATCCGACTGTTGTTTGTTGGCAAATTCCCATTTCAGTCCCGTCGGGAAACCGCCACCGCCACGTCCGCGAAGTCCCGAACGTTTGATAATATCAATAACGTCCGTCGGCTGTTTGTTAAGCAGGCAATCGGCCAATGCAAAGTATCCTTCACGGGCGATATACTCTTCAATATTTTCGGGATCGATAAAACCACAGTTACGCAATGCGATGCGGAGTTGTTTCCGGTAGAAATCCATGTGCTTGGAGTCGCTGACGGTATGTTCCGTTTTAGGATCTACATACAGCAACCGTTCGATTCTTCGTCCTCCGATGATATGCTCGTTGATGATTTCTTCCGCATCTTCGGGAGTGACTTGGGTGTAAAAGGTATTATCGGGGATAATTTTCACGATAGGACCTTTTTCACAGAAGCCGAAACAGCCTACGGTGATGACTTCTACTTTGTCGGTGATTTCGTTCTTTTGGATGGCTTTTAGAAGATTGTCTGTAATACCCTGGCTGGAAGATGCCTTACAGCCTGTACCACCGCAGATCAGAATCTGAAGATGTTGCGCACCGGATGCCAGTCCGTAACACTTTTCAGTCACCTTTTCATTGCTTTCTTCGCGCAATGAAAGATTGTGCTCTGCTCTCTTCCTGATTGTTGCCAAATCATGGATAGATAAAATTTTCATAAGTATCAGAATTGTTAGTCGGTTTTTTTGCAAATATAGTTCTTTGTTTGAATAAAAGCAGCGTTCGGGCAAATAAAACAGGTCTTAATGAAAGTAATTAGGTAAATAATTCTTTATCTTCGTATTTAATAGGTAGTAAACCTAAAAATGAAATATAAAGTATGAGACAAATTTTATTGGGACTATGTCTTCTTTGCTTATTGAATAATGTATCCGGACAGGAAAACGGACGGGAAATTCCGTTGCCGGAGAAAATGCCGCAAGAACATCCGAGAGTGTTGACTACACCGGATGGAAAGCAGGATACGTGGGAGCTGATTAAAAAAGAGAAATGGGCGAAAGACGTATTCAATAAATTGAAGGAACGAACCGAAGTATATACCAATCTGACGGATGCTCAACCCGCATGGTTGTTATCCCGTCTGGCTATGTATTGGAAATCTCATGCAACCGAGGTATATGTGAAAGGTGAGACTTACGATCATGCCGGAGGTGAAAAGGCTCCTTGTCCGACTGTCCGTTATACAGGGACACGTGGAACGGCTGCTACTCATGGCCGTCCCAAACTGGCAGATGTAGTGCCTTATGACGATGATGAAAACGGAAATGTGACTTTCTGCAATAATGCATTGCCGGAACGTCCTTTGGAAAGTGTACATCCGTCAAAAACGGGACGGAATATCGAAAGTCTGAACCGGGAAATTCTGGGAATAGCTTGTGATGCAGCTTTCCTCTATTGGATGACTGATGAGGAAAAATTCGCAAAACTGGCTGCCGGTGTGTTTGATACGTATATGACTGGAATTTATTACAGAAATGTTCCCATTGATCTGAATCATGGTCATCAACAGACATTGGTGGGATTGACTTCTTTTGAAGTGATTCACGAAGATGCCCTGCATATCGTTGTTCCCTTGTATGATTTTCTTTATAATTACCTGAAGACCAACTATCCGGAAAAGATGGATATCTATGCCGGTGCATTTAAGAAATGGGCGGATAACATCATAGCGAATGGAGTCCCTCATAATAACTGGGATTTATTGCAGGCACGATATATCATGAATGTGGGACTGGTGCTTGAAGATAATAAAGAGTATGCAGATGGAAAAGGACGTGAATATTATATTGATTATGTGTTGAACCGTTCCAGTATCCGTCAATGGAGTCTGACTCGTCTTGCCGATTATGGCTTTGATTCAACAACTGGTATCTGGGCAGAGTGTCCGGGATATAGCAGTGTGGTAATCAACGATTATGCTAATTTTGCCAATCAGTTTGATAACAACTTAAAATATGATTTGGTAAAGGCTATGCCTGTACTGTCGAAAGCTGTGGCAGCCACTCCGCAATATCTTTTTCCCAACCGGATGATTTGTGGGTTCGGAGATACGCATCCAAGCTATTTGAATACGAACTTCTTTATCCGCATGATACAGAATGCGCAGGCAAACGGTAAGACGGAACAGGAGAACTACTTCACTGCTTTGCTGAAATGCTTGAATCCCGAAATTGATAATGAAAAGGGAGAGAAGAATAACGTGCGTGTATCTGTCAATTCTTTCTTTGAAGATAAACCGTTAAGTCTGAATCCGAAAGTGAAAGCAGGGAAGATAGAGGACTATGTTTCTCCTTTATTCTATGCTCCCAATGTGTCATGGCTGGTGCAGCGGAACGGAATGCATCCGCGTCATAGCCTGATGATTTCTCTGAATGCCAGTGAGGGAAATCACATGCACGCTAACGGCATCTCCATGGAACTTTATGGAAAAGGATATGTGCTTGGGCCAGATGCAGGAATTGGTCTGACTTTGTATAGCGGCCTGGATTATGCCGAATATTACTCTCAATTTCCAAGTCACAATACAGTATGCGTAGATGGAATATCGAGCTATCCGGTAATGAAAAGCAATCATTCTTTTGACTTGCTTTCCTGTTTTCCTACTTCGGCAGAACCGGGAAAGGAGTTTACTTCTGTGACTTACAGCAATGTCTATTTTCGTGAACCGGAAAGCAGGGCGGATCAGACCCGAATGATGAGCATTGTTACCACTGGCTCCGAGACAGGATATTATGTGGATGTATTCCGGAGCCGGAAAGAGCGTGGAGGGGATAAGATGCATGATTATTTCTATCATAATCTCGGACAGACCATGACATTGACAGCAGCTGATGGTACAGACCTGAATCTTCAACCGACAGAAGAACTCGCTTTTGCTGGAGCGCATCTGTATGGCTATTCTTATTTATATGACAAGAAAGTAGCGGCTACCGGTAAAGATGTAAAAGCGACCTTTACCATCGACATGAAAGATAAAGGTGGGGATGATATAGTAATGAATCTCTGGATGAAAGGGGAACCGGATCGTGAAGTTTTCACAGCCTTGTCACCGATGACCGAAGGTTTAAGTCGTACGCCTGGTATGCCATATAATATAAAAGAACAACCAACATTGACTTTCGTGGCCCGTCAGCATGGAGAAGCATGGACTCGTCCTTTTGTCGCAGTCTATGAACCGAGTACGAAGAAAGAACCGTCTGCCATTCAGTCTGTATCCTATTTTGATGCGGAAGAAACTGTTTTGAAAGACTTTGCCGGTATCTGTGTGAAAAGCAAAAATGGGCGTACAGATCATATTTTCTCCTTGTCTGATGCTACGCAGACCGCCACTTATCAAGGAATGAAAGTAAAAGCAGACTATGCAATTGTCAGCAATGAATATGCAGGAAACCGGACTTTATTCCTGGGGAACGGAACACAACTTGTTGCACCCGAGGTGACCGTTCATACGGATCAGGCGGGCAATGTGTTACTCGAAAAGAAACAGGGAAAATGGTATATCCTTTCTTCTGTTCCTTGTACGGTGGTTATTAATAGAAAGAAGATAAAATCAGGAATAACATCGCAACTCACGTTATTACCTATCTGATTAAAATGATTCTGAATGAAAAAAGCATATCTAGTGTGGGGGGATTAATGATACTTATGATGGAATTAAACAGGGTAGGACAAAATGTGTCTTTTCTGTGATGGGAGGATTATATATGGAAATAACAAAGATGGATCTATTTAGGATATTACAAGGTAGAAAGAAGGGGCTATTGCTCACATTTATTGCATTTTCAATTTTTGCAAATGCGCAACTGGTGACTTATCCGGAAGGATTGAAAGCAGGGATGCAACATAATGACGATTATACTGTCCGGGTACGTGTGCCGGGTGGAGAATGGAAAGACTTGTTTGAATATAATGTCAGTGTGGATATGGACAATGTACAATCAGCTTCTATGGTACAGTTTGATATGGGCAGTCCTGTTGAGGTGATGGTAAAGAAGAATAACGGGCTGATTCAAGATGTACAAATCCGACCTTTGGTAAATGGAATCCGGCATACGGTAAATCAGAACACTATTTTATTTACTTTAGAGAAACCACGATATCTATCTGTGGAATTTAATGGTGACCGCTTGCATAATCTTCATCTGTTTGCTAATCCTTTGGAGACAGAAACTTACTCGGAAAGTAGTGCGGACGTCATGTATTTTGGACCGGGAATACATCGTCCCCAGGATGTTCCCAATAATCAAATAAGGATTCCTTCTAATACAACCGTTTATCTGGCACCGGGCGCTGTCGTAAAAGCAAAATTATTGATAGATAAAGCCGAGAATGTACGTATCATTGGTCGTGGAATCCTCGATCATCCACTGCGCGGCATTGAAGTAACTTATTCTAAAAATGTATTGGTTGATGGAATAACCATTGTAAATCCCGATCATTATACAGTTTTCGGAGGTGAAACCACCGGCTTGACCATCAAGAACCTGAAATCTTTCAGTTGTAAAGGATGGAGCGACGGCATTGATCTGATGTGTTGCAATGAGGTATTGATTGATAATGTTTTCATGCGAAATAGTGATGACTGCATTGCTGTTTATGCACATCGTTGGAATTATTACGGCGGAAGTAAAAATATCACTTTACAGAACTCTATCCTTTGGGCTGATATTGCACACCCTGTCAATATCGGCGGACATGGCAATTCGGCGGATGAAGTGGGAGAGACAGTAGAAAACATAACTGTCCGCAATATCGATATTCTGGAACATGATGAAGATGATCCTCTTTATCAGGGATGCATGACGATAGATTGCGGTGATAAGAACCTGGTACGTAATATCTTGTTCGATAATATAAGAGTAGAAAGTATTCAGGAAGGACGTTTGTTCCATGTCAATGTCCGCTTCAATCCGAAATATGACAAGCAGCCCGGACGGGGTATTGAGGATGTTATTTTCCGTAATATAACCTATAATGGAGTAGGCGAGAATCCCTCTCTATTGAAAGGATTAGATGAGAATCGTAGAATAAAAAATGTGACTTTTGATAATGTGATGATAAATGGGGTGAAGATGAAGAATATCGATGGCTTTATAACGAATGAATTTGTGAAAGGGATTAAGGTAAAATAATAATCTTTGTTCGTAACTAAGACATAGCAGAAAAAAGAGACTACCGATAGATGTTGCAAAACTAATGCGTGACTATCCGGATTGTAAAGGGATGTTTGGAATGTTACTTAAGCGGTATATAGAAGAGCATGAGAAAAAAGAATGATGAAAAAGGTCAGACTGTAATATAATTTATTACTTTTGCAACAATTTGCTTATTCGAAAGTCTGTCTAATGGGCATAGTGTCGCAGACTTTTAAATTTTAATCTTTAATTTTTAATCGATATTATATGAAAGTATTAGTTTTCATTTCATTGGTAGGAAGTTTGTTGTTGGCTTCTTGTGGAGGTAGTAGTTCGAAAGGGAACGCAAACGCTCAAGAGGTAAATCCGGCAGATACTATTTATTTAGGTGATTTGCGTGAGAAGTTTGAGGGGGATAGTATTTTCTTTAAAATTGTTGCTCCAGATCTGATGTTGATGGATTACCAGTATTTGTGGGCTGTAACAGAATCGGAAGCAATCGAGAAAGGCTTGACAAAAGAATACTATAAACGTGTGAAGAAAGAAATCACCGATACGAATGAAGCTATCAAAAGAGGTGTGATGAAAGGGGCGAACGTAAAACGTATACCGGATTTCCAAGCATTTCAGGAAAACAAATAATGAATCTTTCCGGATGAAAGCTTTCATCCATACAAATATAAAAACAGGGGAGTCGCTAAATGTAACGGCATCCCCTTTTTATTGTTGTGACGGTTGGGTTTTGTATTGAGAAACTTCAGTCTATGGCTGGAAACTCTAGTTCCTACGTAGGAAATCATTACTTCATATTAGCTTGTAGTGTGTTTGCGAAAAAAAAAATGGCGTTTACAACCTATCGTAAAGGAGTGAATGAACCTATATAAATGCGTTCTATTTTCAGGGAGGTGACATTTATTCCGAATAGGTCGGTCACATCTGATTTATAATCTTCAGTTACATCTTCCACTAACCAATAAGGAATCGGGCCAAGGTCTCGTGTGGTGATACTCTTTGAAGTATCGGAACGTTCGGGAAGTTTAAATTTGCAGTCATACTCTTTACCATTGATTGTAATTTGGAATGTAGTGCCTGACTCTGATGTGGAGCGGGAGAAGCTTCCTTCTATTTTCGGAGTATTATCTTTACTAGTAACAATTGTCACTTTACCACTACTTTTTTGGTCATAAGAGAAAGCTATTCCTCCTGTAGCTTGTATACCCGCTTCATCCTTTATCTTTTTTATGACCGCTTCTAGTTTTTCTTTTTGTTGTTCATCCAACAGACTTTCATCTATTCCTGTGATTCTTGCTTCCACGGAATTCACTGAAAAAGATTGTTTGCCGTTGACGACCTTTAGCCCTATTTTTATGATTCTTCCATCAGCGTCTTTTACCATCAATGACGTGCTGCCCAGTTTTATAGAACTGATTTGAATATCATTGTTTTCATCCACATAAGCTGTAGCAATTTGCCCATCGGCTATTTCTGCTGTATAAGGAGCTACGCCACCTTTAATTCCCAACTTTGTTCCTCCCGTGATTGACAAACTGGCTTCACTAATAGGAGGTTCCGGGTCGAACATTACTTCCCAATATTCATATAGGTAAAAAGCATCAGCTTCGTCGCTGCATGAATAAAATACAGGAAGGGAGCATAATAGAATAAATAGTAGACAGAGCTTCGTCATTTTTGCTTTCATAATATTCTTCTTTTTTATTTCTTCACAAAAGTAAAGCTCCTTTCCTGTATTTCAAAGTATATTGATGAAAAATAAGATTAAAACTCTATCTTATGTTGTTTCTCATCATCCACCACAGCCATCATTCCTTCTACCTGTGCTAAAGCCAGCATACGTCCGTGGAAAGAATAACCGGCATTGTAGCCTTTATCTTCATCTCCGAGCATCATTCGTCCATGATCTACGCGCATGGGAAGTCCCGGATTCTCTTTCTCGAAAATGCGGATGAGATCAATCAGATGTCCTCTTCCTGATAGATGAGAACTTTCGATGAAGTTTCCACCCGGCATGGCCTCTGTACTGCGCAGATGAACGAAATGAGTTCTTCCTGCAAACTTCTTTGCCAATTCACGAGTATCATTATGTGCGCCTGCACTAAGAGAACCAGCACAGAAAGTCAGCCCATTATGCGGATTGTCTACGGCATTCAGGAACCAGGCTATATCTTCTTCATTGGTGACAATACGGGGTAGGCCGAGAACCTGGAATGGAGGATCATCCGGGTGTACGCACATGTTGATACCATATTCATCGCATACAGGCATAATTGCAGAAAGGAAGTAACGCATATTTTCCCGTAAAGCGTCCCGGTCTATGTCTTTATATAAACCTAACAGACGTTTGAATATAGCAACCGGGTTTTTATCTCCTTCTTTGATATTACCGTTCACAAATCCTTGTGTCTTGACGATAATAGTATCAATCAAATTGTCCTTTTCGGTATCTGTAATCACTTTGTCCAGTTCGGCAACTTTATGCAGTTCTTCTTCTGTATAGTCTTTTTCAGCTCCTTCACGTTCCAGTATTTTGATGTCGAAGTAAGCGAAACGAATACGGTCGTAGTAAAGCGAACTGGTACCGTCCGGCCAAGGGTACTGTAAATCCGTACGTATCCAGTCGATTACCGGCATGAAGTTGTAACAGACTGTTTTTACTCCGCATTTACCCAGGTTGGCAAGACTTACTTTATAATTTTCAATCAACTGTTCACGTTCCGTACCCGCATACTTGATTGCCTCACAAACCGGAAGGCTTTCCACGACCGACCAGCGCAACCCATACGATTCAATATACGATTTTAAATCGTTGATGGCTTCTACTGTCCAAATCTCTCCGTTCGGTACCTCGTGTAATGCAGTGACGATTCCTTCAACACCTATCTGACGGAGCATCGGCAAGGTGATTTTATCTTTCTTGCCGAACCATCTCCATGTTTTTTCCATCATAGCGTTTGAATAAATTAAAAGATTAAATATTAAACGCCGCTGAATGCACTGAAACCACCATCGATAGGCAACATAGCTCCCGTTACGAAACTAGCGGCTTCACTACACAGGAATTGTACAGCACCATTCAATTCTTTGATGTCGCCGAAACGATTCATCGGAGTTTTGGCTAACACCTTTTTACTTCTGTCGGTCAATGAACCATCCGGGTTGATAAGTACACGACGGTTTTGGTCACCGATAAAGAATCCCGGAGCGATAGCATTAACACGGATACCATCACCGTATTTCAGTGCCATTTCGCTTGCCAGCCATTGGGTGAAGTTGGCTACTGCAGTTTTTGCAGCCGAATATCCCGGTACACGGGTGATAGCGCTATAAGCAGCCATAGAAGATACATTGATGATGCATCCTTTCTTCTGTTTTGCCATTACCTTACCGAATATCATAGACGGATAGACTGTCCCATTCATATTCAGGTTAGTCACTTTTTCCCAGCAAGAGATGTCCATATCATAGAAGTGCTGATCCGGTTCGAGAGTGGCTCCCGGCATATTGCCACCGGCAATGTTCAATAGAATATCGATCTGTCCCCATTTGGCTACGACTTCTTCGGCTACTTTCTCCAGGCTGGCGATGTCAAGCACATTACCGATGATGCCGATTACATCGTTACCGTATTGCTTAAGTTCAGCCACACGGTTGTCCAGTTGCTCCTGACGAATGTCAATAGCTACAACTTTTGCTCCCTGCTGTACAAAGTGTTGGGCAATATTTCCGCCCAGTACACCACCTGCTCCGGTAATAACAGCAACTTTACCGGCAATACTAAATAATTCGTTCATGTTTTCTATCAAATGTTTTTATGAATGGATACAAAAATAGCGGGTTTTTATACATGCTATGATGCGTATTTTTGCAGGATATTTACCTATCTTTGCAAAAGCAGTTTAGAAAGGAGATTTATGAAGAAGATAATGAATGAGAAGTTGACTATTACGACTTCTAATCCCGTCCGTGCCCGCTTTTATGAATATCCACGTTTCACGTATCCGTGGCATTTTCATAGTGAGTATGAAATTATTTATGTGGAGAAGGGAGAGGGGGATTGTCTGGTGGGTGACAGCATTATCTCCTATTCAAAAGGTGATCTGATTCTTTTTGGTTCCGAACTGCCTCATAGTATGCAAAGTCCACCGGACGGCGGGGAAGAATCTGATAACGAAGAAAAATCCGAACCGAAAGTAAGAGGAGTCAATATTCAGTTTGAGAAAGATTTTATGCATTATTCTATTTCTCAATACTCCCAGTTTATTCCTATCAGGAATTTATTGGAGGATGCTTGCAGAGGAATTAAATTCACAATTACCCGTTCGGGGAAAATCATTAAATTATTGGAACAAATTCCTTCTGCCAAAGGAGCAGATCAAATCATCCTGTTGCTTTCACTTCTACAGATGATGGCTACCAGCAATCATAAGAAATATCTGACTACTTCCCATTATACCCCATCTCTTTCGATTATGCGTAATGAAAGAATGGAAAAGGTGATTGCCTATTTGAATAAACATTATACCGAGTCTATCGGTCTGGATGAAATTGCTTCTTATACAGCGATGAATCCTGCTGCTTTCTGCCGATACTTTAAAGAAAACACAGGAAAGACATTTAAAGAGTATGTACTTGATATGCGTATCGGATATGCTTGTAAACTATTGAATAGTAGTATGATGAATATATCTCAAATCAGTGCTACTTGCGGATTTGAATCACCTGTACATTTTAACCGTATCTTTAAAAGGGTGACAGGAATGACACCTACTTTTTATAGGGAACAGATGGAATAAGCTTTTTCAGGCAATAAACATTTGAGTATAATTTCTTTCTCGTTCGTATAGAATAGAAAAGGAATAAACATGAACGTAAATAGAATGAAGAAAAGAATTTTGCTTTTGTTGTTGGTGATACCGGCATTGGTAAAAGCGCAAGATGTGATGACAGAAACCCGTCAGGAACTGACGTCTCCTGATGGAGCTTATCGTTTTACCTTTTATCAACGTGCGGTGGGAGAGGATAATGCACAAATGTATTATACCTTGACTTATAAGAATCGTCCGGTGATTGAAGAAAGTAAACTGGGTGTTCTGATTGAAAATCAGTTATTTGAATCGGCGTTGGGTATACCGAATGATACTTGTCATTTTTGGTGTGAGAATCTGAAGTTGACAGAGACTGAACATCAAAAGACGGATGAGAGATGGAAGCCTGTATATGGCGAACGTGCGGAAGTTCGTGATTGCTACAATGAGATGACTTTGAAACTCAAGAAGGGAGAAGGAAATGGCAATCAGGACGGTGGTTATGATAAGCGTAAGAATTACTTTATGAATATCATAGTTCGCGCCTATAATGAAGGAGTTGCTTTCCGCTATCATTTTCCGGAAATGACAAACGGGCTTTTCTTGCATATCGTCGGTGAGCAGACTAGCTTCACAATGCCTGAAGGAACGATGGCGTATTATGAACGTTGGGCGCAAGGACCTTATGAACTTCGTCCGTTGGAAGGATGGGGCAAAGAGGAGAGTGAGCGTCCTTTGACTTTAAAACTGCCTGATGGATTATCTGTAGCCTTGTTGGAAGCGGAAATGGTGGATTATGTTCGTGGTAAATTCCGTTTATCGGCAGAGAAACCTTCCACTTTGGAGACAAGCCTGTATAGTAGCGTTGATATTATTTCTCCTTACAGCACTCCGTGGCGTGTAATCATGGCTGCCGAACGTCCGGTCGATTTAATTAATAACAATGATATTGTCTTGAATCTGAATCCGGCTTGTAAGCTGGCTGATACTTCTTGGATTAAACCCGGGAAAGTATTCCGTTCGGGCGACTTGAAACAAGATAGAGTAAAAGCAGCCATTGACTTTGCGGCAGAACGTGGTATTCAGTATGTGCACATGGATGCAGGCTGGTACGGACCGGAAATGAAAATGAGTTCGGATGCTACTACTGTTTCTCCTGATAAAGACCTTGATATACCCGCTTTGTGTAAATATGCCGAATCGAAAGGAATCGGACTTATGGTGTATGTCAATCAGCGTGCATTAGTGCAGCAGTTGGATACTCTGTTGCCTTTGTATAAAAAATGGGGATTGAAAGGTATCAAGTTCGGTTTTGTACAGATAGGTAATCAGCGTTGGAGTACCTGGCTGCATGATGCAGTTCGTAAATGTGGAGAATACGGTCTGATGGTGGATATTCATGACGAATATCGTCCGACAGGTTTCAGCCGTACTTATCCTAACCTGATGACGCAGGAAGGTATTCGTGGAAATGAAGAAATGCCGGATGCCACACACAATACGACTCTTCCTTTCACCCGCTATCTGGCAGGTGCAGGAGACTATACGCTTTGCTATTTCAATAATCGGGTGAAGAATACGAAAGCACATCAGTTGGCGATGGCAGCTGTGTATTACAGTCCTTTGCAATTTATGTTTTGGTATGACAGACCGGAATTCTACCAGGGAGAAGAAGAATTGGAATTCTGGAAAGCAATTCCGAGTGTATGGGATGACAGCCGCGCGTTAGATGGAGAGGTTGGTGAATATATCGTTCAGGCACGTCGTTCGAGGAATGACTGGTTTGTAGGAGCAATGACGAATACGGAAGCCCGCACAATTACATTGACTACGGATTTTCTGGAACCGGGTAAGAAGTATATGCTTCATCTGTACGAAGATGATGACAAGCTGAATACACGAACGAAAGTACGCAGTACTCATAAGAAGATAAAAGCCGGAGATAAGCTTGTTTTGAAGCTAAAAGCAAGTGGCGGAGCCGCATTGCATTTTATTCCGCTTAAGTAGGCAAGTTTATGTTTCTTTTTAGGCACGGATAACGCAGATTACACTGTTGCTTTATGCAACCATCATTTCTAAAACCGTGAAATCCGTGTAATCCGTGCCTGAAAAATATAGTGAGGTATTATTTGCTATAATTAATCAACCACTTCACCATTTCCGGGGCGTAATGAGAGAAGAAGAGAGTTTTCTCATTCATTGAGTGGAAAGGTTGTTCAAGGAATTAAAGAACTAATTCCTTGAACAACCTTTCTAAAGTATTATCTAAATCTGTAGAGAATCCCGGATGAGGACGGGACACTTGAATACAGGAGCTTTTTACCGCAGTCAGCCACCGGAAGCGGTCCGGAATATCCATATTGGCAATAACTCCTCCTTCTTTATTTCCCTGACAAATCTTGTCGAAGACTTTCAGACCTTCTATCAGACAGTTGATGTCCAATTCGGAAGAGAACAGTTTCAATTTGTTTTCATCTATTGTATAAAGAGATTTGAGATATTTGCACCGTTTGGAAAACAGTACAATACCTACATTAATAAATTCCTCACGTTCTACTTTAGGAACGAAACGGATAACTGCGTATTCATATAAGTGCCTTTCTTGCATTTTGCGCTTCATTTACAAATATTTCGGAATGCTTGATCCTTTCTTCTAAAAATTGAATATAAACATCTCTCAAGTCTTGCGGAGTTTCCTGTCCTTCCGTCCAGTTCAGCCAGTTGTCAGGGACGGCATTGACTATCTCCCGTATCTTGTCATCGGTAAGTAGTTGTTTGAATGTTGCGTCTACTTCTTCCAGTTGATCGGCAAACGGCAATAGTACATGATCTTTTATTTGTACGAACGGACTAAGTGCGTGTTTCTGCCAATTTGTCCACGAATGATGGAAATAAAGGGAAGCTCCATGATCGATTAACCACAATTCTTTATGCCACATCAGCATATTCGTATTCTTGATTGTACGGTCTACATTGGTCAATAACGCATCCAGCCATACAATTTGCGAAGCAGTTTTACCGTCCACCTTATGCACAACAGGGTCGAACGTCAATGAACCGGACAGGAAATGCAGACCCATGTTCAACCCACGGCTCCATTGCAGTAAATCCTGTATTTCTTCATCCGCTTCTGTCTGCCCGAAAGCCTCATCCAGATTCAAAAATATAATCTCCGGAACTCTGAATCCCAGTGTACGGGCTATTTCTCCCCCTATCAATTCGGCAATAAGGGCTTTAGTCCCATGTCCTGCTCCTCTGAATTTTACGACATATTTGAATTCATCATCCGCTTCAGCCAAAGCCGGCAATGACCCTCCTTCCCGCAAGGGAAGAATATATCTTGTTACATTTGCTGTACGTAAATCCATATCACTCCTTTCTTAAATTGAGAATAAAGATACAACGTTTTTATGGAATAGTTAGTGAAAGGCTTCCTATAATAATAGTTTTTTTATATTTTTCGGTTGAGTATACTTTCTTCCTGCTACGTATTATATAAAACAATGATAAATGAATTAAACATGAAACTACTTCGATTTTTGGTGTTTGGAATAATGTCCGTTATTCTGTTACCCGGCAATATGGCAGCCGAATGGCAGTGGTCTGTACAGCTGCCAGGTATTATTTCCAACGAAACGAACGATCATCCGCAAGCATTCTTGTGGATACCTTCCGATTGTACTCAAGTGAAAGCTGTGATAATAGGCAATCATAATATGACAGAGGAGACTTTGTTTGAAAATTCTCTATTTCGTGAAAGATTATCAGAAACGGGTATAGCACTGATATGGATTACCCCAGGATGGGATCAAAGATGGGATATAACTACCGGATGTCAGGAAGCCTTTGAAAAGATGATGGAGGATTTTGCGAATGTCAGTGGCTATCGTGAATTGAAATATGCGCCTATTGTCCCTTTAGGCCATTCGGCAATGGCTACCTATCCGTGGAACTTCGCAGCCTGGAATCCCGACCGCACATTAGCCATTATCTCTTTGCATGGAGATGCGCCACGCACTAACCTTACTGGATATGGTCGTGACAATATGGAGTGGGGGAAACGTACGATTGACGGCATCCCTGGATTGATGATTGAAGGCGAATACGAATGGTGGGAAGACCGTGTAAATCCGGCTTTGGCATTCCGTATGATGTATCCTAAAAGTTGCGTCTCTTTCCTTTGCGACACAGGGCGCGGGCATTTCGATATAGCCGACCGCACTGCTGGGTATATTGCGTTGTTCTTAAAGAAAGCACTGGAATATCGTATGCCTGCAACGTATGATTTGAATAAGCCTGTGGAATTGAAGAAACTGAATCCGCAGAATGGCTGGCTTGCCGAAAGGTGGCATCCGAATCAGAAGAAACGTGCAAAAGCTGCTCCTTATAAAGAGTATAAAGGAGACTCGCACGATGCATTCTGGTATTTCGATCAGGAAATGGCTGAAATGACGGAAGAACGCTATCGCCGGGAGAGAGGGAAGAAACCACAATATTTAGGTTTTGTACAAAAGGGGCAATTACTCACATATAATCCCAAATCCCATGTGAAAGTTGCCGCCCGCTTCCTGCCGGAAAAAGACGGATTGACTTTTCATCTGAAAGCTGTATATACGGATAGCTTGCATACTGCAATTTCTGACGAACATTCGCTCACTTCTCCTGAAATAACCTGTATCTGTGGCCCGGTTCAGAAAGTGAACGACACCACCTTTACTGTCCGTTTCTACCGTATGGGAATGTACAATAAGCGTCGTACGGGAGATATTTGTCTTCTAGCCGGTAATGACGGTGACAAGCACTATAAAAGCACAGTTCAGGAACTTAGTTTCCGGATTCCCTATCGCAATACGGAAGGTAAACGCCAGCATATTTTTTTCCCGGGTCTTGACGATGTGAAGAAAGGCACGGAAACTATCTCTTTACATGCAACTTCCGATTGCGGGCTACCTGTATATTACTACGTGAAAGAAGGGCCGGCAGAAATAGAGGGAAACAAGTTGGTATTTACTCGAATTCCCCCACGCAGTAAGTTCCCGTTGAAAGTGACTGTGGTGGCATGGCAATATGGATTGGCAGGAGAAGTACAGACTGCCGAACCGGTAGAACGGAGTTTTTTCATTTATCAATAGGCAATTGATAAATGAAAGATTATGGAACTATAAGTTGGAATTCGTTTTTTTTGCATTGAGTAATAGGCGGAGTCTATTCGTATCCAATAATAAATAAGGATATTAAAAATGATTATGAATAAGAAATCTTTAGTTGCAATCGCATTATTGGCAGTATCGGCTATATCGTCGGCTCAATCTGTGTACCCCGGACAGCACCAGGGGAAAATGAAAAAAGAGACAGTGGCTCCTGTTCGGGTAGAAAGTTTTGATTTGAAGGACGTCCGTTTATTACCGAGTCGTTTTCGTGACAATATGTTGCGGGATTCCGCATGGATGACCTCTATCGACGTAAGTCGCCTGTTGCATAGTTTCCGCACAAATGCCGGAGTCTTTGCAGGTCGTGAAGGTGGTTATATGACAGTGAAAAAACTCGCTGGCTGGGAATCCTTGGACTGTGAGCTTCGCGGACATACTACCGGACATCTGCTTTCGGCTTACGCTTTGATGTATGCCGCTACCGGAAGTGAGATTTTCAAGTTGAAAGGGGATAGCCTTGTTAACGGGCTGACCGAAGTTCAGAACGCTTTGAAAGGCGGATATTTAAGTGCTTTTCCCGAAGAACTGATAAACCGTAATATCCGGGGAAAGAGTGTTTGGGCACCTTGGTACACCTTGCATAAACTTTATTCCGGTCTGATAGACCAATATCTGTATGCGGATAATCAGCAGGCTTTGAAAACAGTGACCAAAATGGGCGACTGGGCTTATAACAAACTGAAACCACTTAGTGAAGAAACCCGCAAACTCATGATACGCAATGAGTTTGGAGGTGTCAATGAATCATTCTACAATTTGTATGCTATCACAGGAGATGAACGTTACCGTTGGTTAGCTGAATATTTCTACCATAATGATGTAATTGACCCGTTGAAAGAACTTCGGGACGATTTGGGAACCAAACATACGAATACCTTTATTCCGAAAGTCATAGCCGAAGCGCGTAACTATGAACTGACAGAGAATGAGACCAGCAAAAAGCTCTCGGAATTCTTCTGGCATACCATGATTGACCACCATACTTTTGCTCCGGGATGCAGTAGTGATAAGGAGCATTTTTTCGACCCGAAGAAATTTTCTAAACACTTGACCGGCTATACCGGAGAAACCTGCTGTACTTATAATATGTTGAAACTTAGTCGTCATCTTTTCTGTTGGACGGGCGATTCATCTATTGCCGATTATTATGAAAGGGCACTATATAATCATATCCTGGGACAGCAAGATCCGGAAACAGGAATGGTTACTTATTTCTTACCCTTACTTTCGGGCTCACATAAACTGTATAGTACCAAAGAGAACTCTTTCTGGTGTTGTGTCGGCAGCGGATTCGAAAATCATGCTAAATATGGAGAAGCTATCTACTACCACAACAACCAGGGAATCTACGTAAATCTGTTTATTCCTTCCCAAGTCACCTGGAAAGAAAAAGGGTTAACCCTTCTTCAGGAAACGGAATTTCCGAAAGAGGAAACGACCCGGTTTACTATTCGTGCCGAGAAACCGGTTCGTACTACTGTTTATCTAAGATATCCTTCATGGAGTAAAAAAGCGGAAGTTCTTGTGAACGGTAAAAAAGTAGCAGTAAAACAAAAGCCGGGTTCTTACATCGCTATCACCCGTGATTGGAAAGATAATGACCGTATCTCGGCTACTTACCCGATGCAGATTGAGTTGGAAGCCACTCCCGATAATCCGAATAAAGTGGCTTTATTGTATGGCCCGTTAGTGCTTGCCGGAGAACGGGGTACGGAAGGTATGCAGGCTCCCGCACCTTTCTCTAATCCTGCTCTTTATAATGATTATTATACTTATAATTTCCATGTGCCTGCCGATTTGCGTACCTCATTGAAAGTAGATATGAAACATCCGGAACGTACTTTGCAGCGTACAGGAAAAGAACTGAAATTTACAACAGAACAAGGAGATGTGATTCGTCCGCTTTATGATTTGCATCATCAGCGTTATGTGGTATATTGGGATTTGCAGTCGAAATAGAAAATTTTAAGAACGAATTACACGAATTACGCGGTTTTATAATTATAATTGCATCAAATATAATTGCATCAAACAACAGCGTAGTTCGTGTAATTTGTGTTTAATACGAAGTTAATAGATAATGAAAATGAAGGGAAGATTATTAATCATAATTTTTATAAGTATCTGTTTTATTGCAGGTTCCTGCAATGTATCATCCGTACAAGGGAGTCGTTATAACTTCTCTTTATTAGATTCTGTTATTCAAGGCTGGGTGAGTAAAGAGTACTATCCCGGAGCTTCTATCTGTGTAGTAAAGAATGATTCTGTCATTTTTCAGAAGAACTATGGTAGCTATACTCCTGATACAAAAGTATACGTAGCCTCTGCCGGAAAATGGGTGGCGGCTGCTGTTATCGGAGCGGTTGTGGACAGTACCAGTTTGGACTGGGATGACCCTGTGGAAAAGTGGTTGCCGGAATTTAAGGGAGATGCCAAAGGAAAAATCCTTTTGCGACAATTGTTATCTCATACTTCCGGAGTGCGTCCCTATCTTCCTGAACCGCGCGTAGATAATTACAATCATCTGGATTCCGCCATTATTGAGATATTGCCGTTAGATACAGTTTTTACTCCGGGAAGCCGGTTCCAGTATGGAGGGCTTGCCATGCAGATTGCCGGAAGAATGGCGGAAGCGGCAATGGGGAAGGAGTTTGAAACTCTCTTTCAAGAACTATTGGCGCAACCATTGGAAATGAAAAATTCTCATTTTACTCCGATAAATACAGATGGCGGACATGCCCCGATGTTAGGTGGTGGTCTGTGTACCACCTTGAACGATTATATTCATTTCCTATCTATGATTTATCATGATGGAATGTATAACGATAAGCGGATTATATCAGCAAAAACTGTAAAAGAAATGCAGGCCGACCAAGTGAAAGACGCAATAATCCCTTCGAATAACTCGGATAATTATGTAGCGAAAGGGCTAGGACAATCCCACAATGGAATCTACGGATTGGGAGAATGGCGTGAATTAATCGATAAGAAGACAGGTGAAGCCTATCAGATTAGTTCACCAGGATGGGCTGGCGCTTACCCGTGGATCAATAAACGAGAGAATGTTTATGGCTTCTTTATTGCTCATGTAGTTGGTGCTTCCAGTAAAGAATATGGTTTCTCATCTTTTTATGGTAGTCCTGTAATTTCGAGAACTGTTTCAGAGATTGTAAAGGGACATCCGTTGGTTGTGAAACAAGGCCGCGTTGAAGTGGGCAACGGTTCTCTTTACTATGAGGAAGCCGGCACAGGTGCCCCCGTCATCTTTGTTCATGGTCATTCTTTGGATCATCGTATGTGGGATGAACAATTTTCCGTACTGGCAAAAAAATATCGTGTGATCCGCTATGATTTGAGAGGATATGGCATTTCGTCTTCACAAACGGAAGACTATCAATTCACACACGCTGAAGATTTAGTTACTTTGATGGATTCTTTGCACATCAAGAAAGCGCATATCGTCGGACTTTCTTTAGGTGGGTTTATTACTGCTGATATGTTGGCGTATTTCCCTGACCGGATGTTATCTGCTTTTTTAGCCAGTGGAAACATTCGGAAATCGAAAGGCCCAAGTGAACCGATGACTCCGGAAGAAGCAAGAGTACGTGATAAGGAGATTGCTGCTTTGAAAGAGAAAGGGGTAGATGTGATGAAGAAAGAGTGGTTTGAAGGATTAATGAAGTCAGGAGGAAGTCAGCGGGAACGAATGCGTGAGTCTCTATGGCAAATGATCGATGAGTGGGATGCGTGGCAACCTTTACACAAAGAAGTACGGGTGGTAGCTGGTTTGGATGCCATCGAGAAATTGAAAAAGAATCATCCCGATGTACCTGCTTTAATTGTTGAAGGTCATTCTTCCGGCAACCGATTCTCAAAAGAACCTCCCATTTTACAATATCTTCCCAATGGAAAACTGAAAGTAATTGACGATTGCGGACACATGCTGAATATGGAACGCCCGGAAGAATTTAATGCAGCATTGGAAGAATTTTTGAAAAACGTTCAATAAAGAATAATATTGTAACTGATTATATATAGAATAGACTAAGTACCATGAAACAAACTATTATTGCTGTTATCTGTTTTTTGTGTGTTTCTTCATTATATATACAAGCACAAAAAATAAATCATCCTTCATTACTGTATACTCCACAACGCATACAGCAAGTGAAACAGCGTATGCAGCATGAACCTAAATTGCAGGAAGCATGGGGAGATATTAAGAAAACAGCAGATGAAGCTTTGCAAAAGAAAGATTTTAATCGATTAGACTATTTGTCGTTAGCTTATTTGGTGACTGATAATAAGGAGTATGCAGACGCAATCAAAGAAATCCTCTTGAAAGCTGTGGAAGCCGAATCATGGGGAGATGTGGAAATGATGGCACGTATTCCTGCATGGCGTTCACAACTGGGTATGGCTCATAAGAGTTTTCTTTCCGCAGTGGGGTATGATGCTGCATACAATGTCATGTCTTCTTCAGAAAGAAAAAAGATAGCCGAAGGATTGAAACGGTTAGCCGTAGAACCGGCATTGGGAGACTGGTTGTTGGAACCGACCCGTATTCACTCATTGAATTCGATGGGACATAATTGGTGGACCTCCTGTGTTTGTCAGGGTGGAATATTGGCTTTGAGTCTTCAAAATGAACTTCCTGAAGTTAAAGAATGGGTGGAGCAACTTCACGAATCACTTCCTGAATGGTTTGATTTTGCCGGTGATGTATTGCAACAGAAAGCAAAGAGTTTTGATGAGGCCGGTGGAATGTATGAAAGTCTGAATTACGCCAACTTTGGTATTCAGGAAGCTTTGTTGTTTAGGATAGCTTGGATAAATACTCATCCCGGACAGAATCCGGGTGATATTCCTCAATTGGCAAAATTGCCGAGTTACTTCTCACAAGTCTGCTATCCGCGTACAGGTATGCTGCATAGTTTGAATTTTGGAGATAGCCATAAAAATGTATCGGCAGAATCCAGTATGATGTTATTGTATGCATTGGGGATGAAAGATCCAACAATATTGTGGTATATAGCCCAGGTGGAACAAGGACAACATCGTGATGGCTTTTTCCTGAATCGTCCCATGGGCTTCCTTTACACTCCTGATTTGAGTAAGGCGCCCGCTGTCCCTCAACTGCCAACTTCTCAATTACTTGCCGATTTTGGTTGGGCTACGATGCGTGATTCGTGGGAAAAGGATGCTACGATGCTGGCTGTAAAAAGCGGTCATACATGGAATCATTCTCACGCAGATGCCAATTCATTTATTGTCTTTCATAAAGGGGTAGATATTATTAAAGACGGGGGAAACTGCTGGTATCCTAATCCTGCTTATCGAAATTATTTCTTTCAAAGCCAAGCGCATAATGTAGTATTGTTTAATGGAGAGGGGCAACCTCGTGAGCAGCAGTACAGCGGTTCTACTTTGAGAGGATATTTGCATCATCTTCTGGATGCGGGAAATGTGAAGTATGTTCTGGCTAATGGAACAGGTCCTGTATCTAATAATTTCAGTCGTAATTTCCGCCATTTCCTTTGGATGGATAATGTTATTTATATGATTGATGATTTGAAAACACATAAAATAGGACAATTTGAATGGTTATGGCATACAAACGGGACATATAAAAAGTCGGGAGTTGACGTGAATGTGGCGAATGGTAACTCATCGGTTGTGATTCGTCCGTTATATCCTCGTTTGCTGGCTAAATCTGATTTTGTGCATGACTACCCGGAAGATTTGTATTGGGAAGAAATAGAAGCTCCCACTGAAGATTTGAAAGGCACTGAAACCTATTATTCATTTCATTTGCCGGCAGAAGTCAATCGTGTAAAAGGGCTGACAGCTATTATATTAAAGGAGACTCCCAATGAGAAAGACTTGCCACAAATGGAACGGCGGGAAGGACAAGATTGGATTGGGCTTCGTATCCGTCATAAAGGGAAAGTGACCGATCTTTATATTAATCAATTAGCAGACGGCAGGCTAATGCACAGCAACTCATGGATTATGCCGGACGGCTGGATGACAGATGCTTATATGTTTGCTGTCTCTTATCCCGAAGGTACTGAAGCTGCTGACGCAAAAGATTTCTTTATCTGTCATGGCAGTGCATTAAGACGTGATAAGGAGACTTATTTTTCTTCTTTGGCCAAGTTGTTTGTCATTCAAAAGGAAGAAGATAAAAAGTTGAACCTTTGGATAGACGGGCAACCGAAGATCCATGCAACGTTCAGAAGTGAGAAGAAACCGACTTTGTTGGAGGTGAATAATCATAGAATACCTGTTGTTTATCAGAGATCACAGATAAAGGTAAAATTATAACTAGTGCGGTAGTTGATATCTATAAAGTTGGTATAGAATGGGATATGGTCTTTATAGATAGTGTTAGTTAGTACTTTATTTATAGTGACGCTATCACTATAAAATAGCGTCACTATTTATATTAGCATATTCTTACCATAGGAATATTCAATAAAAAAGCAACTTTTTCCAGTTTATCTGCGACATGCCCCACTCCGATAGCGCAATGATGAGAAGGTCCTGCTTTGCTCCATTTATTCATAAAAACACGTGCTCCACAATTAAAGCGATAACGACTGTTTGTATTTCCGATTTGTAATGTAGGACCTTCTACCGATTTCCCTTCTGCTACGAGTAAGAAAACTCCATCTTTTCCCTCACAAACAGACAAGAAGGTGACATCTCCATGTTTAACGGTCATCTGTATAGAAAGTCCTTTTCCCGGTTTTCCATGATAAATAGGGAGAGGAACTAGTTTCACCTTGCCTTCGGCAATAGCAAAATGTGCTGGTCCGTCATGTCCCCACATGACTATATCATCATTGAAATCCATAGCATACGGTTCGGAGAAGGAGCCACCAGTTCCCAGTAGAGACATGATTTTCATGGCCTGCACGTTCTTAACTTCACATTCTCCGGCTATTGGAATATTCTTCCCGGTAAGTAAAGTGTTTCCTGCAATGATGGAAGTCACTATATTTTCATATTCATTTCCAGAATATCCTTCGTAATAGTATGCCATGGAACCGAGGTTGTGTGCTGCTATTAGCTTGTCGAGAGCGATGGAGGTACGGGCGGCACGTTCTAATTCATAAGTATCACACTCTGCTACAACATCGAACTTATCATTGAACTCCTGTAACTTATCTTTTAATTCCGTTTCAGTTACCGCATCGCGATAGGCTTTCAATTCACACATCTCCACTTGCTCAATATGAGTGCCGAATATAGTAGATTGCATGGTGGTATCTGTATATACATCCAACATACCACAATAATAATGTCCGAGAATTCCCATACGGTTCTCCCGCATCCCTTTAATAACACGTGCGGCGTCAATCCAAGCTTCGATTTCTTTCCATACAATATCTTCTTGTAAGTATCCGGTGACAATATCATAATGAATGCCTGCACGGTTGAACACGCAAGCAAACTCCGGTGCAGAACATGCCTGACAGTGGGCAAGCCATTCTCCAGTCATTTTACCACGATCGTCCATACTATTAATGAGTTGATAATCAATAGCAGAGACAGGTTGTACATTTAATAAGACGATCGGAACTTTGATACGTTGTGCTATCGGGAGGATTGTAGATGAAAGTGCATAAGTCGAGATAAAAATAAAAGCAATTTCTATTCCATTATTTTGCATAAGAGTGGTGGCATCTATTGCTTTTTGAGGTGTATCTACCATACCAGCGTCCACTACATCGGCATGAAGTCTGTGCATCTTTTCTTTGATCTCTTTTTGATATCCCAGTAGACGGGGGAGAAGTCCTTCAAATTGTTCCCAATAAGTGTTGAGCCCCACTCCGATTAATCCAACTTTAACTGTTGATTTTGTTGTTTCCATGTGTATTTACATTTTTAAATTTGTTATACAGACAAAGATACGGGTAGAAATCAGGACAGTACTTTATTATTTGATTAGATAACCTTGTTTTTTGAGATTACTGTTTTTTGTAATCACTACTTGCGATCATCACTATTCACGGAAATCACTTGGCTTTTTACCCATTTTCTTTTTAAACTGGGTAGAAAAGTAATCGGGTGACTCAAAATTCAGCGAGTAGGCTATTTCTTTGATAGATAGGGAAGTGGTACGGAGTAGTTCTTTGGCTCGTTGTAGTTTTAAATCTTGTAAATAGCGTGCAGGAGATAAACCTGTGTAATTTTTGAATTGTTTACGGAAAGTTGAATAACTGATTCCCAAGCGTTCAGCTATCTCTTGTATGGAAAGAGAGGTTTCTATTCCTTCACGCATCAGTACACGTGCTTTGTTTATTTCTTCTGACAGGTACTTACTTTTACTAAGTTGATTGTTACGATTCAGACTATACATCAAGCCCAGTAAATGATTGGTGATTCCTGCTAACATTTGCTGAAAGTAGGCTTTTTCATGTTCCGCTGTTTCAATGGCTTGCCGATATAGATGGATAACTTCTTCATTGACTCCAACATTGAATATCGGCGAGTCTTTTCGTAGGAATCCATGCTGTACTCTATTGTCTATGTTGGTCCCTTTAAATCCGATCCAATATTGTTTCCAGCCGATATTTATATCTGGATAATAAGTATGCCATTCTCCGGGAAAGAGAAGGAACATTGTTCCTGCCTTAATGGTAGTGGCTTCTATACTTTGTGTTTTAAAGGTTCCTTCGCCTTCAGATATATAAACCAACTGGTATTCTTGTAATATCCGTCCTTTCCGAGGAGAGAAATAATATCCAGTCTGATGATTTGCTGTAGGATATTTCTCTCCTTTGTTGATCGTTTCATATCCGACAGTATTAATAGAAAGTCCCCATAATAAATCATGTTTGTTCTCTATTATATATTTGACTGGTTTCATAGACATAGGCATTTTGAGGCAAAGGTATAAAAAATATAGAAAAAATTGAGTAATATATTTAATACCTTCGTATATTACAGTGACAATGACTATCTATTAATTAATACTAGAAAAATAATGAAATTAAAGTATATCTATTTATGTTTCTTGTGTGCTTGCCAGCTGATGGCAATGGGCAAAGACGTACTGATATTGGGCAATAAGTCAAGTGAGCAAAAACATGATTTGAGAGATTCGCTGACAGAGAAGTATGTAGGAGGAATGGGAGAAACAGCCCGTCGGATGCTGCCCGGAACGAATCCGGATTGGCAAGGAGGGATCCTTCGTTTCAAGATGAAAGTCGATTCGGAAAAACAGAACTATTTTACGGTTCGTTGTTGGGGATCGGAAAGTGACAATGCCATGGTGATGTTATTTATTGAAGGAAAACAATTGGGCTATCGCCATTTGGGAGATTATGATTTACTGCATCGTGGAAATGGAGGAACACCCTGTCAGGGACGTTTCTATTATTATACAGTGCCCTTACCTTTAAACTATACTCGCGGAAAAAAGGAAGTAAATCTGGAAATGCGTTCGTACGGAAATACATGGGATTACGGAGATACTTTCGAGAAATACCAAAAAAAAATGGAAGGTCCCACTATCGGATTTTATAAGGTATATATAGACGTGCAACCTTGTTTCCTGCCGGACAAGAATGAAAAACAGGGAAAAGATGAGGTCTCACTAGCTCCTGTTCGTCCGGCTCCGGGGATAGAGGTGCTGAATCAGTTGAAGGAAACGGTTTCAGCCCGTATTAATCAGATTCTTGTTAAAGATACCCCTTTGGGACAACAGGAAGTATGGTTATTGGCTGACGCTTATTCCGTGAAATGGACTCCTGCTTTTCAGAATCCGAAAGTAGTGGATGCTGTGATCCGAAATATTGATCATTATTATACAAAGTATCTTGAGAAACCGGCTATTATAAGTTCGGACCCTAGTGTGTACAATGGCGACTGGATGACTACTTGTCTGTTGGCTCGTAGTATTCGGAGTTTGTGGAGTGAATTGCAGGATAGTTTGGAGGTCTCTGTCAATGGGGATACCCGTCGTGATATTTGGTCACAACTGATGATAGCTTCTTTAGATTATGGAACCACTCATCGGCGTCACTACACGAATCAGAGTATGATTATTGACATGGCAATTTATGAATGTAATCGGGCGTTAATGTTGATGAATCCCCGAAAAGCATTGCCGGAATACCAAACATTACGCTATCTGTATGAATCTTTGGCATTGGCTCCGTGGCTAGGTAAAGAGACACCGGACGGACCGGAGAGACCATTAGGGGATCATTATTGGCAATTGACGGATAAGGCACTGACTAAAGAGCTTGGTTTTGTCGGTTATTATGGAGAAGTGGTAGATTGGTTGATACATATTTATCGGGCAACAGCGATACCCGGTGTTCCTTTTTCGGGGGATTTGAAGATTAAAGACCAACTTCTTCGTGTAGCCAATGCCCGTTATAATTTCCGTTATCCTGCCATAGATGAGGAAGGGTATAAGTGTTTCCGTGCGGAAGCCGTAGTAGGGTGGCGAGATGGAAATCATTATCCGGGAGATGTGATTTACGGGGATCGGGGAACGGCCTGGGATGCCACTCCGTTAATGGCTGCCGCTGCTACCTTGGACCAACGGACAGTGGGTGTTGCTCAACAAATGTTGGAAGATAACCAGTTCTTTTATGCGGTAGCGGAGAAATTGAAAGATGCCGGCAATATACGTGTTTTGCAAAGTTATCTGCACATTCCTGATGAATATGAACTGATTATGAAACAGACACCATCAGAGGAAAAACTTCCCATGTCCGTGTCAGCTCCTGATTATGTGTTTTCGGATGAAGAGGATGGAGTAGTGGCTATCAAGAATGGTTCGGAAATCCTTTATGCATCGTTGTATTGGCGTGCCCGTAATGCAGTGAATAATTTAGCGAAAGTACATTATATCACTCCTACATTTGAGCGACTGGCTAATGTACATATCGAAACGAAATTTGAAGATAGCGGAATGAGATATACTCGTCCGGACTGGGTGAATCTGGGTTTTGCCGGTTGGCGTGAGTGGTATAAGGGTATTCATTCTGCTCATGCCGGAGAAGTACTGCCGATAGCCAGAATACCGGAAGGAGTAAAGTTTAAACCGGGAGATGAAAATATCTATGCCGGAAAGGCGGATTATTATGAACTGAAATACGGCAATTATGTGATCGCCATAAATGGTTCTACTGATAAAACCTTTGAACTATCTGTTCCGAAAGCAAAGGCTGTATTTAATTTGACAGATCATAAAAAGAAGGTGGAAGAAGACGTCTTAAAAGTTAGCCCTCGGACAACTGTTGTACTGGAAGTCCGGTAATAGTCTGTTTCAGGAATACGAAAGAGGTCTCTGCTGGTAACTGAACAAGCCGGATTGAAGTGGGGATAGATTATACGTATTCAGAATGTGTGCTTTATAAAGAGCCGTCACTACTTGGGTGGCGGCTTTTTTATAAATTTTATCTTGCATTGAGTAACCTGTTTACCTCTTTCGTATTTCTATGTATATATGTATAAATGACGATGATGAAGAAATGGACAATGTTACTGTCTGCATTATGTCTTTGTAGTTTGATGCAGGCACAGATTACCCGTGAAGAGTTTGTGAATCCACCTATGCTGGCACGTCCCAGTACGTACTGGATGTGGATGAATGGGAATATATCCAAAGCTGGACTAACTGCTGATTTGGAATATATGAAACGTTCATCTTATGGAGCCGCTATGATGTTTAATGTCGGTGCTGGTATCGTGCGTGGAAGTGTTGATTATGCTTCTCCGCAATGGGAAGAAATGACCGTTCATGCCGTTAAAGAAGCAGAACGTCTGGGATTGGAACTCTATTTACAGAATTCACCGGGATATAGCGGTACGGGTGGTCCGTGGATCAAATTGGAAAACTCCATGCAACAACTGGAATGGACGGAAGTATTGGCAACTCCGGATAAAAAGGGAAATGTGAACGTCCGGCTTCCCCGTCCCTATGCAAAAAGAGACTATTATAAAGATGCCTTTGTATTGGCATATCCGGCTTTGGAGACAGAAACTTGTTTGTTTCATTCTTTAGTAACAAAAGTACTTCTGAATGGAAAAGAAGTTGAAAAAGAACTTTTCTTCGATAATGATCTGGAATCTCAAATTCATTTGGATAAACAGAAAGGACAGTTGACTTTTGAATTGAACCAACCCTTCGAAGCGCAAGCTATCACAGTTCGTCGTGGCGACCGGGAGAAACCGCTCGATCCACATGACGGTCCCCGTGATTATGCTCCCGTATTGACTCTCGAAGTATCCCAAGACGGAATACAATATACAAAGATTGCTACTTTAAACAGTCCTGCTTTGCGTGAAATGGATACGCCGGGTATCGCTCGTTTTACTCCTGCAAAAGGACGTTATTTCCGTTTAACATCGAACCGTAGCACGAATTTGAGTGAAGTAAATCTTCACGCTTCCGATCGGTTGGAAAACTGGCCGGCAAAAACTAATTATGTGAAAGACCCTGTATCATTGGGATTCTCTTCTCAACAAGTGAATCTTAATCAAATAATTGATCCGGATAAAGTGGTTGATATAACCTCCTGTATGGATGCTAATGGATTACTAAAATGGAAAGCTCCGAAGGGCAGCGGGCGTTGGACAATTCTTCGTATAGGTTCCACTACTACCGGAGAAGTAGTAGCTGCAGCTCCCGATAGTGGTGTCGGCTTGGATTGTGATAAATTCAGTAAAAAAGCATTGGATCAGCATTTCGATCTTTTCCTTGACCCTTTATTGGATAAATTGAAACCATGGTGTGGCAAAACGTTGACCACGTTGATGATGGACAGTTGGGAAGCCGGAAAGCAGAACTGGACTTCTTCTCTGCCGGATTTCTTCCGCGAACGTCGGGGGTACGATTTGACTCCCTGGTTATTAGCCATGACCGGGCGCATCGTGAAAAGTGTAGAGGCAACCGAACGTTTCCTGTATGATATGCGTCGCACACATACTGATATGTTTAATGAAAACTTTCTGGCTCACTTCAAAGAGAGAGCCGCCCGTCATGGGTTAAAGTTCGCTGCAGAACCATACGGTGATGGGAATTTCGAAAGCCTTGAATATGCCGAATATCTGGATTATCCGATGAGTGAATTTTGGATACATTATATTTATGGAGGCGTTACCACTTCAAAGATGGCGGCTAGTACGGCACATCTTTGGAACCGTCCGGTTGTGGGAGCAGAGTGTTTCACTGGAACTCCTTTCAACAGTAAACTGACGGAACACCCGTATGCAATGAAAGCCGAAGGAGATTATATGATGACTACCGGAGTGAACCGTTTTGTTTATCACGTGTTTGCACATCAACCTTATGTGGGGGGGACGCCGGGGACATTCATGGCAATGGGACCTTTCGGAACTCATTTGAACCGTAACTCCGTTTGGGCGGAACAAACCATAGGTTGGAACACTTATAATTCCCGTTGTGCATACATGTTGCAACAAGGATTGTATGCGGCAGATATATTATATATTAAGGATGAAGGTATCTCGTCCGGAATAGCGGATTATGATTTTGAAACTCCCGCCACTCCATACGGCTATCGGTGGGATATTGGCAGCAGGAATATTCTTTCTCGTTTGGAAGTAAAAGACGGAAGACTCTTGTTACCGCACGGAATGAGTTACCGGATATTGGTCTTGACACCTATGGAGCAATGTTCACCTGAATTGCTTCAACAAGTGAAACGGTTGATGCAACAGGGAGCTGCTATTGTGCTTGCGGGTGAAAAGCCGGCAGGATATATGGGAATGGATGCTGCGAAAGACAAAGAAGTAAAAGTCTTGGCGGGCGAATTATGGGAGCGTCAGCCCACCGGCAATGCTCGTATCTATCATACAAAGAACCTGCAAGAAGTATTGGATATAGAAAATATACGTCCTGATTTCTCTTTTACCGCAATCAATAAGGATGCACAAATTCATTTTATACATCGTTCAGTGGCAGGTGATGAAATTTATTTTATCAGTAATCATCGCCGTCGTCCGGAACAGTTGACAGCCACTTTCCGTATCAGTGGTATGAAACCCTCACTTTGGAATGCAGAGACCGGTGAAACAGATATTCCGGTTCCTTACAAAGAAGAAAACGGAGTAACGAAAGTGAATTTGTCACTGGCCGAAAGTGGTTCCGCTTTTCTTGTATTCCGCCGTTCGGAGAACACAGAAAAGGAAACGGCTGATTTTAAAGAAGTAACTTCTGTTTCTACTTTAGATTCGCCTATATATGATACGTTCACTATTTCAATGTGGGCCAAACCGGAAACATTTGCAGCTGCGGGGCGTGGTTTCCTTATATTCCCCGATAAAGGCGAGGAACGTTATGGAAAAGGACATGCTACGGTAGGGCTTGCCATGGGGCAGAATACTGTCCGGGTCTATGAACGTGCTTCCGCTAACCGTGTGGTGCTTGAATCAAACACTCCGGTAGAAGGATGGACGCACGTGGCGTTAGTCTACCACAAAGGGGTACCGATACTTTATCTGAATGGACATCGAGTAGCAACCGGTCAGAAGTCTCCGTATATTTGCTCTCCGGCCTATGATGTCCCGATGGCGGAAGAACAGTATATCGGTAGTTTTGAAGGAGATCAGACAAAGACTATTTATGTACCTGAAGCTTGGTCAGAAGAAAAGATAAAAACGGAAGTAGCTTCTGGCTTACCAGTTCCTTTACTTTCTGAAGAGAACTGTGTTTTGCAGACCTTGAATGAAAGTTGGACTGTTCAATTTCCGGCTTGGAGCAAAGCTCCTACCAAAATAACGTTGCCGGTACTGCAATCTCTTCACAAACATTCAGATTTTAACATAAAACATTTCTCCGGTACTTCTACTTATTCAAGAACGTTCGTCCTCACAAAGAAAGAAATAAAGAATTTGACGAAAAAGGGAGCTTCCAGGCAGATTCTGTTAGACTTGGGACGTGTAGAGAATTTAGCACAAGTAAGTATCAACGGGAGTGCCCCTGTGCTGATATGGAAAGCACCATATCAGATGGATATCACCTCTTTGATAAAAGCGGGGGCGAATGAACTGAAAGTGGACGTTACCAATCTCTACCCCAATCGTTTGATCGGTGATGAACATCTACCGGAAAAATATCAGTATGATGAATATGGGCGTATTTGTCAGTTTCCTGCATGGTATACCAATCAGGAGAAAGACGACGACCGTCAGCGTGTTCTCTTTGCTCCATGGAAATATTATACAAAGGAAGCCCCGTTGTTGGAATCCGGATTATTGGGTCCCGTACGGATTCTTTATAAAGATAAATAAAAGCTGGCTCAAAACAGTAATTCGGTGCAAGCGTATCATCCGTAAGGAAGATGCGCTTTTACCAATGTAAATAATGCATTTCTTTCATTCTTTAAAAGAGAATATGTATATTTGCATCGTACATGTTAATAAAATCAGTTGTTTCGTGAAGAGCACTTTAAAATATAACATTCCATTTTTTATATTCCTGTGTTGGCATATGCTTTTGTCAGCGCAACCTTATACATTTCGTAATGTAGTAATGGCTGATGGTCTGTCGGGACTATTGGTGAATACAATTTATAAAGATTCCGAGGGCTTTGTATGGCTGGGTACGGACAACTGCCTCGATCGTTTTGATGGCGTGAAAGTGAAGCATTTTGAGTTCCGAGGTGTAGAGGAAGTACGTAAAAAACGAGTTTCGGCTATTGTGGAAACATCTGATAAACAGCTGTGGGTGGGTAACGGGATAGGTCTGTGGAGATTGAACCGTACGAAAAACGAACTGGAACGAATCGTCCCCGAGAAAATAGATTGTTCTGTTAATGCGCTGCTCTGCAATGACGAAGCACTCTATATGGGAACGGATCGCGGACTTTTTGTTCAAACAGGCGGAAAATTGACACAAGTACTTGTCGATAAAAATATGCTGGCTGCCTGCAACCGGATCTTGGATATGTGTCTGGACGGAGAGAAAAAACAACTTTGGCTGGCTACGGTGCAAGGACTATTTGCTTACTCACTTTCTGACGGGCATATTTCTTCTTGGCATTTTCGTGAGAATGTATCCGAAGCCGATTATTTTCGGTGTATTACCCGTATCGGTGATACACTCTATTTGGGTACAATGAGCCAGGGAGTGATTCGTTTTGATATAAAACAAAGCACTTTTTCGCATACAACGGACTTGGGATGTAACGTGATTTCTGATATTTCCAGTGACGGTAAAGAACTGATTTATGTGGCAACGGATGGCAATGGCGTGCATTTTCTTTCTCATAAAGATCAGCGTGTTGTGAAAAGTTTTTGTCATGATGTACGTGATAAAGACGGAATTCGTAGCAATTCAATCTATTCTTTGCTGGTGGATGATAAAGGGGCGGTTTGGATCGGACATTTTCAGGCGGGGGTAGATTATTCCCTTTATCAGAACGGATTATTTCATATTTATACCTATCCACCATTGTTTAATTCGGCCAATATTTCCGTCCGTTCATTCCTGAATCGGGGGATAGAAAAACTCATAGGCTCCCGCGACGGTTTGTTTTATATCAACGAAGCGACCGGTGTCGTGAAAAGCTTTATGAAACCGGAACTGCCTTCCGATCTTATTCTTTCGATGTGTTTCTATCAGGGAGAATATTATATCGGCACGTATGGTGGAGGAATGATGGTATTGAATCCGAAGACTTTGTCGCTGGGACATATCACCCAAGGAGATACCAAATTGCTGCTTAACGGACATGTTTTCAGCCTCGTTCCCGATTCAATGGGGAATTTGTGGATTGGCACTTCACAAGGCATTTTCTGTTACAACAAAATCTCCGGCGAAACAAAGATTTACACCAGTGCCAATTCTCAACTTCCCGAAGGGAATGTATACGAAGTGCGCTTCGACTCTACCGGAAAAGGATGGATTGCTACGGAAAATGGAATGTGCATTTACGACCCTGCTTCGCAAAGTTTGCGTTCTAATGTATTTCCGAATGGGTTTGTGAATAAAGATAAGGTGCGCTATATCTATGAAGATTCTAAAAATAATCTTCATTTTTTGCGTGAAAAAGGCAATCTGTTTACTTCGACTTTGACGATGGATCGTTTCCAACAATTGCCGGTTATCCCTGCAGTGCCGGAAAATTCATTGATGTCTATCGTCGAAGATGACTTGGGTTGGCTTTGGCTGGGATGCAATGATGGTCTGATTCGCTTTAAAGATGAAGGGAAGGAGTATGATGCTTTCACGTTTAATGACGGTCTTCCGGGGCCGACCTTCACCAATGGCGCCGCCTCTAAGGATGAAAAAGGAATACTTTGGTTTGGAAATACTCGAGGGCTGATTTATGCCGATCCGAAAAAGGTGGATGAAGTGCGCCATCAAACAGTGCATCCGATTGTGTTTACTGATGTAATGGCAAATGGAATATCCGTTCATGACTATTCTCTGAAGCACGATCAGAATAATTTGACTTTCTGTTTTACCGATTTTTCGTATGGGCTTCCATCTGCTATGATGTATGAATATCGACTGGATGGAGCGGATACAGAATGGAAATTGCTTGCAGCGCAAAGTGAAGTCTCTTATTATGGGCTTTCTTCGGGAGAATATACTTTTCGTGTTCGTCTTCCGGGTAATAATCAGTCGGAATCTATTTTGACTTTGGAAATTCGTTCTCTGATTCCTTGGTGGGCATGGGGAGTGATGGTTATATTGCTTATTTTAGGGGTACTGCTTATTAGATATTATCTTTGGAAACGTATTCGTGGCTTGAGTATTCCAGCTTTTCAGTCAGGTAAGCAACAAGTTGTGGAAGAAGAAGGATTGACGGTTGAAAGCAAACAGGAACAATCTATCGAAGAGAAGTATAAGACCAATCGATTGAGTGATGCTGAATGCAAGGAACTTTATGAGAAGTTGGTTGCTTATGTAGAAAAGAAACGTCCCTATATTAATCCGGATCTGAAAATGGGAGATTTGGCAGTGTCATTAGGAACATCTTCCCATTCTTTATCTTATTTATTGAACCAGTATCTGAATCAGTCTTACTACGACTTTATCAATGAGTATCGAATATCCGAGTTTAAGAAACTGGTAGCCGACAGCAAGTATTCGCGTTATACATTGGTGGCATTGGCAGAACTGTGTGGCTTTAGCTCTCGCGCTTCTTTCTTCCGTTCATTTAAGAAAAGTACGGGAGTCACTCCGAATGAATATATACGTAGTATCGGAGGAACGACAAAGGAAGAATAGCTTTACCTTTATTTATGTATGTACTATGTGATATTGATTTCTCAATAGTCCTGTAAATTAATATTTTCTTATTTTTGATGTTGACTATTATTACTAAAGAACGAGGTCTTCAATCTTTTGGGAAACAGTCTGGTGTAAAAAACTGACATCTTTCTTCCTAAACGTTTGTGACGTTTATAATAAATTCAATGGAGGTTTATTATAGACGTGTCTTCACTTTATTATAAACTCAAAAATAGAAAATTAGAGGATTTTGTTTGAAATTATGCAACAAAAAAGGCCGCAAACTCTATGAAGCTTGTGGCCTTTTTCTTATATTTATTGTCCTTTCCTTTATTGTAAGTTAGGTCTCTAAATTATATTTGTATGAATATTATATTGTTTTTCATTAGAATGTTATTTGTTTTTTTATTCATTATTCCTTGTTTTTTAAGTTGTCGGACTACAAATATACAACATTAAAAGGCATATGTCAAGTTCCGGATAGATTTTATGATGAATTGGCAGGTTCTATGTCTTTAAGATTAATGTGGTTTGAGTCTCATTTTATAAAATGAGACCCATTTTTGTGTGATGCTAACTGGCTGATTATTAGTGGGAATTGGCAAAGGTAGTCTACTTGGATGCGTTGAAATCTATCTTCTGCTTTTTTCTATGGTTACTTACCGGATCGCCTTTATATTTGCATCGTGATTGAAACCGAAAAAGATCGTATTATGGAGACAACAAGTTACACTTCCGACAACATTATCACTCGTTCTTACGAAGAATATTATCAGGTAATACTTACCTATATAACCTATCGTATCACTCACCGTTACGAAGCGGAAGATTTAACCCAAGATGTATTTATACGCTTGCTGGATTATAAGCAAATGCTTCGTCCCGATACCGTGAAGTATTTCCTCTTCACTATCGCACGTAATATAGTAACTGATTATATCCGCCGCTATTATAAGAAGCAGGAGGTGGATAGCTATATGTATGATTGTGCTGTTACCTCTACTAATGAAACAGAAGAAAATATCATAGCCAATGATTTGATGGCAACCGAACAGCGCAAGTTGGCAATGATGCCCGAACAGAGACGCTTGGTATATGCAATGAACCGTTTTGAGGCTAAAACATCTACGGAAATTGCAGAAGAAATGAACCTTAGCCGCCGTACGGTGGAGAATCATCTTTTTCTGGGACGCCGTGAGATGCGTGAGTTTTTTAAGAACTGTATTTAATTTTATTGTTTAATAAATAAACCCTTTGTACTTATGGAAAAAGGAATGAAAGACAAAAAAGACATATTTATGTCAGATTTAGCTTTAGAGAATGAAAAAATGATTTTATTTTTAGAACCTCAAATTTAATTTTATGAAATCTGGAAAAGGATTAATGTGTTATTTTAGACCTGATAAGAAAACTATTCTTACATTAGGTCTGATGTTCGGTCTGTTTCCCTTCTCAGGGGTGTGGACAAATGCGGCTGTTGATGACAGTCAGGTGATAGCTCAAGCTCAGAAGAAGATAAAAGGTACTGTGATTGATGCTACGGGCGAGCCTTTGATTGGTGTAAATGTAAGTGTAGTCGGTCAGGCAGGAGGAACTATAACGGATATTGATGGCAAATACTCGATTGATGTTCCTGCGGGTGCTCAGTTGAAATTCAGTTATATCGGCTATCAGGATCAAGTGCTTCATACGACAAATCAAACAGTGTTGAACGTAACAATGAAAGAAAGTACGGAAGTGCTTGACGAAGTAGTGGTGGTTGGTTATGGTTCTCAGAAGAAAGAGACATTGACAGGTGCTGTGACAGTTGTGAGTGATAAGATGCTGAAAGAAAAAGGGACTATGTCCAGTCCGTTGCAAGCGATGCAGGGACAGGTCCCGGGTGTCATGATTACGCGTAACTCTTCGGCTCCGGGTGATGAAAGCTGGGGATTGAAATTGCGTGGTGCTGTTTCAGCTAATGCTACTGATCCACTGATTATTATTGATGGAGTTGCTTATGATGGTGTAAATGCATTACGTAATATCAACCCTTCGGATATTCAGTCTATCAATTTCTTGAAAGATGCTTCGGCTGCGATTTATGGTTCACGTGCTGCCGGTGGTGTAGTATTAGTGACCACTAAGCAAGCAAAAGAAGGAAAAGCGAAAGTAGAGTATAGCGGTTCGTATACCTATAAGATGGTAGGTCTTCAGCCAGAGTTAATGAGCTTGGGAGAGTGGTCTAATGCTGTATTGCAGGCTCGTTATAACGACGGATATACAGACACAGACACTTGGATTCAATATGCAAAACTAGCTTTGGCCAATGAGGGAAAATACATAGATTTGAGTCACAGTGCCAATCCGTTTACATCGGCTTTCACAGATGTAAAAGACTTTGTGTTTATGGATACGAACTGGACGGATATTCTGTTTGGTAATGCTGCTTCTACACAACATGATTTGGCTATATCCGGCGGTACGGAGAAGAATCTATATCGTTTATCGGCAGGATTTATGTATGATGATAGTAACCTGAAATGGGGAAATAACAATAACAAACGTTTTAATCTTCGTTTGACTAATAAGCTGAAAGTCTTTGATAATTTTACGATTGAGTCTGTTATTGCATACAACCGGCAAGATCAGGTTTCTCCCTCTATGATTGGTAATACATTGACATCTGGTTATCCGCAACCAGGTCTGCCGGCTGCTACTATTGATGGTAAACCTTATTCATGGGGTACTTGGATGTCGCCTATTTGGTATGCAGAGAAAGGTGGTGACAATAATCTGAAAGTATCAGAAATAAACATTAGCGAGAAGTTTACTTATAATATAAATAAGTATTTGGACGTTGTGGCTAATTTCGGTTATAACTCGGGCACAGCTACACGTGACATCAAGAAGATGGCTATCACTTCCTACAATTACGCCGGAACAGAAATTAATGGAGGACCGTCTGTTTCTAACCAGGCTAATTCTTCTTATGAGAAAACAGATTCCCGCACTGATTTCTATTCAATGACTGGCTATGTGAACTACCATAACACATTTGCAAAGAAACATAATGTGAGTGCTATGATTGGTACACAGTACGAACTCAAAGAATACGATTATTTTGGGGTTTCAGTAAAAGATATTCAGAATTCTTTAGAAACGGTTAACGGTGCCGGAGAGATTTCTTTGAAAGATAAGCATGGAACAAAATGGCATGAGGCTGTAATGTCTTATTATTCTCGTCTGAATTATAATTATAACGAGAAATATTTGTTTGAAGTGAATATGCGTTATGATGGTTCTTCCAAGTTCCAACCGGAAAATCGTTGGGATTTCTTTTACGGATTGTCTGCTGGGTGGCGTATTACTCAAGAATCATTTATGCAGAATATTAACTGGCTGAATGATTTAAAACTCCGTCTGTCTTATGGTGAAGTTGGTAATCAGAGTGGAGTAGATCGCTATGATGGGGCGCAGTTCTATAAATTTGAGTCTCAAAGTGGAGCCTATTTGGGGGCTGGTAAAGCTACTATTATTGATACGAATGGTAAAATTGCTTCAATTGGGCGTGAGTGGGAACGGATTAAAAACTACAATATAGGTGTCGATTTTTCTTTATTGAGTTCTCGTTTGAGCGGTACTGTAGAAGCATTTATGAAACGCAATGATAATATGTTGATCAACGTTTCGTATCCGGGAATATTGGGAGATAATGCCGGTATGTCTAATAGTGGTAAATTTAAAGCTTATGGTTGGGAAGGAAATCTGAACTGGTCTGATAAGATAGGAAATGTACGTTACCATGTAGGTGGTACATTCTCTTATGCCAATAATAAACTGACTGATATCGGAGGAGTGACAGTTCTTTCGTCAGGATTTAAGGACAAGCAGCAAGGGTATCCGTTAAACAGTATTTTCGGTTTGCGCTATGCTGGTAAGATTCAGACTGAAGAACAGCGTCAGAAATATTTGTATCGTTTCTTATCAAGTAATTCTATTGGTCTGACCAACGACATACGTTTGGGAGACAATATGTACGCAGATATAAATAATGATGGCAAATTGGATTATAATGACTATGTGTATTTAGGAACTGATGACCCGAAAATTTCTTATTCATTTAATTTGGGTGCGGAATGGAAAGGTTTTGATTTGTCTTTGGTATTTCAAGGAGTAGCTAAACGTACGATCTTCCGTACAGGTGGTGGTAATAGTAATGATGGTAATGAAACTTGGCGTATTCCGATGAAGGCGGTTTATATGAACACCTCCAATCAATCTGTAGGCAATACATGGAGTCCGGAACATCCGGATGCATTCTATCCCTCATATACCAATAATAATACTATCAATACTTATAACTATCAGGCTTCTTCATGGTCAGTTGAGGATGGTTCTTATATACGCTTGAAGAATGTGACATTGGGATATACCGTGCCTGCTTCTTTCTTGAATAAATTGAAATCTATAAGTGCTTGTCGTTTATATATATCGGGCGCAGACCTTTGGGAACATTCCAAAATTAATGACGGATGGGATCCCGAAGCAAGTCGTAAAGTATCGGATGCCGGACGTTTCCCATTTGTACGTACAGTAACTTTTGGATTGAATGTAACATTTTAATTGAATGATAATTATGAAAACATATAAAAAAGCTCTTTTATTACTGTCATTCGGTATGACTTTAAACTCTTGCTTGGATCTTGATCCGCAAGACCAGTTGGCTGATGGTAATTTATGGGAATCGGCTAGCGATTTCGAATACTTCGCTAACAACTTTTACGGTTGGACACGTGATTTTTCTACTGCGGTCTATGACGCTCCTCATTCCGATACACGTTCGGATTTGATGACTTCTAACACGATCAATGAATATAGTCATGGTAATAATTCAATCCCTACTTCGGATGGTAATTATACAAGTAATTATGCACATATTCGCCGTTGTAATCTTCTGTTGAAGAATGCCGCTTCCTATTCGGGGGCTGAATCTATCAGCCGTTATGTGGCAGAAGCTAAGTTTTTCCGTGCATATTGTTATTTTGATTTGGTACAATTATATGGAAATGTGATTTGGACCGCTGAACCATTGGACATTAATTCTCCGGAATTGAGAACTACCCGTAACGATCGTGGAGAAGTTATAGATTATATTATCAAGGATTTGCAGGAGGCGGCACCGGATCTTCCGGAAACGATTGGTACGGAAGATGCCGGTAAGATCTCCAAATGGGGAGCATATGCTTTTCTTTCAAGAGTAGCTCTTTATGAAGGTACATGGCAGAAATTCCGTAATAATGAAACACGGGGTAAGTCTCTGTTGACTATTGCGGCAGATGCTGCAAAGAAAGTGATTGATAGTAAGCAATATGAACTGTTTAAGCCGGCTGCCTTAGGTGAAATGGCTTATAAGTATTTGTTTACATTGGAAAATGTTCAATCTAACCCGGCGAATCTGACAAAGAGTGATAACAAAGAGTACATTTTCTCTCGTCGTCATGATGAAACGATTGCACCGATAGGAAAGAATATTACTCACAATTGTTTGAAGAACGTACAGTATATTAATCGTAAGTTTGTGAATCTATATCTTTGTAGTGATGGTTTACCAATAGGGAAGTCTAATAAATTTAGTAAGTATGCAAGTATGACTTCCGAATTTGAGAATCGGGATAACCGTATGAAAAATTGTTTGCTGGCTAATGGAACAAAATACTGGGCAAATAAGGATGCAGAGTGTCGTATTGACTGGAAAGGTATGGAAGGGGAAGATGCTACACATGCAATGACATGTGATGTCCGCACAGGTTCAGGATATCAGAATCAGAAATGGTGTACAGAACGAAAAGTGAAAGATGAACAAGAAGGATATGACTTTCCCATTATTCGTTATGCAGAAGTCTTGTTGAACTATGCAGAAGCGTTGTATGAGCGTGATGATAAAATCTCAGACTCAGATTTGAATATATCTTTAAATTTAGTTCGAACTCGTGTAAATGCGGATATGCCGAAATTGACTAATGATTTTGTGAAAGATCATGGGTTGGATATGCGAGAAGAAATTCGTAGAGAGCGTACAGTGGAACTCTATAATGAAGGATTTCGTATTGATGATTTAAAGCGTTGGAATGAAGCTATTGTGGAGATGCCGAAAGATATTCTGGGAATACAATGGAAGGGTACGGAATTTGAAACGGTATGGTCGAATGCTTCTTCTATGGCTAGAAATGAAGACGGATGTTTGGTTATGGAAAGTGGACGTAGTTGGAGCAGCAAGAATGACCTTTATCCACTACCTGCAGATCAAATACAATTGAATCCGAATTTGGGTCAGAATTCCGGCTGGCAATAAGTAACCTGAAATTTATTAAAATAGTATTTTATGAAAAAAAATAGAATAACATATTGGGGAGTGGCTTTGATGCTTGTAACTACCATGGTTACGACTTCCTGCAGTGATGACAAAGATTTTGGAGGAAAAATGGATGAAGTAACTACTATTTCATCCATAACAATAGCTCCAACTGAATATGATGTCGATAAGAATACGATTTGTCTTTTACGCAATACAGAATTGCAACTGTCTTGTTCGATAGAACCGGAAAATGTTACAGATAATACTGTATTATGGACTTCTTCTGATGAGACGATAGCAACAGTATCTCAGGACGGGAAATTAATTACTAAAGATAAATGTGGAAGTACCGTGATTAGTGTAACACCCGGTGTTGGCTTCGGGGGATCACAGGCGACTCCGACTCGTTTAGTGAAAGTTATAGAACGGGTCATTGAGGTGGAAAATATAGAATTGTCGGTTGCAGGCAATGAAGGCAATTCTATTGAGCTTTTTGCAGGTGATCAGAGACAGTTACTAATGGCTGTATTTCCGGAGAATCATACGTATTCTAAATACAAATGGAGCTCTGATAAGCCGGATATTGCTACAGTGAATGAGCAAGGCTATGTAAAAACAATATCTGCCGGTACGGCTAAAATCTCCGTAACATCATTGGATGGTGGTAATGCATCGGGAGAATTTACTTTTGTTGTTAAGCCTGCTATTGCTATTGAGGGTATTACGTTTGTAAATACAGAAAAACTGCAAGATTTGGCTTATGGTCAAGAAATTGATTTGGCTTCATTCTGTAAGTTAGAACCGGAGAATGCTACATTCGGATTGATTTCATGGTCCAGTGATAATGAGAATGTGGCTACGGTAAAAGAGAATGGAACTTTGAGTATCAACAGGATTACCGGTAGCGGAAATGCAATAAAGCTGACAGCTTCTACTCCTAATGGAATCAATGTAACGTTGGATATCAATGTTACGGCCGGACATTTCTTCTATTCGTTTGAGAATGATATCGTGCCCTGCCAGTTGAACGCCGGACATAAAGGATCTTATTCAAGTGACGGTACAAAAACAAGAATTCAATTGGGAAATCAAGGGAACGGTAATTGGCGACAGGATTTCCAGGTGGTGAACAGCGCAAATCCTAAGTTATATTTAACTCCTCAAACATACAAGTATTTTGCTTACAAGTCTTTGAGACCTTATAAGGAAGGAACTAACGTCAGCGGAAGTGGTGTTATCAAATATGATCTTGGGGCAGGTGGATCCGCTGGAAATTATCGGAACACTAGTAACCCTTATTCTATATTTAATGTTGAAAGTGGTAAAATAGAAGATAAGGCAAATGAAAAATTTGGAGAACCTAACATTTATGTTATTGATTTATCTGTAAATGATGCAATTAAAGGAGCTCCTATTATTACTGATCCTTCAGGAATTGCCGAAATGACTTTATTCTCCATATGGGTTCCTGATGTAAAAGATGACGGAACTACTAAATGGTATGATATGTATTGGATGGGAACATTCAAGAGTGAAGAAGAATTGGCTGAATTCATCAAGGAGTATAATTAATAATTTATAGATATGAAAAAATTTGATACATATTTAGGAGCAGGGCTGATAGCCTTGTTTTCTCCCTCATTCTTAGCGTGTAGTGAAATAGAAGACGGTTACAACGACATTGATAGTTGGCCTGATGTGGTAGATTATACTTCCACTTTACAACATCCTTGTATGTTGCATACTGAAGCAGATTTTCAGTTTGTGAAGGAGAAAGTGGATGCCGGACTACAACCATGGAAAAATGCTTATGATCATTTATGTCAAAGCCAGCACTCGCAAAATACATGGACCGCATCTCCTGTGGAGAAACTGGCCCGTTTGGATCAGAAAAATTGGTCTGATAAGTATCCGAATGATTGGAATAATTATACGCATCTGATGAGAGATGCTGCGTCTGCTTATCAATTGGCACTTCGTTGGAAAATTTCGGGTGATGATTCTTATGCAAAAGCCGGAGTGGATATATTAAATGCCTGGGCCAAGAAATGTACAGGATATATTGTGGGATCAGATGGTAAGTTCATCGACCCGAATGAGAATCTGATAGCTATTCAAATTCATCAATTAGCAAATGCGGCTGAAGTGTTGCGTACTTATAAGGGATGGAATGAAGCTGATTTCACAAAATACAAAGCTTGGATGAAAGATGTATTTTATCCGTTTGCTACTAACTTTCTAAGTACTCATGAGGGACGTGCATGTGCTTTACACTATTGGTTAAATTGGGACTTGGCTAACATGACAGCTATATTGTCAATTGGGATTTTGAATGATGATAACTTTCTTATCAATGAGGCTATACAATACTTTAAATACGGTATTGGTTCAGGTAACATTGTAAATGGCGTACCTTTTGTTCATCAAGATCCGGATAGTGAAGAATTGTTAGGACAGTGTCAGGAGTCAGGCCGCGACCAGGGACATGCAACTTTGTGTGTCAGTCTGATGGGAGTATTCTGTCAAATGGCGAAGAATATTGGTGAAGACCTTTTTGCTTATGATAATTATCGTGCGCTAGCTATGTGTGAATATATAGCTAAATATAATTATGGTACGACAGAAACAGGCAGTGCATCTGCTAGCTGGAATCTAAGTAATTTTAAATATGACGTATCTAGTTTGCCTTACACTACTTATGAAAATTGTGAAGGTGGTGTTTGGCCAAGTATGTCCTATGAAGAACATAAGAACGGCAACGAAACTCGTGGTTCGGTACGTCCTGCGTGGGAACTTTTTTACCGCTATGCATTAGATAACAATCGTCCGGCACGTTATGCAAAAGAATGGGTGGAACTAATGCGCCAAAATGCTAGTCGCGGAAATTCAGATGGTGGAGCAGGTGACTATGGACCTAATAGCGGTGGTTATGATCAATTAGGTTTTGGAACCCTGATGTTTGCTAAAGAATAAATAAGAATGCTTTTGGTTATGTAGCATGATATTTTTACAATAATCTTGCGTAAATAGAAAAAAGTTGGAAAGGGATTAGGTATTTACCTAATCCCTTTCGTATAT